>Ga0326727_10024831_pt1 | contig 11292 bp, 6 predicted proteins | sample MB2enrmetagenome_FD_207643 | JGI IMG/M metagenome (GOLD analysis project Ga0326727, IMG submission 207643) | Lab enriched peat soil microbial communities from McLean, Ithaca, NY, United States - MB29MY | ecosystem: Environmental > Terrestrial > Soil > Wetlands > Peat | place: USA: New York... | reverse complement strand
GGAGAAATACTGGTGGTGGCGCTGGTATTGGGATTTCGGCGGGGGCATTCTCACCGACCTGCTGACGCACTGGATTGACGTCATCCAGTGGTACATGGATCAATCGGCGCCCAAGACGGCCACCACGGTGGGCGGCCTCTACGCGATGGATTGGCAGTGCCCCGACACGGTCACCGCAGTTTATGAATATCCGGGCAATTTCATGGTCACCTTCACCGGCTCCATCAATAGCAGTGTGGAGGACGGCGGCATCATGTTTTGCGGTAGCGATGCAACGCTTAAGATTGACCGTGCCCACCTGGCCGTGTACCCGGAGGGCGTATCTTCTGTACCCGCCTCGCTCGAGCCGGAGCCGGAACTCTTCATGCGCGCCGAGCACGATGGAACGCTTGACAACGTCATCAACTTCGTGGACTGTATGCGCACGCGCAAGTCTCCCAACGCCAACATTCACGTGGGCTTCGAGGCGGCGCGAACTTCCTGGATCGGCAATATCGCTTTGAAGCGCGGCATGAAAGTTGCTTGGGACCCTACGAAAGGCAGGGTGGCATGACGAAGCTCACTCCTTTCTTTCGCCTACCGGGCAATAAACTGGGGGGAATGCTTCTCCTGCTCATGCTCGTCAGTCTGCCTCTGCGCGCGGAGGAGCCGACGCCCGCCAAGGCCTTCTATAACACCTTTAACGATGAGGAAGAGATGGCCATGGGCCGCAAGGCCGCAGAGGAGACCGACAAGCAAATGGTGCTCCTGGATGCACCCCTGCTTACGGCTTACCTGAATAACCTGGGGCAAAAGGTGGCCCAAGCCTCGCGCCGGCCCCAACTTCAATACTCTTTAAAGATTGTCAATACTGATACGGTTAATGCCTTCTCGCTGCCAGGGGGATTTATTTACGTGCATCGCGGGCTCCTGGACTTTGTCCTGAACGAAAGTGAATTGGCCGGCATTCTGGCGCACGAGGTGGGCCACATTGTGGCTTATCACAGTATGAACGATGTGGCGCGCCGCTACTGGATCGAGCAGGGAATGTACCAACTCAAAAAGGCCGGCATGCTCGATAACCAGCAGATGGTGGACATGCTGCAGCGGTATGGCGGTCCAATCCTGCTTTTCGCCGACCGCAAATTCAGCCGCGAAGAAGAATCCGAGGCTGACATGCTTGGCATGTACAATGCCATCCGCGCCGGGTATGACCCGCAAGGTTTGATTTCTTTCCTTGCCCGCCTGAGCAATTTCACGGGGAACCCCACGCTCGTCGAGGGCCTCTTGATGAATCACCCTCTCCCGGGTGAACGGGTGGCGGCGCTCCGTACCGAACTTCAGCGGAATCCGCCCGCGCAAGGACTTGAGAAGGATAGCATCGCCTTTCGGGCGGCCAAGGTGCACCTGAAAGCTCTGCCGCCACCTCCACCGCCGAAAAAGCAACCGTAACGGAACCGCGCGGACCTCAGGCACGACGAGGTCCGCTGAGCACTCGCGCCGGAAGAGTAATAAGGGCCCAAAGCAATTCGAACACCCCCCCGACGGCAATTCCCACCAGGCGGAACGGCAGCGTCAGAACCCAAATCAGCGGATAAAGCACCAGCGCCAGCAGCGCCAGTGGCCAGCAAAGAACCAGCAGAATGCACCAGAGCAGGAACTTCACCATGAGCCTTCACTCCTCGCGAGGAATCACATCCATTCTACGCCCGGATGCAACCGAAACGCATGGATTCTGATCCGTGGGTATTGGTAAAGTTTGAAATTAGGCAGTGGTATAGATTGGCCAATTTCCGGTATGGGCGTCGATAGACAGTCGGCGGCCTCTCGAACGCCGTCAGCCAGGATTTATTCGCAAAGAGTCGGTTTATTCAACACTTCCCACAAGACTTCTGGACCGGAATTTTCCGTGTGATACGGGTACCAGGGGATTGCCACCTGAGCGCGGGGCGTGTCCGGTTAGCGACTCGAGCGAAGCGCAGCCGCCTATACCGTGCCTCATGATTCCCCATAGATTAGATCGGAGCCGATTATCTCGCCGGAAACAACCTGACAGGTCACTGGTTCAAGGGATTTGGGTGCACAACAGCCGGTTGTGACTGAGGCCTGGAACTGCTTGCCAAACTCCAGGTTCTCTGGACTGGCAGCAGCCGCGCGGTGCCGGGAGTTGGACTGGCGCTGCCTGAGGGTTGCACAAAATCTCCGCTGATGACGTATAACTGACCTGGACCGGAACCCGTAAAGTCCGTAGGCGCCCCAATACGCGTGGTGAACGCCAAGCCGTGGCTTCCCCAGCGAATGAGCGCCGTCGGCGCACCAACCACATTGTCAATTGGGATCGAGGCGATGGCGGTGAACTTCGCCTGGTCGAATGACTCGATGGTGTAGTTCAGGGTGCCAGCCTGCGCGGCCGTTTGTCCCAGGATGAACACTCGGTCCAGGGTTGAGTCCGGAACCGCAATCCCGGACGCGCCATAACTGCCAACGATAGTGCCATTCGAGGGTTGAAAAGCCTGTCCGTCATCGGTATAGACCAGGCCTGTACCCGCGTCGTAATGAATGCTGGCGGAATAAGAGTTAAAGACTCTATCGTACTGCTGGCTTAGTGCGGCGCCAGAAGGCCCCACTCCCACCACAAAAAAGTCCTGGGGCACCTCTTGGTCGACCCCGTAAAGAGTCGAGTCGTCTCCTGCCCATTGCAATGAAGAGCCGCAACATCCAATATTTGGACGCGGCGTTGACCCGTCGTAAATGACTACGCCGGCCGCCGAGGGAGAGATGGCGAAATTCGCCAACTCTACCGCCGTGGTCTGAGGAGCTCCGGGCGCGGCCTGCAAATCCAGCGCGTAATAGGGTCCGGAGAACGTCCCGGCGCCACCCAGGTTCCATGCGGTATTAACCGTAAAGTTCGACAATACTAACTGCTGAATGGCATTCTCGCCGTAGAGAGCCATGTAGAGGTATTGGCCGTTTTCGGAAAGGGACAGCCGGGCGGGATCGCTGCCGAGGAACCCACTGTTGGTTACGGTTCCGGCCACGGGATCGACAATCGCGATGGCGTCCCCTGAGTCGCCCTGGATTCCGGGCATGCTGACATAAATCTTGGCGGCATTAGCATCCCACACCAGGTCATTTCCACCGGTGCTGTACACAGAAATCTGATTCCCCGTCGGTGGAGGCGAGTCCACGGAAAACGGCATCGAGTTGGAGGCGGGGAATGCGGCCGAGGTATTCGACGCCGTGATTGTGGCCTGACTGGCCGAGGTGAGATCCGAGGCCGGAACCTGCGCCCAAAGCTCTGTGCTGTTCACCATGGTTGTCGGAAGTGCATTCCCATTCCAGTACACCGTCGGTTGCCCTATGAAATCGCGCCCCGTCACAGTAAGTGTTACCCCTCCGCTGCCCGCAACCGCTGTGATGGGGCTGACGGCGGTCAGCGTCGGTACAGGATTCAGCGGGGTTCCCACTGACGTGTCCTGAACGCCCAATGGATTCACAAAACCCCCGTCGAGAACGTACAGGTTTCCGGATGTACTTCCGTAAGTAGCGTTCGTCACAAAGGCAAGGCCTGCCTGGCCCCATCGAATGAAATTAGTGGGTTCGCCGGCGGGATTAGAAATGACGATTGTGCTCAGCAACCGGAATTGGGTTTGGTCAAAGGCTTGTATCTGGAACGCCAGAGTTTCGTCGGGCTCAAGGACCTCGAGGAGCGTGTAGAAGCGGTTCAGCCTGGGATCCACGACTGAGAGCGGCCCTGGAAAATACGTTCCGTTGGGTCGGCTCCACCGGTAGTTGCCAACCGGAATTCCATTTGCCGCATTGATCACCTCACCCCAGTCGCCGTAAACGTACCCCGTCGTCGAATCGGAGTGCAGATGCGCGCCTTCGGACCGAAAAGTTGAGTGATACGTGGTCACAGCGCCGACGCCAGTCTCGGTCACCGGCATCGTATAAAGAGCGTCGTCACTAACGGAAGTCCAATACCCGCTGTCATTCAACATTGTATACGCGGCATACAACTCGCTCCCATCCGGCTTCCACTGAAGCGAGTTCCCCACCTCATTGGATATGCTACCTGCCACGGCGGAGCGCTCGACCGCATCGTCGAAGACGGCGACCGAGCCGGATCCATACTCTCCCATTGACACCGCCAGAGTATGCGGGGCGCCCGGCTGCACCTTGATATCTCCAGCAAGGGCGGTGCCGCCGAATATCGGATCCTTCCCCAGCGACCATTCAATGTCGGGTGTGAGTGCAGGGAGAGTCAACCGCTGAATCGCCGATGCTCCGCTAATCACAGCGTAGAGGTATTGGCTGTCGTCGGAGACAGCGAGTCCGGATGGCGCCGAACTGAGTTGCTGCGCACTGATGATCGATCCGGCAATCGGATCGACCACCGTAATCGTGCCTGCGTTGACACTCGCAGCGCTCGGCACCGCCACGTACAGCTTCTGCTGGCTCGGATTCCAAATGAGGTCACTTCCCTCGAGGTTCAGTACGGTGAGGTTTGTTGGGGCCGCGGCAGCCGTCACCGTCAGCGTGGTCGAGCCGCTAATATTGCTCGGCGGGCTGTTGATAATCGGGAGGCCCGGTGTCACTCGCGTCGCCCGACCTAACGGGGTGATCGTCACCCAGACGGCAACAATCGTCGTGCTGCCCAGCGAGATGCTGCTCGCGAGGCCCGCCGCCGTGATCGTGGCCACGCCCGGCGCCGATGAACCCCAGGCGACCGAGGTCGTCAGATTCTGGGTGCTGCCACTTCTAAAATAACCCGTGGCGGTAAATTGCTGCCCTTCTCCTAAAGGGATCGAGGGATTCGCCGGGGTCACGACAAGGGAAATAAGTCCATCGGCGTTGCCGGCGCCGCTCAGGGGGATCACGCTGGGGCTGCCGGAGGCGCGGTAGGGAAGGGTGAGGGTGCCCGTGCGGACTCCCACCCCCGTAGGCGTAAACGTGACTCCGACGGTGCAACTGCGCCTTGGGCCCACGCTGGCGCCACAAGTGTTGCTGGCCACCACAAAATCTCCCGTGGCCACCACCGTCGAGACGGGCAGGGACGTGTTCAGATGATTCGTCAGCGTCACCGTCTGCGCGCCGCTCTTCGTGCCTACCGTGCCGCTGGCGAGCGTCAGGCGCGCGGGGGAAACGGTGACGGGCGAGGAGAGGGTTTCCGCCAGGCCGACGGTCGGGAGGCTATTGGCGGCATTATCGCTGAAGGTCAGCGGCCGGCTACGCGCGCCGGGGGTGTTCTGTGCAAACGCCCACGAGCCGAGGACGAGGAGAGAGAGCAAGAGGACAGTCCCGCCCAGGAACCGTTTGGTTCCATACTTCGCGGGCCTGGAACTGTAACTATGGAAATAGCTGCAAGGTGGAGAACAGGCAGGTGCGTTCATCTTGATGCCCTCCTTGCAAGTCCCTTGGGGCTTGACCGTAGGCTTTGGCCGATTGGCTCGCTTCAGAGAAACCAGCAATCAAACCAGAAAGCGGATCAGTCGGCGGTAACGTAAGTTAATACGTCTCTAAGACGAAAGAGTGGCCACCCTTCAGGTGCAGCTAGCGGTACCCTGCACGTTTGGCGGAGAGTACTAAAATGTGTTGTCGCTTGTCAAGCCCCAATGGGTCCATGCCGCAGCAACATGAGAAGTTCCTATTGCAGCAAAGTAGAAAGTTCCTGTTGAAGTCCGTCAAACTGGCGGGATGAGAAAACAGGAGATGCTGGCGATGAGCACGAAGGACCGGGATCGGTTGAAGGTATTGCATGAAGTGAAGGGCGGACATTTGACGCAACGGGGGGGCGCGGAGCACTTGGGGGGGGAAAGGTGTCAGGGGAATGGTGTCAGGTACCTTTCTTCTTCGGGAACCATGCGGTAGAATGCCGTCATGGGCAGCGTCCGGCGAGTTGATGTTGGCGGCATGATTTACCACGCCCTGAACCGGGCGAACTTTCGTTCCCGCCTTTTCCAGAGAGCAGCGCATTACCAGGATTTCCTCGCCATCCTGGAAGAAAGCTTGAAATTCGTGCCCATGCGGATTTTGGCTTACTGCCTGATGCCGAATCACTGGCACCTGGTGCTCTATCCCCGCGCGGACGGCGACCTCTCGAAATTCCTGCAACGAATCACCCTGACCCATACTCAGCGTTATCACTCGAAAACCCGGACGGCCGGATACGGCCATGTCTACCAGGGCCGATATAAGTCGCTTCCGGTAGAATCCGACCGTCACTTCCTGACGCTGGTCCGCTATGTGGAGAGAAACGCCCAGCGAGCCGCCCTGGTGAAAAAGGCCGAGGACTGGCCTTGGTCGAGCGTTTACGCCCGCCTGCACGGAAAGGAAAAGCAAAAGAAGATGCTAAGCCCGTGGCCGATGGCCGAGCCGCGGCATTACCGGGAGTGGCTCAACGCATCGCAAGGCAAGGAAGAAATTGAGAATATCCGCTATGCGATAAAGAAAAGCCGGCCGTATGGTTCGGAGCAATGGGTGTCAAAAGCCGTTGGGAAATTCGGACTGGAAAACACGATGCGGAACCGCGGGCGCCCGAGAAATGGTTCCTGACACCATTCCCCCGTATGCCATCCCTTCTGCTAAGACCGGTTAGAAGTTCAGCATCAGCCCGAGTTGGACCAACCGGTTGTCAAGCGCCTGGGTGATTTGGCCGGCGCCTGCCACTCCAATGCTGGCGGCTGGTAAATTGAAATTCGGACTATCAAAGGCATCGTACGTCTCCGCCTTGAACGTCAGGTTTCCCCCCTCACCGAGTTTCGAGATGGGGAATTTCTTCATCAAGGCGAAATCCATGTCATGGAACGGCGGCCCAAAGAGGATGTCTCTCCCCGAGTTCCCGAATGTATAAGGGGCCGCCTCGACGAACGCCGTAGGATCAAACCATTCATTAATTGTCGGTTGAGCGACCTTCCCGCTGGCGATCCGGTTAGGCCGCCAATTCCCCGACAGGGCGCCGTCATTTCCCACGCCCATGAGCGGCGTAAACGGCGTTCCATTGCGTGCCGTAAACATGGAAGTGAGTTCCCAGCCGCCGAGAATGGCATCGGCAATACCACCGCGGTTCAGAAAATGCTGGCCGCGGCCTGCCGGGAAGCGGTAAACGAACTCCCCGTTGAGCACGTTTCGCTCATCCACGGCCGCGTCGCCGTAATCGGCTTGAGGGGTATAAAAATCCTGCCAGACCCCTGGGGCACTCGTCCCGGCGTTAGCGGTCATGGTATCCAGTGAATGCGACCAAGCGTAATTGACCGCGAACATCAGCCCCCTGCCCATGTCTTTTTTGACGGTAAACTGGAAGGCGTTGTAATCCCCATAATCCATTGGGCCATAATCGGTGATCGTGGCAAACTGCGGGTAAGGCCGGTTCAACTGGGCATTGCCGGGCCCCAGGAGACTCGCGGGCACCTGATTCAAGTCTCTCCAACCCCCAGAAGTGGGCAGGTGCAGCGACCGGCTGCCGACATAGGCGGCATCGATTAAAACACCGCCTTTCAACTGGTGCTGAACATCCAGCCGGTATTGCTGGGAATAGCCGATCGGCATGTTCGGGGGGTTATAACCCACCGATTGCCCGTTCAGGAAGTCGTTGGTGCGGGTGGCGTTTGTCGGGTAGAGCGGCTGCGGCGGACCCTGCTCCATGGAGAAAATAGGATGGATCAAGTCGGTGGAAGTTTCGTAACCGGTTATCCCCCAACCCTGCGCCACATTGTTACCGTAATTGAACTGGGACCAGAGGATGCTGAAGACGCCGTACCCGCCGCGGACGGACCAGTTGTTTTTGGGTGACCAGGCGAATCCCACGCGGGGCGCGAAGAAGTGATAGTGCGTGTTCTGCAAGTGGGTCCAGCCATTGCCGGCATAGGTCATGGCGCCGGGCGTCCCGGTAGCCGCATTGATCAACGTGGGATCGAAGTTGGAGATCCGATTGTACGCTTCTCCGAACCCGGACTGAATAATCCATCGCACTCCACCCGAGAGCGTCAGGTTGGGGCGGATCTTAAACTCGTCCTGTACAAAGGGCTGCGTCGTCCACATCCGTTCGCCGGTGGTGGGACTGTCGCTCACCCCCCAGGTGTCGGGGAAGCCCAGGAGGAAATCCGCGAACCCCTCGCCGGTGCTGGTGGCAATGGAGGGATTCCGGGTGAAATCGCCATTGAAGTCGAAGGTGCCTTCCTGGCTGCCATTCCCGTTATACCAATCTTTGGTAACCTCGCCCCCCCATTTGATGACGTGCTTCCCCTTGACCCAGGTGAAATTCGCGGCCGGGCCGTAACCGACCTCGGTGTCCAAGCCGGACCCGGAGGTCCCGATCGACGTGGTCAGTGACCCTTCGATGGTCGTCGAGGGGAACATATCCGCCACGGGGTTGTTCAGCCCCAGCTTGGCCGGCCAGCCCTTGCCCAAAGCCACGGTTTTGAACGCGCCATACTCGCGGGCGATGGAGACGCGAAATTCGGCCACTAAGCGTGGGCTGATGGTCCAGACGTCGGTAAGCTCCGACTGGTACTCCTTGATATACCACGCGTCGTTATCGATCAAAGGATCCGGAGCGGGATAACCCAGGCCCGCCGGCACGATCTCCAGATTGCCCGTGAGCCGCTGAGAAGGAGTGATGACGTAGTCGATCTTGGTGTTGTACCACTTGCCCGGCTGCGTCTCGCGATTCACCCAGTAGTAATTGAAGCCAAGAAGCCCCGGGATGTTCGGCGTGGGGAAGTTGGCCGCGATCTTGGCCGACACCGGATCAAATCGGCTCTTGTCGATAATGTTGCCCTGGAAGGGTTGATTGACGTAGTTGCCGTTCACTTGGGTCAGTGTAGCGGGATCGTAAATGGTCTGTAAGTTTGGGTCGCTGAAATCGCCCTCCAGCATCGCCGCCGTGGGGAAGGTGGCGAAGGCCGGGATATCATTAATGTTCGTATTCTGCTGGTAATTGAAGTGAAAGAACAGTTTGTCACGCTTGATCGGTCCACCTATCGACCCGCCAAACTTGTTCCAGCGCAGCGGCGTTTTGGGGCCGACCGTAAAGTAGTTGGCGGCATCCAACTTGTCGTTCTCGGCATACTCAAAGAGATCGCCATGGAACTTGTTGGTGCCACTCTTGGTGACCACATTAAAGACCGAAGTGCCATTTCCGTATTCCGCCCCAAAATTCGCGGTCAGCATCTTGACTTCCGCAATGTCATCCAAGGGAGGCTGCATCCAGTCGGGATTCGCATCCATGACGAGAAAGGCACGTCCTCCGTCGACCTGCCAGTTCGCATTTAATCCTCCCATGCCGTTGACGCCGACGTTCGATCCGTAAGCGCCCCCATAACCACCCGCGGCTCCACCCTGATTTACGCCGGGGATCAACGCCAGGAGGTTGTACCAGCTTGCCCCTACATTCGGAAGTTCGGTCACCGGCGCCCCGGTGAGAGTTGTGCTTTGCTCGGCATTTTCCGTCTGCACCAGCGCCACCGGGGCGGTCACGGTGATTGACTGGGATGTTGCCCCCACCTGCAACTCGGCGTTCAGCGTGATGGTCTCCAAGCGCATCTCGACATTACTGCGAATGAATTGCTTGAAGCCATCCTTGGCGAAAGAAACGGAGTACATTCCCAACGGCACAAAGGGGGCGTCGTACAAACCTGTCTCGTCCGTCGTCTCCTTCTGGATCACGCCCGTCGCCAAATTCGTGATGGTGATGACCACGCCCGGAATCACGGCGCCGGACGAATCCGTCACCGTGCCGCGGATCTCACCGCTTTGCCGGCTCTGGCCGGCCGCCTGACCAACTGAAAGGAAAATCGCCAACAGTATAATCCCCACAATCCGCAAGCCTCCAAAGGAATGCACTGGATTTTTTATCACCGTCCACCTTCCATTTATACCGGGATTTCCAATTGGATATACTCAGTGACACCACTTCAAATTGTTACTGCGGTTTGTTGTGATTGCGCCCTGCCCTACTCTCGTTGTGGTCATCTATTTCTTTCGCTAACGGTGCAGCACGATACACCAATGCCGGTGCGATAGCAAGGCCACCTGCATTGCAGGATTCCAGGATCTAGTATTACTGTGTTAAGTCGGGGGGGGAAGGTGTCAGGGGGAAAAGAAAGTCAAAGGTGTCAGGTACCTTTTTTCCTCGGGAACGATGCGGTAGAATGCCGTCATGGGCAGAGTCCGGCGAGTTGATGTGGGCGGCATGAATTACCACGCGCTGAACCGGAAAAAAGGTACCTGACCTTTTTTCTGATTGACCGACGCTGAATCGGCGAACGCTTCGGCCACATCGGGATCGAGAAGCACGACATTCGTGCCGGCGCGGTAAGCCTCATAATGCTTTCCGCGAACGCCGTGCGAGAAGTCGTACTCGGGTCGCATCGTGTCGTCATCGTTTGGGTGAACGTGTTGATTCATGCTGTTTCCGTTCTCGGGGAGTCGCTTCCCGGGCGTTAATGATACGGGTTCGCCCTTCGCGTTTAGTGTCTGCGACCACGAGCAGGCGCCCTGTTAAGTCTACCGCAACTGCAAGCCGGACGCTCTATGAAAGCAAGCATCGTGCGGACATGGTTTTAAGGTCGGCGGCGTTCAGCTTCAAATCCTCACGTTCTCCCCGGCTGGCAAACGCACGCGGTCAATGGTTAGCCCGCAGCGCTTCTCATATTTGGCGGAACCAACCGTCGCTTTGGACTTCTAACTTTCAACTTTCGACTCTCAACTTTCAACTCTCGAGCCGCGACTCTCGACTTTTCCCCCGCGACATTTTGTAGCCTCTAATCCTTGTTGATTTCTCTTGACAACCATAGCGTAGATTGATACCCTAAGAGGGTGTTACTGTGGGGTGCTCTCACGTCCGCGCACAAGTCTCCCTCCATCGCTTCCCCCAACCCGTCTAACTTACGAAGTCTGCGGGGCAGAATTCCGGCGTCAGGCTTCGAAAGACGCCAATACGCTGCTCATGCCAAGAATGGAAGGTTCCAGTTTCTGCCAACTTTGCGCGTTGCAGGCCTACTCACGAAGATCAAACGTCGGGCCCGCGAAGAAACCTGGAGAAGCTCCTCGCAACCCCTAAAAGTTAATGAAAACACAGGTTGTTAGCGGAGAATTGGGGGGATATGCGACGGCCTCAACAAGAAATCAAGTCATTGAAATTAAATGAGTTAATTGCCTTGCATTTGCGGCGAGCGCTGCGAAAGAAGGCTCCTCCGTGGAATTTGTGGGTAAGGCGCGGTAGATAGAAAGGGGTAGCGCATCCTGCCCCGAACCTGTTAAGGGATATGTGGACCAACACAAATCCCGGGCCCAGGAGGAGACAGGATGCGG
>Ga0326727_10024830_pt1 | contig 11292 bp, 8 predicted proteins | sample MB2enrmetagenome_FD_207643 | JGI IMG/M metagenome (GOLD analysis project Ga0326727, IMG submission 207643) | Lab enriched peat soil microbial communities from McLean, Ithaca, NY, United States - MB29MY | ecosystem: Environmental > Terrestrial > Soil > Wetlands > Peat | place: USA: New York... | reverse complement strand
TTTCTCTTCCGTTCCGGGCACCGCCTGGCCTTCCTTCAGAGGTACGCCCGTGTACCCGCGCGTGATGGTGACATAGCGGTTGCCCAGCAGCCCTTCCGTTACCAGACTGGCGGAGGAGTCCGTGAGAACGTCGTTATGATATTTGCGGTCGATGCGCATCACGACTTCAATATTGTGCATGCGCTCGGGGATCTTGCCCGGCTCGCGCGGCACCAGGCGAATCTGATTCACATTGCCAATGTCGACGCCATCGAGGCGCACCGGTGCGCCCGTGGCCAGGCCGGAGACTTCGGGAAGATAGGTCCTGATCCGGTATTTGTTACCGAAACTGGCCCCCGTCACGTAGAAGATGCCGACCGCCAGGATCATCAGGCCGACAAGGACAAACAGACCCACTCGCAATTCCGACCACGTCAACTGTTTGCGCTGCGCCATGCCGAAGCGCCTCCGTGCCTGTGTGCCAGCTTACTCCACAGATCCTCTCCGGCGAGTGCTGATTTTTTTGTCGCACCGGCGGCGCGCATTCCGCCAGACCCGGGCGCCGAAGGGAGAGCCTACTTGCACACTATACAGGAATTGCCGGAAATTTCTGAGCCGCATAAATCACCATTCTGCCAATGGCCCAAAACTAAATCAGGAACCGCTGCAGGTAAGGATCATGGGCAGCCAGAAGTTCCTCGGGACTACCTTCAAAATAGATCTTGCCAGCGCGCAGCACCAGGAAGCGCGTCACGGTGAGGCTGGCTTTTTCCCGCGCACCATCACGGCGGACATGCCTTGTGGCGGGGTCGAAGTGGAAATTGGCGAGCCCGAACCCATCCTGCAGGCGCTGCGTGGCGAGCAGCGCCGTGACGCCGTAAACGTCGCGCAGGCGCAGGATGAGCGTCATGATGGTTTGCGAGGTGATTGGGTCCAGCCCCGCAGTGGGCGAATCGTAGAGCACGATGGGCGGACGGCTCACCAGCGCGCGGGCTATGGACACGCGGCGGCGCATGCCTCCGGAAAGCTCCGAGGGTAACAGATCCAAGGTGTCGCCGAGTCCGACAAATTCCAGAATCTCGCGGACGCGCGGCTCGATCTCTTCCTCGTTTACATGATCCTCATGCAGCCGGTAAGCGACATTTTCGCCCACCGTGAGCGAATCGAACAGCGCGCCTTCCTGGAAGACAAAACCAATCTTGCGGCGCAGACCGAGCAATTCCCTTTCGGACATCCCGGAGACACGCTCGCCGAGGACGTCAATCGTGCCGCTGTCGGGACGCAAGAGGCCCGCGGCAAGTTTGAGTGTGAGCGTCTTCCCGGAGCCGGTTTCGCCGAGGAGCACGAGCGTCTCCTTTCGTTGCGCGGAGAAGGAAACGCCGCGAAGGATTTCGCCTTCGGCAAAACTTATGCGCACGTCGCTAAATTGGATGAGCACTTCGCTGGAAGTCTGCGATGCAAGGGCGAGGCTGCTGGATGATTCCGCCATGGCCGGGATCAAAAGACCTTGTCCGCCAGGAAGAGAGCGATTTTCGTCAGGAAAGTGTCTGCGACGATGATCATTACGGAAGAGGCCACCACGGCCTGCGTGGTGGCGCGCCCGACGCCCTGCGTGCCGCCGCGAACATTGAGCCCCTGATAGCAGCCGACGGTGGCCAGGATGAAGCCGAAGACGACGGACTTGGTAAAGCCCTGCATTAAATCCGAGAACTCCAGGACCGCGATGGCGCGCTCCCAGAACGTGGTGGCGTCCAGGCGGAGCGAAAAGACGCTGGCCACCATGCCGCCGAGGAGACCGACGAACACGGAGATCGTTGTGAGCAGCGGAAGAGTGAGCAGCGTGGCCAGCACGCGCGGGGAAACGAGTTTGCGGCTGGGGTCCGTGCCCATGGCGCGCATGGCGTCCACCTGCTCGGTGACCTGCATGGAGCCAAGCTCCGAAGCCATGCCCGAGGCGCAACGCCCCGCCACCAGCAGGCCCGTGATCGACGGGCCAAGTTCCCGCACCAGCGCGATGGAGACGACGTCGCCCGTGAGCATAGTCTGGCCAAAACGCTCGAATTGTGCGCCGGTCTGCAGCACCAATACGGCACCGATAAAGAAGCCGGAAAGCAAAACGATCGGCAACGAGCCCACGCCGATATCGTCCATCTGCACGAGAGTATCCGGCATGTAGCGCGGAGAGGTAACCAGGTTGGTGAGGGAGCGAAAACAAAGTTTCGAGTAGTCCTGAACTTTCAGGACGTTGGTCTTGGCGGCGTCCACGAGCACCTCGACAACGGAGGGCGTCTCCGGCGAGCTGGCTTGCGGCTGCGTAACCTGGAGCGGCGTTTCGGCCATGTGTTTCCTGTTGAAGGCTGCGAGGAAAGCGTAACCGTCTACGCGAGAAGCGTCAAGAATATATAGACACTGGGCCGCGAGGGGGATGGAGTGAGGCCCCGGGTCAGACTCTTGTTCGCGTCGGCGATTGGTTCAAGGCAGGGCCGGAATGTTGCGCGCGCCAGGCATTCAGTGCGGCAAGGGTTCTGGCACAAATGTCTTCGGGAGACCCGCTGGCGGCTACCGGCAGCAGCAGCTCAAGGTTCTTATAGAGCGCGATGAGCGGCGCCGTGCTTCGGTCATAGGCCTCGAGCCGGATGGTGATCGATTCTGGCCGGTCATCCTCGCGCTGAAAGAGCTTACCGCCGCAGCGATCGCACTTACCTGCTACTTTGGGAGGCCGTTCGCTGGCATGGAAGACCGCCTTGCACGTTTCGCAGGTGCGCCGGCCGCTGAGCCGCGCAACGATGGCGCTCACAGGCAATTCGTAATTGACGACCGCCGTAAGCGAGAGGCCCCCGTCTCGCATCAGTTGTTTCAGTGATTCGGCTTGCGCCAGGGTGCGCGGAAATCCATCGAGGATGAACCCCCCGCCACAACGCAAACAGCCGCTGCGTTCTCGCACCATGTCCCACACGGTGGCGTCCGGCACCAGATCGCCGCGGCGCATGTACTCCAGGGCCGCTTTCATGGCGGGGCTCAACTCACATTCGTCTCGCCCCTTCGCGGCGCGGAAAACGTCCCCGGTGGAAAGGTGGCACGCGCCTAGGCGCTGGTTGAGTAGGTCGGCCTGGGTGCCTTTACCTACGCCCGGCGCTCCCAGCAGGACAAGCCTCCAAGGAGTTTGACTAGCCTCGGGCACTACTGCGCACTGGGCGGAAGGCCCCTGCAGCCACGCGGCACGATCGTTGTTGTTTTGTGCGGCCATATCTACCTCATCTTCAAGACAATACGGGATTTGGCCACACTTCGCGGTGACACATATCACAGCGCCAAGGTAGGGTGCGTTGACGGATCACATGAGAACAAAAGAACACTTACTGAAGTCCGACGGACGATTTCGGAGCAGATCGACGGATGAGGGGCCTGTTTGGTTGAAAAGAGGTCACAAAAAATTGAGGGCGACTCGGTGTTAGCCGGGTCGCCCTCTTTTGATTGAGTCGCGAAGTTTCTCGCTTCCCGATTCAACTTATTCGAAGGCGGTTCGGTTTGACCCTCACCGCCTCCTGTAAATTGATTCGTGAAGCTCTACTTCCAGGTCCAGCCCACGATAACGTCTCGGTGTTACCCTTGGCGCATCTTTGAGTGCACCGTGAAGCTTCTGGCTTCCGCTTGCGCCCAGCAGCAACCCGGTTTGACCCGTGTTGCGCTGAACTCCGCTGCGAAGCTCACTCCCCAATCCAACCCAGTGGAACCGGCTCGGTTTTATTCTCACCATTCCCCTGCATCGAACCGCGGAGCTCACTCCACAATCCAACACACCGGAACCGGCTCGGTTTTACCCTCACCATCCCTTTGCATCAAACCGTGAAGTTTTTCTTCTCAATTCAATTCAGGTAAGGCTGACTTGGTTTTACCCCCGCCGCCTCAGTGAATTGAACTGTGAAGTTTACACTTCTAATTCAACTCGAGAGTGACTTGCTCGGTTTTACCCTTGCCGCCATCTCTGAATTGAGTCGTGAAGTTTTTCTTCCCGATCAATCTAGCGCGGATACTAAGAGCATGAAGAAACGTTGGCAAGAGCTAAATCTGTGGATATTTGTGCATGACTGTGCAAGAAATTTCCGCCGAAAATGCGGTGAAAAATTCCTCCTGACTTACGCGCGGGGCGCCGCGCCGCTCACCTGGCGGGTTTGACCGCCGCGAAGGCGAGTTGGCTGGAGAAAAATGGGATGAGCTTGGTTTCAATGCGCTCCGCGATGTGATTCAGATGATCGCCTTTGTAAACCTCGAATTGATGGGGAATGCGATAGGTGTTCAGAGCGCGATCGAAATCGCGGGCACGTTCGGTGATTCCATCGTCACGATCGCCAACATCCATGGCGATGCCGCGCAACTGGCGGAGATTCGCAACGTATTGGTCAATCGTGGCAAGCGGGTCGTTGGCAAGCCACTTGGCGGCCACGGCGGGTTGCAGCTCGCCGTCTTTTGTGGGCAGCGCGAGATACATCGGGGGATTCTGCGGGTCTGGCGACCACGCGGCCGCCAAGGCCAGCGCAGCCTTGGTTAAGAAATCGGCCTGATCCACCTGCGACGGATCCTTCACCGCCTCGGCTTTCTTGGATCCCAACATCACTCCAGCGTCAGGAAACGCCAGGCAACAGGCGCTAAGCACATAGACACTGGAAAAAACATCAGGATGTCGCATGCCGATGCGCAAAGTGCCGTAACCGCCCATGGAATGGCCGGCCAGCCCGCGGCTTGCCGTTTGCGGAAGCGTGCGGTAATGCGCGTCTATGTAAGGAACCAGTTCGCGGACGATGAAATCTTCCCAATTGCCGGTGGTCACGGAATTCGAGTACATGCTGCCTTGATACCTCGTGAAGGCATTGGGCATGACCACGATCATCTCGCGCGTGCCGGGCTCACCAAAGGTTTTGTCGAGCACCTCAGGCAGATTGATCCAGTGCTTGGTTAAGCCGAACCACTTGTCGTCGCTATCGGTGAAGCCGTGCAACATATAAATGACGGGATAGCGGCGCGATTTTTCGCTGGCGTAGCTCGCTGGCAGGTAAATGGAAACGTCGCGGTCCGGTGAATCGCCTTCGAGATTCCCTTCGAGGGATTGGCCGTGGACCTTGATGCGCTCGACGGTGCCTTTGCCGGCCGCGGAACACAGGGATGGCACGAAAATCAGGGCAGCGGCGAGGAAGAGACCTGCAAGTTTAGTTTTCATGGAATGTGCTCCGGAGCGAAGCGCCATTGTTCCACGAAAATTGGGTTTTATGCAAAACATAGAGATTGCGAACCTGCCCCAGAGATGCGCTGGACGCGCGGGTCAATGAGTCAGGCGTTCCAATCCCTTGGGATGAGGGGCTGACAGATGTCAAGTACCGTGCCACGGGGGCGCAACTGCCTTTTTTCATTCCTTTGTTTTCAATCGCTCAGAAGTGACCCGCCGAGAGACTATCGGCAGTCCAAAGTTGTGCCACGGACTTTGTTTTTGAATCTGACTCAAAGGTGCGAAAATTGCGTCAGCGATCTGGGCACTTTGCAAGAACTCCTGGCTGCAACGTTCTAACGGTAGGAGAATCAAAATGCGCACACTTCTCTTTGCGGTTGCCGTCGCGATGTTCCTACCATTCGTGGTCTTAGCCCGTGAGGAGGAGCCGAACAACGATTTTGTTGTTCACGGTACCGTGAACATTGCCTTGGGGAATAAAAACGGATTGGTTTTATTAACAGACAGTATGCTCACTTCGAGTGGACATCAACTGACTGAGCCCGGACAAAAACTCTTCAAATTGGATGACAACACAGTTTGTTCAGTGGCTGGATTTATTTCTGCCTCCACGCCGATAGACGATCTTAATTCCAGCACAAGTGACATCATTTACCAGTACATTCGCGAATCCCTTGCACAGCCACCTCAAACCATTGCAGAGAAACTGAGGGCGTTAGCGTCGCTACTCACTTTTAATTTGGATGCTATCTCGAACGTCCGCGATGCTACTGGCCACCCAACCTCCATAGACGAGTACAGGCTGCAACTGATCGTTGCGGGATATGACCTTGATCGCAGACAGAAAATCGGAAGGATCACGTTAAGGACTTCCAAAGAGCACGGGGACCTGGTTTCGTTTGTCGATGAAGCTTCAATTTCTATCGTCGAGGAAAAGTTCATATGGAAGCTGAATGGAATACCGGATGTTGCTACTGAACTGCTTCAGCATCCGGAGTCTGCACCGGAAGACGTCGCTCTCACTCAGTACGCGGCTGCCCTCCACGACAACGGCGGAAGTTCTCTAACTGTTCAGCAACTCGTGGAACTCGCAAAGCGGTTGGCCTTTCATACTTCGAAGGCTTACCCTGACGTAGGCGGTCCTCACCAGATCGCCATTGTTACGGCTCCACATAAAATCAAAATTGAGCAGCAAGCTTTCCCGGCTCCCACAAGCTCACCTTTTCTTTTCAACCTTTTTGTCGATGGAAAATTTACGGGAAACGCCCTGAGCTTCGCGCCCGGGCTTCACGCATTATTTGTAAGATGCTCTTGGACGGGAGCGAGGCAAGAACTAGACGGTCACCTGTTTATCGGAAGTACCTTTACGAACTCCGTTCTTACCTATAACGGGGGCAGGGTTATCCTCGGGGATTCAAACCGAGTCGTGAGCTCAATATTGCTAGTGGGACCGCTGCTCCGACCAGACGACAAAACTGTCCAAAGCCTGTCGAGGACTTTCGCATGGTCTCGAATTCTGCGTGATTTTTCTTCCGGTCCAACCAATTTTTAGTAGCCACATAGGACTTGAGGCCCGTCCCCAGCTTCTGGGTTTGGGCTAACTTTGCAACGTTCCTCCCGAACCACAGAAATTCATGGCCGAAAACCTGAGTGGCCGATACCATATCGGCTAACCCTAATGAGCCCCGTAATCGGAAACTGCCCTGCGACCGAACTTGGGCAGTGCTGGACGCGCGGGGCGGTGGCCGATACACTGGAGTTTATGCTGCGATTTTATACGGCGGGGGAGTCGCACGGGCAGGCGCTGCTGACCTTTCTGTCAGGCTTGCCGGCGGGACTGCGCGTGGATTTGGACTTCGTCAATCACGAGCTGCACCGGCGGCAATTGGGATACGGGCGCGGCGGGCGCCAGAAAATTGAGACGGACCGCGCGGACGTGTTCGCTGGCGTGCGCCACGGGCAGACGATTGGCGCGCCCATTGCTCTCCGCATCGAGAATCACGACTGGGCGAATTGGGAGAAGATTCTTCCCGTGGAAGCCACGGACGCGCCGGAAGCAGCTTCGCGAAAACTGGTAGCGCCGCGGCCGGGTCATGCGGACCTGGCCGGCTCGCAAAAATTCAATTTTCACGATGCGCGATATGTCCTGGAGCGGGCTTCGGCCCGGGAAACAGCAGCGCGCGTTGCCGCGGGCGCTTTTGCCAAAGTCCTGCTGCGCGAATTCGGCACGGAAATCGCCAGCCACACGATTCAGGTGCATAACGTGCGCCTGGAACGCGCCGCAACGTGGGAAGAAATCCGCGCGGTGAATGCGGACCTGGAATCGCCGTTGCGCTGCGTGGATGCCGCCGTGCAAGAAAAGATGAAGGCCGAAGTGGACGTGGCACTGAAAGCGGGAGACACCGTCGGCGGCGTGTTTGAGATCGTCGCGCATCCTGTGCCCGTCGGCCTCGGCTCGCACGCGCAGTGGGACGAAAAACTGGACGGCAAACTGGCGCAGGCGTTGATGAGCGTGCAAGCGGTGAAGGCGGTCGAGATCGGCGCCGGGATTTCCGCCGCGGGTTCCTTCGGCAGCGAAGTGCAGGACGAAATCTCGTATAGCAAGGACGCACGCAATTTCCACCGCGCCTCGAATCGCGCCGGCGGCCTGGAGGGCGGCATCACCAACGGCGAGGATCTGGTCCTTCGCGGCTTCCTGAAACCGATTTCGACCCTGCGCCAGCCGCTGGGCACCGTGGACATGGTGACCAAGGAGCCGGTGCAGGCAGCCTACGAGCGTTCCGATTGGTGCGTGGTGCCGGCCGGGGGTGTTGCCGGAGAAGCAATGGTGGCCCTTGTGCTCGCGGATGCTTTTCTGCAAAAATTTGGAGGAGATTCACTCGCCGAGATGCGGCGGAATTTCGACAGCTATGCCCAACAAATCCGCGAGTTCTGACCTGATCGTAACGGCGACCGAGGTGCGCGCCGCGGAGCCGCAAGTCGCCCAGGCGCCGGTGCGCACGATCTACAAGATCGTCAAGTACGGCGACCCGGTGCTGGAAAAACCGACCCCCGTCGTCAAAAAGTTCGACGAGCAGCTCGCGCAACTGGCCGAGGATATGTTCGCAACGATGTACGCGTCGCAAGGCGTGGGCCTAGCCGCCACGCAGATCGGGAAGAGCATTCGCCTGGCCGTGGTGGATGTCACCACCGGCAAGAATCCCGAAGCGAAAATCGTGATGGTGAACCCAGAGATCATCCATGCCGAAGGCGAAGTCCGCGAGGAAGAGGGCTGCCTCTCGATTCCGGGGTTCCGCGGGTACGTGGTCCGGCCACAGTTTGTCACCGTGCGCGCGCAGAACGCCAAGGGCGAAACGTTCGAGATTCGCGGCGAAAATCTGCTGGCGCGCGCCTTTTGCCATGAACTTGACCACCTGAACGGCGTGCTCTTTCTGCAGCATCTGAGCATCCTGAAGCGCGACCTGATCCGGCGTAAGATCAAGAAATTACGGAAACAAGGCGAGTGGTAATTTCAACGCGTACGCAAACAATGAGGACACCGTGAGCCGGTTGCGGATGGTGTTCTGTGGCACCCCGCAGTTTGCCGTTCCTTCCTTGCAGCATCTTCTCCAGCAGCCCGATTTCGAGCTCGTAGGCGTCTTCACGCAGCCGGACCGCCCGAAGGGCCGCGGCCAGGAAATTGCCTTTTCACCCGTGAAGGAAGTGGCGCTGGCGGCGAAGTTGCCGGTGCACCAACCGGCAAAAGTTCGCGCGCCTGAGGCAGAAGAGCAATTGCGCGCGCTAGCCCCGGATGTCATCGTCATCATTGCCTACGGTCAGATCATTCCCGCGCGGCTGCTGACAATTCCCAAATTAGGCTGGATTAACCTGCACGCTTCCCTGCTCCCAAAATACCGCGGCGCCGCCCCCATCAACTGGGCCATCGTGCACGGAGAAACGCGCACGGGAAACACGACCATGCGCATTGATGCGGGCATGGACACCGGCGAAATCCTTCTGCAAGAGGAATCGACCATCGGGCCGGAGGAAGCGGCCCCGGAACTGGCAGTACGCCTGGCCCAAGCGGGCGCGCCGCTCATGACGAGTACGCTGCGCGGGCTGGCCGCGGGCACGCTTCCAGGGCGGCCGCAAGACGACGCCGCGGCAAGCCTCGCGCCGATCTTGAAACGCGAAGACGGGCGCATTGATTGGTCGCGTTCGGCGCAAGAGATCCACAACCGCATGCGCGGCTTTGCGCCGTGGCCCGGGGCCTATACAGACTTTCGCGGACAGATCTGCCACCTCTGGGGCACGCCGGTGTCTAAGGAAAGGGAGCAGGCTGCGCCGGGGACGCTGCTGGCGTCCAGCGGCGGTTTGCGCGTGATTTGCGGGCAAGGCAGCGTTTTGGAGCTGACGTCCGTCAAACTGGAAGGACGCAAGCAAGTATCGGCGGTCGAGTTTGCGCGTGGCGCGCGGCTGCAAGCGGGTGAACGTTTGGGCAAAGTGTAATTTGCGTAACCTCGCCCGCTAAGGCATACTCGCGCATTACACCGACGATGAAAAGTGTCCACGGGATACCAGGAGTCAAACCTTCATGAAAAGCGTGTGCCCGCAAGGGCGGAAGCCGCGAAGCACAAATCCTTTTTTTGCGATTGCTGGTGGTGATCGGCCACGGCCACGCCTGCGCCAGGCGGCCTCATGGCTCTTGGCCGCGCAATTGGCTTGCTTTGCGCCGGGCGCCGTTGTCACTGCCTCGGACAAGGCCCCCACCGACGCGACTTCCGCGGCGGCGGCCGATCCATTGCTCGCGGCTATGCAAGCGGAGCTCAACCGCGCCAAGACCGACCTGGCTAAGAGCGATACGCCCCCTTACTACTTGAGCTACACGGTCTACGATCAGGACCAAATCATGATTGCCGGAGCTTACGGCGGCTTGCTGACTAATACCGCCGTGAAGCGCCGCTCGGCGGACGTCACCATGCGCGTTGGCGGGCCGGCACTCGACAACACGCACGGCCAAAGCCGCCAGAGCGGCATGACCAGCGGCACGCTGCCGCTTGACAATGATGCGGACGCCACGGCGCGCGTTTTGTGGGAGTTGACCGATCGCGCTTACAAGCGCGCCGCGCCCGCCTTCCTCAACGTGAAGACGAACACCGCAGTGCGTGCGGAAGAAGAGGACAAGTCACCGGACTTCTCGAAGGAAGACGCCAAAGTGCACGTCGGCGAGAAGCTGACCCCGCCCCCGCTGGATCGCGCCGCGTGGGAAGGCGAAATCCGCCGGCTTTCCGGCGTTTTCCGCAAATTCCCCGACGTTTACTTCGCCACCGTGTTTTTGCAGGTGTCCGCGGCGAGCTCGCGGATCGTTTCCAGCGAAGGCGCCATGATCACCATCCCCAGCGCTTCCACCCGGCTGGTGATCGAGGCGCAAACGCGAGCTGATGATGGGATGGACCTGTTGCGCGTGGAAACATTTCAGGCGCCTTCCGCGAAAGGCTTGCCCAGCGAAACGGAGCTGAATGCCAAGATCGAGAAGATGGCCGCGGACCTCAAGGCGTTGCGCACTGCTCCCGTGGCGGAGCCTTACGCGGGTCCCGCGGTCCTCAGCGGGCGCGCCGCAGCCGTGTTCTTCCATGAAGTTCTGGGACATCGCCTCGAAGGCCACCGGCAGCGTGACGAAGAGGAAGGACAAACGTTCACAAAAAAGGTGGGGCAGGAAGTTTTGCCGAAGTTTCTCAGTGTGGCCGATGATCCGACGATCCGCGCACTGGGCGGCGTGGAACTCTCCGGCACCTACGAGTACGACAACGAAGGAGTGCCGGCGCAACGCGTGGAAGTGATCCAGAACGGCGTGCTGAAGAATTTCCTGATGTCGCGCATGCCCATCAAGGGTTTCGACAAGTCCAATGGGCACGGCCGCAATCAGCCAGGCTTGATGCCCACGGGGCGCCAGGGGAACCTGATTGTGTCCTCCAGCCAGAGCGTGCCGGAAGCGCAGATGCGCGAGAAGTTGATTGAAGAGGTGAAGAAACAGGGGAAACCCTACGGGCTGTATTTTGACGACATCCAGGGCGGCTTCACGCTGACGCGCAGGTCGCTGCCGCAGGCCTTTC
>Ga0326727_10024828_pt1 | contig 11293 bp, 10 predicted proteins | sample MB2enrmetagenome_FD_207643 | JGI IMG/M metagenome (GOLD analysis project Ga0326727, IMG submission 207643) | Lab enriched peat soil microbial communities from McLean, Ithaca, NY, United States - MB29MY | ecosystem: Environmental > Terrestrial > Soil > Wetlands > Peat | place: USA: New York... | reverse complement strand
CGATGTTCCCCAAGCCATCGACCGAGAACAACGCGTTCCCGTCCTTGGCATACTGAATGGCATATTGCCACGACGCTCCCGGACTGTTCTGGATGAGAACTCCCGTCCCCAGTGCACCGTAATCGGCGCTGTAAACCGCGCCGATGTAGTCTCCGTTCAAGTGGTCGAGCACGCCTTCCTGCACATCGATGCCATAGGTAAGCACGTTCTTCACGGGATCGACAATGGTCGAGGCAAACTCCGTGGCCGAGAGAAAGCCATTTCCCTGGTTCTGCACGTTGACCAGGATTCCGGAAGAGTCGGAATGCGGCGCGTTCTGGCGCACTAGGACATTCAGTCCGTCCACCTCGCCCACTTTGCCGCCTGTCCACCAGTTGTCCTTCTGGATATTGATAGTCAATCCGGTCTGCGCGGTGAGCGGGCCGTTGACGCCGCTGCCGAGCGCGTTGCCCGTAACCGTCGCCGCCGAGCACGGCTTGTTGATGCAGTTCAGAGCCACCGGTCCCACAACCAGCGGTGGCTTGGAAGTGGAGTTCTGGCCAGCGGCGTTCTGAGCATACGCACAGACACTCACCGCCGCAACGCTCAGAGCAATGATCAGAGAGAAGCTCAGAGATAGGAAACGCCGCATACAACCTCCCGATTACCGGAATCGTAGCTTGCCACCGTGCCCAGGCGAATGCGCCCGAGGTGCCATGAGGTCCGGCTATACAAAAAGGCCGGCAGCATTCCGCCGGCCCTTGCCATCCTCAAGTGACCGCTGGTTAGCGGCCATGTCCGCCGCCACCACCGTGGAAACCTCCACCGCCGTGAGACCCGCCGCGGAATCCGCCGCCACGGGCAACTGCTACCGGTCCGCGTCCCGCGAACCCGCGTCCGCCCATGCCGCCGCGATCATATGCATGTCCGACTGGCCCGCGCCCTTCAAACCCGCGCGCGTAGCCTCCATGCCCCCAAAATCCGGGGCGATAGTGCGCGCCGTCCCAGAACGGATGTCCCCAGCCGTGATACCACGGACCGGCGCCGATAAACACGCCGCCGGTGAACCACTCAGGACCATAGTATCCGTAAGGCGCACACGCATACGGATAGTAAGGGTAATATCCGTAGGAGCACACCGGAGCCCCAACCGCTACTCCGACCGGACCGATGCCGATTCCGACTCGTACCTGCGCCGACGCACTCGCGAGCGGCAGCAGCATCAACGCACCGAACAACGCCAAATACCGTAGGGATTTCATTGTGAACCTCCTCGTTCCTTTCCGGCGCTCTCGCCGGATTTGAGGTCCTTCAGCTTTGCTCTTCTGAAGCGCCTACTGTTTTGAAACCCAGAGGTGGAGAAAAGTTTCGGAAAGTCGAGTGGCTGATTTCAGCCATCCTGCGTGAAATCAGCCACTTGCATTGGTCGGTGTGGCTCGGGAAAGCACTGGCCCGTGAATCGCTCATCAAGCGGCGGAAGTTTGCGCGGTTCGACCGATCTGGCGGACTTTCGAGAATTCCTTGATGGTTGGGAAAGAAGCCGAGGAGCAAACGCGCCCAGGCAGATTGACGTCAACGGACTTCGAGGAAAACACTCGCCACGGTTCGCGCTCCTTGAAAGGACTCCGCAATCGAGACCGGAGGAAACAAGACATTGTGGCGATAGACAAGCAGCCAAGCTCCGGCTTTCTCCACTGACCATTCCGCGCCGGAAGCGGCTGCGCTTAGGCGATCAACGAGAACGTCGCTGAAAAGAATGCGGACTGCCGATTCATTTTCGGCGCGGAGCGAATACCGGCGGCCGAAATCGGAGTCGAGACGAATGTTCTGAAGGCCGGAGCTCGGCGGGACGGCATTCGTCGAACTCGTGGGGATCAGTTGAAAATCCGGAACGCCGTCCGCCGCGGCAAACGCTGCGACTGTCTGCTTACGGTCAGCTCCGGCTGGCGATCCTGCGGCGTCGAAAAAATCGAAAACCAGTCGCGATGGATTTTTCACGCGGTCGCCGAACAGGTTCGAGATTTTTCCGCCGGGGGCGCGAGAAAATAAATTGGACTTGTTCTTGTCTTGCTCGGTTATGGGATTAAGTCCTTGAAGAGCAATGAGCCCGAGTTGCGCGGCCGCTGAGCGAAAGCGAAACGCCCGCGAACGCGTGAAATAAAGGATGCCAACCACCAGGATGACCAATCCCGGCCCGAGGATCAACACCCACCACTCGCCAGACCAATCCATGGGAACCGCTTACTGTAACCGATCGAGGCGCGTGGGTAAATGCGTTTTCTTGATGTAGGGCCTGGGTCGGGCACTTAGCCCCCGGCGCTTGCATGCAAAGCTGGACTGGACGCGAACAGGAGTGTCACCACCACTGGGGACATCATTTACAATCGAAGATTCTCGTATTCATCAGGGACATAATCATGCATCGCTGGTCTGAACTCTTTATTCCTACTTTGCGCGAAGCTCCGGCGGACGCCGAGGTCGCGAGCCATAAGCTGCTCGTCCGTGCCGGGTACATCCGGCAACTGGGCGCGGGCATTTACTCCTTCCTGTTTCTGGGCAATCGCTCGACGCAGAAAATTATGCGCATCGTGCGTGAAGAAATGGACAAGATCGGGCAGGAGTTCTATCTCCCGGCGCTGAATCCGCGCGACATCTGGGAAGAGAGCGGCCGCTGGACCGTGATGGGCGAGAACATGTTCCGCCTGAAGGACCGCAAGGGAGCGGATTTGTGTCTGGGCATGACGCACGAAGAAATCATGACCGACATCGCGCGCAAGGAACTGCGCAGCTACAAACAGCTGCCGCAGATCTGGTATCAGATTCAAACCAAGTTTCGCGACGAGCCGCGGCCAAAGTCGGGGCTGTTGCGGGTGCGGCAGTTCACCATGAAGGACGCGTACTCGTTCGACATCGATTCGGCGGGGCTGGATGTTTCCTATCAAAAGCACCACGACACCTATTGCCGCATCTTTGACCGCTGCGGACTGAAGTACGTAGTGATTGAAGCGCACTCGGGCGCGATGGGTGGATCGCAGTCGCAGGAATTCATGGTGCGTACGCCGGCGGGTGAAGATCAGGTGGTGAGCTGCGAGGTCTGCGGCTACGCGGCGAACATCGAGAAAGCGCTTTCGAAACTCGCGCCGATCGACGATCTGAAAGCAGACGGGGACGGCAGGCCGCTGTTGATTCATACGCCGGGCAAGGGCGCGATTGCCGATGTGGCCGAGTTCCTGGGGATTTCGGCGCTGCAGGACATCAAGGCAGTCGCCTACATGGCGCAGAATCCAGACAAGGGCGGCAAGACGCTGGAACAGCCGGTGATCGTGTTCTTACGCGGCGACCACTCGGTGAACGAGACGAAGTTGCTGACGCTGGTGAAGTCAGCCAACGTGCGTCCGATGCAGGCCGAGGAAATCGAGCGCTACTTCAACGGGCCGGCGGGCTATATTGGCCCGATCGGCCTAGTGGTGCGTCCGAAGGAATTGCTTGGGGAGTGGGAAATAAAGAAGTGGCCCGCGGACGAACGGGCGGCCACGGTGGTGCTCGATGAAGGTCTTACCGGCCGCGTCAACATGATCTGCGGGGCCAACAAGCTCGACTATCACTTGAAGAATGTGACGCCTGGCAAAGACTTTCAATGGACTGTCGCTGCCGACGTGCGCAGCGTAAGCGCCGGCGAAGGTTGCCCCAACTGCGGCGCGGCCCTGCGGATCGACACCGCCGTGGAGATCGGGCACATCTTTAAGCTCGGGTACAAGTATTCGCACTCAATGGGCGCGACCGTGCTCGACCGTAACGGCAAGGAAGTGGCGCCAATCATGGGCAGCTATGGGATCGGGATCGAGCGAATCCTCACCGCCGCTATTGAGCAATCGAACGACGGAAATGGCTTCTGGCTGGCGCCGTCCATCGCGCCGTTTGACGTGGTGGTGGTCAGCACAAATAGCGGCGACGCGAAAATCCGCGACACGTCCGAGGAGATCGCCGGGCAACTCGAAGCTGCCGGGCTCGACGTGTTACTCGACGACAGGGACGAAAGGCCAGGGGTGAAGTTCAAAGACGCTGACCTGGTGGGCATACCCTTTCGTGTCAACGTCGGGAAAAAGGTTACCGAAGGCATGGTGGAAGCCGTTCGCCGCTCGACTCTGGAAAAAACGGACGTTAGCATTTCAGCTATAAGCGATCATCTCCGCGGATTGATCTAAGCAAAATGATCTTCGCGAAGTGATCCGCGGTTGAGAGCGGGCTCGATCCGCCACGATCGGCAATCGGGATCAAGCTCTCGCAGACCGCAGTTGAAGTGCGACCGTTATGGACACATTGAGATTGGTTTTGGGGTTTGCGATTTTTGGATTGTTGGCCTTAGTGTGCTACAAGCTCGTCCCGCCGTTTTTTTCCAATTACCAACTGGAAGATGCGATCAAGAGCGACGCGTTGCAGGGAACGTACAGCACGCACTCGGAAGAAGACATTCGCCAAGCCGTTGTCAAGCATGCTCGTGACTTCGACATCGAATTGAATCCCAAGGACGTTCACGTCACACGAACGGGCGGGTTCGGCACGGGCACCCTCACCATCGAGGCGGATTATACGGTGCCTGTCAATTTACCGGGCTATACAACGACTCTGGAATTCCATCCATCGAGCAACAACAGGGGCGTGTTTTAGAAAAAAGTTCTCAGTTCCCCGTTCTCAGTTCTCAACTGCTGGCTCTCGCCTCTCGCCAACCATTCCGGTGCTCGGATGCGCCTACGTCAATGCCCGCCTCACTGCGGCGGTTCTCACACACGTTGTCTTCAAACTGACACGCTCTCAGTGAATCAACTGGTGCTTCTGATTTAGAATTGACTGCGAATCCAATCATTTGCAAACTGCATTCGGGCCCGGAGGGTTCGGACCTGGGATTGCTGCTCCAGACGGGAAAATAACGGATCTCGTGGGAATCCGACTGAAATTGCCGGCGGCTAAAAAGGGTCGTGCGCGCGGGAAGAGCCCCGTGCATGACCCTCTGGTCCGCTACGCCCTTCTCGGGTTCGTCACCCTGTCGATGTTCGTGATCGGCTTTTTTGCCTACTGGTATGTGAAGTATGACCGGATCATCGAACAGCGGTTCCGCGGTCCGGTTTTCGCAACTTCCGCAAAAATCTATGCCGCTCCTAAAGTGTTACGCATCGGAGGCAAAATAACCATCGCCGAGATTGCCGCAGAGTTGCGCCGCGCCGGCTATGCGGAAAAAGCGGGCGAGTCGCAACTCGGCAGTTATCGCGCCTCGGGTGGAACCATTGAGGTGTCGCCCGGACCTGAGTCCTATCACTCCGCCGAGCCGGCCACGATCAGCGTTGCCGACGGAACGGTCAGCGCAATCTCCAGCCGCTCGGCTGGCGAACTCGAGGCGTACGAACTCGAGCCCCAGCCAGTAACATCCCTGTTCGACGCGGAGCAGCGCTCGAAGCGGCAAATCGTCACCTACAGCGAAATCCCGAAAGTGATGGTGGATGCCGTCACGTCGATCGAGGACCGCCGCTTTTTTCAGCACAGCGGCGTCAACTTCTTGCGCTTAATCGAGGCCGCGTGGGTTGACGTTACGCACCAGCGCCACCAGCAGGGCGGATCGACCATCACCATGCAACTATCGCGGGCGTTCTTCCTCAGTCCGGAAAAAACGTTCAAGCGCAAGATAATCGAAATGCTGATCGCGGTGGAACTGGAGCAGAAGTTCTCCAAGCAGCAGATTTTCGAGTTTTACGCCAACCGCGTGGACCTGGGCCAGCGCGGCTCTTTCACGATATCGGGCTTCGCCGAAGGCGCACATTCTTATTTCAACAAGGACCTGAAAGACCTCAATCTGCCCGAAGCGGCCTTGCTGGCGGGCTTGATCCAGGCGCCAAGTTATCTCTCGCCGTATCGCCATCCCGAGCGCGCACAGGAACGCCGCAACACGGTGCTGGATGCGATGGTAGAAACCGGCGCCATCACTCGCACCCAGGCCGACAAGGCCAAAGCCAGCCCGTTGAAACTGGCGCCGCCAAACGTCGAAGCCAGCGACGCTCCCTATTTCGTGGACATGGTGCGCGACATCGTACTTGCCAAGCTCAATGAGCACGAAGTGAACGACCAGCAGTTCCGCATTTACACGACGCTCGACCCCCAGTTGCAGCAGGCCGCGGCGCAAGCGGTCGAAGCCGGCATCAAGCTGGTGGACGAGCAAGTCAACAAGATGCGCACCAAGCGCACGAAGGTCAATGGCAAGCTGGAAACGACGGTGGCGCCGGGCCCGCAGGCGCAGGTCGCGCTGGTGGCAATGGATCCTCACACCGGGCAGATCCGGGCGCTGGTTGGCGGGAGAAACTACGGGACCAGCCAGTTGAATCATGCCGTCGCGAAACGCCCGACGGGATCGATTTTCAAGCCTTTCGTTTACGCCGCCGCGATGAATACGGCGATTGACGGCTCCGCAACCATAATGACTCCCGCGTCGCTGGTGGCAGATGCGCCGTCGACGTTCGCGTATGGCGACCAGATCTACGAGCCGCGCAACTACAAAGAGGAATACCATGGCGACGTCACGCTGCGTTATGCGCTGGCCCTATCCCTTAACAACGCGACTGTAAAAGTGGCCGAGGAAGTGGGCTATGACAAGGTGGCCAGCCTGGCGAAGGCGGCAGGAATTACATCGGTCAAAGCGACGCCCGCGATGGCGCTCGGAGCTTATGATGCCACTCCGGTTGATATGACGGCCGCCTATACGACGTTTGCCAATGGCGGAGTTCGGCTCTCGCCGATTCTGGTGAACTCCGTGCGCAACGCGCAAGGCGATGTCATTGCCAACTACAGCCCCGAGCGTAGAGAAGTCTTAGACCCGCGAATCGCATTCGTAATGACTCGCATGCTCGAAGGCGTCGTGAACTTCGGCACGGCGGCCGCAGTTCGAAGTCGCGGTTTCACCGCTCCAGCGGCGGGGAAAACCGGAACTTCGCACGACGGGTGGTTCGCCGGGTACACCAGCAACCTTCTCTGCATCGTCTGGGTGGGATACGACGATTACAGCGACATCCGTCTGAGCGGGGCGCAGACGGCGGCGCCGATTTGGGCTGAGTTCATGAAAAAGGCGGTCAGTCTTCCGCAATACGACGATGTCAAACCCTTCTGGCAACCGGAAGGCGTGGTAGATGTCCAGTTGGACAAAGTGACGAACCGCGTTGCTACCCCCTCCTGTCCCGACACTTATACAATTGCCTTCGTAGCCGGCACCGAACCGCACGACACCTGTGACCAGACGGCCGAACGGCCGGGATTTTTTTCACGTATCTTTGGCGGGAAGTCGGAAGAGGCTCTCCCCCCGTCCCGGAGCGACGGGAACCTCCAGACCGCCAGCGGTGTCCAACCAGAAGAGGAGTCCAAAAAGAAGAAGAGTTTTTTCGGTAAGATTGCTGACGTATTCAAGGGGGACGGGAAAAAAGCTGACCCGAGCGCTCCCGCGCCCTCCAAGCCAGCAACTGCTTCGCCGCCGCAGTAGGCGGCAGTGTGGGGTTCGAAAATCCAGGTTTGCAGATCCAGGAGGCCTTCGATGCCATCCTCAGGCTTCACCGAACGACGGGAAGTTCTCACTTCCCGGTTTTTGTTTTCTCGCCTCAGACTCTTTGCTCTCCCTGTTGTTTTCGCTTCAGCACTGGCCTGCTTGCACGCTCAGAGTTTGGAGCAAGTGGCAGTCGGTCCGCCGCAGATCCGCCGCGCCGACCCACCTGCCGTTAACGCAACCGCAAAAGAACTGGAAACAGTTGGCGACCAGATGCAATCGGAAAAGGCCTATCTCGACGCCATCGACTACTATCAGGCCGCGCTCGCCAAGAACCCCAAGGATGCCGTCTTGATGAACAAAATCGGCATTTCGCAACTGCAACTCCACCACTATAAAGAGGCGGAAAAGAGCTTCGACCACTCGATCCGAGCCGACAAGACTTATGCCAACGCCTATGCCAATCTCGGCGTCGTGTATTACGAGAAAGGCAGCTACGCCAAGTCCATTCACTATTACGACAAAGCGATCTTGCTCGATAAGGACGGGGCTGTGTTTTACAACAACCGCGCCGCGTCCCTGTTCGGAAAAAAACAATTCGCCCAAGCCGCCGCCGATTATGCCAAAGCTCTTCAGCTCGACCCCGACATCTTCGAGCGCAGCGAACGCAGCGGTGGGGTGCAGGCCCGGCTCCCCTCGCCCGAGGATCGCGCCCACTACGACTACGTGCTGGCAAAGTTGTACGCGCGCAACGGTATGTCGGAGCGCTCGCTCCACTATCTGAAGAAAGCAATCGAAGACGGCTATAAGAACATCAAGAACGTCTATAAAGACGAGGAGTTCAGCGAACTCCGCAAAGATCCCCGGTTCGCCGAATTGATGGCGTCAAAGCTGGTGTCGATTTCTGAGTAGAAAAACCTCGAACGCTGAGCTCGCGCGCTACCTGGGACTTCAACGAAAATGGCCTGACCTCAATCCTGACGACGGGCCGAAGGCGGCTGCTGTGCCGGCCACTCAATGGGAAGATTCAAATGGCGCACCCTCTTTTTGCCTGTGTCACAGTCCAGACGCCTTGCCGCCAAGGTTTTTCTGTTGAAACCATTGGGCTTATGAGATTTTCCTGCTATGGCCGAAACTTCGCGGCAGGAAGAGTGTTTGCTCCGGTACTACTCCTGAAAACTAACAGGGTAAGTAAGGAGGAACATCCACCGGTTGCCGAACCCGAGCACGCCCCAAGCAAGCAACCGGTGGAATGTTTGTCTGGAAGCACACCAACACCCAGCCCCCGCTTATCTCATTCAGGCATGGCCGAGTCCAATTCGCTCGTTACCGCTGTATTTTGTCCTCCAGTCAGGGGGACAATCTGAATGTATGAAGTTTCCAACTCCCAAACCACATCCTGGGCCTTTTCGGACGATGCAGGTGGATGCGGAAGTTGCAGGCATCCTGGTCGCGATTGGATTCTTTGTGATGGGGTTCGTCAGCATGCCCATCGCGAAGGGCTTCCTTGTCGGCTCGGTTGGTGTCGGGGTTGTTGTGGCTGCGGCTCTAGGACTGGTCCGGAAAGTGAGGAATTCCAGACCGGTTGATGAACGCATCCTTCATCTGGAAGAAAAGCCAACGCAGAAGCTCTGAGCTTCTCGCGATTCTACCCGCCCCGCTCCTCCGTGTAGTCCGTCACAGCTTTTTTCCATTTCCCTTGCGCCTTCAAAATGAACTCGACGGCATCGCGTGCGGCGCCATCTCCGCCAGCATGCGGCGTTACCCAGTGCGCTTCCGCCTTCACCTCGGCACGAGCATTCTTGACCGCAACGGCGAAGCCGCACCTGCGCATGACGGGGAGATCGATGACATCGTCGCCGACAAAGGCCGCTTCGGCTGCGGTGATGCCGTCTTTCTCCAGAATCTGCGCAAAGACCTCCGCCTTTTTCTGAATACCCTGGTAAACGTGGTCCATCTTCAAATCGCGCGTGCGCAGGGCAACAGTTTCGGAGATGCGCTTGGTGATCACGCCCGTCTTGATGCCTGCCAATCGTGCGAGCGAAATCGCTGTGCCATCGTGAGCATGGAACCCCTTAGCTTCGATCAGCGTGGTGCTGTGCAAGACGACGGCACCTTTGCCTCCGTGCTGTGCGGATTGCTCGAGCACGCTCTGCTGGTCGCCTGAAGGCGCGGGAACAATCCAGATCTTGCCGTCGGTAAGAACGCCGTCGACATCGAAGAGAATGAGCTTGATTTTGCGGGCGCGGGCAGTGGGGGAAGATGGTGTCGGCATTGACCGGATTCTAGCATTCCCCGCCCGAGGAACTCAGCGACGGTTCAGCCAGAGTACTGGAAATTGACGGCCCAGTTTCTCAAAATCGCGGTCACCGGTGACCAGTGTGGCCCGCTGCTCAATTGCTAGCGCGGCCGCAATGCAGTCGACATAAGGCATTTTGTGGCGTGTCTTCAATTCTCCCGCCTTAAGAGCTCCGGCCAGATCGACCGCCACGAATTGCACGGGCAGAAGCGCCAGATCATGAATCGCTCGTAGAGCCTCTTGCTCGCCCTTGTTGTCCCAGAGCCTGTAAAAAACTTCTCCGAGATTGATAACGGAGACCATGAGCGCAGCGTCGCTGCGAGAGACATCGCGAAACAAGCGTTCCATAGTAGGCGCGCCCGGACCGTCGCCGAGGAAGTCCAGGATTGCCTTGGCGTCGAGGACATAGGTCTTTGCGAGGAGTTTCAATACTTGTCGTCGCGATGTTCGCGCTCCCACAACTCAATCAGGGATGGCTGGCCGGCCTTCGGTTTGAAACGTCCCCGCAGGCTTCGGATTAAATCTTCTAACCCTCTTTGCGGTTGCACTTCTCTTGTTTCGTGAGCAGGTCTCCCCTGGTAGCGAACTTCAAATCCGTGCTCCTCCAAGAGCTTGACTGCTTGATGCGAGTTCGTGGGGTCATTTGGGGGCACGCCGGCTGCCTCAAGAATAAGCGGGCGGACCGGCAACTCGCGCCCCTCGACCACCACCGTCCATTTTGCCGAGCGGATTGCGCTCATTCTCTTGGCGGCAGCCGTTATGTCCGCTTTCGTCAACGCGGAAACCCTAGGGCTTGGCATAAGGAAGTACTCCGGAGTATTCATATTCATAATATACTTATTATTATTCACAACCAACCCCTATTAAGAACCACTCGCGGTCTAAGGCGAACATTTTACGAAACAACCAATTCCAGCTACAATCTTTCCCATGTTGTCCGCAGTCCCCCCTTCCCTTGCCTGGGCTCATCCACTCGTGCAGGAGTGGTTCGTCTCGCGCTTCGGCACTCCCACCGAGCCGCAAGAGCAAGGCTGGCCGCACATTCTCGCCGGACAGACAACTCTCATCTCCGCCCCCACCGGCTCCGGCAAGACGCTGGCCGCATTTCTGGCCTGCATTGACCGTCTGGTGCGAAAATCGCTGGCCGGCGAACTGCGCGACCGCACCGAGGTGCTTTACGTCTCTCCGCTCAAGGCGCTGGGCAACGACATTCAGAAGAACCTCGAAATTCCCCTAGGCGAAATTCTGCAAATGGCAGGCGAGCGCGGCCTGCTCATGCCGGAGATTCGCACCGCAGTACGCACCGGCGACACGCTGGCCAAAGATCGCCGACTGATGCTCAGGCGCCCACCGCACATTCTGGTCACTACACCGGAGTCGCTCTACATCCTGCTGACCGCCGAGAAAAGCCGCGCCGTGCTGCGCACTGTCGAGACGGTGATCGTCGACGAAATCCACGCCGTCGTCGACGACAAACGTGGCGTGCATCTTTCGCTCTC
>Ga0326727_10024826_pt1 | contig 11294 bp, 9 predicted proteins | sample MB2enrmetagenome_FD_207643 | JGI IMG/M metagenome (GOLD analysis project Ga0326727, IMG submission 207643) | Lab enriched peat soil microbial communities from McLean, Ithaca, NY, United States - MB29MY | ecosystem: Environmental > Terrestrial > Soil > Wetlands > Peat | place: USA: New York... | reverse complement strand
AAAGGCAATCGTCGCGACGTCGTCTGAGAACTCCTGGGTGAACTTTGCCAGGTCACCCACATAATCCACACCCTTATTGAAGCGTCCGGTGAATTTCGGCGCAATGGTCTGTATCGGGACCCCCTCCTCCGCCACAGCCGCCAGGACAATGAGCAATTCCGCCGGACTTTGAGGCGAGTCCGTCTCATCCATTGATACTTCGGTAATGAATCGCCCTTTCCCCTTCTTCTCTTCGATACGGCGGTAAATTATCCCTGCGCCCCGCACCGCGGCCAGATACTTTCCCGCGACCGAGAAAACAAAGTCGCGACTGATCCGAAACGGATGCTCGACGCCCGGGATACGCAACTCTCCCGTCAACTCCGAATGACACCCGACAAATACCTGGCTCGCGGCAGTATCGGATGGACGGCCGATTAAATCAGCAACGTCGATTGTGAAGAAATCACACGCCTCGATGAAGTTATCCACGGTCTTGAGACCGATGTGGTCGGCGTCCACATAGTAAGGCTTGTTCCAACCCAGCGCTCGCACGGCTGCGTCGGCTGCCGCCCGCGTCTCCGCGGGAACTGAGCCGATGATGGCGTGCTCCCGGTTCGATTTATTCCACACCGGGATCACCTCAACGCCATGATCGGCGGCCTTCTTACAAGCTAGGAGTTGAGCCTTCGCTTGCCGCGCAAACCGGTCACCGACTCCGATCGAATACTTCGAAAGCATGATTACATCGGTCATAAGGAAACTATCTCTTTGTGCTGATTACGAGCAGTGCCGCATAAGCGGACTTTCGCACGCGTATCCTCCGTCCGAGTTTATCCACGGCAGCGGAGAATTCCGCTTCTCATCAGGAGAAATCCGGATGTGCCGCTGCACCTCAAGAGGCCCGCTGAAATCGGTCCCGGCCGACCCACAAACCCACCGCCGGGTTCGATATGAAGAAGATCTGTTCTCCACCCAACAAGTTGTATCCGTCTTTGAGTCTTGCCGGATTGTACAGGTCCAGCATATCCGCAAGGTCAGCATAGCTGAAACCGACGCTTTCAACCTCTTTCTTGCTAAGGTGCCCTGGGCAATAGGTAATCGTAAAGCGGCCCTCCGACGACCCATGGATGAGGTGCGCCGCCGCGCTGAGATTGGCAGCAAGGTCAGCGTTTTCGCTGACCGCTTTCAGCGTGGCCGGCGTGCCCTTGTAACCGTACTTGCGAATCAGTTTGTCAATCGTAAAATCTTCGCCGAACTCCTTCACTCCCGGCGCAAGCACGATCAACTCAGCGCCATCCGCTAGTGCCATCCGGGTCCGGTAAATCGACTTATTGCCAAGCCACGTGCTCTTGTACTCGTCGGGATCCAGATACACGACAGCCTTGCGAACCTCGCGGTCGAGCATTTGGAAGTTAACCTTAAGGCTAAGTTCCGAGGCCTTCTCGAAGCACTGCACGTCGTCGCCCACAAATAATCCCCGGGTCACCAAAGAGCCCTGCTCGTTCCGGCCCACAACCGTAAGCACATAGACGATGGGCAGGCTCCGGAGAAAATGATCGCTGGCATAATTCAGAACGCGCCGGACCGGGTTATCCATCCGGCCCATGATCCGCTCCATTCCATAGACAGCTCCCAAAAAATGGCTCCGATTGATGCCGTCCGACCCTCCCGTGCCGACAAGAACGTTCTTGTTGTAATTTGCCATGCCGATCACTTCGTGGGGGACCACCTGGCCAATCGATAAAATCAAGTCAAAGCCGCCCTCCACAAGCAATCGGTTCACTTGTGCCGGCCACGAGTAATTGAGCTTGCCTTCCGACTGTTCCTGAATGAACCTGGCCGGCACCTCGCCTACTGTCACAACGCCTTCCCGCCAGTCATGAACTCGAAACAGATCAAGGGGCATGTTACCGAACATCATCCTGATCTCGGAGGCGGTCATGGGCGCGTGCGTCCCCAGCGCCGGCAACACATCGGTCAGCCGCTTCTCGTAAAACTCCCCCGCATAGCGGGTCAACTCTCCCGCCCGCGAGTGGTACCGAGTGATGTCAGGCGGCAGGGCGAGGACTCGGCGTCTCTCGCCGAGCGCCTGCAAACCCTTAATGAGCCCCTCCCGAAGTTCATTGGAAGAAAGCTCTCCTGTCGCTGACCCTGAAGCGAAAAACATGCTCATTTTGCTTCGATTCCCTCAATCCCTGGTCCCTGAAATGCCCTTCCCTCCGCAGAACTTGGGAAACGAAAAAGGACCATGAGCGTAAGATTTATTTTACCCCTTCTTTCCCATGCCCGACGTGAATAACTCGCATGAGATAACCTGCCGGCCAACTGTGTTATCCCGCCGCAAGCTCAGATTTCGTTGAAAGCCGAGTTGAGAAAGGAGGTCATGTAATACGCATCCAGGAACTTGAACGGCGTCTCCCCCGTCGTGTAATGACCACAGGGCAATATGGCCACCTGATAATCAAGTTTGAGGCGCGCCGATTCGGCAATGATCTTTCGAGAAAACTCAGGAAGAAAAGTCAAGTCATAGCGGCCATAGATGAAAAGTGATTTCTTGGGCCAGCGAGCAAACTGTTCCGCATAAGTGATTGGGCTTATGGCCATCCAAGCGCGGCGAAGACGTTGATGGTCAATTTCGCCTTCGATTCCCTCGCGAATGTGGCGGGTGGCTTGCCCAGTCCAGACCACATCCCCTACAGTCGATGAACAGTGGTTGAAAACGTTGACCTTCAGGCGCTTGTCATGCGCGCTCGCCAGGTACCCATAGCACGAGCCCAGGCTGGTCCCCACCATTCCCAGATTTCGGTATCCCCGGCTTTCAAGCCAATCCAGGCACGACCTTATATCAACCACCGCCTGCCGGGCGGCATCCAGAGTGCGGCCCAGATTCGATGAAACAGCATAGTCGGAGCGCTCCGTCTCCGGCGGTTTTCGCTCGTCGTGATAAGGCATGCTCAGGCGTAACGCGGAAATCCCGAGCCGGTTGAAGAGACGGCACAGCCCGTTGTGACTTTCCAAATCCGCATTCCACTGCGGCAGCACAACCACGGCCGCACGCCGCCCTGCTGGAAACCAGCGCGCGCTTACCCGGTTGTTCACCGCGACAGGGCTATCGACGGGCGAGGTAAAAGATAGCGAGTTCCCGTCCAGATGAAAATCGGAAGGTGTTTGGTAAGAATAGAAGGAGTCGCTTTGAGAAATGACTTCTTCGTTCAGCCGGCAAAGAAACTCTTCCGCACCGCAAGCCGACGCGGGAGTCATCCTTGCGACCACCGGCCACCCCGCCGTCCACTCGAGTCCCCACTCCAGCGGGCGCACCACTCGATTCGTGTCCCGCTCCGCCAGCCGGGTCTCCCACTTGTAGATCCATTTCTTGTAGCGTTCCAACATGGCTCCCTTGAGGCAAACTAAAAATGGTAATTATAACCTGAGGAAGGCACTAAAACGCCAACTGCCGTAAGAATGGCATGAGCCAGCCCAGGCGGTTGAACTAAGATGTGTGAGGTAAGGCAAGGGCTACAGATACCAACACTGCGGGTTCGAGGACGGCGGCATCCTGGCGCAGGGTTCGTTTTGCAACCCCGCGCCAGTTTCTCCGCTACTGATGCAACACTACTCTCCGTGAGGCTGTGCCGCAGGCGGTTCCATTTGAGGACCCCCGTGGTGGAATGGAGCTTCGTTCCGCAAATCATGAAGCTTCTTCCATTGCTCGATGGTAAGCACCCGCCGGACAGCCAGGAGCATCTGAGCATTCGACTTTTCCAGATCGGCTCGCGCCTGAGCGACTTTGTCAATCTGGGCAATCACCTGCGATTCGTCAGGCTGTTCCGCTCCCACCAGCGGCTCCAGCAGCACTTCCTGCTTTTCCAAGTTGGCATGCAAATCGATAAGTTGCATCCGGTGATCCCGAAAGATCTTCTCAATCTTCTGGACCTGTTCTTCACTCACGCCGACTTTGCGCAGCAGTTCAGAATTCTTCCACCACATTCCAGGTCCCATGGGACCCATACCGCGTCCGCGTTCACCCGGACCCATCCGAAATCCGTGCTCCCCTGCGCCCTCTGCACAAGGGCACGGCATATGGCGACCGGGTCCCTCGGCTGGCGGGGCTCCGTCCTCGGCGAAGCTTATCCCGCATAGCGCGATAACAAGCATCAAGCTCGCAATTGTTGCTTTCATTTCAATTATCTCCCTTCCTTCTGAGAAGTCTCGGTATGCCGGACCACTTTATTTTTCAGGATCTCATTTCGCTCATCGGCGATCAAAACCGCAGGGGCCAAGGCCTCGGGGACGTCAACCTCAAGGTCGCCTTGAACCTCCTGTAACAAAACCTTGTCCGATTCGTCTGTGGCAACGTTCTTAGTCGCTCTGGGAGCGCGCGCCACGATTACGGCCGTCACCAGAACAACCGACATGGCGGTCACCCAAATCCACTGCAACGGAAGATACCGGCGCCGCTCCGTGAGGCGCTCATTGATGGCGAGGTTCTGCCTGTTCCAGAAGCTGTCATCCCGCTGGGCGTTCGTATGGACCAAATCGCGGAAGGCTGAGATTGCACTCCGCATCTCCTTCACTTCGTTGCCGCAGGCAACACAGGCCTCAAGATGCCGGTCAACGAACTCGTCTTCCGTACCCAATATCAATGCCGTAATTTGATCTCCGTTCAAATGGTCATCCATTTGCGCTGCCTTCCTTGAATCGCTCTCTAAGGGTACGGATTGCACGAAACAGGTGACTCTTCACCGTACCCACCTTCAGAGAAGTTGCCTCGGCGATTTCCTCCAGGCTCATCTCTTCAACAAAGCGCAGGACGAACACCGCCCGCTGCTGCGAAGAAAGCTCATCGACAGCCGACCAGACTCTGGCGACTTCCTCCCGCGCAAGGAGCGCCCGCTCCTGAGAGGCACGCGGGTCGGGTTGTCTTTCTACAATGTCATCAAAATCCTCGGACGATGGGAACAGGCGCTGCCAAAACTCCCGGAGGCTCGTCCGACGATGGTCGCGAGCCAGGTTGACTGCAATCTTGATGAGCCAAGCCCCGACACTCGAATCCCCTCTAAAGGAGGCTCGCGCCTTGTACGCTCTCAGAAAACAATCCTGAGTCAGGTTTTCCGCCACATCAGGATCACGGACCATGCCGAGTAGCAGCCGATAGATGCGCTGCTGGTGCGACCGTACGAGCAGGGCGAAATCATCAAAAGCAGCCTCTGCCGTCCCCGTTTCTTCCCGAATAGGAATCAAAACAGCGGTCTCATCATTCTGCACGATTCGCCATCCTTACATGTTGTAGACGAATAAGGCCAAGCTAAGTTTACATTTGGCCATCTGATCTGCGATGCACGTCTGAACGCCCGGCGCCATCTCTTACGACGGGTGCGACAGCTTTCCCGTTACGGCTCATCTGGAACAGGGACACGGAACCAAGCCAGGACCTCCCTATCTGCCACAATTCATTAGGCTATCTACTACCGGAGGAGGAAGACAAGAATCACGAAAGCACAAAATGTATCGAACCGGAAAGGCAGGATGACCTCCCCTCCTCTGACATTATGGCATGCACGCCATAGTTCGGCTAGTCCGTGGGGAGAATCCCCGGCTTTGCCAAAGAGGCAGTAGGAGCTTGACAGTTCGGGGAGTGTGCATTCTCTGGTATTTGGTGTTCCGGGAATCGGAGCAGAGACATAGCGCCTGTGCCATGACCGATCACCCGCATTGCTTGACGCCTCCTGTCTTTGCCCGTAGACTACAAATTGCCACAGGAATCAGGCTGGCTTCTAAGGACTATGCAATTCCATAGGGTTTTCGCCGCACTCACGCTCCTTTTCGCACTTGCTTCATCCGCCTTGAGCCAGACCGACACCCAGTTATTCCCGATCGCTGACCTCAAACCGGGCATGAAGGGCGTTGGGCGCACGGTTTTTTCAGGCGACCGAATTGAAGACTTTCAGGTCGAAATCCTGGGAGTGTTGAGCAACGCGCTGGCGCCGAAGCGCGACCTTATCCTGGCGCGACTGTCCGGAGGGCCGCTCGAGAAAACCGGAGTCATCGCAGGAATGAGCGGGAGTCCGGTTTACATTGACGGCAAACTTGTGGGCGCCGTGGCCCGTTCATTCCCATTTTCAAAAGAACCCTTGGCCGGCATTACACCCATCGAGGGAATGCTTCAAGTGGTCCCCGAGGCGAAAGGCCAAACGCAACTTCAGTCGCAGTTGCCATTGGACTTCCGCATGGCGAGAACCGCAACTGGCCCTCGCGACAGCGCACGCTTGATACCCGAGGAAGATCTGGGGCCCGAATGGTTCAGCCGGTTTCTGCCGGCGCGTGAAGCGACAGCCACTGTCACCGATCTGCAGTTGCCGCTGCGGTTTGGAGGATTCTCCGCAGTCGCCATGCAACCTTACCTGCCGCTATTCCGTCAATTGGGGTTTGAGCCCATGATGGGCGGTGGGCTCTCAGGCGGGGAAAGTTCGTCGCCTGTGAACAGAGATCTGGAACCCGGCTCCATGATCAGCCTGATGCTCGTCCGAGGCGATCTGAACTTGAACGCTGACTGCACAGTCACCTTCCGGCAAGGAAACAATCTCTATGCGTGCGGGCACCAGCTGCTCTCCGCGGGTCCTGTGGAGTTCCCTTTCGCACCGGCCAGGGTCCTGGTCACGGTTCCGAGCATTGCATCATCCTTCAAGCTTGATGCTCCAGGCCAGGTGGCAGGCACGATCCGTCAGGACCGCTTCGACGCCGTTTACGGCGTGGTCGGGCAGACAAACCCGCCGATGATTCCTGTGACGATCCAGATCCAAACCTCTCTGAATACCCGGATGGACTACAAATTCGACGTGGTCGAGGAATCGCTGCTCTCGCCACTGCTGGTGAATCTCGCCGTTACCTCGATCCTTGGCAACACCGAGCGAGCGATCGGCGCGTCCACTCTCGAAATCAGCGGCAGAATCCGTCTGGCAGGCGGAGAAACCGTGGACGTGCAAGACGTCCTGTCCGGCGACACCGGTGCCTCCGCGATGGCAGGCTCGGTGGTTGCGACTCCTCTCGCCTACTTGATGGCCAGTGGCTTTCAGGATTTGGATATTAAGGGCGTTGATCTCCTGGTGAAATCGAGGAACGAGAGGAGTGTTGCCACGATCGAGAAGGTGTGGAGCACAAAGTCGGAGGTAAGACCCGGCGACCACATCGAGGTGATCGCTCTCTTTCGTCTCCCCGGCGGACAATCAGCCACCCGGAAGATTTCCGTCGACATCCCTGAAAGCGTAAGCGACAAGGCGTTGACTCTGGTGGTGGGAGGCGGAGCAAACATCAACGCTCTGCAGTTCCGAATGGCGCTCCCTGGGAGTTCGGCCCACGACATCCACCAACTCGTCAAGGCCCTGAACCGCATGCGGCGGAACAATCGGCTTTACGCGCTGCTCATGGCCCCCGAGCGATCTTTCACGATGCAAGGGGACGAATACCCTTCCCCCCCACCCTCGCTGGTGCAGACCCTCTTGGCTGACCCGGGCGCTGCATCCAGCTTTAATGTGAACGCCACTTCGGTGGTCGGGGACTACGAGACGGCGGCGTTTCCGCTCGCGATCCAAGGCCAAAAAACGCTGCTCTTGAAGGTAATCGGTCCAGGCCTTTAGTCCCAGCGCCGCCACCGTCCACGCGCCACCAAAGGAAAGAGTGACCGGAAAGGTTGGCCATGAAACGAAGCACGGTAATACAGCTATTGATGCTCACCCTTCTCTCCGTCGCACCCATGGAGGGAACGGAGACCGCATTCTGGCAGGTAGGCTCCTTCGATGAATTCTTGCAGGGAACGCCCACAAACGTATCCTTGGATACGAGAGGGGATTTGCACCTTGCACCTGAATCGCAAGTCGTCTGCAATCCCGAAGAAGCGCTTGCCCTCTCGCTAGCCCGCGACCGGAAGGGCAACGTCTATGTCGGAACCGCCCACCAAGGCAAGGTCTTTCGAGTCGATCCCAAGCAGAACTCAACCCTCATCTTCACGGCTCAGGAACCCGACGTATTTGCTCTGGCGACAGGCACTGACGGCAGCCTGTACGTCGGAAGCTCTCCGGAAGGCAAAGTTTACCGTATAACTGCCGACGGGAAATCCAGCGTGTTCTATGACCCTCGAGCGAAATATATCTGGGCGCTGGCTTTTGACGCACAGGGACGGTTGTATGTGGCGACCGGGGACAAAGGACAGATATTCCGGGTTGACCCGGCAGGAAAGGCCGAGCTCTTTTTCGACAGCAAACAGACTCACATCATGTGTCTCGCATTCGACAGGGGCGGAAACCTGCTTGCCGGAAGCGTGCCGAATGGGCTCATTTACCGCATCACGCCACAAGCAAAAGCCTTCGTTCTCTATGAAGCCGGTTTGCCGGAAATCCACGATCTGGCGACGGATTCAGACGGCCGCATCTATGCAGCAGCCCTGGGCGGCGCGGGCGGAAAGGGCTCGCAGGACCTCCTGATGACACCGTCCCCCGGCATGATCCAGGGCGGGATCACGACAATTACGGTGACGGCCTCCGGCGGAACCGCCGGACTCAACACTTCAAAGATGCAGAATCCGCCAACCGGGGGCTCACCCGCACCCAACGTCAACCATTCGATCCTCGCAGCCTCTGCGATGCCTGGCTTCCAAATCCCGCAAGGCCGGGGATCGCTCATCCAGATTCTTCCCGACTCCACGGTCGAAACAATATGGAGTTCAAATAACGAGAGCATCTTCGGCTTGGCCGTGCGTGACCACCATGTTCTCTTCTCGACCGATTCCAACGGCCGCATTTTCGACGTGCTTCCCAGCCGCGAAACGCGAAGCGCCACGCTTCTCACGGAAACACACGAGTCACTCGCCACACGGTTGATGCTCCAGGGATCGGAACTCTATGTGGCCACCAGCAACATCGCCAAGCTCTTCCGGGTGGGGAAATCGCTCACTCAGGAAGGCCGTTACGAGTCGCCGGTCAAGGACACGAAGTTCGTCTCAAAGTGGGGTGTGCTGACTTGGCATGGAGAGGTCCCGGCAGGATCAGGGATCGAGTTTTATGCGCATTCAGGCAATTCGGACCGCCCGGACCAGACGTGGAGTGACTGGACAGCTCTCGATGGCACTTCGAACGGTCTCCCCATTCCCAATCCTCCCGCACGTTTCATTCAATGGAAGGCTGTCTTCCATGCTGATAAGGAAGGGACAATAAGTCCGAGATTGAGCGAGGTGACTGTTTCCTACCTGAACCAGAACCTTCCGCCGGAGATTCGTTCGTTGAATGTGAGCATGTCGGGAGAACAGACTTCCCTGGCGGCAGGAAATCCCCAGGGTCTTGCCATCGGTTCCGGGATTTCCGCTGCAGGTCAGCCATCCATGACATTCGGGCCGATCCCCCCTGCGGGAGGGGCCACAGGAAAGACGCCGGTCACGCTTACGTGGCAGGCCGATGACCCCAACAACGACCAACTGGTCTATTCGCTTTACGTTAAGGCCACTGACGAAGAGGAATGGCACCTCTTGAAGGATAAACTTCACCAGACGAGTTATACAATTGAGCCTGATAGTCTTCCAGATGGAAAGTACATTGCTAAACTGGTCGCATCGGACGAGGAATCCAACCCTCCCCCAAATGCCCGAAAATCGGAGTTACAGAGCGTCCCATTTTGGGTCGACAATACGCCGCCGGTGATCCGCGTGACCGGAACAACCATCACTGCGGAAGGGGGAGAAATCCGGTTCGAGGCGGAGGATAGTACTTCTCCGCTTCGCAGCGCCGAGACATCGACGGATGGAAAAGACTGGAAAGACGTCCTGTCCGACGACGGGATCGTCGACTCTCAAAGAGAGACCTTCACGGTAAGGCTTCCCCGGATGGATCCCGGCGAACACATCGTCTCGCTGCGAGTCTACGACACCGCCGGAAATGCCGGCATCGGGAAGGCTGTCGTGCACGTTTCCCCCGCGGAGGGGCCCAAGAGGTAACCCAACGACGGGCGCATGATATCTGGCTCGCCTGCAAGTTCAGGAACTCCGTCACCCACGGAGCAGTAAAGACAACTTTCGTATGACCTGCCGCATCTCACAATTCGGGTCCGGATGTGGTCGGAAGTGAGATTCCTTGAGCCAACAGAAGACCGCGGCTCCGAAGGCCGCTTCCGAGACTCAACTGATCAGGCACGCACAGCAAGGAGACGAACAAGCCTTTGCTGCGTTGTTTGAAATGCACAAGAGGCGAGTCTACTCCTTGTGCCTGAGAATGACCGGGAACACCGCTGAAGCGGAGGATTTGACCCAAGAGGCATTCCTTCAGCTCTTCCGCAAGATCTCCACTTTTCGCGGTGAATCGGCATTCTCCACCTGGTTGCACCGGCTGGCTGTAAATGTGGTGCTGATGCACCTGAGAAAGAAGGGTCTGCAGCAGATTTCGCTGGACGAAACGGACTCTTCACAGGATGAGCCCGTCAAGCGGGATTACGGCGACAATGACCGCCGGTTGAGCGGTTCGGTTGACCGAATCGGGTTGTCGCGAGCCATCGCCGAACTTCCGCCGGGTTACAGGATGGTCTTTGTCCTGCATGACATCGAAGGTTACGAGCATAACGAGATCGCGGAAATCATGAATTGTTCAGTGGGTAATTCCAAATCGCAACTTCACAAGGCGCGAATGAAATTGCGCGACTGGCTGCGCCAGGACCGGCGAACTACGGGGCCGCAGGCGCCAGCCGTTTCCGATCCGGCCGACGCTCATAGGTGAAGGGGATATGGAAAAGAATCTCGAACGAAGAACAGTGCCTTGCGGGTTCGAGCCGAAGTTGCAGGGCTATATGGAGGGTGAAGACCGGGTCCTTATTGCGGCCCACGCAACCGGATGCGCGTCTTGCGGCGCCATCATCGCCGACCTTGAAGCCATCAGGTCCGCCGCCCGCGAGATTCCTCTCGAAGAACCTTCGCCCGCAGTGTGGTCCAACATTCGCGCCCGGCTGGCCGACGAAGGCGTGTTTGTTGAAACGCCGGGTTTTCAGGGCTGGTTCCGGCATCTGGGTTTCCTGAGCCGCCCCGTTCCAGTCGCCGCCTTTGCCTGCATGCTCGTGTTGGGCTGCTTCGTGACGGCCCCTCAGACATACTTTCAACAGGACAACAATGCGGCTCTCATGACCGTGCCCGCCAGACCCGCCATGAGTTCGATGGCCTTTGCAGGAGATAGCGAAGCCCTGGAGCAGGTGGTGCACGAGTTGGAAGTAACTTTCAAAACGCGTCAGGGATCGCTCAGACCCGACCTTAAGGCAGTCTACGACACCAGCTTAAGATCGCTGGA
>Ga0326727_10024825_pt1 | contig 11294 bp, 11 predicted proteins | sample MB2enrmetagenome_FD_207643 | JGI IMG/M metagenome (GOLD analysis project Ga0326727, IMG submission 207643) | Lab enriched peat soil microbial communities from McLean, Ithaca, NY, United States - MB29MY | ecosystem: Environmental > Terrestrial > Soil > Wetlands > Peat | place: USA: New York... | reverse complement strand
ATCGTGATCTTCGCCTCTTTGCCCGTTCCCATGTCCTTGGCGGCGACTATCAGGAGGCCATTCGCGTCGATGTCGAAGGTCACCTCGATCTGAGGGACCCCCCTTGGCGAGGGCGGTATGCCGGCCAGGTTGAACATCCCCAGAGAGACGTTGTCCGAGGCCATGGCCCTTTCTCCTTGGACCACGTGAATCGTCACAGCGGTCTGGAAGTCGGCCGCAGTCGTGAAGACTTTGCTCCTCTTCGTGGGGACGGTCGCATTCTTCTCGATCAGGTGCTCCGTTATCCCTCCGAGCGTCTCGACCCCGAGCGAAAGCGGGGTGACGTCGAGTAGCAGTATGTCTTTGATCTCTCCTGCGAGGACGGCCCCTTGAATGGCCGCACCGATTGCTACAGCCTCCATCGGATCGACCCCCCTCTCCGCGGGTTTGCCAGCTACATCCTCGACGAACTTCCTGACGAGGGGCATCCTGGTCATCCCGCCTATCAGGATCACCTTGTCTATCTGGGTCGGCGAAAGCTTCGCGTCGCTCATCACTCTTCTCATAGTGTCTTCCGTTCGGCTTACGATAGGCCTCGCAACCTCCTCAAGCTTCGTCCTGGTCAGCGTGAAGTGTAGGTTCTTGGGTCCGGTCGAGTCGCTCGCGATGAACGGCAGGTCAATGTCTGTCGAGGTGAGGTTCGACAGCTCAATCTTCGCCTTTTCGGCAGCCTCCTTGAGCCTGGCCATGGCCGTCCTGTCGTTCCTCAGGTCAATCCCGGTCTTAGTGCGGAAATCTTGGAGAAGGACTTCGATGACTGAGTTGTCCACATCGGCACCCCCGGTCTGGGTGTCTCCAGAAGTCGCGAGGACCTGAAAGACCCCTTGGCCGAACTCCATTATGGTCGCGTCGTGGGTGCCTCCCCCGAAACTGAAGACGAGGATTTTCATCTCCTTCTCCACCTTGTCCAGTCCGTAGGCTAAGGATGCGGCGGTTGGCTCGTTGATGATTCTTACTACCTCAAGCCCCGCTATCTCGCCAGCGTCCTTGGTCGACTGGCGCTGGTTGTCGTTGAAGTGCGCGGGGACGGTGATGACCGCCTTCTTCACCGAATAGCCGAGGAAGACTTCTGCGTCGTGTTTTATCTTCTGAAGAATGTATGAGCTGACCTGTTCGGGCGAGTACTGCTTCCCAAAGGCGCTGACCTTGTAGTCCGTTCCCATCTTCCGCTTTATCTCAAAGATAGTGCCTTCGGGATTGGTGACGACCTGGCGCCTCGCAGGGTCGCCAATGAGGAGCTGACCGTCCTGAGTGAACGCGACCACAGAGGGGAACATCTTCCCTGATGGTGTGGCTCCCTCGGCGCTAGGTATAACGACCGGTCTACCGCCTTCTATGACCGCAGCAGCCGAATTCGTTGTACCAAGGTCGATACCCAGAATCTTCTCTCTCGCGCTACTCATCTGCCTTCTCCTTCTCCTCCTCAACCGGCTCCTTTATCCCCAATTCAACCTTTACCATGCTCGGCCTGATCACGTGTCCCCTGAAGGTGTAGCCCGTCCGCAGCTCTTCCACCACGATGTCCGAACCGGGCGAGGAACCCTGGACCTTCGCGACCGCTTCATGCTTGGACGGGTCGAACGGCTTCCCCACTGGGTCGATTCTCCGCAGCCCGGCAGATTCCAGTGCCGAGTACATGTTCTTCTGCACCATCTCAATCCCTTCCCAAAGTTCTGTTCTGCCAGCGTCGTCCCTTGCATGCTTCACGGCAAGGTCTAGCTCGTCCAACACACTGAGCAGCCTGAGCACGAGGTCCTTCGATGAGTTCTCCTCGATTTCTCTCATCTCCTTCTCGGTCCTCTTCCGATAGTTCTCGAAGTCCGCCTGCATGTATTTCAGCCGGTTCAGGAGTTCCGTGTCGTTCCCCTTCTCCGCGAGCTGTGTCTTCAGGGCGTCCTCTCCATCCTGGGGGTTCCCCTTTCCGGTAAGAGCATCATCTTCTTCCGACAAACCTGCAACACCTTCCGATTCCCGAGTTATCTCCTCATTCCCCGTTTCCGGTCTATAAGTTTTCACCGGAATGGGCAGTTCCAGCCTAGCGGATGACGAAATTGAATGCTTCGCCCTGTTTGGCCTGAGTGTTCCCTTGACCCGACCCCATTTGCCTTATAGCTGCAAGAGGTACCTTCTGCCGCCATGGGGCCAAGAGGGCTACGAGGAACGCACGCGCGCACAATCAGAACCCAAGGTGAGGCGCCCGAGTGAGTCGCGTTCAGGACGGAGCGGAATCGAACGAGAACGATGTGACCCAAGAGGACGAGCAAGATATGACCCAAGAGGACGAGCCTAGGAAGACGACGGAGAGACTTCAGAGGTTCGAGCGCGAAGGTCGGCACGTGAGGAAAGACGCAGACCAACGCAAGGTGATGGAAGAGGTCTTCGACCGCGTGACCTTGTTGGCAGTTGAGGCGCTGATCTCGAGGAGGGACCTGGGCGACCTCAGGGGCGTCGTGAACTCGGGGAAGGAAGCCAGGGTCTACTGCGGGGTCGGGGTCAACGGTCGTCCCGTCGCCGTAAAGATCTACTTGACCGCAACCTCTGAATTCAGAAAGCGCCTAGGCTACATCGCCGGGGACAGAAGGTTCGCCAACATTCCTTCGAACTCCAGAGGACTCATCTACCTCTGGACCCGCAAGGAGTTCAAGAACCTCCAGTTGGCCGAGACGGCAGGCATAAGGGTCCCCAAGCCGCTCGCCTTCTATCGGAACATAATCGTGATGGAATACATCGGCACGCCACCAGGACGCGCGCCCACTTTCGCCGAATCGGACGTAGATGAACGAGACTACGACTGGACCTTCGAGATGATCGGCCGCCTGCACCAAGGCGCCAGGCTCGTCCACGCGGACCTGTCCGAGTACAACATCTTCAAGTCAGGGTCTGAGAGGGTCCTCTTCGACATGGGGTCCGCAGTCCTTCTGTCCCATCCTCAGGCTGAGGAGTTTCTGAGGCGGGATGTCTCGAACATGGTGAGGTTCTTTAGGAAGCGAGGTATCTTCAAGAGAGACACAGATTCTTGGTTGGAGAACCTTAGATGAGCTTCGAACAGACTGTCAGAGTGCCCTTGGAGAGGATAGGCGCCGTCATTGGAAGGGAAGGGGCAACGAAGCGGTCACTTGAGACAGATCTCGGCGTAAAGCTTGGGGTGGACAGCAGGGAAGGGTTGGTCACCATCAAGGCGGATTCGGTCGACCAAAGCGACCCGTTTATTGCCGTGAGGGTCATCGAAGCAATCAGTCGCGGCTTCTCGCCTCAACGCGCAAGACGCCTGCTTGAGGAGGGAGTTGCGCTCGAGGTGATAGACCTGAGGGACTTCGCGGGAAGGAGTGCGAACTCACTCGACAGGATTAGGGGACGCGTCATCGGGCTGAAGGGGAAGTCCAGGCGGGTGATCGAGGAGCTGACCCAGTGCCACCTCTCGGTCTATGGGAGGACAGTCGCAATAATCGGGGACGCCTCTGAAGTCCAACTTGCCTCGGAGGCCGTCAGGAAGCTGGCGTCGGGAAGTCAGCACAAGACCGTGTACAATGAGCTTCAGAAGGCGAGGACTAGGCGTAAGATGGAGAGGATGATCCTTTGGGAGGGCTCGTCGCCCGAGGCGATTGCCGAGAAGCTCCGGAAAATGGAGGACTAGCATATATCTAATTCTCGTGATACCCATGATGCGGGTATTTCTGCTCGAAGATTGACGAATTATCATTGTGGTCGGTAACTAGATGCGAATTGAAGAAACTGAAGACAGAGGCTCGCTGATGCTAATGGGTGTGGTGGCATGTGAGTAGCAAGGCTTCGTTTGCAGAAATCTCACCCTCAGAATTCTTCTATCGTAACCGTGACTTGGCTGGTTTCACCAATCCTGCGCGCGCCCTCTACATGGCCGTCCGCGAGCTTGTGGAGAACTCGATGGATGCGGCGGAGCTGGCAGGCACCCCCCCGGACGTCTACGTCAGAATCGTTCCTGAGAACACCAACCCAGAGCTCCCAGACCCGAAACCCTACAGGCTGACAGTGATTGACAACGGCCCGGGCGTGGCCCCTCAGCACGTTCCCAGTGCCTTTGGGAAAGTCTTCTACGGTTCCAAGTACGTCCTGCGCCAGTCGCGAGGCATGTTCGGCCTCGGAGGAACTATGGCTATACTCTACGGCCAGATCACCACCAATAGACCAGTGACAGTGACCACCTCTCCCGACGGTCGGCGCAAATACACCTTCCAGATGATGATTGACATAGGCGAGAACAGGCCAGTGGTCCTCAAGCGCTTCGCGAGCGAAGCGAACGGGACGACTGGCACCAGGGTCGACATGACGCTTGAAGGTGACTATCTCCGTGCGTCTCAGAAGATCTCAGACTACTTCAAACAGACCGCACTCGTAGCCAGCTACGCCAACCTAACCTTCGTCGACCCAACAGGTCAGGTCACCTTCTACGAGCGCGCGACCACCTCTATGCCCCCGGCGCCGAAGGAGACTCTTCCCCATCCTTACGGCATCGATGTCGAGGCCTTCAAACGGGTCGTCAAGCTGTCTGAGGAGCATGACATGAAGTCTTTCATGGTTACACACTTTCACAGGGTCGGAGAGAAGATTGCTACGAAGTTCTTGGAGTTCGCCGGGGTCAACGCCCGAATCCCTCCGAAGCGCCTGAACAACCTGCAGATAGTCTCGATCGTCGACGCACTTCAGCGCTTTCCGGACTTCCTCCAGCCCGACGCGACAGTCCTATCCCCTGTCGGGGAGGAGATCCTTCTCGCCGGCGTCAACAAAGAACTCCGACCTGAGTTCTCGACCGTCGTCACAAGGCCCCCTTCGTCCTACTCTGGCTTCCCATTCCTGGTGGAAGTCGCTGTTGCCTATGGCGGCAAGGTCCTCCAGCCCGGCATGAGGCTCTTCAGGTTCGCAAACCGAATCCCGCTGCTCTATGACGAGGGCAGCGACGTCAGCTTCGAGGTCCTGAACGAACAAGTGGACTGGAGGAGGTACCACGTCCCGCAGGACGCGCCAGTAGGGGTAATCACCCACATCTGCAGCACCCGAATCCCATACAAGACCGTCGGCAAGGAGTACATCGCGGACAGACCCGAGATCGAGAGGGAGATCAAGAACGCTGTCAGGGAAGCGCTGCGGAGGCTCGGCATCTTCCTTTCAAAGAAGGGCAGCATGGAGGCGGTCCAGAGGAAGATGAACATCTACGGCAAGTATCTTCCCCTGATCGCGAAGTTCTCGACGGAACTCGCGGGTGAGAAAAGGCTACCAAGGTACCGCAAGCTCATCGGCGAGGGTACCTCGCCTAATCAAGTCAAGGTCGGACAGCCCGAGGAGAACGTGGATGTAACCTCTGAGCGAGTGACCGTAGACGCCCCGAACCCGACAGAGATGGAGATTGAGCAAAAGAAAATCGACGAGTACGGTGGAAGCTAGGAAGAGTAGCGTCCAGACGCTCCTGAAAGACCTGGGCGGAAGCGTCTACTCCGACCTGGACGAAGGGAGGTTCCCCAGTCTCACTTTTGCCAGCAGGTCCGTCCGCAACATCGTCTATGACAAGAAGCTGCAACAGTTTGTGCTGGGCCCTACGACCGTAAAGAGGTCTTCGGGTAACATAAAACACATCCGGCCTTTCACTCAGCTGCTCTGGCTCGCTTACTTCGCAAAGAAGTTAGTCGATGAAAAACGAACATCCACCCTCAGAGACGTCTTCTATTCGGCGCAGGCGTTCGATGTAGAGTTTGTCGATCAGGCCGAATCAGACGAGCTGATCACGGACTTGGAGGTGGTGATGCAGATGGCGAGGGAGGGGATGAACATCTACCCTGAAGAGAGGAGCGCCATCTTCGGGGACCTCACCATCGAGTACACTGTCCCGGGTTACGAAGGGAAGAAGGCAGACATGTCGGCCAATCCTGACGGTGTCATGATAGGTCCCGCCCTCACCACCGCCGAGTTCGTTGACACAGACGCCGAGATGGTCCTAGCGATCGAGAAGGGTGGTCTCTTTACGAGGTTTGTCGAAGAGAGAGTTCACAAGAAGTACAAGGCGATCCTGATCAACACTGCAGGACAGCCTCCCCGTTCGACGCGTTTTCTCCTTAGGCGGCTGAACCAAGAACTGGGTCTACCAGTGGGCATACTCTGCGACGCAGACCCTTGGGGCGCCCACATCGCGATGGTCTGCAAGAGCGGTTCGGCCAATGCCGCCCATCTCAGAGAACTGACGACACCTGACGCTGTCTGGTTAGGAGTCTGGGCGTCGGACATAGTGAAGTACAAGCTCCCATCGGACAAGCTGACGGAGATTGATGTCAAGAGGATCTACGAATTGAAAGCCGACCCGCGCTACACTGACAAGATGTGGCACAATGAGCTGGACACCTTCCTGAAGATAAAGAAGAAGAGCGAGCAGGAGGCCTTCGCTAGGTATGGTCTGAGCTACATCGTTGACACGTACCTCCCAGAGAAGCTCGAGCTAATGAAGAGTAGCTAGCCGGCTGCTCAGAGAGTGGTAATCGAACACAGCTCGGCAGTACTTTATGGAGTTCCCTAGGTAACTCTGAATCCAAGAACTTCTAAATACCCATAGGACTCTGCCCAGAATAGACGACATGACCTTCGCGGCTCAGCAGTCGAGGGTAGACGCTCTCATCAGACTAACGGGGTTGATTGTCGTCATCTTCGGGGTGCTGTGGCTCTTATACACCTACTCTGATGCCTCCGGCGTGGCTTCCGAGATAGTAACGATCAACTACTTTCTGGGGCTCCTGCTCCTGATAGTCGGGCTCTTCGCGGCTTTCGCGAAGTTCAAGTGACCGGCATGGCCGTGAAGATCGCCCTAGCTGGTGTAGGGAACTCTGCTTCCGTCTTCTTACAGGGCCTCGCCTTCTACTCTGATCATGGCACGAAGGGGCTTTGGCATCCAACCGTCGCAGGTCTGAAGCCCAAGGATCTCTCGGTCGTCGCCGCCTTTGACATCGACCCACGGAAGGTGGGTCTGAATCTCTCGAAGGCCGCCCTTGCCCCTCCAAACGTCGCAAGAAGGTATCAGAACCCACCTCGAACTTCAGTAAAAGTCAGCCCCGGAGTCAGCAAGGGGGATTTGGCCCCGCATCTCAGAAACACAAGAATCGTCAAGTCGAGTCCGGATCAGATAGTGAAGGTGCTCAAGAACTCTGGCGCTGATGTCTTCGTCAACCTGATTTCGTCGGGTTCGGACGCGTCGTCGGAAGAGTACGCAGGCGCCGCCCTCCGCGCGGGTTGTGCATTCGTGAACTGCACTCCATCCCTGGTCACTAGGAACAACAGGCTGGCCGCCGGTTTCCTGAAGGGCAGGCTTCCCCTGATTGGCGATGACCTGATGAGCCAGTTTGGGGGCACAGTCTTCCACAAAGGGTTACTGGGTCTGATGGTCAAGAGAGGAATCAAGGTCTCTAAGAGCTACCAGCTCGACGTCGGAGGAGGATCCGAGACTCTCAACACGATCGATGAAACGATTCGGATGGCAAAGCGTAATCTGAAGACCTCGTCAGTCGCGAGCGAGGTCCCGTACCCGTTCGAAACAGTTACTGGCACGACCGACTTCGTGGACTACATGGGCAACGACAGGACCAGCTACTTCTGGTTTGAAGGCAGCGGATTCATGAATTCGGGCTTCTCGGTCGATGTGTACCTGCGCTCCTCAGACGGGGCCAACGCGGGTAACGTCCTTCTCGACGTTCTCAGGGCGACATACCGCACGATGAAGACTGGGAAGCTGGGTACCGTAAACGAGATTTGCGCCTACGGCTTCAAGTCCCCTCCAAAGCCGATGCACTTCGACGAAGCCGCCGCGAAGTTCTCTGCCCTTTACCTCAAGTAAGAGCCCCTGACCCCCTGAAGCTCACCTTCCATTCATACTTCACGATCCCCTACGAGTACCTGCTGAAGGAAGACCTCTCAAACGACTTTTGGACGACAAAGATCGTCAGCTGATTCAATCAACATTCTCTATCCTGACTCCGCCAGACATGAGTCCTTTGCAGCCTTCCCGTCCTACTCGAGGCTTAGATAGAGGAACACAGAATATGCGATTATCGTGAGGAGGTCCGTGTAGGGGAAGAGGAGCCCCGAACCGTAGAGTATGGATCCGATGTCGTTCACGACTAATGGGTACGATAGGACTGAATGGACAAACAAGGCACCAAGCACAATAATCAACCCGAGGGAGAAGTTCGCCCTCGTTTCCGCGTATACCTTGATGTAGACCGCGACGAGCGACACGAGCAACACGATCTCTATGGTCGACAGTATCACATGCAGCATGAGCGCCCCACGGACGGATAGCAGGTAGAAGTATGGCCAGGGACAGTTGAAATAGCCAGGGGGACACACGGGCGACGGAATCGTGTCTGCCAGGACTAGTCCGAGCAAGACGGCAAGAGCCAGAATGACCGGAACCCAGACCTTGCTGATTTGCGTCCCCTTCTCCGAAGACTGCTCAACTGCTTGACCTGGTTCAGCCGTAGCCCCACTCATCGGTCAATTCTCCTCTTCGAGAGGCGCGTCTTTTCCAGGATGGCCTCCAAATTGGCCCAATGTGACTCCATGACGTCAGTAACGAAGTAAACCTTTCCGTACTTCTCACCCTCCGTGATAAGTATCCGATTCTTCTCCAGCACGGAAAGGTGATGCCTCACCGTGGTGTAGTCCAGCTTGAGCTGTTCAGCGAGTTGCTGGGCGTTCAATGGTTGTTCCCTCAGAGCGAATAGTATGAGGATTCTGGACTGAGCCCCGACACTCCCTGCGAAGAGCCACCATAGGAGGCGGTCAAAGGCATCCATGTCAGGTAGTCTCTGAATCCCCTCCAATAATTGTATTGAACGCGACAGACGGAGTTCTCCCTTCGCACTAGAATGTTCTGTCAGGCTTCCTAGCTTCATCGGACTGTGTCAGCCCGCCCAACCCTAGGGCTGGGGCCTCGCCCCGAGCGTCACGGTCACGTTCGCAGGAACCCCGTCCCTTATAATTCCAAAGATCACGGTCTGTCCAGCGACCGTATTCTCTTCGAGGTAGCTCGAGAGCGCGTCCATACTAATCAGCTTCGTCCCGTTTGCCGAAATGATGATGTCTCCTCCGATCCAACACTGATTGCCATTTGACCCGTAAGCACACTCAGTGTCGATAATTTCGACGAGGGCAGTGCCGCCCTTGATGCCGGCCTTAGCCGCCGGGCTTCCGCCAGTAACCTGTTCGATGAGGACACCATACGTGACGTTCGTCTTCGATGCCTGTGCCAGCTGATAGTTCATGTCTACGCCGCTGATTCCCAGATACGAATGTTCTGTGTAACTCCCTGTGGCTATGAGAGACGGCAGCTCCTTGATTATCGTTTGGGAGGGAATCGCGAACCCCACACCCTCCGAGCCACTTATGGTCGCAGTTGTGATACCGATGACCTCGCCATCCGAGTCGAGGAGCGGCCCTCCAGAGTTCCCCGGGTTGATCGGGGCGGTGAACTGGATTATGCCGGAAATGGAGTAGGCGCCCGTCGTCTCCTCTTGGATTGTCCTCCCGAGCTGGCTGATCAGACCCGAAGTAAAGGTGCCCGAAAGTCCGAAAGGCGCCCCTATGGCGTAGATCGACTGCCCCACTTTCAAGCCCGACGATTCGACGATTGTCAGGGGAAAGAACTCAGAGGCAGGGGCACTGACGGTAACGACAGCCAGATCTGCATAGACATCGCTGCCGACGACCTTCCCAGGATAAGCGTCTCCGTTGGAGAACGTAACCGTTATGTTAGTGATTCCGTCGACGACGTGGAAGTTAGTGATGATGTAGGGGATGTCTTGGTAATCCATGACAAAGCCTGACCCTTCGACCACAGAGTAGGATACGCAAGATTCGAAGTAGGGCAAACAGAAGGGGACGGTTGTCACGTTGACCCCCACTATCGTGACGACGCTCTTCGAGGTGCTGTTGTAGATGGCTAGTGCAGTGCTGTTGACGGGCGTTGTTGATGTCCCGGTCGCTGTTGCTGTTGAAGTCGTTGTCGTTGTCATTGTTGCAGAGTTCGAATCCGCCACGTGCCTGCTAAGGGCTGAATTGTAGTAGACCACGGTCGCGCCCAAAACGAGGCACACAACTGCAAAGGCTGCAAAGACCGCGGCGGTCCTGCTCACCCGCGGTTGTCCTTGGGTTTCCATCTCTGCCAATACGGTCTCAGCGGAGGTATTTACTTGATTTCCCAAAAGTCTCCCAGATTGATAGCAAATCACTGCGGAATCATCCGTTGAGGATTACCTGGATGGAACGGAAGTCAGTGCTGGTGCAACCTCTGAATCCAAACCTAGTTCTTTTAACTGAAAGGTTTCAGAGACTGTCGCATGGCCTCAATTAGGGTAAAGGACGACGGTTCGACGCCAATCGTGGGGAAGGGTCGCGAATCGCCGTTCAAGCAAGGCGAATACTACGTATTCGAGGTCGCAGACGAAGTGGCGAAGTATTGGAACAAGATGGCCCCCGGAAGAAGAGAGGAGCTCTGGAAGCAATCAAGGAAGGAGGGCAGAGACGTCCGAGAGCTTGTGGAAGCCTTCGTCTACAAGCCGGCCCGCACAAAGTGATTGCAAGGTCCGGGCGGAGTCGGTCGATCTGGCTTCCTTTGACACGACAGGCTCTAATCTGTCTTGTTCAGGCGGCGCTTGTGGAACTTGAGCAGTTTACTGTGCCAAACTCAGACCTGGGTGGATGTCTGTCTGACGTGCCCTAGCCGAATACATGCGCGTTTGCATAGGTGACCGAACTACGTTGTAGCCCTGCTACACTTCGACGTCCCTGGTTCGGTTGTCGCAGTGCAACCTCGTAGGGCGGACAACTCAACTGCTGACAAGCAGACAGCTGTCAAAGCGAGGTTACTTCCTGGTGACCGGAAGGAAGTGCAAAATCAGGCGTGTCAGGTAAATCCCACTTCCTAGTACACATGCCAAGGTGTTGGCGCCGCCCCGATCTCTCCAAGGGGGAATTATTTCGGCTGACTATTTGCTTTCACGTATACCGAGTCGTACTTCTCCTTCTTCGGCACGATGCAGAGGAACTCCGCGTTCTCACTGCTTGTGTTCTCGTACCAGTGAGCCGTGCCGGCGGGGATGTATATCGAATCCCCTTCCCGCACCTTATAGACTCTGTCCCCAACGCCCACGCTGTACCTTCCTTTCAAGACGTATTGCTCGTGTTCTATGTCGGGATGGTAGTGCTTAGGGATGCTTCCGCCAGGTTTGACGGTGAACTTGCGC
>Ga0326727_10024824_pt1 | contig 11294 bp, 10 predicted proteins | sample MB2enrmetagenome_FD_207643 | JGI IMG/M metagenome (GOLD analysis project Ga0326727, IMG submission 207643) | Lab enriched peat soil microbial communities from McLean, Ithaca, NY, United States - MB29MY | ecosystem: Environmental > Terrestrial > Soil > Wetlands > Peat | place: USA: New York... | reverse complement strand
TCCTTTGCGGTGGCGCAGTGATCTACTGGTTTACGGGAGCTTCAATGCAAGCCGTAACAACAGGAGCTTACCGTGCAGTGGAATATATCAAACGTAACATCAACCTTGATCCGGGTGCTGAAAAGAAAGCATCCATGGAAAAATCAAAAGAAGTGGTGAAGATTTGTACACAATATGCACAACATGGTATGTGGAACATTTTCCCCGCCGTATTCAGCTTTGCATTGGCATTCGCTTTTATATCGGGAACTGAAATCACAGGAGCAACAACACCGGCATTACAATTTGCCGCTGCCTCATTCTTTGTAAGCTACTTGATTGCCATTGCCGTGTTTGGTTTGTATCAGGCAATCTTCATGGCAAATGCCGGTGGCTGCTGGGATAATAGCAAGAAAGTGGTGGAAGTGGATTTGCAAATGAAAGGCACTCCGTTACATGATGCAACCATTATAGGCGACACGGTTGGCGATCCTTTCAAAGACACCTCTTCAGTAGCCATGAACCCGATCATTAAGTTTACGACTTTATTCGGACTTCTGGCCATGGAAATTGCTATCTCGGCTAACTTCCGACCTGTAGCTCCTTACATCGGTGGTGTGTTCTTAATTGTTGCACTCTATTTTGTATGGCGTTCGTTCTACAAAATGAGAATCAAAAAATAACGGTCACAGACACATTATATGACAAAAGAGGCAATTTTCAAATGGAAGTTGCCTCTTTTTTTGTATCAAATCAAAAAAAAATCGAAAACTTACCGGATGAGTTTTTGCATGAATCGGTCCGCATCGACCACGAAACGCTCATGATCACCTTCTCCAATCAACACTTGGTGCTCATCAAAAGCCTTTATGTCAAAGCGAATGCGTCTGCCTTCAATCTCCGTCACGGTGGCATGACAAGTAATCTCTGCATGCAAAGGTGAAGCTTTAAGATGCTTCATAGAAATAGCAGTTCCAACCGTAGTATCTGTGGGAGGAAGCAAAGCAGCAACGGTTTGCATTGCCGTGTTTTCCATCCAGACAATCAAAGCAGGCGTAGCTAACACAGGAAGCGTGCCAGATCCAAGATGGTTGGCTAAATGAATCTCTTCGACTTTATAACGTTGTTGTTTTGTAATGCCCGGGACTATTTCAGCAGATGCCATTATCGATAGGTTTGAAAGAATCGTTATACTTAAAATTCAGAGGAGAAATGGAAACGGATATGCTTAAAATCTTGTTGTGCCATTTGCAGAATATAACCAGAATCGGCTAAGAACACATCGCGGCCGTCTTTGTCCACAGCCATATATTGAAACTTGCGATGCTTGAAATTCTCCAGTTCTTCTTTATCATCGCTTTCAATCCAACAAGCCTTGTAGAGCGAGATAGACTCCCATTTCGATTGAGCGCCATACTCATGCAGCAAGCGGTATTGAATCACTTCGAACTGAAGTTGTCCAACCGTTCCAATAATTTTACGCCCGTTGTTTTGATGAATAAAAAGTTGCGCAACACCTTCATCCATCAATTGATCAATGCCTTTGTTCAACTGTTTTGACTTCATTGGATCGGCATTCTCAATGTATTTAAACATTTCGGGAGAAAAACTGGGTAACCCTTTGAAATGAATATCTTCACCGGAAGTTAGACTATCGCCGATCTTGAAATTGCCCGTATCGGGAAGCCCTACAATATCGCCGGGATAAGCCTCGTCGACCACCTCTTTCTTTTGCGCCATGAAAGCCGTCGGGCTAGAAAAGCGCAACAGTTTGTTATGCCTGACATGTTTGTAGTTAACATTGCGCTCGAACTTACCGGAGCAAATCTTCACAAATGCAATACAGCTACGATGATTCGGATCCATGTTGGCATGAATCTTGAACACAAAGCCGGAGAAACTCTCTTCGTCCGGATGAACTTCACGTTCCATGGCCTGAACAGGACGAGGCGATGGTGCAATTTGCACAAAACAATCCAACAACTCTTTCACACCAAAATTGTTTAGGGCACTTCCAAAAAAGACAGGAGCTATTTCACCCGCAAGATATGGGGCCGTATCAAAGGCAGAATAAACTCCTTCAATCAAGGTCAAGTCTTCTCTCAATTTTATGGAATCATCAATGCCAATGTGCTTTTCTAAATCAGGATGATGAATATCATCGAATGCAATGGATTGTGTGATGGTTTGTTTGCTCGGCGTATAAAGCTCAAGCTTATGCTCGAAGAGGTTGTAAACGCCTTTGAATCGTTGACCAATATTAATCGGCCAACTAAGCGGGCGGACATGAATGTTTAGTTCAGCTTCTATCTCATCCAGCAGGTCGAACGGATCCTTTCCCTCACGATCCATCTTATTCACAAAAACAATGACCGGCGTTTTACGCATACGGCAAACCTCCATCAGCTTTCGTGTTTGAGCTTCGACACCTTTGGCAGCATCAATGACAATGATAACGCTATCAACGGCGGTCAACGTGCGAAAAGTATCCTCGGCAAAGTCCTGGTGACCCGGCGTATCAAGAATATTGATTTTATAGTCGTTATAATCAAACCCCATTACCGAAGTAGCTACCGAAATACCCCTTTGTTTCTCAATCTCCATCCAGTCGGACGTAGCAGTCTTCTTTATCTTATTGGATTTCACCGCGCCCGCCACATGAATAGCGCCGCCAAAAAGCAATAGTTTCTCTGTCAAAGTGGTTTTACCTGCATCGGGGTGACTGATAATGGCAAACGTGCGCCGGCGTTTAATCTCGTCCTGAAAGTTCATTTGAAAGGTTTAATTTTGGAAGTACAAAATTACTGCAAGACAGCCAAAGTGACAAATCACACAGACAGCAATGCCCGGTTACAAGAAATATCAAGAAAAATGAGCCCCTTTTTTGAAGTCTCAATTGTACAAAAAAGACCGAAAGACAGGGAAACGCCACCTTTATATCCTTTGATTTTCAGCATATCATGATTTTTTTCATCCAATGCTTGTTTTAAAGAAAAACATTCTAACTTTGTGGCAACAAAAAGAGCAAAAAATGGCAATGCAACAGATCAATAAATTTTGGTGGTGGCGCTTACAACTTTCAAAGAGTCGTGAGTAGCACTGCTATGTATCTGTTTTCATTCAATTACTGATAAAAGATCCAAGCCCGTCGCACCACGACGGGCTTTTTTTATTCAAAAATTCTTACACAATCCACAGCAAACAATCAAAAAAAACCTAACGAAATAGAAACACAATGAACTATCAAGTAAATGAAAACGGCTATTACGGCCAATTTGGCGGGGCATATATTCCCGAGATTCTTTATTCCAATGTAGAGGAATTGAAAAAACAGTACCTTCCCATTATCAACGATCCGACATTTCAAGAAGAGTACGCGGCACTTTTACGCGACTATGTTGGCCGTCCTTCACCTTTGTTCTTCGCTACTCGATTGTCTGAAAAATATGATACGAACATTTATCTGAAAAGGGAAGATCTGAACCATACCGGTGCCCATAAGATCAACAATTCTATCGGACAAGTACTCTTAGCACGCCGAATGGGCAAAACACGTATCATAGCCGAAACAGGGGCAGGGCAACACGGCGTGGCTACTGCAACGGTCTGTGCATTGCTCAACATGCCTTGTTTTGTCTACATGGGCGCAACCGATGTGGGTCGTCAACATTTGAACGTGCAGAAAATGGAGATGCTCGGTGCTACCGTTATTCCGGTGCATAGCGGGAACAAGACATTGAAAGATGCCACGAATGAAGCCATTCGGGATTGGTGCAGTCACCCGGAAGACACACATTATGTCATCGGATCAACAATAGGGCCACATCCCTATCCCGACATGGTAGCCCGTTTTCAGTCCATCATCAGTCAGGAGATGATGCAACAACTCGAAGAAAAAATCGGACGCAATTATCCCGACTACATCATTGCCTGTGTTGGTGGAGGCAGTAACGCGGCAGGAGCGTTCTATCACTATTTAGACAATGACAACGTGCATTTTATTGCGGCTGAAGCAGCGGGTAAAGGTATCGACACGCCTTACTCTGCAGCGACCATTCACCTGGGGAGAGAAGGCATTATTCATGGTTGCCGTACACTGATCATGCAAACTGAAGACGGACAGATAGAGGAACCCTACTCCATTTCGGCAGGATTGGATTACCCGGGAGTAGGCCCTATTCATGCTTATCTCTCACAGGTGCACCGTTCGGAAGTATTAGCCATTACAGACGACGAAGCCATGGAAGCGGCTTTTGAATTGACTCATCTGGAAGGTATCATTCCGGCATTAGAATCTGCTCATGCATTAGCTGTGTTGAAACAAATCTCTTTCCAACCAAACGATGTCGTGGTAATCAATCTTTCAGGAAGAGGCGATAAAGACATGGAGACGTATGTAAAAATCATGGAGGAAGATACGACAACAGCAAACGAATAACATTCATACAAATGAAAACAATACTCAAAACTATTTCCAAAACATTATTAGGAGATCTTCATACACCGGTATCGATTTATCTTAAGATTCGCGATATTTATCCTGAGTCCGTATTACTTGAAAGCTCGGACTATCACGGAGGAGAAAACAGCTATTCATTTATCGGATTGCAAGCAATGGCTAAATTCATTGTCGCTGACGATTCCGTCACAGAAATATATCCAGATGGTGACACATCGTGTTACACCATTAACAGCCACAACCCGCTGCCGGAACAATTACAACGTTTTGTCGACTCTTTTGAGATTACCGACAACCAAAACGAACTACCTTTCAATGGGTTTTTCGGATTCACTGCATACGATGCCGTGCGTTATTTTGAAAAAATACCCATTCAACCGCTTGCTGATGATTCAACACAAGTTCCCGACATGTACTATATTCTATTTAAGTATATTCTTGTAATCGATCATTTCAAAAACGAATTGACCATTGTTGAAAATCTTGCCAACGAAGAAACAAGTCGCATGAACGAAATTGTTTCTCATTTGGACAACAGAAATTATGCTTCGTACAATTTTGAACCAAAAGGAAATGAATTGTCCGACATGACGGATGAGCATTACAAGCAAATGGTAGAACAAGGTATTCAACACTGTAAGCGGGGCGACACATTTCAGATTGTATTGTCACGGCGTTTCGGGCAACCTTTTGCCGGGGATGACTTTAAGGTTTATCGTGCACTGCGCTCCATCAATCCATCACCCTATCTGTTCTACTTTGATTTCGGTTCATTCCGTATTTTCGGATCGTCTCCGGAAACACACGTACAAGTGAAAAAAGGAAAAGCCTACATTGATCCCATTGCAGGCACCTTTCGTCGCACAGGAGATGATGAAAAAGATCTGCAATTAGCAGAAGCATTGCTCAATGATCCCAAAGAAAATGCAGAACACGTGATGTTGGTCGATTTGGCACGGAATGATTTGAGCCGCAACGCATCAGATGTAAAACTCGAAATATACAAAGAAGTCCAGTTTTATTCACACGTTCTCCATTTGGTATCACGTGTAAGCGGAAATTTATTACCCGGTGTTCATCCGATGCGTCTCTTTGCAGATACCTTTCCTGCAGGAACTCTTTCGGGAGCACCTAAGGTGCGTGCCATGCAACTCATCAACAATATTGAGCCGCACACGCGGGGCATTTATGGAGGTTGTATCGGTTATATCGGACTCAATAACGACATCAATCAAGCCATTACCATTCGCACCTTTTTAAGTATCAAAAACACGCTTTATTATCAGGCCGGGGCAGGCATTGTCGCAAAATCAAATCCCGAGAGTGAGCTACAGGAAGTGAATAACAAATTGGGAGCATTGAAGAAAGCGATCGATTTAGCGGCTAAACTCATAAATTAAATTCCAACATCACAATGAATATGAAAACCAACTTATTGATATTCGACAATTATGACTCATTTACGTATAACCTTGTACATGCCGTTCGAAAGTTAGGATGCACACAAGTAGAAGTGATCCGTAATGATCAAATCAGTTTAGAAGAAGTAGATCGTTTTGATAAAATCATTCTCTCTCCGGGTCCGGGCATTCCATCCGAAGCAGGCATTCTTTTACCGCTGATTCAACGCTATGCTTCAACGAAAAACATCTTAGGCGTATGTCTCGGACATCAGGCCATTGCTGAAAGTTTTGGCGCCACACTTGAAAACACCGACGAAGTGTATCATGGCATCAGTAGTCCGGTGCATGTTATCGAAACTGAACCTCTGTTTGAAAATATACCAAACACGTTCGAAGCCGGACGTTACCATTCATGGATCGTAAGTAACAAAGAGCTACCTACCTGTTTACGTGTGACCGCCGTATCCGATGAAGGAATCATCATGGCGTTGCGGCACAAGGAGTATGATGTTTGGGGGGTACAATTTCATCCCGAATCCGTGTTGACGCCTATGGGAGAACAAATTATTCTAAACTGGCTGAAACTCTGATCTTATTCTTAAGCAACAAGTCCCGATAAATGATCGGTGCAAACTCCATTTGACTCAGATACAAAAAAATAAATATAACCAGATGAAAGAACTTTTATATCGATTATTCGAACATCAATACCTCAATCGCGACGAGGCCAAAACCGTTTTAACCAACATGGCTGAAGGAAAATATAATGATGCACAAATTGCTGCCTTTGTGACAGTATATCTCATGCGAAGCATCACTGTGGATGAGTTAATGGGCTTTCGCGAAGCCTTGCTCGAAATGCGTGTTCCTGTGTCATTAAGTGAATATAACCCGATAGATATTGTCGGAACAGGAGGAGATAACCACAACACGTTTAATATTTCGACATTGAGCTGTTTTGTGTTAGCAGGAGCAGGCTACAAAGTGGCTAAACATGGCAACTACGGGGCAACATCCGTAAGCGGTGCTTCCAATGTCATGGAACAACATGGGGTGAAATTCACACGCGACAATGATCTCTTGCGACGTTCCATCGAAGAGACTAATATCGCTTACCTGCATGCTCCTCTATTTAATCTGGCACTCAAAACAGTTGCTCCGGTACGTAAAGCACTGCAAGTGCGTAGCTTCTTTAATGTATTGGGGCCATTGGTCAATCCCATTCAACCTAAACGAAATATGCTGGGGGTCTTTAATCTGAAAATGGCACGTTTATATTATTACATGTATCAACAGGAAAATATTGATTTTACGATTGTTCACAGCTTAGATGGGTATGATGAAATTTCGCTGACAAGCGATTTCAAAGTTATTGACAAAAATGGAGAACGGATGTATAGCCCTGAATCATTGAATTTTGAACGCATATCACAACAGGAACTTGATGGAGGTAATACACCGGAAGATGCTGCTAAAATCTTTGACAACATATTAAGCAATACTTCAACAAAAGCACAGAAAAATACGGTTATCATCAATTCCGCTTTTGCCATTCGTACCATTGATTCTTCGTTGTCATTGGATGATTGCATTGATCAGGCTAAAGAATCCATAGAAAGCGGTGCGGCCTTAAACACACTGAAAAAATTTATAGCTTTGAACAACTAAATTCTCCTACTACTTTATGAATATTCTTGAAACCATCATAGCTCAAAAAAAACTGGAAGTAATCGCTCAAAAGGAAACCGGATTGCTGGCTTCCATGAAAGAACAATTGCATGATAAACTCTCGCTCAAAGAGACTTTAATGCAATCGTCCACAGGCATTATAGCGGAGTTTAAACGCAAATCGCCTTCAAAAGGATGGATATTTCCCGATGCTGATGCAATGAAGATCCCTGCCGGTTACGCTAAAGCAGGGGCAACAGCGCTATCCATTTTAACGGATGAATTTTTCTTTGGCGGTTCTATCACCGATCTGCAACAAGCACGCTCTTTGGTAAAGATCCCTATTCTTCGTAAAGACTTCATCATTGACTCTTATCAAATTCAACTGGCTAAAGCTGCCGGAGCAGATGTAATTCTCCTCATTGCAGCGGCCTTATCGGTTGATGCATGCAAGTTACTGGCAAAAGAAGCTCACTCTCTGGGATTGGAAGTATTGCTCGAGATTCATGAGGAAGCAGAGCTGGAATACATTCATCCGAACGTTGACATTGTCGGTATCAACAACCGCAACCTGAAAACCTTTGTAACAGACATTGAGACCTCATTTCGTTTGGGAGAACAAATTTCTGAAAGTTATGTGAAAATATCCGAAAGCGGCATCAGTGATCCAAAAATTGTGAAAGAGTTACGCACTGCAGGCTTCCGTGGGTTTCTGATGGGCGAAGCTTTTATGAAAGAAGAAGAGCCTGACAAAGCATTGGCGCAATTTATCGCATCACTGAAGTAAACATTGATCAACAAAGGAACATGACTCTGAAAATCAAAATATGCGGAATGAAGCAGCCTGAAAACATCATAGCAGTGGCAGCTTTTCATCCCGATTATATGGGATTTATTTTTTATCCGAAATCACCGCGCTTTGTTGGAAATCTCGATCCGGCGATTGTGAAGCATCTTCCTAACACCATTTGCAAGGTTGGAGTATTTGTTAACGAAAACACAGAAAATATTCTTGCTACAGCATTTAAATACCATTTAAATGCTATTCAATTGCATGGAGATGAATCTCCGGATATATGTGAGATTATTCGAAAAGAAGGATTAGAGGTTATCAAAGCGTTCCGCATAGCAATAACTGCCGATTTGCAAGCAACAGCTCTGTATCAACAAGTATGCAATTTTATGCTATTCGATGCCAAGACACCGCTTTTCGGAGGCTCAGGACAACAATACAATTGGAATATTCTTCATAGCTACATCGGTAACGTTCCTTTTTTCTTAAGTGGAGGAATAGGAGCAGAAGATATTCAACGACTGCATGCATTTAATCATCCTCTTTTACATGCAGTAGACATTAACAGTCGATTTGAAACGAAGCCCGGTGAGAAAAATGTAATGGCTTTAACTCACTTTATCAACGAACTGAAACATTGAAAATAAACATATTATGAATCACATCTATCAACTTTTACAACAAAAAAAGGCTGAAGTTCTTTCGGTCTATTTCACTGCAGGCTTTCCTCATTTGAACGATACCCGTGAAATATTGAGACAATTGCAAGCACACAACGTGGATATGGTCGAAATAGGAATCCCCTTTTCCGATCCCATGGCCGACGGGATTGTCATTCAGCAAAGCAGCCACACTGCTTTAGAACAAGGCATGACACTACGCAAATTATTTGAACAACTATCCGGTGTGCGCTCCGAAATCATAATGCCACTCATCATGATGGGTTACCTTAACCCGATTATGCAATTCGGATTTGAACCATTCTGTCAAAAATGTCAGGAAACAGGTATTGATGGTGTTATCATTCCCGATCTTCCTTTTAAAGAATACCTGAGTGAGTATAAATCCATTGCTGACAAACACAATATCTCTGTCATCATGCTCATTACTCCTCAGACTGACGAAACACGCATCCGGTTAATTGATCAACATACCAACAGTTTCATTTACATGGTGTCATCGGCAGCCACAACTGGTACTCAAGCACGATTTGATGAAGAAAAACAAGCTTATTTCATACGTATCAATGCCTTGAATCTCCACAATCCGCAACTCATTGGGTTTGGTATCTCTAATGAAGAAACATTGAAAACTACTTTTGCGCATGCACAAGGAGCCATTATCGGCAGCCAATTCATCAAAGAATTACAACAATCGCCTGATGACATTTCAAATGCCGTAGAACAACTGCTCAAGCGATTGAAACCGGAAGTGGAATAATATCCATTGGCATATTGAACTGAACAAGTAGCGCACCTTATATGAATAAGACACGCTGCTTTTCTTTCAGTATGGTTATTCACAATAATATTTTGGGGCTTATAGGTCAAATTGGTTGTTAATTTTTAGTAGTTTCTTTCAAGAGGTCAAAATGGTTGGTGTTTTTTTGACCGGTTTTTTGCAATAAAGTTTCTCTCAACTATCTTTGACCTGTCAAATTAAACGGAAGCAGGCTCTGCTGGAGAGCAACCTGCAAGGGATACCTTTGACGGTCGACGCATGTCAAATTGTATGGACTGTTTGCTCTTTACAAACAGTCCATTTCTGATATTCATAGACCTATCATGCCTTAAAAAACTCATCGATAAACCGCTTGCGGTTTTCCTTTGAAAGCCCATTATGATTGCGCAGTTTATTTTTAATCTCTGCAAATGAACCTTCTAATGCATTGTTTGTGTTTGGTATGCCCAATTCAGGACAATCAGACCAAACAAAAAGATATGGCAAATTCCTTTTTACACTTAAATAAGCACTCCGTATTCTTTTGTGTACGTATCGACTTTTGCCTGTAATGGAATCTTTCGACCTTTCTCTTAAAAATTCCGCCCACTTATCATACCACGCATCAAATGCTGTGATAAAACTCTCCTTGTCAGTTCTGGTGAGCAATTTCGAGATCATTTTCAGTTCCTTTCCTGCTTCCAATTTGGGATTATTTGTGATGTGTCGTCTAATTATGGCTACTTGATGAAATTGACACATTTGTACTTTATAACCACCAAACAACTGGAACATACCACGCAAACCATCGCAAACAATACCATCAAATGCAAACCCTTGGTTTTCCAAGAATTCTACACCCTCTTTATAATCGGCAAGACGTTCTTGTTTGATATATTTTCTCCATAAAACATCACCTTGACGAGCATCTTTTATCACTAACAATCCCCAATTTCTCCCCCAATAAGTAGCGTCCATTAATCCAACTACCCTTCGTGGTTGTGGATGGATGTAATCACTTACAGATAGTTTACCTAATCGCCGTTTTACCGTACTTTCGCTTATTCTAAATGTACTCGCCAACTCTTTATACGTTTGTTTACCCTGAGTATATAATTTCCACATTTCAATGGAATTTATATTTTCTCCGCCTGTAAAACTCTTTCCACATGCAAAGCAAATATAACGTTGTAACCCATTTCTAATCCCGTTTTTTCGTACTATTGGTGAACTACAATAAAAGCATTTTTTTTATTCATGACCTTTGATTTGTCTCAAAGGTAAGTATATAAAGAAGATATGAGGTTTTTAACAACCAATTTGACCTATAAGCCACAAAAAACGGATATTCTCCTGTGATATGTGATGTAAGAGACACTTTTTTTACGAAAGAAAATAGTCCGTTTTCTTCCAATTTTTATTGGGATAAAGGGATTTATTATAATGCCGGTAGTTGGATGAGGGAAGAAATTTGCGGGTATGTGGCAGGATTGAAACACGGCTGGAAACCTGCAGAGAAAAGAATAAAAGAATATGTATATCCTCTTTATGT
>Ga0326727_10024823_pt1 | contig 11294 bp, 10 predicted proteins | sample MB2enrmetagenome_FD_207643 | JGI IMG/M metagenome (GOLD analysis project Ga0326727, IMG submission 207643) | Lab enriched peat soil microbial communities from McLean, Ithaca, NY, United States - MB29MY | ecosystem: Environmental > Terrestrial > Soil > Wetlands > Peat | place: USA: New York... | reverse complement strand
GGGTCTTCTGGTCGCTGAGCGCGTAGGCCTCCTTGCCGTCGTACAAGACGTACTTCGCGCCCGCCTTCACACATGCGGCGACGCACACGGCGTCCGCGCCCATGTTCATGGCCTTGTGATCGGCGTTGGCGCACATGTCGTCGGTGATGACACCGGTGAACGTCTGCTTGGCCGGCGCCGCGAACATCAGGGCCGCCGCCGCTGTGGTACCGCCGACCGCCATCTCGACAACTCGGAGACAGACGGAGCATCTCCCTCGCGTCATCCAGCACGAGCATTTTCTTTTGGCAACATGGACGTGTCTTGTCGTCAAATCCGACAAGCAGTATCTGTTCCATTTGCATTGTGGTCTCATGCTGCCCGACTTCACCGTCGAAGGCGAACTGCCTCCTGGAGTGCACACCGCGGGTTGGCAAGAGTTCCAGGCTCGGTTCTGCGGTTCGTCACTTCGGCGGGTATGGCTGTCAGGCTGCCTCCGAGCTCTCCTGGAACTTGCCGCGGCAAACGGCAAACTGCGCCGGGTCTTCATTTGGGGCAGCTTTGTCACCGTGAAACCGGCTCCTAGAGATCTCGATATTCTCCTGATCATGGACGAAGACTTTGAAGTCGATGAGGTCGCGGCCCCGGCGCAGGCCGTTTTCGATTCCGTTCGGGCAAAGTTGCTGTTCCAATCCGATGTCTTCTGGGCGCGAGCTTCCATCGGGCGCGAATTGCTCGATCTTTGGCTGGACACCTATCAGACTTCCAGAAGCTTTCGAAAACGCGGTATTGTGGAACTGGAGCTACCGTGATTCAAACCGACGACCAAATGCTGCTCGCGCAGCAATGCATCGCCAATTTGCGGAAAATCCTCTTGGAGGCGCGCAAGGTCCATTCGCGGCAGGACTACGCTCGCATGGCGGAGCCGGTCCTGCTCGAAGTCCAGCAACGCGAGCAGGAGATCTTCGAGTATCTGAGCGGAGACCTGGAACCACGGGTGGCCAGCTAGCCTCTTACTTCGCCGCTGCGACCATCGAATCCACCTGTATCGTCTTGGTCTTCGCGTCCAGCGTGCCCGTCACCGTCACCTTCTTGGCGGCGAACTTCTCCGGGGTCTTCTGGTCGCTGAGCGCGTAGGCCTCCTTGCCGTCGTACAAGACGTACTTCGCGCCCGCCTTCACACATGCGGCGACGCACACGGCGTCCGCGCCCATGTTCATGGCCTTGTGATCGGCGTTAAAGCACATGCTGTCGGTGATGACACCGGTGAACGTCTGCTTGGCCGGCGCCGCGAACATCAGGGCCGCCGCCGCTATCGCGATTGCAATCTGCCTCTTCATTGAATTCTCCCGTTCTTTTTTTCGATTTGAAGCCACAGTTGGTTGTACCTGGCTTCCGTGATTGGTTGCTTTAACTGAAAGTTGAAACCTTTTTCCAAAGTCGTGATGGTCAACTGAAATGGACCGGAGCTAGCGACGCTTTCGATGTCCGAGTAGCGCCACGTGCGCGACTCGGTCTTGGCGGGGGTCGAGTACACGATGGCCTCCGCGCCGAAGTTTAGCGTGCCCTCGGAGCCGATGATGGGCCGCAGGTGCTTGACGGACACCGACCAGGTTGGCAGGCCAATGGCCTGCCCTACCGCGGCTACGAAGCGTTGGTCCATTCGATCCCTCAAGAGTGCGTACAGTTCCTCGGCGGGCACCTTTCCAGTGAAATTGTATTCACGGTCTTCACCCAGCCGCAGTTTGCTGTCCTTATAAGTCAGTATATAGATCCTTTCGGGCGACAGCCTTAGTTGCTGAATGTCCTCGTACTTCCAACTCCAGGTGTGCTTTTTGGCGCCCGTGAACCGAACGCCGTTCTCATCCACCGTCATCGCGCCGGTGCAGCCTCCGCGCAGATGCTCGTGCCGCACCGTGAACTGTGTCGCCGACGCCAGTGCCGCCGCCAAAATCAGGCAACTTGCCGTTTTACAGAATGCCATTTCCAGACCTCATAGATTGCCGGGTAAACCACCAGCTCCAGAATGAAAGAAGTGAAGATTCCGCCGATCATGGGCGCCGCGATGCGCTTCATCACGTCCGCCCCCGCCCCCGTGGACCACATGATCGGCGCCAGTCCCGCGAACATCGTCGCCACCGTCATGAACTTCGGCTGGATGCGTTTCACCGCACCGTGAACAATGGCTTCCCGCAGATCCGCCAGGCCGCGCATGTGCCCCGCCAGACGCCGTTCCTCGTAGGCCAGGTCGAGGTATAGCAGCATGAACACGCCGGTCTCCGCATCCACGCCCATCAACGCGATCAGGCCCACCCACACCCCGATGCTCATGTTGTAGCCCAGCAGGTACAGCAGCCAGATGGCGCCCACCGCCGAGAAGGGCACGGCCAGCAGGATCAGGATGGTCTTCGCCGTGGACTTGGTGTTCAGATACAGCAGCAGGAAAATCAGAAACAGCGTCAGCGGCAGAACAACCTTCAGCCGCTCGCGCACGCGCTCCATGGCTTCGTACTGCCCGCTCCACGCCACCGTGTATCCCGGCGGAAGCTGCACCTTCTCACTCACCACGCGTTTGGCCTCCGCGACGTAACCGCCAATGTCGCGCCCCGCCACGTCCACATACACATAGCCGTTCAACATGCCGTTTTCATTGCGCAGCATGGCCGGCCCCGTGACCAGCTTGAGGGTCGCGATCTGCGCCAGCGGGATCTGCATCTTGCCATCCAGGGCGGGCACCAACGCGCGCCCCAGGCTCGTGAGCGAGCTGCGGGAATCGCGGTAGTAGCGCACGTTGATGGGGTAGCGCTCCCGACCCTCCACCGTGGTGCTCACGTTCTCCCCGCCGATGGCATTGGTGACCACCATTTCCGCGTCGTCCACGCTCAGGCCATAGCGCGCCAGTTGGTCGCGCTTGAGATCGAAGTCCAGAAAGTAGCCTCCGCCCACGCGTTCGGCGAACACGCTGCGCGTGCCGGCCACTTGCGGCAGCACCCGCTCGATCTCCTTCCCCAGACGCTCGATGCCCGCCAGGTCCGGGCCGTAGACTTTGATCCCCACCGGTGTGCGCACGCCCGTGGTCAGCATGTCGATGCGGTTCCTGATGGGCATGGTCCAGGCGTTCGAGACGCCGGGGATGCGCAGCGCATCGTTCATTTCGGTGACGAGCTGGTCGGTGGAAATGTGGCGCCACTGGGATTTCGGCTTCAGCGAGATCACCGTTTCCATCATGGAGTACGGCGCCGGGTCGGTGGATGTTTCCGCGCGGCCGGCTTTGCCCAGCACGCGCTCCACTTCCGGAAACCGCATTAGAATTCGGTCTTGCACTTGCATCAGCCTCTGCGCTTCCGCCACTGAGATGCCGGGCAGCGTGGTGGGCATGAACAGCAGCGAACCTTCGTCGAGCGGCGGCATGAACTCCGAGCCGAGCTTCTGGAACACCGGGACGGTCACCGCCACCAGCGCCAGCGCGCCCGCAATGATGAGCCACTTCCAGCGCAGGGTCGCGCGAACCACCGGCTCATACACGCGCATCAGCACGCGGCTGATGGGGTGCTTCTCCTCGGAATGGATTGTGCCCACCAGCACCCCGTTGACCAGCCGCGCCAGCCACCGGGCCCAGAGGGCACCCCGCACCCGAAACTTCCCCTTGCGGAAAAAGAGCAGCCGCATGGCCGGGTCGAGCGTGAGAGCCAGCACCGCCGCCACAATCATGGCGAAAGTTTTGGTATAAGCCAGCGGCTTGAACAGGCGGCCCTCCTGCGCCTCCAGCGTCAGCACCGGCAGAAATGAAACCGCGATCACCAGCAGCGCGAAGAAGCTCGGCCCGCCCACTTCCTTTACCGCGTCGACAATTGCCCGCTGGTAATCGCCCGCCGTCCAGCCCGGATGCGCCCCTTCCAGCTTCTTGTGGGTCTGTTCCACCACCACGATGCCGGCATCCACCATGGCGCCCACCGCGATGGCGATCCCGCCCAGCGACATGATGTTCGAGCTCATCCCCATCAGCCGCATGGGCACGAACGAAATCACCACCGCGATGGGAATCGTCAGAATCGGGATGATGGCGCTGGGAATGTGCCACAGGAATATCAGGATCACGATCGCCACCACTGCCAGCTCCTCGATGAGCGTGTGTTTTAGGTTGTCGATCGAGGCCAGGATCAGCTCCGAGCGGTCATACGCCGTGACCAGCTTCACTCCCGGCGGCAGCCCCGGCTCGATCTCCTTCAGCTTGGCCTTCACGCGGTCGATCACCGCCAGCGCGTTCTCGCCCTGCCGCATGATGACGATTCCCGCGACCACTTCGCCGGTGCCATTGAGATCGGCGACGCCGCGCCGCATGTCGGGGCCGAGCGTCACTGTTCCCACGTCGCGCACCAGGACGGGCACTCCCGATGGGCTGACCGCCAGCGAGATGTTCGCAATGTCCGCCGTGGAGCGTGCGTATCCCCGCCCGCGCACCATGTATTCGCGGCCCGTGAACTCCACCAGCCGCCCGCCCACGTCGTTGTTTCCCCCTCTCACCGCCGCCACTACTTTCGAGATCGGCACGCCGTACGCCGCCAGCCGGTTGGGATCCACGTTGACCTGGTACTGCCGCACGAAGCCGCCCAGCGGCGCCACTTCCGCCACACCCGGCACAGACTGCAAGTGATACCGCAGGTACCAATCCTCGACGGAACGCAACTGCGCCAGGTCGTGCCCCCCGCTATCCACCAGCGCGTATTGAAACACCCAGCCCACGCCGGTGGCGTCCGGGCCAAGCTCGGTGTTGACGCCCTGCGGCAGCCGCGGCAGGATCTTCGAGAGGTACTCGAGCGTGCGCGAGCGCGCCCAGTAGAGGTCCGTGCCGTCCTCGAAGATGATGTACACGTAAGAGTAGCCGAAGTCCGAAAAACCGCGCACGTCCTTCACTTTGGGGGCGCCCAGCATGGCGCTCACAATCGGATAGGTGACCTGGTCCTCCATGATGTCGGGGCTGCGGTCCCAGCGCGAGTAGATGATTACCTGCGTGTCGCTGAGGTCGGGGATGGCGTCCAGCGGGATGCTGCGCAGAGCCCACCACCCCGCCATCACCGCCGCCGTCGTGAAGAGGAACACGACGAAGCGGTGGCGCGCCGAGAGTTCAATGATGCGGTTGATCATTTCAGGCGGCTCTCCGAATCCATCAGGAAATTGCCCGAGATGACGATGCGCTCGCCGGCCTTCAGCCCGCTCAGGATCTCGATGCGGCCGTCCATTTGCTCGCCGATCTTCACCGCGCGCGCCTCGAAGTAGCCGTTGCCGCCGTCCACGAACACCGTTTGGTGGTCGCCCGAATTCAGCACCGCCGATTCCGGAACCACCAGCTTGCGCCCGCCGCCCGTCTGGAATTCCACCTCGCCGTACATATCGGGCTTCAGCGCGTAACCCGGGTTCTCAACTTCGATCCGCACCTTGAGCGTGCGCGTAGTGGGGTCCACCTGCGGCAGGATGTAACTCACTCGCCCGTGGAACGCGCGCCCCGGCAGGTAGGCCAGCGTCAGCGTGGCCGGTTGGTTCAGCCGTATGTTGACGGCTTCGTACTCGAACACGTCGGCGATCACCCACACCGTCGAGAGGTCGGCCACCGTGTAGAGGACGGTCTCCGGCGTCACGCGCTGGCTGGGAAACGCGTTGCGCTCCATCACGAAACCGGATATCGGCGAATAGAGCGTCAGGTTCTTGAGCGGTTGCCCGGTTCGCGATATTTCGTCGATCTGCGCGTCGCTGATGTCCCAGAGTTCGAGGCGTTTCCTGGCCGCAGCCACCAGGTTTTCCGTGCTGCCCAGCATCTCGTGCACGGGGTTGTCCTGCATCAGGCGCTCAGCCTTCGCCGCCAGCAGGTATTCCTGCTGAGTGGCCAGCGCCTCCGGGCTGTAGATGGTCAACAGCGGATCGCCCTTCTGGATCAGCTTGCCGGTGAAGTTGACGGCAACCTTCTCGATCCAGCCCTCCAGCTTGGTCTGCACCTTGGCGATTTTGGTCTCGTCCAGCGTCACCCGCGCCGCCGCGCGTATGGAGCCGGTGGCGGATTCATACTCCGCGGCGCCGTATTCCACGCCCATGAGCTGCTGCTTCTCCGGCGGGATGTGCAGGGTGCCCGGCTTCTCTTCCGGGGCCGTGTACACCGGAACCAGCTTCATGCCGCAATCCGGCGCCGTCCCCGGCTTGTCGGACTTGTACCAGGGATGCATGGCGTCCACCCAGTAGAGAGGCTTCCGCTCAGTGGCGGCCGCGGCCGGTTTGGCATACCAGCGCCCATAGCCGTAGCCGCCCACATAGGCCGCGCCGATCAAAAACAGAATGGCGACCTTCTTCATAAATCCGATCCGCCCCTCTTGATAGATCCAATGCCGCCACTTAGTTTTCCCGGGAGCCGGAATTCGACGGAAGTTGTGGGGCAGGTTGGTAACCTGCGGCGGGTTGGTAACCCGCCCGGGACCGCCTGTACACAGGCCCCCGGCGCCGGTTGCCAACCGGCGCGCAGGATACCATCCTGCCCCACAATCAGTGGCATTAGGCACTCTTCCCCCCGCCCCTTCACCGCTCCATCTCCATGCCGGTCAGCTCCTCCAGCTTGGCCAGCGCCACGTGGAAGCGCATCACTTCCTCGTGGGACATCAGCTCGTAATCCACCACGTTCATGAAATTCGAAAACAGCGACAGAAAATCGAGCGTCCCCGTCTGGTAGCTGGCTATGGACGATTCCAACGCCAGCCGCGCTTCCGGGATCACCGATTTCTGGTACAGGTCGATCAGCTTTCGCGATGTCGCCGCCAGCGTGTACTGTTCGCGAATGCCGGCCTGGATTCCCACGTCCGCGGCTTCGTAGTCGTGCCGCGCCTGGCTCGCCGTGAAGACCTGCTCGCCGACCTCCGCGCGCTGTTTGCCCAACCACACCGGCAGCTTGAAATCCATGCGGAACTGCCACATCGGAGGCAAGCCGCCCTGGTTGAAGTAGCCGCCTGAGACGGTGTAGTCCGGGTAGTAGCTCTTGCGCGCCAGGTTGGCCGCCAACTCGCTTCGCTCCACCACCTTCTGCTCGCGTGCCAGCGCCGGCGCCTGGGTGCGAGCGTGCGCCAGCATCTCCTCGAGCGTCACCCTCAGCTCGCCCGTCGCCATCTCCTCCGGCACTTCGATGTGTGCCGCGCCCGGCCGGTTGAGCAGCGCGCCGATTTCGATCTGCTTGCTGTCGCGTTCCTGCTCGTATCGCAACAACTGTGTCTCGAAAATGGAGAACTGCGTCTGCGCTTTGAAGACGTCCTGTTGCGCCGCGCGCCCTACCGCATAACGGGCTTCGGAGATGCGCAGGATATTCCGGAGCACATCCTGGTAGCGCTTGACGAACGCGATGCCCGCGGTGGCGTGGTGCAGCTCGTGGTAGGCCTGCTTGAGCCGCGAGAGCACGTTGAGGCGCACCGCGAGATACCGCTCGAATTCGGCATCGGCCTCTTTCGCCGCGATCTCGCCCCGCAGCTTGCGCTTGCCGGGGAACGGCATTTCCTGCGAGACGGTGAGCCCGGCGTTGCTGGTGGCCTCGCGTCCGATGCCCGCCACGGGCCACGGCCCGCCGTTGGACGTATAGCCCAGCGACACGGTCGGGTCCGGCAGGCTGCTGGCCTGGCTGGGCCGCTGGCGCGAGGCCTCATACCGCTTCTGCGCCGCCAGAATCTCGCGATTATTCCGCAGCGCCTCTTCCACCAGCACCGGCAGCGGCTGCGCCCCCGCCGGCGCGCAAAGCACCGCGATCCAAACCAAATATCGTAAGTTCATTTCCTCTGACCAGTGACATAAGCTGTAATCCATCGCTCCCTTACGGTCGCGGCTCGGAACGAGGCCTCATACCGAGCCGCGACCGTAAGGGAGCGTTGGTGTGCTGAAACGAATGCTGGAGAAAGGAAAGAGACTAGATTCTAAAAACGGAGTGCAATGCGAGTAGATCGGGCGGAGCGTGTTCCACCTCGACGGGCGTAACCATCGCGCCTTGAGGCTGAGATACCGCCATCACCGGCGCCACCGCCGCCACCACCGGGACGCCTGGCGTCTGCGGCTCCGGACCGGCCTTCAGGAAATGCTGCAATCCCTGGGATTGGCAGCTTGTGCCCGCCGATTTGGTCCGGTGGCAGCAGCTATGCGCCGGTTGGTGCGCCACTACCGTAAGCAGCACCTGCGGACAGGAGAGGCAGTTTCCCCAGAACAGCGCTGCAACGATCAGCGCCGCCATCAACGAACTGGAAACCCTCCGCATCGTAATTCCATTCTACTCCACGTTGGTGCGTCTTGGTAGGGCATGCTTTAGCTTGCCATTCGGTCTTGTTCACCGCGAGCAGCAGGGGCTGGTGACGATGATCTCCGGAAAGCCGGGCTTCTGGCCCGTATCGGCCGCGAAGTAGCGCTGTTCGGAGAGACTGCGATAGATGGCTCCGGCCACACCCGCCGCCACCGGCCCGCTGGTGGCTCTGCTGCCGGCCAGCATGACCACGATCACCAGTTGATGATGCCCGACGTCGTTGAACGACCCGAACCATCCCATGTGGCTCGCCAGGCGGAAATCCGTGCAGGTGCCGGTCTTCCCGAGGATCGGCTCGCTGGGATCGTAGCCGGCGCGCCGGGCGGTGCCGTAATCCACCGCCGCGCGCATTCCCATCCTGATATCGGCAATCCCGTTGGGCGCCAGTTCAAGCGCGCGCTTCACCCTGGGAGCGAACTGGTCGATTTCCGCCTGCGTGCGCGGGTATTGCAGGTAGTAGAGCGTGCCGCCATTGGCGATGGCGGAGAGCAGCGCCGCCATTTCCAGGGGTGTAATGGTTATGCCCTCGCCAAAGCTGGTCATCATGCCGACGCCGCCGTTCTTGGGAGGCTCCGGCGGCAGCACGCCGGGCTGCTCGCCGGGAATATCGAGCCCCGCCTTTTCGCTCAGCCCGAGCATCTGTGCGTAGCGCGTCACGCGCTCGAAGCCCAGCCGCGCGCCCAGGATGTTGAAGTACTGGTTGTTGGATTTGGCGATGGCCGTGGTGAGCGTGTAGGCGACGTGCCGCCCGGTGAAGATGGAGGTGTCGCGGTCGACGATGTGCTCGCTCAGCGCGGCCAGCCCAGCCACCAGTTTGATGGTGGAGCAGGGCGTGAAGCCGGTCGCGAGACCCAGCCTCTGGTTGACCATGGTGAGGACGCGCCCGGTAGCGGGGTCCACCACCACCACGCTGCCGCTCTGCGGGCCAAGCGCCGCCACGGCCGCCCGGCGGATGGTGAGATCGTCGCCATCCACGTTATCGCCGGCTGTGGGATCGACCGGCGGCGGCCGCTTCGCCAGGCTCTTCCTGGCCGGTGTGTGGGTGGTCTTCTTAGCCTGCGTAGCGGCAAGCCCGGCATTCTGGAGCAACCCCCCCAGAAGTAGCGGGACAAGAAAAAGCTTTTTCATGCGCGGCGTCGAGTCACATCGGCTTCAATCTCGGACTACCCGTCCCAGCTATTATCGAGGATCGGAGGGGGACGCGTCAACCGAGCTATACTCGAATCGAATAAGATGCCAGTGGAACACCTTGTTGCAACCCGCGGCCGGCGCGAGTTTCTGAAGCTGTTTGGCGCGGGAACGCTGGGTCTCGCGCTGCCGGGTGGATTCCTGTACGCCCAGGGGACCGCGCCGAAGCCCTTGCGCGGAATCTTTCCCATCGCCCAGACGCCCTTCACCGCCGCCGGAAAGCTGGATGTGGATGGCCTGGTGGACGAGGTCAAGTTCGTGGACCGGGGCGGCGTGCACGGGTTCGTCTGGCCCCAGATGGTCAGTGAATGGCTGGCTCTCACGGAGCAGGAACGGCTGTTGGGCATGGAGGCCATCGCCTCGGCCGGAAAGAATCTGAGACCCGCCATCGTGTTCGGCGTGCAGGCGGCCGATTTGGCCACTTCCCTGAAACTGGCGAAGCACGCCGCGGCAGTCGGCGCCGATGGCATCATCTCGCTCCCGCCTTCGGAAAGCCTGACTCCCCAACAGATGCTCGAATACTACAAGGCGATCGGCGCCGCCACCAGGCTTCCGCTGTTCGTCCAAGCCGTGGGCGACATGGACATCGACTTGATCATGGCGATGTACAAAGCCATCCCGGCCATGCGTTATCTGAAGGACGAGGCCGGGGATGTGCTGGCGCACATCGTCGAACTGACCAGGATGACGTCCGGCAATCTCAAAATCATGACCGGCTCCCACGGCCGTAATCTGATCGATGAGATGCGCATCGGGTCGTCGGGCTGTATGCCGGTGGCCGCATTCGCGGACCTCTACGCCGCCACGTGGGACCTCTGGCGCCAGGGCAAGCACAAGGAAGCCATGGATATGCACGGCCGCACCTTGCTGCTGCTCACGGAGGCGGGCGTTTATGCCGGCGTCGAGCCGTTCAAGTACATTCTGTATCTGCGAGGCGTGTTCAAGACCTACGCCGCGCGCAAGGTATCGACGCCGGGCTTCGCCGCCGCCGCCAAGGCCGCCTCCGCCAGCTCCGGCCTCAGCCGGCCGCTGGACGAAGCCGGCAAGCAGTCGCTCAAAGAGACCGTCGATTATCTGCGGCCGTATTTCAGGGCGTAAGCTGTCAGCGGCCGGCTACCGGTGAGCCGCCGCGGCGGAACGCTGCTGGTGCTGCGCGTTCATGCGCTCGACAATGATCTTCTTGGTGCTCTCCAGCAGCGCATTGGCCTTGGGCATGGCATCCACGGCCTTGGCGACTTCCGGATCGGTCTGGGCGAAGACGCGCTCGCTCTCGTCTACGTTAAAGGCGGTGATGTACATTTCCCGGGCGAGGTAGCGCGTAATCCAATCCCGGTCCTGCATGTACTCGGATTCCGCGAAACTGGCGCCGTGCTGCACCAGGTAGTCGTGGAACTGCTCGAGGAAAGCGGTGTCGGGCATCCAACCCTTCGGCAGGCTGGTGCTGTGCGAGCCAAAGTACCATCGGGCGAAGTTGAACAAACCGGCGCGGGTGAGCTCCAGTTCCAGGCGATCCAACTTGGCCGCTTCGTACTTCTCATCGGGCGTAATTCCGCCGCCGCCGTAAACCGTGCGGCCGCCCTCGGTCATCTTCACATCGAGCGGGTTCCTGCTGTCGTCGCCCTTGTGGAAGTAGTAATCGTAGAACGACTTATTGGTGTAGTCGCGCTGAATCAGCCGGCCGCTGGGGGTGTAGAAGTGGGCCGTGGTGAGCGCCAGGCCGGTGTTTTCACTGAGCGGGTAGACCGTCTGCACCAAGCCCTTGCCGAAGGTCCGGGTTCCCAGAATCCAGGCGCGGTCGTGGTCCTGGAGCGCGCCG
>Ga0326727_10024821_pt1 | contig 11295 bp, 7 predicted proteins | sample MB2enrmetagenome_FD_207643 | JGI IMG/M metagenome (GOLD analysis project Ga0326727, IMG submission 207643) | Lab enriched peat soil microbial communities from McLean, Ithaca, NY, United States - MB29MY | ecosystem: Environmental > Terrestrial > Soil > Wetlands > Peat | place: USA: New York... | reverse complement strand
GCAGCAGCTTGGCCTGCAGGTCCATGGGAAGCTCGCCAATCTCGTCCAGAAAGACGGTCCCGCCGTCGCCCGCCGAGAGCAGGCCCCCCTTCGCCCGGTTGGCCCCGGTGAACGCACCCTTCACATGGCCGAAGAGCTCGCTCTCAATCAGGGTCGGCACCAGAGAGCCGCAGTCGACCGCGATAAACGGCTTGCCCGCATTCGGCCCGTTGTCGTGGATCGCCCGAGCCACCATCTCCTTGCCCGTGCCGCTTTCGCCCAGAATCAGCACCGGATGGCTGGAGTGCGCCACCTTGGACAGAATGCGGTACACCTTTTCCATCTCCGGCGAGCTGCCAATCAATCCGCCCAGTCCCGTCTGCGCGCGCAGCCGCTCGCGCAATCGGCGGCTCTCCAGGTCGAAGTGCAGTCTACGGCTCGACTCCTCAAGCACATGGTTCAACTCCTCCCGTGCAAACGGCTTGGTCAGGTAGTTGCCAGCTCCAATGCGCATCGCCTCCACTGCGGAGGCAACCGTGGCAAACGCCGTCATAATTACGACAGCTATATCCGGATAGAGGGTTTTGACCTCGCCAAGCAGCTTCAGCCCGCCGCCGCCGGGCAGCTTCAGATCCAGCAGAAGCATCTCCACCGGCTGCCGCCGCAGCACCGCAAGGGCCTCTTGCACACTACCCGCAGCCAGCGGCACGAAGCCCATCCCGGCGGCGATCTCGCAACACGCTTTGCTTAGCGATACATCGTCATCCACCACAAGTATGCGGAGTGGGAGTATTCCTTCGGGCAGTCGGTGCAAATCCGTCTCCGTGCCTTTTGCCCGGGAGAGCCCCTCAAACAGCTTTGAGGGGACATACGACACGTCTTCCAGCGGCCCAGAACCAGTATTCCCGATACTGCTATCCCGAACCTTGCTGCGGCCGGACTTCGCTAAAGGCGGGAAAGGATATTTTTCAGGGGTCAACATGATTCAATGCCTCCCGCCCCTGGTTTGAAGTCGTCACGGTGCTTGGATCGTGACTTGGAATTAATAGCACTAGACTCGACCGCATCCGGCAACCCAGACGAGGAAAGCTTCCCTGATGCACCGCTAACTTTCGGTATGTTCGGCACTGCGGCCAGTTGAGGAGGAAAAGAGCCTGAACGGCGATCTGTTACGGACGCCTCATCGATTCCGTTTCCAGATTCCTCCATCTTCGTCGAAGCTGCTTCTGGTCTCCGCCGACTCACTGGCTTAGATGGACTCGCCAGTCTCCCAACAGCATCAGCTCTTGCAATCCGTGCTCCAGCCCCAAAAGAGGACTCTACATCAGCACCCTTCGAGCTTGCGTCCACGGCGAGGCCGTCAACTCTCCTCTGCGAAAGCAACTGAATCAAATGCTCAATCAGCGCCTCGCTACGTGTGTTCAGAAGACGCAATTCCTCCGCATAGTGGCTATGTTCCGGCTGCAGCACTCCTGGCATCGACAGCAGGTCGCAGTAGAGTCGAAGCGCTCCCATGAGGTTGCGAGCATTGTGGCGTAGGTTCCCGCCTTGGATTCCTGTAGAGCTAGATGACGATCCAGATGGCAACTGGGCATGATCATGTTGAGGCACACATCCGCTTGGGACGTCCGACGCATCGCCGTGAATCGGTGGAAGCTGCGTCAAGGACCCAGAACAGCTATCTATCACCGATGCAGTGGAACTCTGCTTTGCCCGCATGGCCTGCACTCAAGACTGTAGAAAGAAGTAGTCTATTTCCTTTCGGTTGATATAGATGCAAGTGTATCGGCCTGAGGTTGCTTCAATACCGGATAAACGTAAGTGCCTGAACAAGAAATTCCATCCGAGAGACGGCTAGGCCGGCTCCTGCTGCCAATATAGATACATGACCAGCAATTTGTATAACCATACGCAATAAGGGTGTCCAGAGCAATATCGAGTAATTCCCATTTTGGGAATCTACGCTTTGACTGCCCCAATTTGTTCTCAGGCAACCTTCTAAACCGCATCCCGCTTCTTCCATAATCAGATACCGCTGAAGAGTGAGAGGATTCGAGCGAGTCTGGAGCTAGCATGGAGATTCCAGTTAGTACTAGCTCGTCTGGGCGTATGAAATCTCCCGGGAAGTGCTGTCATGCCTGACTTGGTTAGCAGTGTGCGTGCTCGGAATTATCGTCGTTTTGGCTTCGCGTTTGCCACGGTGGTTGCGACACTGTTGATCCGGCAAGCCGTGGTGCGATTTCTAGGGTTGGAACTACCGCCGTTTATTACCTTCTATCTATCCATATTGATTGTTGCCATACTGGCTGGCTTATGGCCTGGCTTAGTGGCCACTGTTTTTGCCTCATTGCTCACGCACTATTGGATTTTGAGAGAACATGGGCATTCCGAGAATGCAGGCGGCTCAGATGCCATTGCCCAGGCCATCTTCTTCGCCACTGGTGTCTTTGTCAGTGTGCTGGCTGAACGCTATCGTCGCTATATACGGCAGAATGAGATGCGCTACCGTTTTATGTTTGAGAACATGGCGGAAGGGATCGCATTTTGCCAGATTCTGCTCGATGACGACGGACATGCGAAGGACTTCGTATATCTCGATGTCAACCCTGCCTTCGTGACGATAACCGGCATGGAGAATGTTACGGGCAAGAGGGTCAGCCAGGTGGTTCCTGGCATTCTGGAAGCCAATCGCGAGTTGATTGAGACCTATGGCCGGGTCGCGCTGACGGGGAAGCCGGAGAGGTTTGAGGTTGACCTCGATTTGTTGGGGAAGAGCTTTTCGGTTTTGGCTTACTGCCCGAAGCATGGTCACTTCGTGGCTGTCTTCGAGGACATCACTGAACGCAACCGAGCTAGGAAGAAGATTGTCCACCTTGCAAGTTTTCCGGAGCTCAACCCATGCCTCATCTTCGAGACAGATTTAGAAGGAAATATCACCTATAGCAATCCCGCTCTGGCGAGTACGTTTCCTGCAATCCGGGAGGCGGGTGCCGAACATCCGTTGATGAAGGATTGGTCGGCCATCATTGCTTCTCTCAAAGCGAACGAGGGGCATCCAATCTTGCGTGAAGTTGTGGTCTATGACCTGACTCTGCTGCAAACGGTTAACTATGTTTCAGAATTTGAGGTCGTGCGGGCCTATTGCGTAGACATCAGCGATCGCAAGCGAACCGTGGAGGCACTACGGAACAGCGAAGGGAGGTTTCGCCAGTTTGCAGAGAATGTTGATGCTGTTATTTGGATGCTACCGGCGTCAGCCAACCAGGTACTTTATGTCAGTCCTTCCTATGAACATATCTGGGGCCGCAGTTGCGCCAGCATCTACCAAAATCCTATGTCCTGGCTCGAGGCTGTCCATCCTGACGACCAGGCCCAGATCCAATCACGGTTCGCTAGTCTGATGGCGGGTGAATCAATCGATTCAGAATATCGAATCCGAACCCCCGACAATAAGGAAAAATGGATTCAGAATCGCGTATTTCCCATCCGCGACCAAAACGGACAAATGATTTTGTTTGGCGGGATCTCAACTGATATTACCGAACGAAAACGTCTCGAGACTGAGATGCTGTCGACTATCAGAGCATTAGAGACCAGCGAGGAACGCTTCCGTGCCATCTTCGAGCAGGCTTCGGTCGGTATCCTGCAAACATCACTCGCAGGACGCATTCTGAGGTGCAACAAGCCCTTCGCCGAGATCATCGGCTACCCCTTCGAGGAAATCCCCGGCTTGACCGTGCAGCAGATTACCGCCCCGGACGATCTTGCCTCAACCATCGCCGTATTCCAACAATTGGAGACCGGCAACACCATATCTGCTATGCGAGAAAAACGATATCTCCGCAAAGATGGTACTTATGTCTGGGTGAGAATCGCGGGTTCAATCCAGCGCGACGAAGAAGGACACGCGCTCAACACCATCGCCTTTGTGGAAGACATCAATGCCCACAAGGCAACGGAGGAAAGCCTGGTCACAACAACAAAAGTGTTGCAGGTGAGCGAAAAGCGCTTTCAAAAGCTGTTGGAGCACTCCCCCAATGCCGTCATGGTTGAACGGAAGAATGTGATCGAGGTTGCGAACACAGCCGCGGTTGAGCTATTTGGCGTCTCCTCGCGCGAGGACCTGATTGGCCGAAGACTCGCGGATATTGTCGGCTCAGAAGCACGCATTCAGACAGAGGAGCTTGCACGCCGGCTGCACGAGAGAGAGGCGCAACTACCCTTGGAAGAGATGTGTATCTGCCGCAAAGATGGCCTGCGAGTCGCTGTGGACATTGCCGCGTCCTCCATCAAAGAAGATGATGATACGGTGGCTCTATTGGTTATTCGTAATATCACAGAAAGGAAGCAGGCAGAGGCAAAACACGCACAACTTATTCAGAGCATCGAACAGGTTGCTGAGTCCATCGTCGTCACCGATCTCGAAGGGTCAATTGTGTATGTCAATCCGGCCTTTGAGAAGATCACCGGCTACACCAGGAAAGAAGCGATCGGTAGCAACCCCCGCATCGTGAAGAGTGGTCGCCATCCGGATTCGTTTTATAAAGCGATGTGGGCAACCCTGCTGCGCGGTGAGACCTGGTCCGGAGAATTCGTCAATAAGCGTAAGAACGGAACGCTATTTAGCGAGGTAGCCACAATCTCACCCATTAAGGATCAGAGTGGAACCGTCATTAACTTCGTCGCTGTCAAACGTGATATTTCTCAGGAGCAATTGCTTCGCGATCAGTTGAGCCATGCCCAGAAGATGGACTCCCTTGGACGAATTGCTGGCGGCATTGCCCATGATTTCAATAACTTGCTGATGGTTATACAAACCTATGTGGAGATGCTACAAGATCCCCTCCCCCTCCAGGACAGCCTAAGCGAGAGTACAAAGCAGATATTGGAGGCTGTTCAGCGCGGTGCCAGCCTCACTGGCCAATTACTGTCATTCAGCCGCAAACAGATCAGCTCGCCAGTCGTAATTGATCTCAATTCTGTGATCGATGAGACGACAAAGATGCTGAGGCGAGTCATCGGGGAAGATATTGAATTACGCGTCGTCTTGTCAAATGCACTCTGGGCAATCAAGGCCGATCCGGATCAAATAAGTCAAGTTTTAATGAACCTTTGTATCAATGCACGAGATGCAATGCCCCGAGGGGGAAGGCTCAAAATTGCAACGGAAAATGTCACGGTAAAAAAGAGGAGCGACGTCGAGCAGCACTATATAGTACCCGGACACTATGTGATGCTATCGGTCACCGACTCAGGTGAGGGTATCAGCAAGAAAATACAAAAAGATATCTTTGAGCCATTTTTTACGACCAAGGAGATCGGAAAAGGCACTGGGCTAGGACTTGCGATGGTGTATGGAATTGTGAAACAGAACGGCGGATATGTGTGGGTAGAGAGCAAACTTAGACACGGTGCTCGTTTTATAATCTATCTTCCAAAGGTCGCACAAACAGCCTTCCCAGCCGTATCAGTTCAGGCAAAGGAACCGCCAAAAGGAACCGAAACTATACTTGTCGTTGAGGATGAGAAGTCCCTTCGTAGGGGAATATCTGATCTTCTGAGCGGTCTAGGATATACAGTACTGGCTGCCAGTTCTGGTGCGGAGGCTCTTGCGATCGCGTGCAGGGAGGAACATATTGATCTCTTACTTACGGATGTCATCATGCCAAAGATGGGGGGGAGAGAGCTGGCGGAGTTATTGAGAAATCTGCAGCCTAATCTGAAATTGATTTATATGTCAGGCTACACAGATGATGTCGTGTTGCATAACGTCATTCATGATCAGAATACAGCCTTTTTACAGAAGCCTTTTGGACTGAGCGCGTTGGCAAACAAAGTGCGCGAAACGCTCGGACAAGTTGATTCCCAACTCACGGCATAAATCCGTCGCCCCACTTCTGCCTCTTGCTGCTTCAGTGTCCCGATAATCTGTCTTTGCGTGTACAGGCTTTTCTTCATGCTTCGTCCTTCCGTTTAGATTGCAAAAAGACTCCAGTTTTGAGTGTTAGAGTTTTCCGGGGGCAAGTCAACTGGCAATTGATTTGCTTTTCTAAATTCCCCTTTTGGGACTGGACACAAGGTCGACACCACTTAAGTTGCATCAATCTGTGGAAAAGTAGTCCCGCAAGGTGGATTCTAAACAACGAGATCCGTTCACCATTTTTGCTGGACTGTAGCTGAGAACAATCTTGTACCCCTTGGTCTGGTTGCTGAACTGATTTTCTTGGAGGGGATTGAATGCGAGTGCTGGTTGTGGAAGACGATCATGCTCTGGGTACATTTCTAGAGACTGGATTGGAGCTGGAGGGTCACAGGGTGGAGTGGGTGGAAGACGGTGAGGCAGCGCTCGAGCGAGCCACGGTGGAGCATCCGGATCTAGTGCTGTTGGATCTCAGTCTGCCCCGACGGGATGGCATGGAGGTGCTGGCGGAGTTGCGAGCGAGACATGACGACGCGTCGGTGCTGGTGTTGACCGGACGCAACGACCCGGATGTGAAAGTACAGTGCTTGGATATGGGTGCGGACGATTACCTGTTGAAGCCGTTCAGCTACTACGAGCTGATGGCGCGATGCAGGGCGCTGCTGCGTCGGAGACGGCAGTTTTCCAACCCGGTGCTTCGCCATGCCGATCTGGAGTTGCACAGGATTGAGCACACGGTGATGCGGGGGGGACGAACGATCGACCTGACGGCGCGGGAATTTGCGCTGCTGGAGGTTCTAATGCTGCACCGGTGCGAGTGCGTCTCGCGCAGCCAATTGATGACCGAGGTGTGGCAGACAGCGACAGACACCGGTACCAACATCGTGGACGTGTACATCACTTACCTGCGGCGCAAACTCGAAGACGGCGGTGCATTCGATGGCAGCACGGGCTTGATCGAGACGGTGCGCAGACAGGGATACAGGATGGGTAGCGTGAGTTGCGAACCCATATCGCGGGAGCCGGTGCAGCTCTCCTCTGTCTCAGATGCTACGTACGCCTAGTGGCTGCGCTCGCCACGGACAGCAACGAACGATTCCCGAGTGATGTGAAGAGAGGGGTAGCCGAAAGAGCTTGTATGGGGTATGGACTGAGACGTCATAATGCCGCGAACAAAGCATCTCCGCGGACGGTGTTGCTGATTAGCGCGGATGCGGACCTGCGCGCACGGTTGAGGCAGGAGCTGACAGCGATGCGCTGGGAGGTGCGCGAGGCAGCAGGCGGCGCGGAGGCGATAGGTCTGCTGGAGGTCGAAGGCGCAGAGGCGATGGTGCTGGACGGTGCACTGCCCGATCTGGAGGCGAGTGAGTTCGCGGGAGAGATGCGCAACCGGTATCCTGTGATGGAGCTGCTACGGATGGATGGAATCGTGGACGAGGGGGGAGCGCGCAGCCCTCGCAGAAACGAGCTGCTACACGCGATGCGCCAGGTGCAGCAGGATGCATGCGGTTCACGCGGCGTGGGTGAGAGCGCCATGTGGGCGCTGGCTCCGGTGACGGTGCCGCAGACCTCAACGACGGACCGGAGGGCCCCGCTGAATAGGCGCGCAGTGGCTGCGCAGGAGGTGACGGTGGCGGCGCGGACGCGCAGGGCGGCGTGGCTGGAAACGAGCTGGCACACATCCGGAATGGAAGATGACGGAACGGGGACGGAGGGCGCGAGATCCGTCCGGCCCGCATTGGCTGTACATGGAACAGCCGGTCTTGCATCGTTCGCGACGAAGCGGACACTAGAGGTGACCCACTTTGAAGAGAATGGCCTGGAACTGTGGCCACATGAACTGTCGATGCCGCTGCCGGGGATGGTTGGCGAGTGCCGTTCCATGATGGAGCTGGCGCGGTTGATCCGGCTGGTTGCGCCACGCTCAACAACGGTTCTGATCGAGGGAGAGACGGGCACAGGCAAGGAGTTGGTGGCCCGCGCGGTGCACCAATTGAGTAAGCGCTGCAACAAACCGTTTGTGGTGCTGAACTGCGCGGCCATTCCCGAGACACTATTGGAGGCTGAACTCTTTGGACATACACGCGGGGCCTTTACCGGCGCGGTGCAGTCGCGTACCGGTAGGATTGAAGCGGCCCACGGAGGCACGCTCTTTTTGGACGAGATTGGCGAGATGCCTCTGGCGCTGCAGGCCAAGATGCTGCGTTTCCTGGAGTCGGGCGAACTGCAACGCGTGGGCGACAACGAGACCGTACGGGTGGAGGTGCGGGTGATCGCGGCAACCCACGAGCCTCTACAGCAACGCGCCGACCAGCATGCCTTCCGCCTTGACCTGTATCACCGGCTGGCTGTGTTTCCGGTGTCGGTGCCAGCACTGAGGGAGAGGATGGAGGACGTGCTGCTGCTGGCGACACACCTGCTCGGAAAATTGGGAGAAGAGATGCCGGTTAAGCGACTTTCGGCTGGCGCGGCAGAGAGGCTGATGGAACACTACTGGCCCGGCAATGTGCGCGAACTGGCCCATGTGCTGGAGAGGGCAACGATACTGGCGGAAGACCGTCGAGAGATCGCGCGCGACGAAATCCGGTTTTAAAGCGAAAGAAAGCGCATTCGGAACGGGTTGAAATTCCCTTTGACCTTTGCCACGTTGCAGCAGTTACCGGCTCTTCTCCATGCTTCGCTTCCTCTTGAATTTACGAGAGAACTCCAGGTTCAGCTGGTAGGGTTTTCCGGGGGCATGTCAGATCTGCTGTGGGTGCAGGGAGACAGGGGGCGAGCGAAACAGAATAGGGACCGGAATGAGAGTCTAGAGATGTGAGGAGGATGGAAAGATGGCGTCGAAGACTGCGTCCAAATTGGCCATGGCAACAATTCATTCCGGAAAAGGTCACCCTCGCGGCGCAATTGCACGATATAGCCTGAGGAGAACCGTTTATGGATTGTCTGATCTATTACACGAAGGCGGGATTAGGAAGGCTTATATATCTCTGTAAGACTTCGCTGCACGAGAGGTTCGGCTGGCAATCCTATAGCCGGTGCGGACCGAAGCCGGGAAGGAATGAAACCCTCTCCAGGAAGTCTCGCATATACGAGGGTGCTGGATTTAGCGTTACCCACAGCGCAATTGGGTCGGAGGCTGTGCAATGAAGAATATCGGTGAACACCAGACATGCCGACTGCTCAGGGAGGAGAGCGGACAGACCATACTCTTTGTTGCACTATTCATGGGACTGGTTGCGCTAGGTTTTGTTGCGTTCGCGTTGGACGTGGGGACCCTGTTTCACGAGAAGAGGATGGCTCAGTCGGCGGCGCAGGCGGCCGCGGTAGCGGCTGCGGAAGAGGTTGGCTACGGTAATACCGCAAATGAACAGGCGGTGGCGAATGCAATGGCCAAGCTGAATGGCTTCGACACGACGCTGGCGACCAATCCGGCAACGGTGACGCTGACGGTGCCGACGACGGGGAACTTTACCGGCAGTTATGTGCAGGCAACGGTCAGTATGCCCATCCATACGACCTTTCTGAGCGCGTTCACGCATGGGATGACTACGGTGCCGGTGTCCGCCACGGCGATCGCCGGCGGCGGAATATACAGCCAGACGTGTGTGTGCGTGACCGGCATTCTGAGTGTCACGGGCGGCTCCACATTGAACGCAAGCGGCTGCGGGATATTCAATAATTCGTCGGCCAACAATACTATGCAAGTAAGCGGCGGCTCCACAATCAATGCCACGACCATGGCAGCCGCATCGACCGGATGGTACCCCGGCATTACTGGCGGCGGCGATACGATCAATGTTCCTGTAGCCGACATAGTGCAGGGTGCTAGCACAACTTGCACAGCAGTTTTGCCGACTGTGCCAACCTTTGTCCCGGCTAATTGTCTCGCGGACCCCGGCGTTGGTGGAAGCGGAGGGCAGACGCGAACTCCTTTTGGACCAGCCAACGCCAGCAGCACGATCTGCTATAAGGCGTTAACCGTGGGCGGAAACGGCGACACCGATACGCTGAACCCCGGCATCTACGTCATCTATGGCGGAAAGTTGCAATTTGAAAGCGGCGCCAACGGCCACTCCAATCTAGGCGGCAACGGCGTCTTCTTCTACCTGACCAATGGCGCATCGCTGACGACCTCCGGTGGGGCAAATATAAACCTGGTGTCGGGCGGCGCGACGGAGAGCGGGGGTGGATCCGCACCCGTTGTGGGAAGCTACGATGGGGTGCTGATCTATCAGGACCCGAGCGATTCGGCCGCGATGACGATATCCGGAGGGTCCACTCTTTATATGAACGGAGGCATTATCGCTCCGAGTTCCTCTGTAACGTTCAGCGGCGGCAGCAGCGGAAACGGAATGCAGGGGGGAATCTCCGTGAAGTCGTTGACCATATCCGGGGGGAGCATGAATGCCGTGGTAGACACGAACGAGGGGAGTCTGTCGGTCTATGCAGCCAATCCCAAGTTGGTGCAGTGAGCGATGAGAGAGAGGAGCCAAGCCGATGGAGGCTGTTTGCGCGGGCCGTGGAGACCGGTGGCGGCGCGATGCAGCGGCCTGGACGGCGAGAGCGGAAATGCATTGGTGGAACTCGCGCTGGTGTTTGCGCTGTTCGGCATTCCAATGCTGCTGGGAACCGTCGAGATGGGATACGTGGTCTACGATTCGGTGGAGATCTCCAATGCGGCGAACGCAGGCGCGCTCTATGGGATGCAGAACGCAACCAACGCTGCGAGCAGCGCGGGAATCACAACGGCAGCGCAGGCCGAAGCACCAGAGTTCGGCACAAACCTGACGGTGACTCCGACCACCTTCTATGTCTGCACCAGCGCGGTGGGCGGGACGCAATACAGCACGGCCAGTTATACCCAGGCCCAGGTTACGGCGAAGTGCACCGGCACGGGCAACCACGCGCTGGAGTTCATTCAGGTGCGAACCAGCACCACGGCGACCCCTCCGGTGCAATGTCCAGGACTGGCGAAGACATTCACGCTGGGCGGGACGTCGGTAATGGAAGTGGAGCAGTAGCGATGGACTTCAAGAATGCAATTCGACGGCAAGCGAATGGGGCAGGGAGAGGCTGCGCCGGGTTGCTGCGAGCATTATTGCTGCGCGGCCGTTGCTTGCGTGTGATGGAGGACCGAAGCAGAGACGCGGCGGGAAGCGAGGCCGGGTCTGCGTTGATCGAGACGGTAGCGAGCCTTCCAGTGCTGTTCGTGTTTATCTTCTGCTTCATGGAACTCTGCATGACGTTTTACACGTATGACATGATCAGCGAATCGGTGCGGGAAGGGACGCGCTACGCGATGCTTCTGAGTTCGACTTGCACAAACTCCAGCGGAGGTTCATGCACAGCGACGGCAGCACAGGTAAACAGTTACGTGTCGGGGCTTGGCTGGGCAA
>Ga0326727_10024820_pt1 | contig 11295 bp, 11 predicted proteins | sample MB2enrmetagenome_FD_207643 | JGI IMG/M metagenome (GOLD analysis project Ga0326727, IMG submission 207643) | Lab enriched peat soil microbial communities from McLean, Ithaca, NY, United States - MB29MY | ecosystem: Environmental > Terrestrial > Soil > Wetlands > Peat | place: USA: New York... | reverse complement strand
GTCCCATTGCAGCAGGGCTTCTTGATGCGCGGATCGCAGTCTGGGCAGCTGTTCTGATGAGCACAGCATCTATCGCCATCGCGTTTCGCATCGGCTCGGGATTCGCCGTTGCGTCATGCTGCTACCTCGCGCTTCAAATCCTATACTCATTTTATCTCAAGCATTTCGTGATAGTTGACGTACTCTCAATCGCAGCCGGATTCGTGCTGAGAGTGGTCGCAGGCGCAGCGGCAATTCATGTGCCGGTTTCCCACTGGATTCTGTCATGCACACTGATGCTTGCATTGTTTCTGGGATTGGCAAAGAGAAGACATGAATTGAAGTCGCTGAAAGACGAGGGGAAAGAACACAGGAAGATCCTTACTGAATACAGCATTCCGCTACTGGATCAGATGATTTCGATAGTGGCGTCCGTCACGGTTGTAACCTACACTCTATACACGATATCGCCTGAGACTATCGCCCGATTCGGCACCGATCGGCTGATATACACCGTGCCATTTCTGCTTTACGGACTCTTCAGATACCTTTTTCTAATCTACGAACGGGATATGGGAGGGGCTCCAGACGCGGTGTTGCTCACGGATAAACCCTTGATCGCCTGTATTTTCTCTTATCTCATTGCCGTTTGGCTGATCATTTACGTGTTCCACCGCTAACTATCCGTACAGCCTCAATCATCGCCGACTCAATGTCTCAACCCGCCTCCCGACTGGAAAAGCTCACCTCAGTATTCAGCACTCTCCGATAGACCTCGCGTTTTGGGAGTTGGAACTTTTTCGCCACTTCCTTGACCGTGTCACGCTCGGAAATGCCCGACTCGAGCATTTGTCGGATTGCTGCATCAACCTCGTCCGATGTCGGGGCTTGCGGAACCAGTTCGATGCCCTCCAGCACGATCGTGATCTCACCCTTCACGCGTTCGCCTGTACCGAAGCGCTCTATCGCCGAGACAATCGTGCCTCGGTGAACCTCTTCGAACATCTTCGTCGCCTCACGGACAACCGCAATACGCCGGTCGCCCAGCACTGTCAGCATATCCTTCAGACAGGCTGGGAGTCTGAGCGGGGATTCGTAAAAAACCATGGTGCGTGGCTCGCCTTCCAATGACTTGAAGAATGCCCGACGATCACCGGGTCGTCTTGGCGGGAAACCGTCGAATGCAAACCTCCAGGTCGGCAGACCGGAAACTACGAGAGCAGTGATAATCGCGTTCGGGCCGGGGATGGCAACAACGGGGATTTCGCTCCTGATAGCCTCTTGAATGATCTCATATCCGGGATCCGAGATACCGGGCGTCCCTGCATCGGAGACAAGCGCGATATTCTTCCCGGCGACAAGCATCTCGATCAGTTGGCGAGTCTTGCGGTCGAGGCTATGCTGGTGGTATGGGGTGGTTGGAGTGGTGATTTCATATCGGGCGAGGATGTTGTGCGTAACCCGCGTATCCTCAGCGGCGATAAGATCCACCTCCTTGAGCGTACTCACGGCCCTGAAGGAGATGTCCGCCAGATTTCCGATGGGGGTTGAAACGATGTACAAAGTACCCGGCATGGGGCCTCCCAGAAATGATGAACTATGAATGATGAATGATGAATTAAGGGGGCGTCTTCCGGCGGCAAAGGGTTAAGGACATAGGGGAGGAATGGAACGTCCGTACGTACCAAATCTGTTCATTTCCCCATCGATCCCCTCCCTATTCATCATTCATCACTCATCGTTTCCTACTCTATGTCCAGCACGCTGAAGCTGTAGTTCGGGGCTTCTTTGGTGATCACCACGTCATGCGGGTGGCTTTCGCGAAGGCTTGAGCCGGTGATTCGCACGAACTTCGCGTCCTTTTGCAGTAACGCAATAGTCTTCGTGCCGCAGTAACCCATGCCCGAGCGCAAACCGCCGACCAGTTGATGCACCGTGTCGGAAAGAGGACCCTTGTAAGGCACACGCCCCTCGATCCCCTCAGGAACCAGGCGCGACGTATCGGTTTGAGCATAGCGGTCACTGCTGCCCCGTTTCATCGCATCGATCGATCCCATACCCCGATAGACCTTATAGCTTCGGTTGCGGAAGATTTCTATATCGCCGGGGCTTTCGTCCGTTCCCGCGAGCAGGTTGCCGAGCATGACGCAGTCCGCGCCCGCGGCAATCGCCTTGGTGATATCACCCGAGAGCTTGATGCCGCCATCAGCGATGACCGGTATCCCGTGCTTCCGCGCCTCTTTCACCGTCTCCACAATCGCGGTAATTTGAGGAACTCCGACCCCCGCCACGACGCGGGTAGTGCATATCGATCCCGGTCCGAGGCCCACTCTCAGGCCATCGGCGCCTGCATCGATCAGATCCTTCGCGCCTTCGGGTGTGACCACATTTCCGCCGATGACCGGGAGATGCGGGAACGCCTTCTTGATAGCCTTCACAGCGTTTATCACACCCATGGAATGCCCATGGGCCGCATCCACGACGATCACATCCACGCCGGCCTCAACAAGCGCAGAGGTTCGCTTGACAGGATCGGCTATCGGTCCAACGGCGGCGCCTACGCACAGCCTTCCGCTCTTGTCTTTCGTGGCATGGGGAAACTGGCGAATCTTTTCGATATCCTTTATGGTAATCAGGCCCATTAGGCGGCCCTCTTCATCAACAATGGGAAGTTTTTCTATCTTATGCTGGGCAAGTTTGGCTTTTGCCTCTTCGAGTGTAGTGCCGATGGGGCCGGTAATCAGGTTCTCTTTGGTCATAACCTCTGATATCTTGCGCGCCGGGTTATCTTCGAATCGAACGTCGCGGTTTGTGAGGATTCCGATCAGTTTCTCGCCACTCGTGATCGGTACGCCGGAGATGTGGTATCGCTCCATGATCTTGAGCGCGTCACCAATAGTATGGTCGGCGGAAAGATAAACAGGGTTGAGAATGATCCCGTGCTCGGTTCGCTTGACCTTATCGACTTCCATCGCCTGCTGTTCGGGAGGCATGTTCCTGTGGATAACACCCATGCCGCCTTCGCGCGCCATGGCGATGGCCATTCTTGCTTCGGTTACCGTGTCCATCGGCGAACTGACCAGCGGAATGTGCAGCTTAACGCCGCGCGCAAGCACGGTTGAGGTGTCGCAATCGTTAGGCATGAAATCAGTCTTGCGTGGAAGAAGGAGCACATCGTCAAAGCTCAAGCCTTCTTGCTTGAAACGATCATCAACAGGCATCGGTAACCATCCTTTCAAGAATCGAGAAGCAGGCAGTTTGCAGGGCGAGACAATCTCACGTTAACGGTTATTATAGTTTGCTGAAGCACAAAGTGTCAAGTTTTTACGGGTCGTTTATGGTATAATAGGGCGGTGTGTTGCAGTATCGCTGGGGGATTCTATTTACAACAAAGTTTCGCTCGATCTTGATGGAAGCCCTGAATGGTTGATCCGAACTTGATGAAAATCATCGTCTGCCCGATTTGCACCGACCATCCCTCCCTGGAGGTGGATGGCGATGCTCTTCTGTGCACCAGGTGCTGGCACAAGTTCCCGGTGAAGAACGGGATCATCAACCTGCTTGTGAAAGAACGCAATCGTGAGGAGTAAACAATGACTAAGATACTATTGCTTCACGGGCCGAACCTGAACCTTCTGGGTGTGCGGGAGCCTTCCGTTTATGGACACATGACACTGGAGCAAATGGATGCGCTTATCGCAAAACACGCTGAATCAATTGGAGTGGAAGTGACGGCGATCCAATCGAACTTCGAGGGTGACCTCATCAACGCCATACACACAGCGGTCGAGAAGGTAAACGCGATTGTGATCAACCCCGGCGCTTTTACGCATTACAGCTACGCGATTAGAGATGCGATCGCTGCGGTAAAGATGCCAACGGTGGAAGTGCACCTGTCCAACGTCCATTGCCGGGAGGAGTTTCGCCGAAACTCGGTAATCGCCCCTGTCTGTGCCGGTCAGATCTGCGGCTTTGGAGTGTACAGTTACATTCTGGGTATTGAAGCCGCCGTGCATCTGGTGCGCAAGTAGGCGCTAGGGGAATGTCATGGATAGACTTGAAAAACTGCGCAAGGAGCTCGAAGGACTTGATCTTCAAGCCCTCCTGGTGACGGATATTTACAACATCCGGTATCTGAGCGGATTCACCGGCTCGACCGCCGTGATGGTGGTGGACTTGGAGTCCGCCTTCATCCTGACTGATTCGCGATACGTGGTCCAGGCTGAATCCCAAACCCAGGGACGCGCTGAGGTCATCCCGTTTCAGCGGGAATGGGTTCCGGAAATCGCCAACCTTGCGGCGAAACGTGGCTGGCAGCGCCTGGGTTTCGATGATGTCAACCTGCGATATCATGAGTGGAGCGACCTCAAGGCGGCATTGCCCTCCGTAGATATTATTCCCGTCGCCGATCCAACAAACGCCTTGCGAATAATCAAGGATAAAGGCGAAATCGACATTATCCGCCGAGCGGCCAAGATAACAGACTCGGCTTTTACGCATGTGTCGAGCACCCTGCGCCCCGGCATGACAGAGATGGAGACCGCGCTCGCAATCGACTCCTGGATGAGGGCACAAGGCGCTGAAAAGGAAGGCTTCGATACAATCGTCGCATCCGGCCCACGGTCGGCGCTGCCGCACGGTCAGCCTACAGAGCGTGTGATTTCAGTCGGCGAGTTGATCGTGCTGGATTTCGGAGCCAAATGCAACGGCTACCACGCGGATATCACAAGGACGGTACTGTTGGGTGAGCCGAACGAAGACGAGCTCAGCATTTACCATATTGTTCTGGAGGCCCAGGCGGCAGCGATAGCGGCCATTCGACCTGGAATCGAGGGTCGGGAAGTCGATTCTATCGCCAGGGGTTATATAGCTGATCGCGGATACGGCGACTATTTCGGCCATGGTTTGGGACACGGGCTTGGACTGGAAGTCCACGACGGCCGAATCCTTGCGCCAGGCAGCGAAGTCGTCTTGCAACCGGGCATGGTGCTGACCGTCGAGCCGGGGATTTATATCCCGGGTGTCGGCGGCGTCAGAATCGAAGACGATATTTTGGTCACTGAAACCGACTGCGAGATATTAACAAGGTCACCGAAAGAGGAATTAGGCTTTAGGAATTAGGATTCAGGGTCGGGAAGGCATTGACAATTCGGTTTTTGCTTCGGGATGCTGACTTCGACCCCTTTACAACGCCCAATGCCTTAATATGGAGGTATTATAAAAATGTACGAAGAAATCATTGTGCCGCTGGATATGTCCAGCACATCAGAAATCGCCCTTCCCCATGCTATCGCAGTGGCGAGAGCCTTCGGCTCGCGTGTCACACTGCTCTTCGCCAATGAACCATTGACGGTGCTCCCGGAGCCCACCATAGGCGGTCCTATGATAACGGTGTTGCCGGAACCGGAAGATGAACTTGATGCCGCGAAGGAGTATCTCGAGAAAAAAGTCGGTGATCTCACAATTCAGGGCGTCAGCGCCAGGATGGAGATTCTCGAGGGCAGCCCGGCTTATGAGATCGGCCAGTACATAAAGGATCACAGCGTCGATCTGATCGTGATGACTACCCATGGGCGCACTGGTCTCCTCAAGTTTATGTACGGCAGTGTGGCTAGTAGCCTGCTTCAAGAGATCACGATTCCGATTCTGCTCGTACGTGTTTGCGGCGATGAGAAATGCCCGGCCCCGCAGGGCGGCGGATCGTAGATAGCTGGCGCTTGAAATCCCCGGCTCATTTTCATCGTCTGCTGTCAAGCATTCGATACTTCGGCAGCGCGGCTTTGCTTTGCGACCAAAGTATCGAATGCTTGGGCTAATCCAAACATGATACTCCGGTCGCGGAAACCGCCCGAGCAATGGCGAAGGCGGTCGGCGCAACCGAAGCCACCTCGGGTATCTACATCGGCCACAGCTCTATCAGATTTCCTTCGCCGATTACCCCGAAGGGCCGCTTCACTGTTCGTCCTTTACCAAGCGTGAAATAAATCTTTTGAATCCCATCGTTTACTATTGCTAATTATGCACGCGTGTGATATTCTGTGGGTAGCTTTATCAAGGATTACTCACGATGCGGAAATACCTCCTTGCGATCTTCCTGGTGTTCCTCCTCCATGGACGATGCTCCCCTGCTCCCGGACCAATCTCCTACTCCAAGGCGTGCATATACGGCATTCCGGTTCACATTGTCACTATTGATATGAGCAGCAGCCAGGTGAAAGTCAGTCCGGCCATCGCCAGGCACGGAATCGGCGCAACCGAGGGCTTCGGTTCCATGATCTCCAGGCTGCATCCGACAGCGGCGATCACCGGAACGTATTTTTGCCTCCGTAGGCTCACACCGGTCGGTGACATTGCAATCGATGGCAGTGTCGTTAACAGAGGTTGCGTCGGAACCGCGCTCTGCATCACTCCGGACAACCGTGTCTGTTTCAAGTCTGTCGATCCCGGAAAAGTGGGCGACTGGACCGGGTTTACGTCCGTTCTATGCGCCGGGCCGATACTGCTAAACGGCGGCACGGTGTCCCTCAGCCCCGCGTCGGAGGGTTTTCACTCAAGGGAGATACTTCGCTCTGCTTCCAGGGCCGCATTGGGCATCACAAATAACAACAAGCTCCTTTTTGTTTCAGTAACTCATCGAATTCTCCTCAGGCAACTTGGGTACATAATGAAGAGTATCGGCGCCGTGGATGCCGTGAATCTGGACGGCGGAAGTTCCACCGCCTTCTACTACAAGGGACGCACCATAGTTCATCCAGCCAGGCGATTGACCAATCTGCTCGTTGCATATGAATCAACTTTAGACTTTGCGAGCGCCAAGTCTCAGCTCGCCCCATGCTCCATGCTCGCAAAGCAGCAATCCCCGGCAACCCCGTAGTTAGGTTCAGGAGTAGCAGGAGCAAGTGGAGACACGGGATGCGGAATTCAGAACGTTCCATCTACTCCTAGCACTCCTCCTTCTCACCATTCCCTCCCGAATCTGAATCCTGAATCCTTCCCCAAGTCAGACCGCGATAAATTGACATGCCGACTTGCCGAATGCTATACTTTACAGACCGATTGCGTCAAAATTGAGCCTGCAACCGGCCTGGGAGACGACAAATGAGCGTCGAATTCGATAAGATCAAGAAGCTAATCACTCTGGTAGAAAAGAACGGCTTGAGCGAGCTGTCCGTGGAAGAGGATAACTTCTCAGTGACTATCAAGGCTGAGTCGGCAGAGCCTCATGTTACAACTTCATCTGCCTCCCCTATCTCGGAGGGACATGAAGAGCAGGTTCAGCAGCCGGAGGAAGTCCCTGCGGAAAGTCACTTCCAGATCAAGTCGCCTATGATCGGTGTTTTCTATCGAAGACCATCCCCGGATTCACTGCCTTTTGTGGAAGTCGGCGATCAGGTGGAATTCGGCCAAACCATCGGCCTCATCGAAGCGATGAAGGTGTTCAGCGAAGTGCCGTCGGAGGTCGATGGCATAATCGTTGCAATGCCGGTGGACAACGGCAAACTCGTTCATCAGGGCGACGTCCTCGCCGTGATCGATGCCTCAAGCGTTTATTAAGAATCGAGGAGTATTGGAGTACTGTGATGCCCCGACATTGCTCCAACCATCACTCCAACACTCCGTTACCCCTGTCCGAATTGGAGAAAGTATTGAAACCTCAGATTAACATAGGAATTATCGGCTTCGGCACGGTCGGAGCGGGCACACTCAAGGTGCTCCTCACAAATAAGGCCGACATCGAGCGCCGAATTGGCTCTCGTCTGGAGGTCGTGAAGGTCGCCGACCTGGATCTAACGACCGACAGAGGCGTCGATTTCGACAAGAGCATCCTTACCACCAATGCAGCCGAGGTCCTGGACAACCCTGAGATCGACATCGTCGTGGAGTTGATCGGCGGAATCAAGCCTGCCAAGGACTTCATCCTTCGCGCGTTGAAAAACGGCAAGCACGTGGTCACGGCCAATAAGGAACTGATCGCGAAGGAAGGGATGGACATCCTCGCAACCGCCGATGAGAAGGGACTGGACTTCTATTTCGAGGCGAGCGTGGGCGGCGGAATCCCCATCATCAGACCGCTGAAAGAATGCCTTGCCGCTAACCGAATCCTTCAGGTGATAGGCATCGTCAACGGCACGACGAATTACATCCTCACAAAGATGGCATACGAGGGGCGCGATTTCGGCGATGTCCTCGCTGAGGCACAGGCCGCAGGATACGCAGAGGCCGATCCAACCAGCGACGTCGAGGGATACGATGCCCGATACAAACTGGCAATCCTGTCCGCAATCGCCTTCACGTCGAGAACGAACGTCAACGATATCTATACCGAGGGGATCACCAGTATCAGCAAGAGCGATATCTCCTACGCGCGGGATATGGGCTACGCGATCAAGCTGCTGGCAATTGCCCGGCGATCCGGCGACGAGATTCAGGCGAAGGTTCACCCCACGCTCATCCCACTCACCCACCCTCTGGCATCCGTTAACGATGTCTTCAACGGCATCTTCGTAACCGGGGACTTTGTCGGCGATGTAATGTTTTACGGGCGAGGAGCCGGCTCACTGCCGACCGGCAGCGCTGTCGCCGGAGACGTGATGGCCATCGCCCGAAACATCAATATGGGCGCAACGGGCAGACTGCCCTGTACGTGCTTCGATAAACTGCGCATCCAACCGATTGAGGAGACCGAAGCCAAGTTCTACATACGCATCCTCGTGGATGACCGACCGAACGTTTTGGCAAAGATCGCCGGAATCTTCGGTGAGCAGGGAGTGAGCATCGCGACCATGGTGCAGAAGGACTTACAGGACGGCAAGGCTGAACTCGTGATCGTCACCCATCGCCTCATCGAACGCAATTTCCGAATGGCTATGGATGAGATGGCCAAACTGCCGGTCGTATCTAAGGTTTGTAACTGGATTAGAGTCGAGGAGTAATAATGATAGCGGCCCAAAACGAATTGCAACTGACTTCCACACGCAAGGGCGTGATTGAACGATATCGCGAGTTCATGCCGGTAAGTGAAAGCACGAAGATAATCTCGCTCTCCGAGGGCTCGACGCCACTCATCCGAGCGGACAATCTGGCAAAGGTAATCAATCCCAACCTGACCATCTACCTCAAATACGAGGGGCTGAACCCAACCGGCTCGTTCAAAGATCGCGGAATGACCATGGCGATCACAAAGGCGGTCGAGGCCGGATCGAAGGCCGTCATGTGCGCCTCCACGGGCAACACATCGGCATCCGCCGCTGCATACTCCGCGCGTGCCGGGATCGACTGCATCGTTCTGATTCCCAAGGGGAACATCGCGCTAGGCAAGCTGTCGCAGTCGATGATCCATGGAGCGAAGGTGATCCAAATCGAGGGCAACTTCGATGAGGCGCTGAACATGGTGCGCGAAGTGACCGACAAGTACCCGATCACCCTGGTCAACTCGCTAAACCCCTACCGGATCGAGGGCCAGAAATCGGGCGCATTCGAGATTTGCGATGTCCTCGGCGGCCCTCCTGATTTTCATGTGATCCCTGTCGGCAATGCCGGCAACATCACGGCGTACTGGAAGGGCTACAAAGAGTATTTTTCGCATGGCCGGATTGATTGCCTTCCTAAAATGATCGGTTTCCAGGCGGCGGGATCGGCGCCGATAGTTCACGGCCACCCGATAACCGAGCCGGAAACAATCGCGACCGCCATCAGAATCGGCAATCCGGCGAGCTGGCAGCAAGCCGTCGATGCCCGGGATGAGTCCGGCGGCTTGATCGACATGGTCACCGATGATGAAATCCTGGAAGCGTACAAGATGCTGGCGCGAATGGAGGGTGTCTTCTGCGAACCGGCATCGGCAGCGCCGGTCGCAGGGCTGAGGAAGCTCGCGGCAACCGGATTTTTCAAAGAACCGGCGACGGTGGTCTGCATCCTGACAGGCCACGGCCTCAAAGACCCGGATCGCGCGATCAAGATGGCGACCGAACCGGTCACCTGCTCATGCAAAATGGATGACCTGATGAAAGTGCTGGGATACTAGAACAGACCATCCCCGTGACAAGCAAGACCAGCAATCGTAGAGTGGAGTAGTGGAAGAATGACACCCGTAGCCGCCTTGCCTGAATATATCAGGGACAATTACGAAATACATGAATGGAGGCACGCCTCTGCCATCCTAGAAACCGATTTCCCGGATGAATGGAAGAGTATAATTGGCGTGCTCTCCAAGTTCGCGCTTTGTCATTCACACATAGTCGCTGATGGCGGCAACGTCTCGCTGATATCCCAGTCGCTGAACAATGCCTTTTATGCCGATGGATGGCAGGAAAAACAGTGGGAAACAAAGATTGTGGTGGACGACAACGTCTTTCAAAGCCCAACTCACAAGGTGGACTGCGTGAAAAATGGTGTGGCGATCGAGATCGAATGGTCAAATAAGGACCCGTTTTACGATCGTGACCTTAATAATTTTCGTCTCTTGTTCGACTTACGCGCCATAAGCGTTGGAGTTATTATCACCAAATCCAATGAGTTGGCTGAACTATTCAAGGGGATCGAAGTTCCCGGTAAGCCGGGCGCTATATACAGAAAATACGGCGCATCCACCACGTGGATGGGGAAGTTACTACCACGAATCGAGGGAGGAGGAGGGGGAGGATGTCCAATATTAGCCTTTGGGATCAAACGAACACTTTATCGACCGGACCTATGAGTCCCGCAATCGAGGATTCGCTCAAAGAATCAGCGGCAACCGACCTGTTGTCATTTTCTCCGGCGTGTTTTGGCACGATTCTCGCCGACCCACCATGGAAGTTTGATAACAACACCGGGAAGATGGCTCCGGAACACAAGCGGCTAAGGCGCTATCCAACAATGAGCTTCGAGGAAATAATGGAGCTGCCTGTTGCGCGGATAGCTAAACCGGCATCCCATCTATACCTATGGGTGCCAAATGCATTACTCGCACAGGGGCTGGATGTGATGAAGCGTTGGGGATTTACGTATAAGACTAATCTGGTTTGGTATAAGGTCCGAAAAGACGGCGGGCCTGATGGCAGGGGTGTCGGATTCTACTTCCGCAATGTCACTGAGTTGGTTCTGTTTGGCGTGCGCGGCAAATTGAGAACTGAGCAGCCCGGCAGGCGTCAAGTGAATATAATATCCAGTTGCAAGCGGGAGCATTCCCGAAAGCCGGACGAGCAGTATGAGATCATAGAGTCGTGTAGCCCCGGCCCTTACCTTGAAATGTTCGCTAGGCATTATCGCGAAGGCTGGACGCAGTGGGGAAACGAAGCAGAGGGTGTTGCCTCAGATTCTGTTGCCGCACAGTCA
>Ga0326727_10024819_pt1 | contig 11295 bp, 11 predicted proteins | sample MB2enrmetagenome_FD_207643 | JGI IMG/M metagenome (GOLD analysis project Ga0326727, IMG submission 207643) | Lab enriched peat soil microbial communities from McLean, Ithaca, NY, United States - MB29MY | ecosystem: Environmental > Terrestrial > Soil > Wetlands > Peat | place: USA: New York... | reverse complement strand
CCAACCAAAACGGACAGGAAATCATTCAGCTATACGATTATGACGCCGGCGTGATGTATTCTTATTCACCGGCACAAAACGCAGCCACGAAAAGCACGATAACGGGGACTTCGAGCTACGGCGACCCGAACGCCATCTTACAATACAATCCAACAACCGCCGGTACGGATACGATTAACGGCAATTTGTGCCAGATAATCCAATATATAAATCAGGGCACAACCTTCAAAATCTGGCTGTGGGAAGCAAAAGGCCTTGTTCTGCAGGAGGAAGCGACAAATCCCGCCGCCGGCAGTTATACTATTGCTAATCAAAACTATGATTTCAGCGCAATCCCGGACAGCACGTTTGCCTTGCCGGCAGGCGTTACGGTCAACGGGAATTAAACAGCGTAATCGCACACACGTTGAATTTTTCAATCGAATGACGGGCCGGTTTTAAAACCCGCCCGCAGTTTTATGACATTTATCCCCGCCGCTTTATTGCAGTTTAACCGTCCCGATTATTGTATGTATCGCACCCGCCGGAGTGAGCCGGCTTTTCAACAGGTTGATTTCGTGCACTTCAATATTATGTAAAGCCGCAAACTGAATTTCACCGATTAATTTGCCGCTGCGCTGTATTTCATTAGGACAGGCTTCGTCGCGGACGCGGCCCAGTGTCAGATGGGGACTGAAGGGACGAGATTCGCGTTTGAAGCCAAGCTGTTCCATGTTTTGTTCCAGGTTTTTCTGAAGCTGTGCCAGTTGTTCCATTTCACCCTGCACCCCAACCCAGATAACCTGCGGGCGGTCAACCACCGGGAAAGCGCCCAATTGCCGGACCTCCAGTTTGAAAGGTGAAACGCCGACAATCGCTTCTTCCATCGCCAGTAATAATTCATCAATCACGGCGTCCGATGTTTCACCGAGGAATTTCAGGGTGATATGCATGCTTTCCGGGTCTACCCATTTGACGACCGCCAAGCTGTTTTTCTTGAGTTGTGTCTCCAGCGCAGCAAGCTCTTTTTTAAGCTCCTCTGGGAGTTCAACGGCAATGAAAGCGCGGATGAGAGACATCATTCTTCCTTAAACGTGGTTATCATGGATTCCTGCTTTCGCAGAAATGACAATATAGTTGGATTATTTGTCCGGTAACCCCAGCAATTTTTTGGCGTTGCCGGCGAGGATTTTCCTTTTTGTTTTTTCGGGCAAGTCCAGGGCGGCAATTTCTTTCAGGAAACGGCGCGGCGGAATGAGCGGGTAATCGCTGCCAAAGAGAATTTTATCGTCGCCCACCAGCTGCGCCACCTGGCCGTAGACCTGCGGGGTATAGAGGAAAGGCGAGGCGGCGGTATCGAAATACACATTCTTAAGGGCGGTTTTTACCTCCGGCATCAGGGCATAAAAAGGCAAACCGCCACCCCAGTGCGCGCAGACCAGTTTCAAATCCGGGAAAGCGGTGATTAGGGTATAAAGCAGGTCCGGGGTGGCCTCGCCTTTGCCGGAATACAGGTGTCCGACCGGCTCCGAAGCATGGGTTAACAAAATCAGATTATGCTGAATAATCATTTCAATTATCGGTTTTACCAATGCCATTGAGTGTTTTTTCTTCAGATGGTCGTCCAGCCGCAGTTCCCCGATGCCCCTGGCGCCATTTTTAATACAGCGTTCAACTTCTTTTAACGCGGATTCGTCTGCGGAAGGGACCACGCTGCAAAAGCCGACCAGTCGTTGGGGGTAACGGGCCGCCGATTCCAAAATATAATCGTTCACTTCAATACATAGCGGTTGTGTCGACCAGCCGTAATTCAGGACCACGGAAACATCGACTCCGTCTTTATCCATGGCAGCGATGATTTCTCCGGCGGTCGCCAGTTTGGCTTTGGGGTCGGAGTAAATGGAAGCAAAACTCCGGCAGCGGCGGGCGTATTCATCCCGGTTCTGCTTGATTTTAGGGGAGACGATATGAGTGTGGAAATCAATTATCATTGGCACGATTATAACATGAATAAATACAGATGTGAAAAAGTCTAAAATCCAAAACCCAAATTACAAACAAGACTTACTTTGCTCACTAAAATAATACGGGTTTTTCGCTTCGTTTCAATGAGCTAGCAGGTTAATACTACGACCTGGTGACAGATAATTAATGATTTGAGTTTGTTTTCTGGGTTATAATTGATGTCAATTGCTGTAAATGGATGTCAACTTTGTTGCGCTGGAATTGTATCTGGGCTATGATAAACATTAGCAGTCTCCCCTAGAGACTGCTAAATATTGAGTGAGGTGATAGAGGAGAAGAATTATGGCTGTAAAACTTCAACCAATGGGTGATCGCTTAGTAGTGAAACCCATGCAGTCAGAAGAAAAAACCAAGAGCGGGATCTATCTTCCGGACACCGCCAAAGAAAAACCCCAGGAAGGCAAAGTTATCGCCGTCGGATCCGGCAGAATGGCCGAAGACGGCAAGACCCGGATTACCCCGGATGTCGAGGTCGGTGACATTGTCATCTACACCAAGTATGGTGGCTCTGAAATCAAAATTGACGGTGAAGAGTTCATCATCATGCGGGAAAGCGATATTCTCGCCAAGAAAAAGAAATAACTCGAAATTAACAGGAGAAAAAAATGGCTAAACAGATTATATTCGGAGAGGACGTCAGACACTCCTTAAAGAAAGGCGTCGACACTTTGGCGGAAGCCGTCAGAGTGACCTTAGGCCCGAAGGGACATTGCGTCGCTTTGGACAAGAAATGGGGCGCCCCGTCCGTCATTGACGACGGTGTGACCATTGCCAAAGATATCGAATTACCGGATCCTTTTGAAAATATGGGCGCGCAGCTTGTAAAAGAAGCCGCCAGCAAAACCAATGATGCCTGCGGTGACGGCACCACCACTTCCACCGTTCTGGCGCATGCCATCATCACCCAGGGCTTCAAGAATATCGCCGCCGGCGCCGAATCAATGGCATTAAAGAGAGGCATCTCCAAGGCCGTTGAAGCCGTCATTGACGAACTGAAGAAATCATCCACCGAAGTCAAGGGCAAAGAGCAAATCGCCCAGGTTGCCACCATCACCGCCAAAGACAAAGTTATCGGTGATTTGATTGCCGAAGTCATGGAAAAGGTCGGCAAAGACGGCGTCATTACCGTTGAAGAATCCAAGGGCATTTCCTACGAAACAGAATTCGTCGAAGGGATGCAGTTCGACCGCGGTTATATCTCAGCCTACTTCATCACCAACGCCGATAAACTGGAAGCGGTTATCGAGGACCCCTATATCCTGATTACTGATAAGAAGATTTCCGCCGTCGCCGACATCCTGCCGGCCCTGGAGAAAATCTTACAGACTTCCAAGAACCTCTTAATCATCGCCGAGGATGTCGACGGTGAGGCGTTAGCCACACTGGTCGTCAACAAACTCCGCGGCACCATCAACGTCCTGGCCGTCAAAGCCCCCGGTTTCGGCGACAGACGGAAAGCAATGCTCGATGATATCGCTACCCTGACCGGCGGCGCCGTCATCTCCGAAGAAGTCGGGCGGAAACTTGATTCCGTTACCATCGAAGACCTGGGCCGCGCCCGCCGTGTCAGTTCCGATAAGGACAACACGACCATTGTCGAAGGAAAAGGCAAAGAATCCGATATCAAAGCCAGAATCAAACAGATTAAGGCCCAGATTGAAGAAACCACCTCTGATTTCGACCGTGAGAAACTCCAGGAGCGCATGGCCAAATTATCCGGCGGCGTTGCCGTGATCAAAGTCGGCGCTGCGACCGAAGTTGAACTGAAAGAACGGAAGCACCGCGTTGAAGATGCCCTATCCGCTACCCGCGCGGCGGTCGAGGAAGGCATCCTGCCCGGCGGCGGCGTCGGTCTGCTGAATGCCCTGCCTGCTCTGGATAAAATCAAAGCTACCGGTGACGAAGCGACCGGTGTCGATATCATCCGCAAAGCGGTGGAAGAACCTATCCGCTGGATTGCTAACAATGCCGGTAAAGACGGAGCCGTAATCGTCGATGCCGTCAAGAAGAGTAAGAAAGGCGTTGGTTATGATGCCGAGAAAGACGAATTCGTCAACATGATTGATAAGGGTATCATTGACCCGACAAAAGTCGTCCGGTCTGCCCTGCAGAACGCGGCCAGCATCGCCAGCATGGTACTCATCACCGAATCGCTGGTGGCTGACATTCCGGAGAAAGAGAAAGCCCCCGCAATGCCCGCAGGTGGCGGCGGAATGGGCGGCATGGAAGGAATGTACTAAACCCGACAAAGTCGGAAAATTACAAATTCCAAATAACAAATACCAATAAAAGAAGGAGCCCCGATTCGTAAGATGAGGGGCTCCTCTGTTTGTTCGGTGTGATTACAATTTTTGCGTTTTACCCGATATGAAAAAGCTGTAACCGAAAAGCGCCAGCAAAATTGCCTGCATTGCCAGCGACCCTATAAATTTATTGATCTGCATATCGCCGTGACCTGATAGCACTATTTCCGTAATCACGAAGCCGGTGACGATAATAATTGTAAACAGCGCGATGTATCTTCTTTCGAGCGGTTTGCGGTAAGCCCAGAACAAAAGGATGGTCCAGGCTAACATTAAAGAAGCACCCATCCCCATGGCAAAATAGTAAATCCCTGAAAAATTACTGAATCCCCAGAAAATTTTTGCTGCTGCCGAAATAACCATCGGGATGAGCGCCAGCGCATCCGTTACCGCACCGATTAAAAAAGATATTTTTAGCCAGATAATTGCTTTGTTGTTCCCCAATATTTTCTCCTTTATATAATGAACTCATGTTCGTTATTATTGTTAAATTTTTTTCAAATCAATGCTTTGATGCCGTTTAAATGATAGGTGAGCAGCGTTTTCATATTCGCTTTGGCCCATTTCCGGCTGCGGTAATCCTTCAGGATTTTCAATAATCCGTCAATGTAATTGGCTGCGATGATGTGGAAAATATAATCCCGACTTTCTGCCGATTCAGACGCATTGCCGGGTTTTCCCGCAGCTTCCAGCAGATGTTTTCCTAATAACGACACAATCTCTTTCTTGAAGCTTTCATATTTGGTACCGGCGCTTTTTTCGGCGAGAATCAGAAGCAAACCGCGCCGGCGATTGTCCATTCCCAACAATGCCGTAACAATGTTGTCTACAAATACTTCAATTTGATTCTGGTACAATCCCCCGTCAGCGGATTGTGCCAGAGTGGTCTTGAAAATAGTTTTAACCTGCTCGCCCACTGGTTCCACTAGACTGCTGAATAACTGCTCTTTGCTCTGATAATAATGATAGGTATTGCTGACGCTGATGCCCGCAGAATGGGCAATATCCCGCATCGATGAATTCTCGTAACCGTAAAGCGCAAACTCCTTAACGGCAGCCTCGACTATCGCGTTTTTTATTTCATCTTTCAGTATTTGCATTAGCTAACACCTGTTCATTATTATAACACATTCTCCAAATAGTAAATGGTAGTTCCTGAAAGGGCCGGTTCTGATTTCGTTAATAATACATTGGAATATTTAACCGGTTAATTCAAGCTTAAAACTGTAAATCTTTACTTTTTCTTAACTTTTTTCCGGTGTTCCGCGCATGGGAATCCGTTATTCGTTCGGAGTATAATGAAAATTAGGCACAGGCAAAAATAGCCTCCATTATTTTAACCCCGGGCATTCAATCCCGCCGGTAAAAGGACAAAAGATGACAACAGCGACACCCGTTTATCCCACCGAATATAACGTCAAAGTAGTTTTGAAAGACGGCTCGGTGCTGCAATTCCGCCCGATTAAAAAAGACGATGCGACGGAATGGCTGAATTTTTATCACCGGCTGAGCTCACGCTCGAAATATCTCCGGTTCCAGCGTTCTGCCCCGAACATGACCATGGAAGACGCCATGCGTTTCTGTACCGTGGATTATGTCAACCAGTTCGCTTTTGTGGCGGAGGCAATCGAAGACCGTAAAAAACACATCGTTGCCATCGGGCGTTATGCCCGTCTGCCGGCGGAACCGAAAACCGCCGAAATCGCTTTCGTGATACTGGACTCATATCAGGAAAAAGGCATCGGCACCAAATTTATCGAGTGGCTGGCGACGGTCGCCCGGAAAAACGACATTGACACATTCGAAGCTTTTGTCCTGCCGGAAAACCACGAGATGATGTCCGTCTTCCAGGGGTACGGCTTCCACATGAAGCAGCTGCTGGAAAATAACGTTTACCACATTACGTTCCCGCTGACCCGAACCAAAGAGGTGGTCCGGGCCAAAGACCAGCGCGCTTCCCAGGCAACCCTGCATTCGCTGGAAAATATTTTAAGGCCGCACTCGGTGGCCGTTATCGGCGCATCCAACCGGGCGGGAACCATCGGGCAGCTGGTCTTCCAGTCAATGATTCAAAGCGGGTTCAACGGCGTCGTTTACCCGATAAACGCCAATAACGAAGCCGTGATGTCGGTCAAAGCCTACCGTTCGGTATTAAGCGTCCCCGGCGAGGTAGACCTGGCAATCGTCGCCGTGCCATCCACACAGGTGCTGAACGTAGTGGACGAATGCGGTCAAAAAAAGGTGAAAGGCATTATCGTCATCTCCGACGGTTTCCGGGAGAAAAACGAGGAAGGCGCCGCCCTGGAACGGGAAATGGTAGATATGGCTTTCGGCTACGGTATGCGCATCGTCGGGCCGAACTGCATGGGCCTGATAAACACCGACCCGCACGTGAAACTGAATGCCACTTTCGCATTGACGAACCCGGCGCACGGCAACATTTCCTTCATTTCACAAAGCGGCGCGCTGGGACTGGGCATCCTGGAATACGCCAAGAGCATGAACATCGGCTTTTCCAGTTTCGTCAGCGTCGGCAACCGCTCTGATATCGCCTCGACCGATTTACTGCAATACTGGGAACAGGACCCAGCGACACGGGTCATCCTACTGTACCTGGAATCGTTCGATAATACGGAAATTTTCAGCCGCGTGTCACGGCGGATTTCCACTAAAAAGCCAATTCTGGCAATCAAAGGCGGGAGCACGCCGGAAGGTTCACGGGCCAGCCGTTCCCACACCGGGGCTATGGCTACATCCGATGTCGTTTCGGACGCGCTTTTCCGCGAAGCCGGTATCGTGATGGTAGATTCCATCGGGGAACTTTTCGATTCCGCGATTTTACTGGCCAACCAGCCGGTGCCGCAAGGTAAAAAAGTAGCCATTCTCACCAACGGCGGCGGGCCGGGTATACTAGCCGCCGATGCCTGCGCGCACAACGGGTTGACCGTGCCGGAATTAGCGCCGGATACTTTGACTAAAATCAAAGCCGCCTGCAAGCGGGACATCCACATCAGCAATCCTATTGACCTGACTGCCGGGGTCAGCCCGGAAGAGTTCGAAGCCATCTTGAAAATCCTGGCCGCCGACACGGGCTACGATGCTATTTTAACCATCTACGTGCCGCCAGCCGGACAGGACATTTCCGCCATTGAAAACGCCATCGGCAATGCCTCGCCGCTGGTCAGAGAGAATAAAAAGCCGCTGCTTTGCTGCTTCCTGGGCATGTCCGGCAAAAAAGGGAAAACGATGGAGGGGCATTTCGTGCCCTACTACCTTTTCCCCGAAGACGCGACCGCGGCCCTGACCAACGCCGTGAAATACCAGGAATTGAAAAATAAAGAAATCGGGACAGTGCCGGAATTCAAAGACATCGAACGCAGCCGGAGCCGCCAGATAGTCAACGAAGTGCTGATGAGCAGTCCCCAGCGTCCGATGTGGATTGATAACAGCCGGGTCAACGAACTGTTCAAATGCTACGGCATCCATTACGCGGAAACATTGACAGCCACCACCGGTGAAGAAGCCGCCGCCACCGCTGCCAAAACGGGATTCCCGGTCGTCGTCAAACTGAATTCCGCCACAATTACACACAAAACCGATGTCGGCGGGGTGGTACTGAATGTAAAATCAGCGGAAGAAGTGAAAGCCGCCTTCGCGCAAATCAAAGCCAGCCTGACGAAACTGGGACGTGAGAAGGAAATGCAAGGCGTGACCATCCAGCGCCAGGTTTCTGAAGGCGCCGAAGTAATCGTCGGGGTCAGCACCGACCGGATGCTGGGACATGTGATGATGTTCGGGCTCGGCGGGATTTATGCCGAACTGATAAAAGATACCGCCATCAGACTGCAGCCGCTCACCGACATCAAAGCCCGGGAACTGATTAATTCCGTGAAAATGGCGCAGCTGCTGAAAGGCTACCGCGGCATGGCACCCTATGATGTTAAATCGCTGGAAGACCTGCTGCTGCGCATCTCAGCGCTGGTGGAAGATAACCCGCAAATCACCGAAATGGACCTGAACCCGGTTAAGGTCCAAACGGACGGGAACGGCTACTGGGTGGTGGACGCCAGGATTATGGTTCAGTAAAAGACCAATAGTTAATATTCAAATATCAATAATCAAGTATTGGTACTAAAAAACGCTGACATAAAAAGGAGAACGCCAATGACAGAAATCAACCGGATTTTCAAGGTAAACGGCAAACCGTTCTTTCCCATCGGCACGGAGACGGTTTACGCCGGCTATGCGCTAACGCCGGAAGAGCATGAAAATGTTTTCCGTGGTTTAAAAGCAATCCACGGCAACAGCATGGCCATTCCCGTCCACTGGGACGCCATCGAGCCTAAGGAAGGGAAATTCGATTTCTCCAGCGTGGACACGCTGATTGCGGACGCGCGGAAGTACGGCCTGAAACTGATTCTGTTATGGTTCGGCACATGGAAAAACGGCGGCATGGAGTATGTGCCGGAATGGATAAAATCGAACCCGAAGCGGTTCAAACGCGCGCTCAACGCACACGGCCGGGATTTATGGTCGCTCTCCGCGCATTGCAAAGCGACGCTGGAAGCCGATAAAAAAGCCTTCAGTGCTTTAATGAAATACCTGAAAGCCAAAGACAGCGTCGAACAGACGGTGATTTCTATCCAGGTGGAGAATGAGCCGGGCATTGTCGGCACCGACCGCGATTATAGTCCGGAAGGGGAAGCCGCCTTTAAAGCGCCGGTAGCGCCGCAGTTCATCGCGGCGATGAAAAAACAGGGCAAAGGCGCCACTTACGACCTGTGGCAAAAAGCCGGGGCCAAAGAAACCGGCACCTGGTCCGAAGTACTGGGCTGGATGCCCGACGCGCCGCATTTCATGTACGTCTGGCACATCGCCTCATATATTGACGCCGTGGCAGAAGCGGGAAAAGCCGCTTATTATCTGCCGATGTTCACCAACCTCTGGATACCGCCGAAGTGGTGGACGCTGCACGGCGCTCAGGCCGTAGATTACGTGGAACGCGAAATTTTGATGGATATTTACCGCTGGGCAACACCGCACCTAGAGACAATCGCGCCGGACATCTATGTCCGGGAGTCACGGGCGTTTGAAAAATTGTGCGAAATCCACACCCGCGAGGATAACCCGCTGTTTACCACCGAGACCTCCGGCGACCAGAATATGTTCCGCGCCATCGCCCAGTTCAACGCCGTGGGCTACCACATGGCAGGAATCGAAAACATTATTGATAAAGACGGCGTGGTGTATCCGGCAACCCAGCATATCGCGGATAATATCCGGTGCGTGGCGTCAGTAATTCCGCTGCTGCTGAAATATCAAGGCACGGGCCGGGTTCATGCCGTGCAGGAAGAATTCGGCATGGACAGCTTCTGGCTGGGCGACCTCGAAGGCTATGTCGGCGTCGTGCAATTCGGGCCGCCGCGCATGGGCGTGCCGTCCGATTACCGTCACCGGAAAGCGCCGGCACCGGCGGCAGGCTGGAACCCGAGCACCGCGGGCCGCGGGCTGATAATCCAAGCCAGTAAACACGAGTTTTATTTGACCGGCTTCGGCTGGCGGCTGTACCTCCGCCCGAAGATTGAACCGGATAGGAACCGCACTGTGCAGTGCCTGGCCGACTGGCTCTTCGAATCGCCGGAAGTGCACTATCTTTCCGTCGACCAGGGCTATTTCGACGAGAACGATAAATTTGTCACCGTCATCCGGCGCAACGGCGGACAGATTGACTGGGGGTTGTGGGTCGAGGGGGATATCGGGGTGGTGCGCGTACGCTTGTGCGATTAAAAGACTAAAGCAATAACAAAAAAGTCGGGGCAGGTAATATCTTGTTGTACCTGCCCTGGCTTTTTTATTTTCAGGATTCCTGAACGCGCTGTCTAACTCGGGCCGATTCTTCTTTCGCAATGATGGGTTTTCGGGTCGACGCGGGTGCTGCTGAGGTTAAAAGTAGACCATTTATGGCACTCCGGGCACTGCAGCAGCCGCGAATTGCCGAGGCGTAAGGAAGTGAAAGACGCTCCCGGTAAATAAGCATAATCAAATTCTGTATTGCATTTCGGGCATTTGAGGTGTGACAGCATCACCGGACCGCCGACTGTTCCTTTCCGAGCGCGCAGCATCAACACCATAACCACGGCTAAAATCACGACGGCAACGATAATTCCGATTAACACTGACAGACCTCCTAAGAGACATTTTTATCTAAGTATCTTGAAATGATTATAACACTACAATAAACTCATTTGTCAGAATAATTGCAAAGTTCTCCCGCATTTTTCGTATAAATAGTCAGCAGGGCTCGCAACGAAAATGAGGAGGACAAAATGACGATTGTGATTAAACAACTGCCGAAAATCCGAAACCCTGAAAAGAAATTCCTCAGGCCTTTGACCCCGAAAGACCTGGTGCCGCGGATTGGCGCCAGCGAGGCGATGATCAGGATTTTTCTACGCAAGTATTATCCCGACATCCATGAAAAAAACAAATCATGGATATTCAGTCCTGAAACTGCCCGTAAAATCGAAACCGACTATAAAAGCAGGGTACAGGCCAGGGAAGCGGATAAAAAGCAGCGCATCGAGAGAGAGTTAGCAGGAATAGATGAATAACAGCCGGAGCGGTCAATAGCCCTGGTTAATGTCCGGACCGGCTTTTTCATCCGATATCAAATTGATAACTTCGGTGAGGTCTTCCTCATCGTCGTGGAAAATGCTCCGCGTCAACACCAGCCCGATACTGCCGCATTCCAAGTAATCGGTTAACCCGTCAACGCCGTTAATACCGGGCGGATGAATATTTTCGAAGGCGGGAGAATCCACGGCACGCGGCGGCTGCGGCCCATAGTTATCCGGAATGAATGTCCGGCCGCACCAGCGGCAGTACCGGTCAAAGACATCAATTGACCCGCCACAACCAAAGCAAGTAACCATTTGATTTACTTCCTTCAGCAAATTATTTTAACCGGATTTCCCTGCAGCCCCGATGA
>Ga0326727_10024817_pt1 | contig 11296 bp, 11 predicted proteins | sample MB2enrmetagenome_FD_207643 | JGI IMG/M metagenome (GOLD analysis project Ga0326727, IMG submission 207643) | Lab enriched peat soil microbial communities from McLean, Ithaca, NY, United States - MB29MY | ecosystem: Environmental > Terrestrial > Soil > Wetlands > Peat | place: USA: New York... | reverse complement strand
CTGCACCACCAGCATCCCGTTGGGCAGCACATCCACGACCTCGGCGCCAAAGGTCGTTGCCAGGCTGGAGTCGGTCGTGCTCTGACCCTGCGCCGTCAGCCCCGAGGAGGCCGTTGCCCCGACAAGGTTTTGCAAAGCATTGGAAGCCTTGAGCGCGCCGAACAGCGACGTAATTCCGGAGTTGGCGTTCGAAGCGCGCGCGTTCTTCACCTGGCCGTCGGTCGAGGCGGTCAGGCTTTCGCCGACCACGATCATCACCACGTCGTGAATCCGGAAGGCTTTCACGTCGGTGCCCAGGCGCACCATCTGGCCATTCGGACTCCAGAGTGACCCCGGCGTTCGCACTTCCGCCGCCTGCTGGGCGCGCACGCGCGTAATGTAGGCGCGCAGAGCCTCCTCGGGCGGAGTCGCCTTGGCGCTCTCGGCGTCCGCACTGTGTTTCTTATTGAGCGCATGCGCCGCCGGTGTCAACGATGCGCACAGAATCACCAACGCAACCCAGCCCGCTCTCACCGCCAGCCCTCGCTTTCCGGCACCAGCACCGCGCGGCCGGCCGCAACCGCAACCACGCGCACCACCTTGCCTCCGACCTTCAATCGCGCCCTGAACTCTGCTCCCATCGCCGCCGGGCCCAGCGCGACCGCCTCCAGCTTTGCGTCCACTACCCTGGTGTGCTCTTCCACAACCAGCGCGTCTCCGGCACGAATCAGAGGACGGAGCCGCGCCACGTTGCGAGCCGTATCGCCTGTCTGACGGACATCCCCGGCCGTCCCACGACCGGACGTTGCTTCCCCGGCCTCAACCAGCACCAGACGCCCTGGACCCGCAGGATTTGCCGCATCCCGCATCACGAGCCAGCGATCCCCGGTGTGGGGATCGTCGATCTCCCGAAAGATCTCTCCGGGAGGCCCGATCATGGACTGCGCCGCTGCGGTCACTCCCGGGACGGCTCCCCGCGCTGGCGGATTGCCTGGTCCACTTTGGCCACAGGCCAGAAACGCCGATGTCCATGCCAGCACCAGCATCCCCGCCTTCGACCTTGCACTGGTTCTCAATTCCCTTCCCCCTCGACTCTTCAACCAGAACCGTAAGATCAATGCGTCATGTTGTTGACTTGTGAGTACATATCATCCGCGGCTTTGATCACTTTGGAGTCCGATTCGTAGGCCCGCTGGGCCAGCACCATCTGCACGAATTCGGTCACCACGTCGACATTCGAGTTCTCGAGGTACCCCTGCTGCAGGGTGCCCAGACCCTCTGTTCCGCCGGGGTTTCCCAGCACCGGATCGCCGGAGCTGAGCGTGGCTGTCAGCAGGTTGTTGCCCATGCTTTCGAGGCCCCCGGGGTTGGGAAACGTGGCCAGCTGAATCTGGCCAAGCTGCGAGGGGTTCTGTTGCCCCGCCAGAGTCGCGTTCACCACTCCGTATTGCGTGATCGTCACCGCGGTGGCGTTCGACGGAATGGTGATGGTGGGAATCAGCGGGTCGCCGTCCGTGGTCACGATCGTGCCCTGGTTGTTCAGGTGGAACTGGCCGGCACGCGTGTAGGCGATGGTTCCGTCGGGCCGCTGCACCTGAAAGAAGCCGCCGCCCTGGATGGCCACATCCAGCGGGTTATCGGTTTCGTTCAGCTCCCCCTGGGTATTGATCACCTCGGTCGCCGCCGACCTGGTTCCCAGACCAATCTGCAATCCGGCCGAAACCGTGTTCTGGCTCTCGGCGGCACCCGGCGTCACCAGGTTCTGGTACACCATGTCCTGGAACTGCAAGCGCAGCTGCCGGAATCCCGTCGTCGACGAGTTGGCCAGGTTGTTGGCGATGGTATCCAGGTTCAGTTGCTGCGCGCTCATGCCGCTGGCTGCGGTGTACAAGGCTCGAATCATTTTTCCCCTCGTTTCGGACTCGATCTTCGGGAGATCTTCCGTCGCAAACTTGTTGAACTCGGTTTTTCCCTGGCCTCGGACTAGACCTTCGGCAAATCCTCCGTGGCAAGTTTATTGAATTCGGTGTGGAAGACGGTCAGCGCCCGCTGCATCATCTCCGCCTGGCGCTGCATCACGATCAAATCCAGCGATCCCTGGACCACATCCTGGTTGGCGGCCTCGATCGCTCCCTGGTGTACGGAGGCATCCTTGGCCGCGACGGGCGTCACTCCCTGCGGAGCAACGTAGCGGTTCGCGCCCTCGGGGGTCAGCTCCGTTCCCGCGGGAAAGGTGAAGACTCCCACCGCCCCGACTGTTCCGCCGGCTACGGAAACCGTTCCGTCGGCGCCGACCGCGACCTCGCCGGGCGGAATCATGATCGGCTGGCTGGCCGGCGAGAGCACCGGCTCGCCCGCCTGCGTCACCAGTTGCCCGCTTTGCGCGCGGCGGAAGCTGCCGTCCCGGGTGTAGCGCAGGCCCTGCGGCGTCTGCACCATGAAGAATCCCTGGCCCTCGATGGCCAGGTCGAGCGGGTTGCCGGTTTGCTCGAGCGCGCCCTGCGCCATGCTCAGCCGGTCGCCTCCGAGCAGGCCGTAGTTGTTCACCGTTTCGCCCAGTTGCGAGTCCAGGGCGTCAGGCCCCAAGAGCACGGAGCGGAAAAACTCCCGCTCGGCCCGGTAGCCCGGCGTCTGCGCGTTGGCCAGATTGGCCGCCGCCGTGTCCAGAGCCTGGGTACGCGCCACCAACCCGGTCATCGCCGCATAGTAGCCGCTGTCCATGGGGAGATCTCCTGTTGCCCAGGAGACCGGAGTGCAGATGGGGGGCCGAAGGAGGGGATGAGAGATTAGAGGGAGATTAAGGTTCGGGGCATCCAAGTGCGGAGCCGCAGCCTCCGCCAGCAGACGCAAACCTATTGCAATCCGTCGCAGACGATACTGACCTCGAAGACTTCCTCGTCGAAGCGGTAGATGTGGTGCAACTGAAACTGGGGAGCCTGCACGTGCAGGTTGTAGTCCTGGCCAGTGATGACCGCGGGAATCGACAGGCCACAGTTGGCCGCCAGTTCCGGGACCTTGCCCTTCCACGACCCGGCGAGCATGTTGCAGATCTCGCCGATGCCGTCCTTCACCGTGTCGTCGATCGCGGTGAACTCCATGCCCGTCATCTGCGCGGCAATCTTCTTGGCCGCCCTGGCCCCCGAGCGGAAGACGCAGGCGCCGCTCAACAGGCCGCCGAATCCCACCACCGCGGTCACCGACTCCTTCTCGACGACCGCCGGTCCGGCGTCGCGCTTGCACGCCAGGCCCAGCATCAGCCGGAAGACCTCTTCCACACTCGCATCCAGGTTCCGCGGATCGGAGACCCGTGCGACGGATTTACGCAGCGATACCGCCATCGTACGCTCCCTTGTGTTTGCGCCGTTTGCATCCGCGGCGCTCACCTTCGCACCGCCGTTTTGCGTTGCGATGGCGGCCGCTCGCACTCCGTTCAATGGCACCGTATCCCCCTTCTCCGCACCCCAGCGCCGTCCGCCTTCACGCTCCGGCGTCCATCTCGTTCACGATCCGGCGTCCTGTTCCCCACGCCACGGCGCCCTGTTCCCCCACGCCACGGCGCCTTGTTCTCCCACGCCACGGCGGCCTGCCGCGTCGCCTAGGCTGCGCACACCAGCGGCAACACCCGCTCCTTCACTTGCTCGGCCGTGAACGGCTTGCGAATATATCCCTGCGCCCCGGCCTGGATGGCCTGCTTGACGTGCTCTTCGCTCGATTCCGTGGTGATCATCACCACGGGAACGCCAGGGGCCAGATTCTGCGCACGAATCTGGCGCAGAAACTCCAGGCCATCCATGGCGGGCATGTTGATGTCGGAAAGAATCAGGTCGACGGGCTTGACCTTCAGCAATTCCAATCCCTCGCTGCCGCTGCCCGCCTCATGCACCACCAGCAGATCCAGCCCCGCCTGGCGCAGCGCCCGCTCCACGATCTTGCGCATCACCGAGGAATCGTCGACAATCAGGGTTCGAATCTCGCTCATGCCCAAGCTCCTCCCCTCAGGAACCTATCGGCGCTTCCGCTCCATCCATGAGGCCCGTCTCCCGCCTCATGAACTCGAGCAATGCTCGCGCCCGCAGGAGACTTCGCGCTCCGGCCTGATCCTGCCCTGCCCGTCCCAGGTCAGTGCGCGCCGGCCGAGCCAATCACATCGCGGATCGAGCCGGGCTCCGGCAGAGGCCCGACTTGCGGCTCGAGCCACATCCGCAACCACAGGCAGTCGTGCACTCTGACCAGGCGCGATTCCACGGGGCGGGCTCTCTCCACCGCCCTCGAGAGCGCGGCGCCAAGCGCTGGCTCCGTCGCGGCCTCGATCAGCTCCACCGCCGGAAACCGCGCCTCGAGCATGCGCGCCTGCGCCGCCCGGAATGCTGACTCGCGCACCAGCCCGCTCTCGACCGCGAAACCACTCATGCGCTCCACGGCCAACGCCAGCGCAGGATCGAGATGATCTTCAAACCCCAGATAGAGGATCTTGCCCGCCGCGACGCGCAAGGGCAGCGCGCCAAAGGCGTCCACGAAAAGACGCGGCACCAGCGCGGTGAGTCCTTCGGGGTTGTGAAACTCCATGCCCAGCACCGGGCAGCCCCATTGCAGGCCCAGCGCGCGCGTCACCAGGTTTTCGTTCACGCTCCGCTGCCGCACCAGCCACCCGCCCAGCCTGCCGCCGCCTGCCGCTTTCTGCGCCGCCAGCGCCGCGCGCAGATCGCTGGGCGTGATCCAGCCCTGCTCGAGCATGGCCAGGCCGAGTGGAATGCGATGGCGGTGGCTCTCCCGCGCGCTGCCTCGCCCGTCCGTCTCGCGGGCCAGCGCCGCGGCAACCCGAGCCGCCGTGCAGCCTGAAGAACAGCACCATCCCCCCTCGAAGACCGGCGTTTCCCGGCGCCGCCAAAGGCGCAGCCAGCCTGCGCCGCAGCGCGGGTTCGAGCAGGTGGCGAAGATCCCCATGCGAACTCGAGCCGGAGCGCAATCGGGTCTGCCCGCCGCGGCGAAGACCCCATCGGCGCCGGCTGCTTGTCCGCCCGAAGTTCGATTCTCGGCGCCGCGCGGAATCAGCGCGAGTGGACGGTTCAGAAAAGGCATCGAATGCTCTCCAGCCGTTTCCTGGGCGCGGCCACTTCGGTGACCCGCAGCCCGAAGTTGCCGTTGACCAGCACCACCTCGCCGCGCGCCACAATCTTGTCGCCCACAATCAGGTCCACGGGCTCGGCGACATGGCGATCGAGCTCCACCACGTCTCCCGGCCCCAGATCGAGAATCTCGCCCAGCGGCATCTCCCGCGAGCCGAAGCGCAGCGAAGCTTCGAGCTCGACATCGAGCAGCAGTTCCAGCCCCGGACTCAGACCCGGCAGCGCGGGCGCGCCGGCTGGCTCGCGGCCCTCTACCGCCGCCGCCGCATGCGCGGCGATCTCCGTTTCATGCTGCCCATCGGGCCGCGCATTGGCCTGTGCTCTGAGCACCCTCGCCTCGTCCTGCACCAGGACCGTCCACGCCCGATCTCCGGACCGGAGTTGAAACGCATGCGAAACCTGGCTCACCTGGGCGATCTCCTCGAAGCTCGCCACCTGGCACTTCTTGCCGGTTCCGGCCAACAGCTCTCCGGCCGCGGCGTCGGCCGCCTCGCGCAGCAGCTCCTTCCAGCCGCTCTTCTGATCCACGCCCTCGCCCACCAGCGGCGTCTCCAGAACGGCGCCGTCGACGACGACGGCGAACCGGCCCTCGACCTCTCCGGCCAGAGTGGCCGCCCAACCAAATGCTCTCGCGCCCAGCGGCCTGGGCAAGGCCTCGCTCAGTTCCGCCTCTCCCGCCAGTGCCTGCCTGAACAATGCTGCGGCCACTTGGGCCCAGCAATCGAAGTAGCTCTTCATCGTGCACCCCCGGCGATCGAGCGCTCCATGCGCGCGGCGCGATGCGCGCCGTGGCGCATGGCTTGCGCAACCGAGAGCGGCTGGCCTGCCACTCTCCACTCCGAAAGCGTGCTCGCGCCCACGCCGAGGCACAGCACGTCTCCCGGCTGCAAGCGCTCGAGCGTGGTGGCCGCCAGGCGCGCCGTGGGCAGTTGCAATGAGCAGCCAAAGCGGACCTCGCGCGCCACCTCCGCCATGCGCGCACGGGTTTCGCCCGGGTGGCGGCGCCGCCGGCCCCAGTCCGTGGTCAGCCGGCGCAGGATGGTGTTCGAAACCACCGCGGGAAAGGCCAGGTTCAGCAGTCCCGAGCTGTGCGGCATGCGAATCTCAAAGCTCAGGCAGAGCGTCTTCTCGGCCACCGAGATGATGCGCGCCACCTGCGTCTGCATCTGGCGCCGGTCGAAGAGGAAGCTCAGGCCCACCGGCTGCCAGGCCACGGTCAGTTCGCGGCAGATGATCTCCACCACGCTGGCTAGAATCGACTCCTCGATGTCGGTCAGCTCCCGGAGCGGCCCGTCCTTGCCGTCGCCGCCCAGCAGCAGATCGATGATCGGAGGCGCCAGACCCAAATCCAGTTGCAGCACCGAAAGCGCTCCCAGCGGCTCCAGCCCTACCGAGGCTACATAGCAGGTCTCGGGAATCCTGAGCAGAAACTCATTGAACTGAATCTGCTCGGCCGAAACCAGGTTCACCTGAAACCGTGTGCGCAGCCATGCGGCCAGATTGTGGGTGAGATTGCGCGCGAACAGGTCGTTCAACAGGCTGATAGCCCGCATCTGCTCGTTCGAAATCTGCCCTGCGGAGGAGAAGTTATAGGGCACCACCTTGGCGCGGACCTCGGCCGGCGCGGACGCGGAGGCCGGGCTGCGCGCGGCTTCAAAGAGAGCATCGATTTCGTCCTGCTTCAGCGTCTTTTCCGGCACGGTTTCCTTCCTCTACGTTCGATCTTCAGCGCTTGCCGCATCGGCCAGACTCGACCCGTCCCTTGGCCCGTTCCCGCGCTTCGACCCTTTCACCGCCGCGCCAGGCCGCGCGCCGGAGTCCGCTCGGCGGTGCCTTTCGTGGCCAGGTCGCGAAGCGCGGCGCGCAGATGCACAACCGCCGATGCGTGCACCTGGGAGACACGCGACTCGACCACGCCCAACGCCAGCCCAATCTCCCGCATGGTCATCTCCTCGTAGTAGTAGAGCGTCATCACCAGTCGCTCCCGGTCGGGAAGGTGCGCAATGGCCTCCGCCAGCCGCTCCTCGAGCTCGCCCCTGAGGCAACGGAAGAGCGGATCCTCCTCCGGCCGGCCCGGCACATACGCCAGCTCCTCCTCGCCGGAGTTCTCGTTGCGCTCCACATGCAGCGTGCCGATCTCCAGACCTTTCAGATCGCCCAGCAGCTGCTGGTACGCTTCCAGATCCATCTCCATCTCGGCGGCGATCTCGGCCTCGCCCGGAGCCCGGCCCAGCCGTGCCGTCAGCACGCGAATGGACTCTTCCACCGCGCGGCCCTTGCGCCGGAGGTCGCGCGGGCTCCAGTCCAGCGTGCGTAAACTATCCAGAATCGCGCCCCGGATACGGAACTGCGCGTAGCTGCGGAACTGCACCTTCTTCGCGGGATCGAATTTGGCGAAGGCGTCCATAAGCCCCACCACCCCCGCCGAGACCAGATCCTCGATGTCCACGTGCTGGGGAAGCCGTTCATGGATGCGGCGGGCGAGAAAGCGCACCACGGGCAGATGTTCGAGCAGCACCCTTTCCTGTTCCGTGGTCAGCGCCGAGCCGGCCGCCGCCTGAGGCGGATACCCGCTTCCCGCCGCCACGCGGCGCTGGGCCTTCGCTCCACTCATTGCCGCAGCTTCCGTTCCCATCGCATTCCCCCGATCGCACTGAAGCCGTTGCGGCTTCCTTCGTGCCCCTTACCGGACGGTGCCCACGGGGCGCAGACGGATCTCCGCCGGAACCTCACCCGCCGCAACCACCGCCAGGCGAGGCAGCACCGGCTCCAGCCAGCGCTTCACGTGGTAGCGCGCCGGACTGGGACAAAGAAGCACGGGCGGTGCCGAGGAGGAGGCGGACCCGATAAGGGATCTCACAGAATCGGTGAGGCGGCGGACCACGGGCGTTGCCGGCGCGGCGGCCGAGGAGAGCCGCCGCTGTCCGGTGGCGAGTTGCCCCATTTCGGGCGCCGCCGCGGCCAGAATCTCCTCTTCGAGCGCCGCATCGAGCAGCAGCACCGGCAGTTGGCCGTCGCCGTCAACCAGAGGCTGAACCAGCCGGCGTCCCAATGCAGCCCTGGCCGCTTCGACCAGGGCCACCAGGCTCTTGTTCACCGGCGCAGTTTCGAGCAGCGCCTCCAGAATGGCGCTCAAATCGCGAATCGAGACCCGCTCGCGCAGCAATTGCTCCAGCACCCGCGCCACCTCGCCCAGCGTGAGCAGCTTGGGCACCAGTTCTTCCATCAGCTTGGGTTGCGAGTCATTGAGCGCATCAAGCAACCGCTTGATCTCCGCCCGGCCAAGCAGCTCCCAGGCGTGCTGGCGGATGAGCTCGCCCAGGTGCGTCGTGATCACCGTGACCGCCTCCACCACCGAGTAGCCGGCGGCGACGGCCTGCTCTTCGAGAGCGGGCGCAATCCAAATCGCGGGCACTCCAAAGGCCGGCTCCCGCGTCTCCCTGCCGGTCAAAGGCCGGCGGCCCGGTTCGCCCGAGACCGCCAGCAGATTCGGCCCCTCGGTCTGCCAGCGTCCGATCTCCATGCCGCGCAGCGAGACGAGATACTCTCTTGGCTTTAAGCGCAGATTGTCGGAGATGTGCACCGGAGGCACCAGAAAGCCCATCTCCGCGGAGAGGTGGCGCCGGAGTGCGCGCACGCGGCTGAGAAGCTGCCCGCCCTGCTTCTCATCGACCAGGGGAATCAATTGGAAGCCGATCTCAAGCGTCAGATCTTCGAGGCGCAGCAACTGCGCCACATCGGAGCCTTGCGTGCTTTCCGCCTTCTTCTTCTCGGCTGGAGTCAGTTCGGCCGCGGCGATCGCCGGCGCATGCGCCGCAAGGCGCTTTGCCCCCACGAACAATCCGGCAGCCACGGCCAGAAAAGCGATCTTGGGCAGGCCCGGTATCAGGCACATGCAGGCCGAAACCACGCTGGCCATGTAGAGCGTTCCCGGCCGGCCCAGCAGTTGCTGCCGGATCTCGCCGCCGAGCATCGCCGCCGAGTTGGCGCGCGTCAGCGTGATACCGCCGGCCACCGAGACCAGCAGCGAGGGAATAATCGTGACCAGGCCGTCACCGACCGTCAGCACCGTATACGTCCGCGCTGCCTCGGCGAGCTCGATGCCCTGCTGCAGGGTTCCGATCAGAAGGCCGGCCACGATGTTGATGGCGGTGATCAGGATGGTGGCCAGTGCGTCGCGCTGGTTGAAGCGCGCCGCTCCATCCATGGCGCCGTAGAATTCGGCCTCGCGTGCGATGGCCTGGCGGCGCCGCCGCGCCTCGGCCTCGTCGATCAGGCCCGCGTTCAGGTCCGCGTCAATCGCCATCTGCTTGCCGGGCAACGCGTCCAGGGTGAATCGCGCCGTCACTTCGGCGGTGCGCACGGCGCCGTGCGAGACCACCAGAAACTGGATCGCCACCAGGGCCAGAAACACCACGAAGCCCACCACATAGTTGCCGCCCACCACAAATTGCCCGAAGGCCTCGATCACCTTGCCCGCCGCCGCCGTTCCCTCCTGGCCGTGGAGAAGAATGCGGCGCGTCGAAGCGATGTTGAGCGCAAGCCGGAAGAGCGTCAGCAGCAGAAGCAGCGTGGGAAAGACCGAGAGCTCGACGGCGCGGCGAATCTGCACTGCGGAGAGGAAGACGATGAACGAAGCGGCCATCGAGAGCGCCAGCAGCAGGTCGAGGACCGCGGCCGGTACCGGCACCAGCATCACGAAGATCACGCTGATCGCGGCCATCGGCAGCATGTAGTCGCGCAGCCGGTGCCAGATCGACGCCTGCGCCGGCAACGGTCCCGCGGCAAGGGTTGCTGTGCTCATCTCTGCACCCCTCCAAAACCCGGAACCGCGGAGCGGTGCCGTTCGCGCAGCTCGGCCTCCACACGCTGGCGGTAGAGATAGGCGAGAATCGCGGCGACGGCCGCATACAGCTCCACGGGGATCGACTGGCCGACCTCGACGGTGCGGTAGAGCGACTGCGCCAGCGGCGGATTCTCGATGATGGGCACGCCCGCCCATCGCGCCTCGGCCTTGATCTCTTCGGCCAGCAGGTTCCGCCCCTTGGCCAGCACTTTGGGCGCTTCCATGGTCACGAAGTCAAAGCCCAGAGCCACGGCGTAGTGCGTGGGATTGGTCAGCACCACGGCGGCTCTGGACACATCGGCCTTCACGCGGCGGCGACGCATCTGGCGCTGCAGGCTGCGAATGCGGCCGCGGATCTGCGGGCTGCCCTCGGTCTCCTTGAACTCGTCGCGCAGGTCCTGGCGGCTCATCTTCAGCCGCGATTCCCGGCTCTGCCACTCCACCAGGTAGTCAATCGCCGACCAGCCGAAGAGCAGCCACGCCGCGGCCAGCATCAATCCGTAGATGTCCTTCCCGAGCAGTTCCAGCCGCGCCGTCGAGAACGGCGGAACAGTCAACTGCCGCGCGATGCGCTGTGCGGCGAAGACAGCCAGGAAACTCGCCGGGACGAGCGACTTGCCCAGACGCGCGGCGGCGCGCAGCGAAAACAGGTTCTTGAGATTGGCCACGGGATTGACGCGCTCCGGCTTGAATGCGATGGCGCTCCCGCGAACCGTCACCCCGCCGGTCTGCGCGATGCCCGCCGTGAGCGCTCCCACCGCCACCATCGCCATCACCGCGGCCGGCGGGCCCAACACCGCGAGCACGAGCCGCCGCACGGCGATCATGGTTGGCTGCAGCGTCGACGGCTCCCAGTTCCCCGGCGCGCCCTGCAGAAGAAATCCCGCATACGCGCTTCGCCACGCCTCCATGGTCCGGCCACCGAGCACGCCCAGCGCCATCACGCCGGCCAAAGTTCCCGCCGCGGCGGTCAGCTCGCGGCTGTGCAGCAGGTCGCCTTCCTTGCGCGCCTTCTCGCGCCGGTGCTGCGTGGCCTGTTCGGTGCGCTCTCCGGGCATAATCTAGCCTCCGAACCCCGGCGCCGCGCCGGGCGCCGCAATCAGCCGTTCGGCCATGTCGAGTAACCCGGCAAAGCGCGCTTCGATAAAGCGCGGCCAAAGCGCCAGTGAGCCGGCCAGGATCGCAAATCCCGTCAGCGTCTTGAGCGGCACGGTCAGCGACATCACCGGAAGTTGCGGACTCAACTTGCCCAGCAGGGCCACGGCAATCTCCACCAGCATGGTTGCCGCCAGCACCGGCGCGGCTAATTCAAGTGCGGCCAGAAAGACCCCGCCCGCCGCGCGCA
>Ga0326727_10024816_pt1 | contig 11296 bp, 10 predicted proteins | sample MB2enrmetagenome_FD_207643 | JGI IMG/M metagenome (GOLD analysis project Ga0326727, IMG submission 207643) | Lab enriched peat soil microbial communities from McLean, Ithaca, NY, United States - MB29MY | ecosystem: Environmental > Terrestrial > Soil > Wetlands > Peat | place: USA: New York... | reverse complement strand
CTGGGCTGCCTACTGGACATCTGCGGCCAATTTCGCCGCATCATGGCTCCCATCGACCAGCAGATGCAATGCGAAAAAATCTAAAAACAACTTTTTCAGGATCGACTAAGTCTTCTATTTTCTAAGTCTTGGGCATTTTGAGTGTCCAAGACGCATCTATGGTGCGCCCGGAGAGATTCGAACTCCCGACCTAACGCTCCGGAGGCGTTCGCTCTATCCAGCTGAGCTACGGGCGCGCATATCCAGAATACCGCACTTTGGACTTCCCCGGCGCGCTCTGCCCTAAGAACCCTCGCGAGCGGTCTCTACTGTTCGCCGCTCCAATTCTAGGCCTCTGATCCCTGACCCTTGATCTCCGATCGCTGCCTGCGCATCTCCTCCATCACGCTTTGGATCAGCGCCTTTGCGCCCTCCATCCCTTCGAGCACTGCCTGCAAATCCAGCGCCGGCTGCGCCGGGTTCCGGCTCGACGCGCAATAAACCCCATGCTGCCCCACCAGAATCAGCGCGTCCGTCAGCAGGTCCAGCGCCACCGCCAACCTGCCCCGCTCCACGCCCATCATGAACTCGTGCCGCTCCAGTTCCGTCCGCTTCTCGTCGAATACATTCATGCCTCAAGCCTATCCGAAATGCCTGCGCCAGTCCTCTCGCCTGAGCCGAAATTGACTGCCTCAAACATCCAGCTTGCGCATATACTCCGCATCCAGCCGCAGCGCCTCCATGGTGTCGATGTCGAACTCCTCCTGCTCGATAAAGTATTGCTTCAGCCCGCTTGCCGCGCGCAAAATCGGCGCATAGTTCACCACGCCCCGCCCCATCACCGTCGAATGGAACTCCCCGTTCGCGCCCTTCACCATGTCTTTCACGTGCAGCAGCGGGAACCGCTCCTGCGCTTTGCTCAGAAACTCCACCGGGTCGCGACCTGCCGCGAACACCCAACCGCAATCCATCTCGAAGACCATCAGCTTGGGGTCGGTGAGCCGAAGCAGCTCGTCATAAAACAACACGCCGTTCTCCGACCGAAACTCCGGCGTGTGGTTGTGGTAGCCGAAGGTCATTCCCGCGGCCTTCACCTTTTCGCCAATGCGGTTGTACTCCCCCGCCGCCCAGCGCCAATCGTCCAGCGTCATCGGACCCTTCGCCGCCGGATCGCGGTGGTCCGTCCACGAGCAGATAATGTACTCCAGCCCCAGCTTCTGCCCATACTCGATCAGCTTGTCGAGCTGGGGCCGCAGCACGCTCATCGGATGGTGCGTGCTCACGCAGCGCAGCCCCGCATCGTCCATCGCGCGCCGAAACTCCGCCGCCGTCTTATCGTAATAGCCCGCGGCCTCGACCCTTGTGTAGCCAGCCTCCCGCACCTTGCGCAGCGTCCCGCCAAAATCCTTGGGCAGCAGTTCGCGCACACTGTAGAGTTGCAGCCCGATGGGCATCTTCATCGTTGCCGCCTCCAGCCGTTCAACACCAGCACACGCCGCGGCCGCAACCGCACCCGTAGCTTTCAAAAAACTCCTGCGCGAAGTAAGACTCTTGGTCGCATTCAATTCTCCCATTGGTTCACCCCATCATCGTAAATCGCAATTCTCGCCCTCAATGCCGCCCCGTGTCCAGAAACACCGGCGCCATCCCCTCCGCCTCATTCCCATCCCGAATTCTTTTCCGGCGCCAAGGGCAAAAACAGGAATGCCTCTTCACACAAGTTAAATCGAACGCGCTTGTTCATGTGACAATAGAACAAGTTAGAAAATGACGAGCGATAACGTTCCAGAATCCGACCACGGCCTCAACGCCGACCCCCGCGAAGAGCCCGTCAACGACGCGCCAGAAGCATCCTTCGCCGACCTGCTCACCGCCTTCGAGAAGACCCACTCGCACAAGGCCGAACCCGGCGCGGCGCAGTTGCAGGGCACTGTTGTCTCGCTCTCCGCCGAACAGGTCTTCCTCGACATTGGCTACAAAACCGAAGGCGTTCTGCCCCGCTCCGCGTTTGACTCGGACGCCGCATCCGTCAAGCCGGGCGACGTCTTCACCGTCTCCGTCACTGGCCGCGACGAGGAGCACTACTACCAGCTCTCCCGCTTCAAAGTCGCGCAGCCACGCGATTGGTCGGCCCTCGAAGCCGCCTTCGAGCAGAAGCTGGCCATCGTCGGCACCGTCACCGCCCTGGTCAAAGGCGGCCTCACCGTCGATGTCGGCGTCCGTGCCTTCATGCCCGCCAGCCGCAGCGGAACCCGCGACGCCGCCGAGCTTGAGAAGCTGGTCGACACCGAGATCACCTGCCGCATCACCAAGCTCGATATCGCCGATGAAAATGTTGTAGTCGATCGCCGCGTGGTCCTCGAAGAGCAAGCCCGCGTCGCCCTCGAAGGCCAATACCAGGCCATGAAGGAAGGCGACGTCCTCCCCGGCACCGTCCGCACCCTCATGCCCTACGGCGCGTTCATCGACATGGGAGGAATCGACGGCCTGCTCCACGTCAGCGACATCTCCCACGCCCGCGTCGCCAAGCCGGAAGACGTTCTGACCGTGGGCCAACAAGTTCAGGTCAAGATTCTCAAGATCGATCCCGAATCCAAAAAGATCTCTCTCGGCCTCAAGCAGCTCCAGCCCGAGCCCTGGCAAACCGCTCCCGATCGCCTGCTCGCCGGCCAGCGCATCACTGGCACCGTCACCCGCCTGGCCGACTTCGGGGCTTTTGTTGAGATCGAGCCCGGCGTCGAAGGCCTCATTCATATCTCCGAAATGTCCTACGGCAAAAAGCTCCGTCACCCCAGCGACATTCTCAAGCAGGGCGACCGCGTCGACGCCGTAATCCTCTCCATCAAGCCCGAAGAGCGCCGCATCGCCCTCGGCCTCAAGCAGACCCTCACCGACCCCTGGTTCAACGTGCCGCAGAAGTTTCCCGTCGGCTCGCAGATCGAGGGCCCCGTCACCAAGCTCATGAACTTCGGCGCCTTCGTGCAGTTGGAAGAGGGAATCGAGGGCCTGATCCACGTCAGCGAAATCAGCGCCGAGAAGCGCATTCATCATCCGCAAGACGTGCTCCGCGTTGGCCAGATCGTCAAAGCGCAGATCCTCGCCATCGACCCGCAGAAGCGGCAGATCAAGCTCAGCATCAAGAAGCTGGTCCCCAGCAGCATCGATGAGTACATCGCCGAGCACAAGGTGGGCGACAAGGTCTCCGGCCGCGTCGTCGAGCAATCGCCCACGCTCACCCACGTCGAGCTGGGCGAAGGCATCCGCGCCATCTGCTGCACCAATTTCGCAACCGCTACACCCACGTCCCTGCCCACGGCGCAGCTCGGAGTCGAGCCCGATCTGTCCAGCCTGTCTTCGATGTTGAAGGCCCGCTGGAAGGGCAACGTTCCCTCCGCGTCTGCCACTCCCGAACCTCTAACCGCCGGCCAAATCCGCACCTTCAAAATCAAGAAACTAGACCCCGCAACCAAAAAGATCGAAGTGGAGTTGGCGTAGAGCAGGCTGCAGAGACTGGGCTTTGAAAGGGCACGACTTCAGTCGTGCCGCTAGCAGTAGCCAAGAATGTGGGCTTTAGCCCCTGAGGGATGCTATTCGGCAATTGGCGTTTTACCACAGACTGCTAAGGGGCGGGTTGGATCATTGGCTGCGCGTTTGCGATTCTGCACCAAGCCCGTCTCCATACTCCGCCCAGATAGGTAACGTAACTTAGAAAATAGTCCGGGCTGAAAATCTGTATCGCGGCGGATGCCTTTCCGCCACGGTCGGCACCATAACGAAAGAGCTGATCTGGGTGATGGTCAATCTCTTCGGCCACCTTAAGACCCAAAGCCGTTTCAATTTCCTTCCAAGACGGAGCCCACGGTGTGGGAAACTGAAACTCGTCATCCGGCAATATCTTGCGATAGGAATCGAGCAACACAGATACCTCATGCGTGGGTATTTTGACTGCGCCCGTCGATTTCTGAATACACGCCTTTAGGAATAGCTCTGTTGCGATATTCAGGCAGTAGTAACAAACTGACCCCTGAGACCATTGAAGTGCCTGACCCGCTTCACCCGAAGCTTCGCAAAGCAAAGCTGCAGCTTGGAGAAAGGCGATAGCCTGCTCGTAGGATTTCTGAAGCACAGGCAAGCTGCGGAACTTGGAAGAGTCGACGGATACCCCTGGCCAACGGGTCTCCACGGGAAACGGCGAATAGACATATTCAATCTCCCCGTTAGCGTGACGTATCTCAGCTTCCACATGATTCGACGATTCCAACTGATGACCTCCAGACACGGCCAAGTGCCCCACTACCCGATATTGAGATGTGAGATTCCACAGTCTTAAATTGGAATGGCCAACCTGAGCGTCGCTCAGCGACGGCTTCGGAAGTCAATAATAGACTCCATGTTCCATGCGCGTAAGCATCGGCTCAAGCACCTTCATGTCATAACCGCTCTTCTCAACGGCCTGGAGCGGCGTCTGACCGTGCAGTTCTTCATTTGGCAGCGACAACCAAAGCGATGCCTTGATTTCGTCCCCAAACGCATCCACTGTACGCGAGACCAACACTCGGTATCGTTCAATGTCAAGCTGAGTACGGGGCGGATTTGACATGACTCATTCTCTCAAACTTCAGGCGGGCAGTTGTTTTCGATGCGGCACATTTGCTGTTCAGGTAACTAGACTCGAAACCTGCAAATTCGTCTCACCACGAAACCATAAATCCCTTCCCCACGTCTAACGTTTCATCCCATTCCCCACGCCACGGAGCCAACCTGTGCCCAATCTCTGGAATGACATCAAGCATTCTCTGCACATGTTCCTTAAGAACCCCGGCTTCACCATAGCCGCCGTTGCCGCCCTGGCCCTCGGCATCGGAGCCAACACCGCCATCTTCACCGTCGTAAACGCCGTGCTTCTCAAGCCGCTCAGCTATCCCAATGCGGACCGCATCGTGCAGTTTCAGACCACCTACCCCGATGGCAAAAATGAAGTCGCCTCCATCACCAAATTTCACAACTGGCAGCGCCTGACCAGCGTCTTCAGTGAAGTGGCGGCCTACGACTTCGGCGGTCCCGGCTTCAACATCACCGGCGACCGCCCGGAGCAAGTCCACGGCATTCATGTGACCGAGGGATATTTCCGCCTCTTCGGCGCTCCTGTCCTGCTCGGCCGCACCTTCACCCCGCAGGAGGACCTGCCCAACGCCGGCAAGGTTGTGGTGCTGAGCTACGGGCTGTGGCAGCGCAACTTTGGCGGCGATCCTAACATCGTCGGCCGCTCGCTCTCGCTGGGAAACGAGCCCTATACAATTGTCGGAGTCCTCGGCCGCTCCTTCCAAACCGATCCAGAATCGGACCTCTGGCTGCCCTTCCAATTCGAGCCCAACAGCACCAATCAGGGTCACTTCTTCCTGGCTGCGGGAATGCTCAAGCCCGGCGTAACGCTGGCTCAGGCCAACGCGCAATTGGGTCTCGCCTCCCAGCAGTTCCACCGCGACTATCCAACCCAGGATCCGAAGATGGGCTTCGCCATCCAGCCTCTGCGCGACTCCATCGTCAGCGGCGTGCGCTCGTCGCTTTTTGTCTTGCTCGGCGCGGTGGGCCTGGTGCTCCTCATCGCCTGCGCCAATGTCGCCAATCTCCTGCTGGTCCGCGCCACGGGGCGCAAGCGCGAGTTCGCCATCCGCTCCGCCCTGGGAGCCGGCCGCAAGCGCATCGTCCGTCAACTGCTTACTGAGAGCGTTCTGCTCTCGGTCACCGGCGGCGTTCTTGGCCTGCTGCTAGGGTTTGCCGGCCTTCGCGCCCTGCTTGCCGTCAGCCCCGCCGGCCTTCCCCGCATCGGTGAAAATGGCGCTGCGGTCGGGCTCGACTGGCGCGTTCTCTGCTTCACCCTCGCCGTTTCACTGCTCACCGGCATTCTCTTTGGACTCTTTCCCGCCATCAGCGCCTCGCGCCTCGATCTCAACTCCGCGCTCAAAGACACCAGCAACCGTTCCGGCAGAGGAATTCGCCAAGGCAAGGCCCGCTCCCTGCTGGTGGTGAGCGAAGTTTCGCTCGCCATCGTGCTGCTGATCGGTTCCGCGCTGCTTATCCGCACATACATCGCCCTGCGCTCGGTCAATCCCGGCTTCGACGCTCACAACGTGCTCACGGCCGAGATGTCGCTCACCGGCGACCGCTTCCAGAAGACGGCCGGAGTGGCCCAGGTCTCCCTTGCGGGTAGAGACCGCCTCAACGCCATTCCCGGTGTTGAAGCCTCCGCCTCGACCTGCTGCCTGCCCCTCGAAGGCGGCTTCGGACTGCCCTTCATCATCGTCGGCCGCCCGCTCGGAAAGGAGACGCAGACCGGCGGCGCCGGCTGGATGAATGTCTCGCCGGGCTTTTTCAGCGTCTTCAAAATTCCCATCCTGCGCGGCCGCGACTTTTCCGACCATGACGTCGCCGGCGCGCCTGGCGTCGTCCTCATCAACCAGGCCATGGCCAACAAGTTCTGGCCCAAACAAGACCCGATCGGCCAGCAGATTATCATCGGCCGTGGCGTCGGTCCGCAGTTCGAAGAGCCCGCCCGCCAGATCATCGGCGTCGTCGGAGATACCCGCGACGGCGGCCTCAATCGCGACCCGGGACCTCTGATGGTCATTCCGCAGGCCCAGGTCATCGACTCCATCACCGCGCTCAACTCCAGCATCGTCCCCATGGGATGGATCGTCCGCACCCATGGCGACCCGCATCAGCTCATCCCCGCCGTGACCGAACAGCTTCGTCAGGCCAGCGGCGGATTTCCCCTAGCGCGCGTCCGTCCCATGGACGAAATCGTAATCCGCTCCACCGCCCGCGACAGCTTTAACATGCTTCTTCTCACCATCTTTGGTGCGGTCGCGCTGGTGCTGGCCGCCATCGGCATTTACGGCCTCATGGCCTACTCCGTCCAGCAGCGCACCCAGGAGATGGGCATCCGCATGGCCCTCGGCGCCGACCGCCGCACCATCCGCAACCTGGTCGTCTGGCAAGGCATGAGGCTGACCATCGTCGGCGTGGTTCTGGGCATCGGTGCGGCCTTCGGGCTCACCCGCCTGATCGCCAGCTTCCTGTTCGGCGTAAAGTCATGGGACCCCATCGTCTTCTGCACCGTGCCGGTAATCCTCGCCGCCGTAGCCCTGCTCGCGGTGTGGCTTCCCGCCACCCGCGCCGCCCAGCTCGACCCCATGAAAGCCCTCCGCGTCGAGTAACTTAGCCACGACTCGGAGAAGCGCCGCTACAGATACACCTCATCGATGTAGCACCAGCGCCAATCCTCGCCCCGCTCCGCCGACGCAATCAGCGGATGCCCCAGCGCATGAAAGTGCGCCCGCGCATGGCGGTTCTTCGACGAGTCGCAGCAGCCCACATGCCCGCACTCCAGGCACATCCGAAGGTGCACCCACTCGTCGCCCATCTTCATGCACTCTTCGCAACCTTTGGTCCGCGGCTTCACCTTCTTCAGATGCCCCGCAATGTGAGTACATACAGTAGCCATCCTCGACCTCCGACGATCCGAGCCTCTTCACACTCAAGTTTTACACCGCCTCACGCTGCTCCGCCAGGTCGCAGAGCTTTCGCCTGAACATCTCAAACAGCAACGGGTTTGCATTGTAGTCTCATTGTGACTACAATCGAGTCTGATCTCTCGCCTTAAAGGAGCACCCATGATCACCGCCGACACTTACGTACGCGCTCGAATCGACACGAGCACCAAAGAACGCGCCGCCGATGCTCTTGAATCCATGGGGCTTTCCATCTCCGACGCCATCCGCCTTTTAATGCTGCGCATTGCGGACGAACGCCGACTGCCTTTCGAGGTCAAAGTCCCCAATGCCACCACTCGCGAGGCAATGGCAGAACTTGAAGCCGGAAAAGGAAAGAGCTTCGCCAGCGTCGAGGCTCTGATGGCGGACCTGCATGCGGACGATTAATCCAATTATCTGGCTAGCTCACTCGCCCCACCCTTTGGCCCGTTCCACAGCCCTCTGCCAGCGACCCAGCCGTTCCTCCCGCTCGCCCGCGTCCATCTTCGGCTCGAACCGCACATCGCCCTCCCGCTTGGCCCGCAACTCCTCCGGGCCGGCCCAGAATCCGCTCGCCAGCCCCGCCAGATACGCCGCGCCAAGCGCAGTAGTTTCAGTCACTTGTGGCCTAACAACCGGCACTCCAAGCAGATCGGCCTGGAACTGCATCAGCAAATTGTTCACGGATGCGCCGCCATCCACACGCAGCGCCCCCAGCGGCGTTCCCGTCTCGCTCTCCACGGCCTTCAGCACGTCCGCCACCTGAAAAGCGATGCTCTCCAGAGCTGCCCGGGCAATGTGTCCTGGATTGGTATCCCTGCGCAAACCGATCAGCAGGCCGCCCGCGTGTGCATCCCAGTGCGGCGCGCCCAACCCCACAAACGCCGGTACAAACACCAATCCGCCAGCGTCGGGAACGCTCGCCGCCAGCGCTTCCACATCGCTCGACGAGCCAATCAGCTTCAGGTTGTCCCTGAGCCATTGCACCACCGCTCCGCCGATAAAAATGCTCCCTTCAAAGGCATATTCCAGCCGCCTCTGCGCGCTTGCCGCCACCGTGGTAATCAGCCTGTGTTTCGACCGCTTGAATTCTCCGCCAATGTGCTGCAGCAGAAAGCAACCCGTTCCATATGTGTTCTTTGCCTCGCCCGCGCCCCAGCACAACTGGCCAAACAGAGCGGCCTGCTGGTCGCCTGCAATCCCGGCAATCTCCGCGCCGCCCAGGCCCAGCGTCGTGGTCACCTCGCCAACCCTTTCGCTGGACCAAACCACCTCCGGCAGCATGCTTTCGGGAACGCCAAAAATCCGCAGCAGCTCCGCGTCCCACTCGCCCGTCACAATGTTGTAGAGCAGCGTCCGCGACGCGTTGGTCACGTCGGTCACGTGCCGCTTCCCGCTCGTCAAGTGCCAGATCAGCCAACTGTCCACCGTCCCAAAGGCCAACTCTCCCCGGTCAGCTTGCGCCCGCGCGCCTTCCACGTTGTCCAAGATCCAGCCCACCTTAGTTGCTGAAAAATAAGGATCAAGCACCAGCCCGGTCTTCGATGAAACCGTCTCCTCGACCCCGCTCTCACGCAACGCTTCGCAGCGCCCCGCCGTCCTGCGGTCCTGCCACACAATCGCCGGATGGATCGGCTTGCCCGTCGCCCGTTCCCACACGATTACGGTCTCGCGCTGGTTCGTAATCCCGATCGCCGCCACGTCCCTCGGGCGCGCCCCAACCTTGCCCAGCGCTTCAACCGCGCAGGCCAGCTGGCTGGTCAGGATCTCCATCGGATCGTGCTCCACCCACCCGCCACTCGGGTAAAACTGCTCAAACTCCCGCTGCGCCACCGCGCCAATCGTTCCCGCTTCATTGAAAAGAATCGCCCGCGAGCTTGTAGTTCCCTGATCCAGAGCAAGTATGTATGCCATCTTTGCTGTCCCGCCTTTGCCCACCAGTCAAACATGCAAGGCAGCGCGTGGGCAAACGGAGCAGTTGCCCGTCAGCAATTCTGAGTGGGGGAGCAGAGAGGCATCCAGTGCAGTTCCTCCCGGAAGGGAGGATCCGAAAATAGCCCAGGGTGAAACCCTGGGGAAGCGTTCAGCCGAGGGATTCCCGCCCCGCAAGGGGCGGTGTGAAAGCTCAGCTCCGTCACCGGATCACGCAATCCGGTGTGCAAGTGCTCGATCCGCCCTTCCAGAGCGGATGAACCTCTCTTGACCTCTTACCCAAGGCTGCGCTGCGCTTGCTCTGGGCTATTTTCGATGGCTCCCTCCGGGAGCAGACCAATGCGCTGCTCATCGGATGGCCGATGTCGTGATCCATTTAGAATTGCTGGTTGCCCGTGCTGGCCAATTTATGGACTGATCGATCCACAGCCTGTGGAAATCTCCTCGCGCCGCGCACCATCGTTCTTTCACACAGCATTCAAGTGAAGCCCGTTTCTGCACCGGCAGATGTGCAGATTCTCTCGCCGGCGACCCTCCCCAACCACGAACAATCGGAAGTTTCGCTGGGATGGCTACTCAGGGTAACCAATCTGCGGTGACCTGAGACGTAGACGCGCCCCTCGGAAATTGCCCCTTTAGGCGCATTGTGACGCAGACGGAACGGTGGTCAAATCTGAATATCGAAAGGGAACAGAGTTTCGGTAGACGCTGAAGGAGACCCACATGACCACCAATGCACAAGCGCAATTTGCCGATATGGCTGAAGTGAACCTCACCTGGCAAATACCCGAAGCTGAAACCCTCAGAATCAAGGACGACTCAACCATCCGCTATGCCGCGGCTGCGGTCGCGTTCGGGCTTGTGTTCGGTGTCGCACTCGCAGCCACTGTAGGCAATGCACTTGTTCCCATATCGTCTCCCAGTCAATCGTCGGTTGTTCCCACTGCGGCAGTCGTACCCGGCCAGGCGGCTCCTCGTGCCGGGCACGCTCTGCCGAACCACACTCAATCCGGCAAACAAGCAGTCTCCGCGTCTCCCTCCTCGGTCATTCCAGTCGCTCTCAAAACCTCCGTCAACCGCAAGTCCGCAGCCGGCCATCGTCGTCACGGTGCCCGCAAAGCATTGTTTACCAGAATCTCCTTCAACCCGCGCAGGTCGAAACCAACCTTCAAATTTGTTCCAGCCCCCGCACCTGCACCCGCCAGAATTGAATCAAGAGCCATCCAGGCGCTTGCTGTCTCGTTCTTCATGGAAGGAGACGCAACCGTCGCCGACTTCGACTCCTCCAGCGGCATGATCCAGACCGACGAGGGCAAGTCCTTCCTCATCGGAGTGCCGGCCGGCGTCAGCAACACTGGCCCCTGGCAGGATTACCACCGCAATGTTCATTACCGTTGTGATCAATCCGGAAACTGCACCATCAGCGGCGCAGGCGTTGTCGTCTCCAACGCTAAGCTCACTTAGGCAGGTCTAATCGTTGCATTCATTCTGAGTCGAATACAGGAGCTGGGCGTTCCATCGGAACCCCAGCTCTCTCCGTTTTAAGCCCCTATCCGTAAATAGGTAGCGCCGGTCTCCAGACCGGCTGTACTGGCGGCGTCCTCGCCGCCAGCAGCGGTGCGCGGGTCAAGAGACCGGCACGAAAGGCGGGTCAAGAGACTGCGCTACCTCAAGAGCGAACTTACGGATAAGTTCTACGCCCCTATCATTGCCGGGCCCAGGGAATTTACCCTTGATCTCGGGAGCCATTTCAATGAGCCAAGCCAAATCCATATCTGCCGCCGCCTCGGGAACCTTCACCATCGGAGGCGACCTCACCGTCAATCGCCTAGGCTACGGAGCCATGCGCATCA
>Ga0326727_10024815_pt1 | contig 11297 bp, 5 predicted proteins | sample MB2enrmetagenome_FD_207643 | JGI IMG/M metagenome (GOLD analysis project Ga0326727, IMG submission 207643) | Lab enriched peat soil microbial communities from McLean, Ithaca, NY, United States - MB29MY | ecosystem: Environmental > Terrestrial > Soil > Wetlands > Peat | place: USA: New York... | reverse complement strand
AACCGCCCTGAAAACGAGGCCCTCCGCAAGACCCTTTTGCAGACGCCGCTGGCGTTCTACCGAAAGCTGCGGGACGACCTACGCGAGGGGAAAGAAACCACGCCGGAGGCCCGATCGCAGCTAGCCGACGCCTATTTCAGGCTGGCGACCCTGAACCGCGACGTTGGCTCGCTGGCCGACGCGCTGTCGGCGTACGACGAAGCGGCCTCCCTCCTTGAGCCGTTGACCCGCGAAATGCCGGCGGGGCAACAAGCCTCCTTGCGCCAGCGTCTCGCGTTGACTCTAGCCGAGCGGGGCGACCTGCAGACGTCCAGCCGCAGCCAGAGCGCCGCTGCGCACGAGTCGTTCCTGAAGGCGCGGGAACTGTTGCAAGCCCGCATCGGGAAAGAGCCCGACGACGCGGCGGCGAGAACGCTGCTCGCTCGCGTGCTGCTCGGCACGTCGAAGCTGCAGGCACGCCATGGAGAAAGCGGCGCCGCGCTGGCCACCCTGCGAGAAAGCCTGAGCGTGTTAGAAGAGGCCCGGCGGCGTGCCCCGGATAACGTGGAAGCCGGCATCCTCCTGTGCAGGACGCACCTGAGTCTCAGCGATGCGTTGTTGGATCTTCGCGGCCGCGTGGCCGAAGCGCAGACCGCAGCGGAGGAGGGACTGCGGATCGCGCAGGGTCTGGCACGAGTCCGTCCGGACGACCCGGAATGCCAGCAGCAGTTGACTGATGCTTACGACGGTCTGGGTTCGGCTTATCAGGCCAAGGGCGAACAGGACAAGGCGTTGGAGGTCTACAACAAGCAGCTAGCCGCGGCCGAGGAGATGTTGAAGGCCCGCCCCACGTTCACCCGTTACAAACTTGACCGCGTCTATGCACTGTGCAACGTCGCGTCCGCTCAGTACTACCTCGGGCGTTACGCCGAGGGTCTGGCGACGCTGCAAAAGGCTCAGGATCTGGCCGATTCCCTGGTCAAGGAGCACCCGACCGGCGTCCAGTTCAAGAAAGCCCTGAGCATGGCGTGGAGCCGCCGGGCCATTCCGCTCAACGCCCTCGGCCGTGTGTCCGAAGCCCTGGAGGCGATTGAGAAGGCGGCGGCCATTCGGGAGGAAGTGACGCGGGCCGACCCCAACGACGTGGACGCACTTCGCGAGACCGCCGGAGGATACTACAATGTCGGTCTGCTGAACCGGAATGCGGGCCGCGTCGAACCGGCTCTGGTGGCTTACGCCAAGTCCCTGCAGCTCCGCGAACGCCTGGCCCGTGAACACCCCGACGAGCCTCGCTTCGCGCTGGACACCGCTTCGACGCTGGGGAATATCGCGTCGGTCGAGTTCGAACGCCGCCGCCACAAGGAAGCCCTGTCCTCATACGAGCGGGCGGTCGAGATCCTGCAAAAGCTGGTCGCCGACCACCCGGATAACGCGGAGTTCCTAAACTACCTCATCCGGGCCCGGCAGAACCTGGCCGGCACTCTTACCCAGCTAGGGCTGACCGAGAAAGCGCTCGAGATCCTGCGTGCCGCACAGGAACCTTGCGAGCGCATGGCCCGGGAACATCCCGGCGTGGTGCAGTACCAGGACGATCTCACCAACTGCTGGAGCCAATTCGGCTCGACATATCTGAAGGCCGGACGGTTTGACGAGGCGGCTGCGGCCTACCAGTCCGCGCTCGACCTGCAGGCAAAGCTGGTCGACGCCAACCCCGCCAACCGAGACACTCGCGACCGCCTGGTCGAATACCTGAAATCGAGAGCGCAGGCTGACGAGAAACGGAGTCACTTTGCCGACGCCGCCAAGGGCTATCGCCGTGCCGCCGAGGTGTGTGCGGACACGTCTGACAGTTCGGCGGAACACTTCTACAACGTAGCCTGTTGCCATGCGCGGCTGGTGTCGGTGGCTGGGAAGACTGGTTCGGGCCTGTCGGCCGCGGACGGCAAGGCCGAGGGTGACAAGGCCATGCAATTCCTCCGCCGGGCCTTCGCGGCCGGCTTCCACGACGCCGAGGCGACGCGCGCGGACGACGACCTCGCGTCCCTGACCCAGCGCGACGATTTTCGAAAGCTGCTCGACGAAATGGCGACGAAGGCCAAGCCGGATGGCAAATAACTCGTAAATGTGGTTGGGCACCGGGTTAATTCAAGTGGTGTTTTGACGCGGACATCGCACCCTCGTCGAAGACTCAGTAACCCAACTCAGGTGAGCTCGTTCTGAATTCTCACGAGGAAAGTGCGTTATGACCGGTGCGCCGGCTGGCGGCTCGCAACATCGACCCGATTTTATGGTCGTGCTCGGACTTCTGCCGCCTTACGTGGTGGAAGATGTTCACGCGGCCTATCGTGAAAAAGTGCTGGGCGTTCACCCCGACCGCGGTGGAGATGCCGCCGCGTTCAACCGATTGAGCAATGCTTACGAGCAGGCTGTTGAGTATTTACGATTCCAGGGCGATCGGCGCGCTTGGATTGCCAATCAGGTCGAGTGCCACCTGCTTCAGGAGGAAGTCGCAGCAGAGATTCGCGGCCGCAACGGTGAAGTTGAATTCGAGCGCATGGACTGGGTGAAAGAATCGTGGGGCGATGGCTTTGAACTATTGGCCGCTCGGCTGCGGACTATTCGAATGCGCGGGTTACGGGACGGCGACACCTTTCTCGCGTATCTCAGCGGTCGGCAGCTGCCGTATTTGACCAGGTTGGACCTGGCCGGCAGCCAGATTACTGACGCCGGGCTGCGTTCGATGAGCAAATTCGGTGTACTTCAATGGTTAGACCTTTCGGAAACGCAGGTGACGTACTCTGGCTTACGTACAGCCCTGGATCAATTGCCGGCATTAACGCGATTGAATGTACAGGCGACGCGGCTCGGCTGGTTGAGGCGATGGCTTCTGAATCGCTCTCATCCGCGAGTGAGCGTTATGGCAGTGGCCCCGGGTAAATGGATGACAGCGCCAGCCAGCCCGGCCGATGTCTTGCTTCCAAACCGGCAATAGAATCGGTGCTCACTGCGCGGGACGGTTCCGTCATTTCATCGGCTATGCATCTTCTGTCTGGCTGAGCCTGTTTGCAGTTGCAGGTTCAATAAAGCCTCTCGATCGGTGTCGCCTCGCTCGGCAGGATGGGCAATGGCCTACCCAATGCATCCTGAACCATGGCATGGGGATCGATACCGAGGTTTCGGTAAACCGTTGCCAGCACATCACGATAGTGGATCGGCTGATCCTTCGCCTGTGAGGCGGTAGAATCGGTCGACCCGATGACCTGCCCCATCCGCATGTTGCCGCCTGATAGAAGCGCGCCGTTCACGCGCGACCAATGATCACGTCCGGCGTCCTTGTTGATCTTTGGTGTCCGCCCGAATTCGCCCCAGACGACGACCGTGACGTCACGGTCCAGTCCGCGTGCGTAAATGTCTTCCACCAACGCCGAAATACCGGTGTCGAATGTCGGCAGATGTTGGCGGAGATGGCGGAAGTTGCCCCCATGCGTGTCCCAAAATCCATATGCCACGGTAACGACGCGCGCTCCCGCCTCGACCAGGCGACGCGCCATTAGCAACTGGTCGTTCCACAGTGGCGCACCGTCGCCGAGGTGGTTGGGCGAGCCGCGTCCATAACGTTCACGAACTGCTGCAGGCTCACGCTCAATATCCAGCGCTCTTACGAGCGTGCTTGACGTGAGCACGTCGAATGCCTTCTGTTGGCAGTCGTCCATGGCCCCTGCCTCGGGCCTATCCCGTTCACGTCGCAACTGATCGAGCTGGTCGAGCAAATTGCGGCGGTCGGCCAGTTCCAGCGTCGTAGTTCGAGGCAGCAACAGGGCAACATCATCGCGGTCGACGCGAGCTCCGGCGCAGGCCCGTGGCAGAAACCCGGGACCGGGGCTGTTGTACGGCCGGTGCTGCATCACCGGAGACAAGTCAACAAAGGCGGGTATTACCCGATCGGTCGCGCCGAGCACCCGCGTGACAACGGAGCCGAAGTGCGGCCGGCCTTCCCGCTTACTGACGCCCATCGGAAAGCCGGTCAGATTCTGAAAACTGGAGTGTTCGTCCTGCAGTCCGACCAGAGAGCGAATCAGGGCAACCTTGTCCAGAGCCGCGGCCGTGCGTGGGAGCAATTCGCCGATCTGCACCCCGGGCACGCGAGTTGCGATGGGATGAAATTCGCCGCGAACTTCGGCCGGCGCTCCGGGTTTCAGGTCGAAGGTGTCCTGATGTGCCAGCCCGCCGGAGAGGTAGACCATGATAACCGACTTCTGCGACCGACTCTTTGGGCTATTGGCCTCTGCGCGAAATAGCTCGGACAGAGTCAGTCCGCCGACCGCCAGCCCACCAATGTGAAGAAACGACCGCCGGGAAACACCGTCGCAGAAGCGCGACCGAGAACTGAGAAGGGTCAGCATGCGAAGAAAGTCCGGGCGTCGGGTGGGAGTCGGAGGCCAGTTCGGGTGGGAGAGGCTGTATGGCTGTGTTTGTTAGACTACACGATGAGTGAGGCTTGGAGCAAGCGCTTTCACCGACGCTGCACCTCTACTCGGTCATGTAACGCGTGATTCGCCCGCGGGCCGCGATCCGCCATGTCCGGCTCTGCATGACCTCTGTCTGCCGCCACCTGACCGATGAGTTCTTTTGACTCTCCAATCGTTTAGCCCGTCGCATCTGCAGAACGCTGTGCCGGCGCCGCCCCGTTTGAGATGCTCTAAGTCCGCTTGTATACTGGACAGTCTCGGATTCCACCCGTTTCAGTCCTCGATCTGCTGTCGCGGGATTTGCACCGATGAGCGACTCCGGCCGCCCAGCCAATGGCGACGATGTGTCGATCGATCGACGGATGACATTGGTATGCGATCTGTTCGCCATCGCGCTCACGTCCCGTTCGTCACCGCGAATCGAAGACTACTTGCGACTCGTGCAGCAAGAGTTCCAGTCGCTTCTGCTGGCACGACTGGTGGCGTTCGAGGTGAAATTCCGTCGTGACAGCGGCGAAGCGCCGACGTCCGAGGAATACGAGCGTCGCTATCCGGGGCTGCATTGGTCGGAGATCGAACAAGCACAATCAACAGTGCTGGAGGCAGGACACAGAGCGGCGTCGCCGACGGAATTCAGCGTGGGGGCTCGCAGCCTGCACTGTCCGCACTGCCACGTCACCGTTGCCTGGCCGGAACAGATTGACGACCAAGTGCGTTGCTCGTCTTGCGGCGGCTCTTTTCGAGTCGAGCGTTCCGATGGCGTTTCTACCGTAGAAGATGTCCGTCGGCTCGACCACTATCTACTCCTGGATCGCGTGGGCCAAGGTTCTTTTGGAACGGTCTGGAAAGCTCGCGATACTCAACTGGATTGTCTGGTCGCCATAAAGATCCCCCACGCAACCTTGTTGTCGGATGCCGAGTTCCGCCAACGGATTGAACGGGAGGCCCGCGCAGCTGCCCAATTGCGCCACCCGGGAATCGCACACCTCAACGCAGTTCGCAACGTCGGCGGACTGCCCATACTCGTCTACGACTTTATTCGCGGTATTTCGCTACGAGACCTGACAAGTAACAAACGGCTCGGCTTCGAACAGAGCGCTCGCCTGGTAGCCGACGTCGCACGCGCGCTCGACTACGCACACGCGCGAGGCGTCGTCCACCGCGACATGAAACCCGGCAACATCATGATCGAAACCGACGGCTCTGCCGAGCCGATCGGCGGCATGCGAGGAAAAGACGACGTGGGGTTGTCCGCCGCGCCGCGTCCGTCTGGATTACGGCCCATAATCGTGGATTTTGGACTGGCTTTACGGGAAGAGCACGAAGTCGTCATGACTGCCGAGGGTCAAATCCTGGGCACGATCGCCTACATGAGTCCGGAACAAGCGCGCGGCCTTAGTCACCTCGCCAAGCCGACGAGCGACGTTTACAGTCTCGGGGTCGTTCTTTACGAACTGCTCACCGGAGAAATTCCTTTCCGCGGCACGAAGGCAATGATCCTCCACCAGGTGTTGAACGAGGAGCCGCGCGGGCTTCGGCGAATCAACGATAAAATCCCTCGAAACCTGGAAACCATTTGCCTCAAGGCGCTGAACAAGGAGCCGGCCAAGAGGTATGCGAGCGCCAAAGCGCTGGCCGAGGATCTGCAAAACTACCTGGACGACAAACCGATCGACGCACGTCCCGCCTCGACTATCGAACGCGCCTTTCGCTGGTGTAAGCGAAACCCATGGCTGGCAGTCGCGAGCGGAACGGCCGTCATCGCCGCGATGGCTTTCGTGGTCGCTTTCTTTGCGGCGTATTTTGCGCAATCTGCCCGGCTGGCTGAAAGCCGGCGAACGAATGCGTCGCTCGCTCTGGACACGGCCCTCAAACATTTGGCGGAAAACGAATGCGACCCCGGTCTCTTATGGTTGGCCAGGGCGTTGGAAGCGGCGCCGACTGATGACGGCAATCTCCAGCGCGTGATCCGCACCAATGTGTCAGCATGGGCCGATCGGGCACATCCGCTCGAGGGTATTATTGCGAATCCGCCGGGTTGGCTCAATGACATGGCCCTGAGCCCCGATGGCAGGAAGATCGCGACTTCGCTTGGCACGCTGGCGATCCTGTGGGATTCGGCAAGCGGCGAGCGCATCGGGGCGCCGCTGAATCATGGAGGCCTCGTTCGCAGCGTTGCGTTCAGTCCGGATAGCAAGCTCCTGGTAACCTCGTGCGTTGACGGAAGTGCCCGGCTTTGGAAAGCCACGGGCGAGAGTCCCTGCGAGTCTACTCTGCGGCACGATCAACCCGTCGTCGGCGCGGTGTTTAGTCCGGACGGAAAGAGAATTTTGTCGTGGAGCGAGGACAAGTCCGCTCGCTTCTGGGAAACTGACAGCGGAAAGGCAGATCCCCCCGCGCTCAACCATGACGGTGCCGTGTCATTCGCGACATTCTCACCGGACGGGCGCCATGTGTTGACGCTCAGCCGCCGCACCGAAGCGCGGATTTGGAGCACGCAGACCAGGAAATGCCTGCACCAGTGGAGCAATGCCGGCGGTTTCTCGGCAGGAGTTTTCAGCGCGAACTCGGGCACCGTCGTTCTGGCCGATGGTGATCTTGCTCTGCAAATGTGCGCCTTGGACGGATCGTTGGTTTGGAGGACCCCGGCAGCTCACCGAGACTCCATCAGCGCGATCGCCTTTAGCCCCGGCGGCGCTAGTCTTGCCAGCGCCAGTACGGACGGAGTCGTGCATGCTTGGGATGCCCGTACCGGCAAGTCCTTGTCATTGGAAGGGCTTCATGACGGCCTCGTGAGACATGCGGCCTTCGATCCGGACGGCCGTTTCTTAGCCACCTGCAGCCACGACCGAACCGCCAAAATATGGGATGTTCGCAACGCGTCAGCTCACGGTTTGCCACTCCACCACCAGGGGTGGGTACAATCGTGCGCTTTCACTCGGGACGGTCGCGTTCTCCTGACCGCCGGTATCGATGCGAAGGTGCGCTGGTGGCGCACCGCGCTACGAAGCCCTGAACCGATTTCCCTGCAGCATCGCGCGAAAGTTTGGGCCTCCGTTTTTCACCCGGACGGAGAACGGGTCATCACCGCGTGCGGCGAGCCTCTGGCGCCCGGTAGCGCACAGGCTTGGAATCTGGAAAGCCGGCGCCCGGTCGGACCGCAGTTTACACGCGAATCCGTCATCTATGCGCTGGACATCAGTCATGATCGTCGCTGGCTCGCGTCAGCCGGGGCGGATCAAACTGCTCGGGTCTGCAACTGCGACTCGGGGGTGCCCGCAGGGAGCGTCCTGCGGCACGAAGGCTATGTAACCAGCGTCGCGTTTCACCCCGACGGGACGCACCTGTTGACGGGAAGTCTCGGCAGCAGCGCGATTCTTTGGGAATGGGAGTCGGGCCGGAAGATCCGCACGCTGGAGCACGAAGGCGATGTCTGGGCAGTCGCAATCAATGCCAAGGGCGATAAAGCAGCTACCGCCTGTGGCGACCGACGGGCGTACTTGTGGGATCTGAACGAAGCTGGCAAGGAGCCCGTCTCCTTGGTCCACCAAGAGCGTGTGTTGTCGGTGGCATTCAGTCCCGACGGACGGTTGCTGGCAACCGGATGCGCCGACAAGACCGCACGCCTATGGGATGTCTCCAGCGGCGCTCAGATTTTCTCGTTTCGACATCCGGACATCGTGCAGTGTGTCGCCATTTCGCCGACGGGCGCGACACTCGTTTCCGGCTGCCACGACGGCTGCGTGCGCTTATGGGACGTTGCGACGGGCAAGCCGATCGGTCCTCCATTCGTTCTTCAGGGTTCGCGCTTCAGTCAATCGCCCTCGCCGTGTAGAGTGTGGACGGTGGCCTTCTCCCGCGACGGTGCGCACTTTCTCGGCGCGGGCGAGAAATCTGATGCGTCGATCTGGCCGGTGCCCGTTCCCGACCCCGGCTCGCCCGAGGACACGCGATTGAGGCTCGAGGTCTTGACCGGGATGGAAATGGATTCAGCCGGAGTCGTCCGCGAACTTGAACCCGAACAATGGCAACGAAAAAGAAACCTTCGCGGCGAGCGGCCATGACGCGCGGGCGGGCGAGCACATTTTCTTCGCATCCAACAGCCATTTGTCCGATCCCGCAAGAAAAGAATTGACACCGATTCGTCACCAGATATCTTTTTAGTGGACTTCATTCCCGCGAGTCGATAGATTTACCTCCTGAAATTGGCCGCTTCCGTCGAAGCGAATCCAACGAGGCCCTCAGATGGCTAACAATGTAACGCTCGATGCCGACGTTATTGCCGCAAGGTTTTACATAACGAACGTTGCTATCAGCGACGTCAAGGGCGGCGTTGAGACGCTCAACCAGTTGTCGAACGACCAGTACCAACCGTCTCAGAGCGAGATCGACATCGCAATTCAAGCCATGGGTAATCCATCCACGGTCGTAGCGGGCGTACCGACTTGTTCTCCGTGTACGATTAATAACAAGGCGTATTACGGATTAACTCCGTCTCAGTGCAGCGCGATGGGTGGACGCTAGATCACTTCGGGATGACTGCAAAATCACTTGAACGGTCCAAAAAAAAGAGAGGAAATGTTCTTTTTTGATCGGATGACAGGCGCCGCTGCCGACTAGCGATGAACGGCCCGTGCAAGGGGCGACGCCCAAGACTGCATCCACACCGGAGGCTGCACGAGCGATAACGCCCTCTTGCGGACTGCCAAGGATGCGATTGTTGCAAAGGTCGTGGCGGACCGGAGCGCCGAAAGTCCGAAGCCGGTGTTCGGCGATCGCGGACTGCCGACCGGTCTGCGCCCGCTAGCTCGACTCTAACGCAAGAGGATACGGGTATGGCGAATCCAGTGACGCTCGATATCGAACCCATCGCGGCCAGATTCTACCTTACGAATAAGGCGATCTCCGACGTCAAGTCCGGTGGCCAGACGCTAAATTTTCTGGCAACCGAACAGTCCTCGCCGACGGCGCAGGAGATTACCAATGCGATTGGCGCGATCAAGAGTTCCGCTACCCAAGTGTCGGGGCTGCCAACCTGCACACCCTGCACGATCAACGGCCAAGGCTATTATGGCTTGACGCCATCTCAGTGCAGCGCGATGGGTGGAACCTGCATCACTCTCGACAGCTCAAAAAAACCGTGAGTGGAAGTGAGAGGCTTCGATGGGCCCTATCCCGGGTGGCCCATTGCCCTCATTGACCTCTCTGTCGCCTCTGCAAGGACGCCGTTGCCTCGCGCGTTACTCGCGCCTCGACAGCGCCCGCGGCGAGCTTTTTCAACACCGCGCTAGCCTCTGGCGAGCCAATACGTTCGAGCGCTTCGATAGCCCGCACTTCACGCACTACAGACGGTGGGAGTGCGGCCGATTCGAGCTTGTCCAGCAGCTCCCGGATTCGTCGGCGGACTTCGGCGGACGACGAGTCTTGCAGCGCCTTTCGGAGCTGTGGCTCGATGGCGCGGCTCTTTTTTTCCAGTTCGCTGGCCGCGCGCTCGCGAGTTTCGAAGCGATCGCTGTCCAGGTCGGCCACTAGTTTGTCGACCGGGCCGGGATCACTGGCGACGGCCGGCCGTAGGCGAGAGCGCAGTAGGTCGACCGCTCGGTCGCCGGCGATGATTAGAGTGCAGAGGGCGCGATAAGCAACGGTGGCGTCGTCGGACGCCAACTCGGTCCAGAGGGTTTCCGCTTGTCGCTCGGATAGCCTGGCCCGCGGGCGCGCAGTACCGGGCGGAATCAGGTCCCAAGCGAGGATGGCGTTGTCGTTGCCACCGGTGAACAGGGTGAACCCGTCACGCGACAACGTTAGGCAAGCCGGCCAGCCAAACTCCTGGCGCAGGCAGCAGCGTTCCTTGCCGCTCACAACTTCCCAAAGGCGTAGAGTCCGGCCAGTGGCACCGACCAGGCTTCGCCCATCCGCCGCGAAGGCCAATGGTGCCCGCCGCCACGATCCGCAGGGGTCGTCGAGCGCCCCCGGCAGGGAGCCGAGCAACTTGCCATTGGCAAAGTCCCACAGATGAATCGCCCCGACCTTACCGGTGGCGGCCAGTGTGCGGCCGTCCGGGGAGAATGCGACCTCTTGCGCGCCGCCCGCCACGTCGAGCATGATCTTGCGCTCGGCCGTTGCGGCGTCCCATACGCTGAGCGCCCCGCTTGGGCGGCCTGCGTCTTCGCGTACGGCGGCGACGAACTTTCCATCTTCCGAGAAAGCTACCGACGGGATGAGGCCGAGGCCGAGCCCTGCGTAGTTCTGTAACTCGCGTCCGGTAGCCAGATCCCGCAACCGGATGAATCCGTCCATGCTGGCACCCAACAGCGTTTTGCGATCTGGAGAAAAAGCATACCTCCAATGGCGTCCCTCGGACCCGGGGAGCCGCCTGATTTCCACGCCGGTTGCCGCGTCCCACTGACTGACGACGTCGCTGAAATCCGCGGCAATCACAGTCCTGCCGTCGGGTGTAAAGGCCACCGTCTGAAGCATCTGTTCGTTACCGCCAAGCGTCCGTAGTTCCTTGCCGTCCGGCAACGACCACAGGCGAACCGTGCGGTCGCGACTGGCCGATGCCAGTGTCCGACCATCGGGGGACAGGGCGACTTCTACTACGGTCGATGTATGCCCGGCTGCGAGCCGCAGGTCCTTCCCGGTGGCAACGTCCCACAGGCCGATCATCCCATCGAAGGACGCCGACGCGAGCTTTTGGCCGTCCTTGGAAAACACCAGCGCGGATATGTGTTCCTGGTGTAGGCCAAGGCAGCGGACTTCCTTGCCGGTAGCAGAATCCAGTAGCCGCACGGGGCAGGGCCGCTTGGCCACGACCTTGCCGCCTCCGACGGCCACGAATCGTCCATCCGG
>Ga0326727_10024813_pt1 | contig 11297 bp, 7 predicted proteins | sample MB2enrmetagenome_FD_207643 | JGI IMG/M metagenome (GOLD analysis project Ga0326727, IMG submission 207643) | Lab enriched peat soil microbial communities from McLean, Ithaca, NY, United States - MB29MY | ecosystem: Environmental > Terrestrial > Soil > Wetlands > Peat | place: USA: New York... | reverse complement strand
GGCCATCACCACGCCCTCGCCGGCTCCGGCGTTGATGTAGTCCATGTGCGTCTGGTCGATGCTGCCGGCGATCGTGCCCTGGCCCCACTCGTAGATATTCACGTTGCAGGCCGAATTACCCGACCCTCCGCAGGTGGCCTGCGACTGATAGTCGTGGACGGACTGATAGAAGTTATAAACATCGGCGGGATTGGTCACCTTTTCGTAGGGTTCGACCATGGCCGGCTGCCACAGGGCGGCGTCGGTGGCGAAGCTGCTCACCGACCCGTAGGTGTAGCCCTCGATTTCGATGGAATCGGGGCGGGCCCTTTGAATCGCCGCGTCCATCGAGTAATTGACGCCCGTCTGCGCGTTCATCACCAGGTCGAACGAGGAGGGCGAGTAATAACTGTCGGCGCGCATCGCGGCAAAGATGTCGCGGGCGCGCAGGCTGTAATCGTAGTAATACTCCGAGTTAGGCGTGCCGGCCCGGTCCGGAAGCGACTGTCCCTCAAAGGAACTGCCGTTCCAGCATTCGTTGCAGAAGGAAAGATGAATCTGGCTGAAGACGCCGGTCCAGGGGTTCGCCTGGCCCAGAGCCGCGCGCCGCGCGCCGTAGGCCGTGCCCGACGGGCTGGCGAGAAACTCGATCAGATTCGCCGCATCGGCGGTGGTGAAGGTCACCGGAACTTCCAGATAGGGCTCGGCGTTCAGCAGTTGGCAGATGACGAGATAGTCCTCGAGCGAAAGACTTACCACTCCCGCTCCGCCCGGACCGACAAAATATCCCGCCCCTCCGCTGGTCGGCGCGTGCGCGTAATCGGGCTCGGTCCAGTTACTCATGGTCTCCGCGTTCTGATTCACCCAGTAGCGAAACATTCCGGGATTGCCGCCGATCGACGGACCATAGTAGTTCTGCAGGGTCTCGATGACCTCATCGCGAAAGGCCGTGGTGTTGCTGGGATTCGTGCCGGTCTTCTCAAAGCTGACATTGTCCAGATAGACCGAGCCCCCCGTGGTGCTGATCGATACCTGGGCTATGCCCGGCGAAGTCGCGCCCTGCGATTCCGAAGCCGTGCAGGTCCAGGTGTACTGCGCCCAGCTCGAAGTCAGTTTCGGCGTATAAGAGCCGCAGCTGAATCCTCCCTGCGAATTGCGGCTGGCCGAAGCGGTCAGCACCGGAGTTCCCGAGGCCGCCTTGGCCCAGAAGGAAAGCTGATATGTGCCGTTCATCAAGACGAAAGCATTATCGGTCGAGCAGGCGTCAAAGTACCAGGTCGCGGTGGCCGTGGATCCAGGCGCCGCAGCGTTCATGTTGAGCGACTGGGAGCCGCAGGTCGCGCACAGATCCGTGGTGTCGGAGAGCAGTTGCGCGCCCCCCGTAACCGTTCCCGCCATCCCGCCCAGCGCCCCGCTTTCCCACCACGACTCAGGCGTCGGGAAGGTCGACTTACTCATGACTACGGTGTCGCCCGCGCTGAACGCCGCGTTGCACGGCGAGGAAACCGTGATCACCGGCGACGAATAACTCGTCTGGCCCGCGAGCGGATAATTCGGGCCGGTGTTCGATGCTATGGTGCCCGTGCAGCCAAGCTCGGCGCCGCCCGATTGCGACTCCACCACGGTAAACGTGCCCCCCGCCCAGTAGTTGGGCGGAACTCCATCGTACTGATCCGGAACGGTGAACGTGGTCGCGGTCCCGGCTGCCGTCAGTGCCCATATCTGCTGGTTCTGCAAAGGCTCGAAGCCCGGGTTCGTGGCCCCGATCAGGTTCTTCAGAATCTGGCCGCTATCCCAATAGTCGATGGCTCCGATGTTCAATCCCATGCGATTCGTGTTGCTCTGCACGATGGTTCCGTCGTTGAGCGACAAGGTCTGCGCCCCTGCGGAAACAGAAAGAAAAGCCATAACACACGACGCAAAAACCGCCCACGTCCTTTTCATGAACCGACTCCTTCGACGACTGTTTGTCGAGCGGTCGACCGTGCCTCCAAAGGAATCCTCAAGCAGGCATGTCCTACCGTCTGCCATGGCAATCGCAAAAAGAGCAAATCCACAAGAGACTCATCGCTTTGACCGCGGCCAAAAACAACATCTCCATGAAAGCAATGCTTGAGCGGCCTTGTCTATCTTGTCTGGTTTGTCTTGCATGCCACAGAAGCGGACCTGAAGAGCGCAAGCAAGCGAACAAGCGCTTCAGGCTGCAAGCACAGGCGGAGCCGGTCTTCCGGCGTCTGCACGCCCTGCTCTCCGAGGCGCATAATTCCCCATTTACATCATGGGAAACTACACCACAGCACACAGTTTCGCTACTTCTTCATGCAGGACCGAGCAGTTCCTCGAATCCCGGCCTTATTGAATTGTACTGTTCCCGGCGGGAATTGCAAGACCCATGCCGCATTCACCGTCAAGAAGCCAAACCGCTTTATGCCGTTTCGGAGTCGACCGCCCAATGGGGAGCGTTCGTTGTCCGATTGCTAGAAGCGTCAACAGCGCGATTTGTTGCGACATCGCTGGCATCCGTCCTGGCGTGGGGCGTCCTTCCACCAGCGGCAGCCGGTTGTTCCGGCCTATTTCCGGCTCAAGAGAATCATCCGTCGCTAACGGATAAGGCCGGTGGGTTTCCATTGACAGCAGATCCACCTGCGTGCAAACTATAATCCTTCCAGAGGTGGCAAGGGAAGAAACTGAGACTGCTGAGGAACCGAATATGAGAGCAAATACCGCATTGCTGGTTTTGGCGCTTTGTCTAGCTTGCAGAACGGTGCGGGCGGAGGCCCAGAGCCCTGAGCGCAAATGCCCTGTAGTCATCGACCACGTTGAACTGAGTTACAACCATCAGGGTGGGCCGTCGAGGCCGCAACTCAAGGTTGAGTTTGGCAACCATGCCGGCAAGGAAATCTCGAACATTACGTTCAATCTGTCGGTGCTCGATTCCGGCGGCTATCCTCACCCCTACGCGGACGACCTGGTTTATCGAGACGGCCTGGAGACCGGCAAGAAGAGAGTGTTCATCTGGGACCTGGCTTCCGAGTCCGTGGACATCCATCGCGCAGGTGAAACACTGGTTGTGAAGAAAGTCGAGTTTATCGACACAACGGGCTGGGTTGACGACGGCTCGGAGTCCTGCGTGTTCAAGGTCGACTTTCACGCCAGATGAGACTCGCGCCGGGAGCTCTTCCAGGCAGGCGCTCCAGATCTTAACCATCACGCAGCCCGCGGAGAACCGAGCACCGAGCTGAGCGTTTTCAATTCCCGACGCGCCAGAGTGAGGGCGAATCACTGCTCGAGCTGCTAACTCGATGAAGCAGAGAAGCCCGCGATGGGTGGGAAGATTCCCGGAGGTTGCGCCGGAGGATCGGCAGGTTACCAAAGTGCACATTGAAAGGTGAGTCCGAAGCTATTGTCAGCGCATCTTAAGCGTGAGTAGCTGGGTTGCATCGGAGGTATCCAATGGCTCGTCGCTCTGCGATTCGTTTCATTCTGTCGGTTTGCATGGTCCCGGGCCTGTGGGCGCAGGCGCCTGGAACTGCGCGCTCAGCGGCAGGCGGGACTGTAACCGCTCCGGCAGCGGAGAGCGGGTTGAAGACTTACACGGTTCCTGCTGGAACAAGGATTCTGCTTTCACTGAAGCATGAAATCAGTACGCGTGTCGCGAAGCCCGGCGACGCGGTTTATCTCACGTCCGATTTTCCGGTGGTCGAGGACGGCGCGGTGGTGATCCCTGCCGGCATGTACGTGAAAGGAACCATCGACAGCGTCCGGCGGCCTGGCAAGGTGAAGGGACGGGCGCAACTTCAAATGCATCTTACGTCGATGATCTTTCCGAACGGCGTGGAGATTGCGATTCCCGGCCCGCTCGATAATGTTCCCGGCTCAACCGGGGCAAAGGTCAAGAACGACGAAGGAACGGTGGAGCAGGCCGGAACGGTGGGACGAGACGTCCAAACGGTTTCCGGCACCACCGCGGAAGGCGCAGGCGTTGGCGGGCTGGTTGGACTGGGAACAGGAAATGTCGGGATGGCATCCGGGATCGGCGCGGGCGCCGGTGCGGCGGTGGGCGTTCTGACCACCCTTTTCACGCGGGGCAACGATATCGTGTTTCCGCAGGGCACAACGTTGGAAATGGTCCTCGCCCGGCCGGTCGTGGTACAGCAGGAGCAGTTGGCCGGCATGCCCGGCTACACCGGGATGACCATGTCGCCGCAGGCATCGGCCGGTTCACTGCAACTGCCGCTGGCCAAGCCTCAACCGAGCAACTAGGACGGAACAGTTGGCACGGATAGAGACCGCTCCCCGGCAAATGCACTCGCAGAACCGGCTGCGGCGGAGACGATCCGCGCCGAGGTTGCCGGTGTTGCGAGCCCTTTTCAGACATACCCCGAAGATGCAGGAGCGGCGGCCATGATGTCTCTCGCCGGATGGTTGAACCCGACGCGAGTCATCGGGCTGAGTGCCTATCTCTTTGCCGTGATTTCGTGCGGCATCGCATGGGCCAGAAGGCGCAGGACTCCGTGCGGGCCACGGCTCGCCGCGGTTCTCGCGGTACTGGAAGCGGGGCTCTTTCTGGACATGGCATTCAGCGTGCGCTGGCTGCTGCACGATTTGCTAGAAAACGAAGCGATCGCCAAAGGACTGTACTCCCACCGCGCCGGCCCGCAGATTGCGGCGCTGGGGTTTTTGGGTGTGGCCGCAGTAGCCGGGATGGGGCTGGCCTTTCAGCGTCTGCGCGGCAGAAAAGGCGCCATTGTGGCCGCCTGCGGCGCAATCCTCTCCGTGAGTTGCTGGTTTGTTGAAGTTATTTCCTTGCACGCCACAGACGCCGCGTTCTACTACACAGTTGACGGAGTCATGCTCGTGAGCCTGTGCTGGGTTGCATGCGCCTTGATGACCGGCCTGGGCATTCTGTGGGACGCGCGGGCGGTCCATGCCTACACTGGCCAGGGCGCGAATCCCGCCGGAACGCCGCCGTCTGCGCTCACAGGTTCTTGACAAAGAAGTCAGTCAGCCGCTGAAAGAGGATGAGGCGCGCCCCCCGATCCTCAAACAAATCCCGGCGGTCGGGAAACAGCAGTATGTCGGCGTATTTTCCATGATCCAAAAGCTCATCAAGCAGCATGAGGGAATTCTCCTGATGAGTCTTCTCGTCCAGCGTTGCCTGAGCCAGCAGCAGCGGCGCGCTGAGATTCTTGGCATTTTCCAAAGGAGAAGAAGATAGCCAGCCGTCCTGATTGCGCTTCGGATCCTCCAGGTAGCGCTCGGCGAAGACCGCGTCATAAAGATGCCAGTCTGTAATCGGGGAGCCGGCAAACCCCGCTTTGAAAAGCAACGGGCGGTCAAGCATACCATGGAGTGCAAGGAATCCTCCGTACTCCCATCCACAGATACCGATGCGCGTCCTGTCGACCCAGGGCAGTGAGCGCAGATACTGGACTCCGTCGCGGAGGTCCGCCATTTCCGATGCGGAAAGTCGCAGATGCACCGGTTCCTCAAACAGATGGCCGCGCCCGGCGGAGCCACGGTTATCTAAGGCGAAGATGACATAACCTTTTTGCGCCATCAGAGTGAACCACAGAGTAACATCGCCACCCCATGCGTCCCGCACGATTTGTTCGCCGGGTCCGCCGGCAGCGTAGAGGATCACCGGGTATTGCCGTGCGGCATCGAAGTCCGGAGGCTTCATCATCCAGGCATTCAAATCCATGCCCAGGTGTGTCTTCACGGTCAGAAACTCGATTGGAATGGCCTGGCTCGCTGTCAGGCCGGCAGTCGCTTCGTTGCTCAGGCTTTTAATCGTGCTTCCGTCGGTTCGCAGCAACTCCATGCGCGGCGGTACGCCGCGGTTGGACCAGGTATCCACCATAACATTGCCGGATGGCGACAACAGCAGGTTGTGGGTGCCATTCTCCCGCGTGATGCGCGTGAATCCTGTTCCGTCCAGTTTCACGCGATAGAGTTGGCGTTCCAGAGTGCTGGCCTCGGTTGCCGTAAAGTAGGTCACGCCCGCAGTTTCATCGGTCCCAACCAGCGAAGTAACTTCCCAGTTTCCCTGGGTAAGTTGGACGAGCTGGCGGCCGGAAAGGTCGTAAAGATAAAGATGGCGAAAACCCGAGCGCTCGCTGGACCAGAGAAAGCGGCGTGAGTCATTAAGGAAATGCAGATCGTCGCTCAGGTTGATCCAGTAGGCATCCTTTTCCGTGAGGATCGCGCGCGCCTTCCCCGTGGCTGCGTCCGCCAGAAGAAGATCGAGAGTCTTCTGGTCGCGGCTGAGACGCTCGATGGCAAGATGTTTACCGTCCGGCAACCACTGCACTCTGGGGATGTATATGTTCGCATCGCTGCCCAAGTCGATCTGTAGCGGCTTGCGGCCGGACACTGCTTGCACGAAAAGGCGAATCGAGGGAATCGCCCCTCCGGGCTTGGGATAGGCTATCGAGCGCTCATCGCCATCGGAACTGCGCAGGGAGTATTTGCCGACCGTGCTATCGTCCGTCTCCATCCAGGCGATAGAGGACGAGTCAGGCGACCACCAATATGCCGAATGCAATCCCAGCTCGTGATGATAGACCCAGTCCGGCTCGCCCTCTCGCAGATCGCTGTTTCGCGCAGGGGAAAGCGCGTGAGCGGCGCCGGCGGCGGTATCTGCCAGCCAAAGTGTGTGGCCCTGGAGAAAGCTGACGAAGCGGCCGTCCGGACTGATCTGAGGATTGCTTAGATCCGGTCGATCCGTCACGAGAGGCCGGGAAGAATGAGCGTCGAGGTCAAACCATGCCAGTGAAGCGCCGCTGACAAGCAACAGAGCGTGCCCGTCCGGAGCCCAGATATAGTCCTGAAGCTGCTCGGTTCCGGCGGCCTCTTCGTCGCCTGGCGCACTGTGGGTGCGATCACCGCCGAAGGCTGCCGTTATCTCGACATCGGATACAAGAAGCTTCTGCTGGCCAGTCGCCACATCGATGCTCCATATCTCGGAGGCCGGGAGACTATGCGAGCCTTTGCCCGCCCTGACAGCCGCGCGAGTGAAGCTGAGACTCTTGCCGTCGGGACTCCAAGCAAGATTCGCGGGCAGCGCCTTGTCCCGTTCCCGTTCCTCCGCTATGCGCTCGATGGTGAGAGAGCCAGCCGCCGGCGGTTGCTGTGCGGCCAGTCTTCCAGCCGCCCCAGCCAGCGTGAGCGAGACCAATGCGAGAATCAACCGTTGCGAAGACTCTCCGATCATCATGCCAATCCCGATCCTCTTGCCATGAACCTGCATCTGTGCGTAGCGGGCTGGAATCTATCCCTAACTAACTATCCGTCTGAAGGCGAACCTGGAACGCACCGCATCCCCCGGCGTGGCCGCCGGCCCCGCGGATACTGGCAGAATGGACTGACTCCAGCCAATCAGAAGGAAGGCGATCTGCGGCAGTTGCTCTCCCATGTATACGGTGGCGATCGATAGCCAGAACACCGCCATGGCCGCCAAGAGAGCGATGGCGAAGGCTTGATCCTCCGGCGCCTGAAGTCTCCAGGAGCGCAGAACCAGACGCCGGAATGTTTCGGCAGCGATGAGCAAGAATAGGATATACCCGGAGTTACCATAGGAGATATGAACGAGCAAGAACTCGTTATCGATGGAGAACATGCCGGGAAGGATTGGACGGCTAAGAACTCCCCAACCGAGAAAGCCGCCCTGTTTCACAATGGGCTGGTAGAGTTCGTTCATTTGGCGCCTGTACAGCGCGCTGCCCTGCTGCTCATTCAGAATGGCGCCGGGGTCGGAGATGTTCGTATAGTGAGAGAAGTACTCGTACGCGGCCAGGCCAGCCGCGGCAATCAGAATGGCTACCGCAACGGTTGCGGCTTTCTTGTTCTTGAATTTGGGAATCTGAAGAATAAGGTAACCGACTCCCACGGCAAGCATAGGCCCGCGGGATTGGGTAAGGAAGACGTATAGCAGGAGCAACAGGCCGGGGATGTGATACTTCTCAAGCCAGGCAAGCCGCCTTCCTAGATTCGCGGCCGAACCCCATTTACGCAGGTAGACCAGCCACACATTCAGACACGCGGTCATCCCAAAGACGATTCCCGCCAACTCGGCATCGTTGAACGATGCCGCCATTCTTCCTCGTCCTGATCTCATTTGAACAAACGCCCGGACGGTGTCCAGATTGAAGAGCCTCTGTCCTACCACGCCATAGAGACTCTGTCCCATCCGCCATTCGTACAAACCGAGAGGACCCAGCAAGAGAATCAGGATCACAATGCGCCGGGCAGTAACAAGCCGGAGGCCGGGCTCGACGATCACGCGCCCTGCAGCATACGCGAGGAAGATAGAAATGAAGGCAATCAGAGCGGCGAAGATGCCATCGTTCATGACCCGTTCGCGAAGGATCTCGCTCGCGGTGATGCTCACTATGAACAAGCCCACCAGAATATCCATTAGTGAGGGAAGGCCTCTGCGCGCGAGGCGATACAACGCCACTGTGCCTATCGGGATCAAAGCCGACTGGGCCGCGGAGATTGCGGGCAAATGAGGAAACTTGAGTGCGTATCCGTCGGGAAGCAATAAGAGAGCGGGAAGATAGACGGACAAAAAAGCGGTCTCGATCCGCCCGCGGATCACAAGATAGAGCGAGAGCAGGCCCGGCAGAAGGAATATCGCACTCATGGAATCAGGTTAGCCTATCCAACCGGTCTGTGCGATGGCCAACTGCGGAATCGAAAGAGGTGGGACTGGCGGGTGCGGCGAGTTCCGCGCCGAGGGGATACCGCATAGCTTGTACCCGCCAAGACCCCGGATGCCGCAGCCCGACAGCCACTCATCGCTGATGGACTACGGCGCCGAGTATGTCCACGACAGCACATTCTGCGTCGCGGTCAGGCTCCCCGTGGAGCCGGTGAAGCCGACATAGGCCGTGGTGGCTCCCACTACGCTGGGGATGTTTACCGGGAACACCTCCGTCACCGTTGCATTGGTCACCGTGTCGGTGAGCGTCATGGTCAAATTGGTCCCGTCATAAACCAGTTGCGCGTTCATGATGTCCCCGCTGTGCAGGTTGATTCCCGTCGAACTCAGATCCACAGCGGGCACCGTCGGCGCCGCGCCGCCGGTATACAGGCCAGTGGAGTCGTTGCCCTCGCCGGCGTTGTTGTAGAGGTCGAACTTCACCGCTACGCTGTTGGCGATTCCCTGATAGGCCAACCCGCCCCCGGGATCGCCCAGCGCCCAGATATTGTCGCCCTGAATGGCAAACGTCATGCCGTCCGCCGAGGGATTCAACAGCTGGAAGGTAAAGTTGGTTGTGAATGCCCCCACCGGAACCTTGGTCGCAAACCAGGCGGAGCGCTCCTCGTTGGCCCCCCCGTCGGTCAGTTGCAGCAGCCCGCCGGTCACCGATGCGCCGTAGTTCAGAGACAAGTTGCTGGCCGTAAAACTCCCGCTGGGATAGTTGATGTAAGTAGTCACCGCGCCGATGGTGTACGCCGCTGTAGCCACCGCGCTGTTGGTATAGCCCGTCTCAACGGCGATGGCTTCCAGTGTCTCCGTCGCGCTCACTGTAACCGGACTGCTGTACACGGTCGACGAGGTCGCGGGCGTGGTCCCGTTTGTGGTGTAGTAAATGGTGGCGCCGCTGGTCGCGTCGCCGATGGTCACTGACTGCGAGGTGGCGTAGGCGCCGGCCGCCGGCGAGAACGTGGGCGCGAGCACCTGTGGAGCGATGGTGTAGGCTGCCGAGGCCACGGCGCTGTTGGTGTAGCCCGTCTCGACGGCTAGCGCCTCCAGCGTCTCCGTCGCGCTCACCGTGACCGGACCGGTGTACATCGTCGAAGACGTCGTAGGCGTCGTGCCGTTGGTGGTGTAGTAGATGGTGGTCCCAGCCGTTGAATCGCTGATGGCTACCGACTGGGACGCGGTATAGGTTCCAGCCGCCGGTGAGAACGTCGGCAGCGGAAGAATCGGAGCGATGATGTAGGCCGCCGAGCCGACGGCGCTGTTGGTGTAGCCCGTTTCAACCGCGATGGCTTCCAGCGTCTCCGTCGTGCTCACCGTGATCGCGCCTGTGTATTTGGTGGACGAGGTCGTAGGCGTCGTCCCGTTGGTGGTGTAGTAGATGGTGGTCCCGCTGGTCGCGTCACTGATGGTCACTGACTGCGACGTGGTGTAAGTGCCCGCCGCAAGAGAGAATGTGGGTGTGGGCAGCACCGGAGCGATGGTGTACGTTGCCGTGGCCACAGCACTGTTGGTGTAGCCCGTTTCAACTGCGATGGCCTTGATCGTCTCTGTCGCGTTCACCGTGATTGCGCCGCTGTACACCGTGGAAGAGGTCGTAGGCGTCGCCCCGTTGGTGGTGTAGTAGATGGTGGTCCCAGCCGTCGAATCGCTGATGGTCACCGGCTGCGACGTGGTGTAAGTTCCCGCCGCGGGCGAGAATGTGGGCGCGGGAAGCACCGGAGCGATGGTGTAAGCCGCCGAGGCCACCGCGCTGTTAGTGTAGCCCGCTTCGACCGCTATGGCTTCCAGCGTCTCCGTCGCGCTTACCGTGACCGGAACGGTGTACTTCGTCGATGACGTAGTGGGCGTACTGCCGTTGGTGGTGTAGTAAATGGTGGTCCCGCTGGTCGAGTCGCTGATGGTGACTGACTGCGAGGTTGTGTAGGCGCCGGCCGCGGGCGAGAAGGTGGGTGTGGGCAGCGCGGTGGTGATGGTGTAAGCCGCCGTGGCCACCGCGCTATTCGTGTAGCCCGTTTCGACCGCGATGGCTTCCAGCGTCTCGGTCGCACTTACGGTGATCGCGCCGGTGTACTTAGTCGAAGACGTAGTGGGCGTGCTGCCGTTGGTGGTGTAGTAAATGGTGGTCCCGGTGGTCGTGTCGCTGATGGTGACCGACTGCGGCGTACCGTACGTCCCAGCCGCCGGCGAGAACGTGGGCGCCGGCAGCACCGGAGCGATGGTGTATGCTGCCGTGGCAACCGCGCTGTTGGTGTAACCCGTTTCGACCGCCAAGGCTTCCAGCGTCTCGGTCGCACTTACAGTAACCGGACCGCTGTAGAGGGTAGACGAGGTGGTAGGCGTGGTCCCGTTTGTCGTGTAGTAAATCGAGGCCCCGCTCGTTGAGTCGCTAATGGTCACCGACTGCGAGGTACCGTAAGTCCCAGCCGCCGGCGAGAACGTGGGCGGGGCAACGACATTTCCTGCCGGACTGACAAATGTCCACGACAGCACATTCTGCGTCGCGGTCAGGCTCCCCGTGGAGCCGGTGAATCCGACATAGGCCGTGCTGGCTCCCACTACGCTGGGGATGTTTACCGGGAACACCTCCGTCACCGTTCCATTGGTC
>Ga0326727_10024811_pt1 | contig 11298 bp, 9 predicted proteins | sample MB2enrmetagenome_FD_207643 | JGI IMG/M metagenome (GOLD analysis project Ga0326727, IMG submission 207643) | Lab enriched peat soil microbial communities from McLean, Ithaca, NY, United States - MB29MY | ecosystem: Environmental > Terrestrial > Soil > Wetlands > Peat | place: USA: New York... | reverse complement strand
AAGAAAAGCTGGCAAAACTTCCCAACAGACCTCAAAACACTACTGTTGTCTGGGGGGGAATGTTTTTCACCCCCTAAGCAAATCCAGGGATTCTAAGGGATTATCGAGAACGCGAAAGGCTCAGTCACTATCGGAGCTTCTTCAGTTCGGCGGAAAGCTTCCGCGCTTCGACATTTTCCGGATCCAGAAGAAGCACCTGCTGCAGCTGCAGTTCAGCCTTCCTGGGAAGGTTCACGTCGATATACAGGCTTGCCAACGCCAGGTGGCTGTCGGCGGACAGGTCTTCCAGTTCAATGGACCTGAGCAAATGCTGCTCTGCACTTTTTCTAAGGCTCGTGATTTTCGATTGGGCAACACCGAGGTAGTGGTGGTAGTCGGCCTTTTCGGGGCAGAGCCAGACACAGCCCTTCAGGCGCTCTACCGCGGTTGCCGCGTCGCCTTTGGCCAGCAAAACTCTGCCTTCCCGGAAAAGCGCTTCTGCCATTTCCCGGGGTTGGGCAACTCCGGATTTGGCCTCCGCAGTTTTTGCTCCGGGCGCAAACCGCTTTGCATCATAGGCGGCTCGCGAAGGGGGAGTTTTCAATGTGAAATAAGCTTCATTGATGCGCGCGAAAACCTGCTCGGCTTTTCGTCTGACTTCAGGCGAAAAGTCGCTGCTTTGAAACCGGTCGGGATGGAGCTTTTTGGCCTGCTCGTGATAGGCGTTCTGGATCTCCTCCTGACTTGCTTCGGCGCCAACAGAAAGGATTTCGTACAGGTTTGCGGATTGGAATCGAACCAGCATCTCCTCCAGCATTTCATCTTGAGAGTCCGAAGCAGCCTCCGCAGGAACAGGGAGGGGTTTTGAAGCCGCCGGCGCCAAAACCGCAATGAGGTCAGGCATCTGTAATCCAAGATTCACCCGATACCTGATCATGCCCTCGCCTGGATAGAAGCATGAAGTGTAGCGGTCCCATCTGAGCATGGATCTCGTTATGACAACGGCCTGCTCATGTCTCCCTTTTTCAACGTCCTCAACGCTCGAGCCCTGAGCGAGAATGGCCTCTTCGCTGGTCATTCCGGTTTTCATGAGGGAGGCGACCCCGTTCATTTTGGCGCGGGGCAGAAGACGCATCTTAATCATTATCCGGGCAAGATGCTCCTGAGGCAGATTGCTTTCGGCCAGAGCAAGCAGTCCGTTGTGCAATACCAGCTGCTTTTTGGATGATTCCCGCTCGATTCGAAGAATGCCGCTCCGCTTTTTTGCGTGCAGCTCCAGCAGAACTTCCCGCAGTTTGTTGAATCCCATAAGCCAATTATCGGCTTGCAGGATAAGGACCGATAGGAGAAGGACGCCTCCGGCCAACGCGGCTAATTCGCTCGGGAAAAAAACCAATAGGCCAGGATGGCCAAGGAGTCATAAGCGCCGTGTGCGACAATCGGGGCGATAAGGCTTCCGCTCAGAAGATAAATGGTTCCGAACACAAAGCCGTACAGCGCCGCAATCACGACCCCCGGGACGCCCTGCACGTAGTGGCCTGCTCCGAAAGCAAGACTCCAGATCACCAGCCCTGCTCCCGCCCCGCCAAGGTACGTTCGAAACCTGTTGAGGATGAAGGCCCGCTGCAGTTCCTCCTTAATCCCGCCGGCCACAATGGCCGAAAAGACAAAGAGTGCCAGTTGTTGGGGCGTTTGGACGTTTTGAATGAGCGGATTCTGTTCGGTGTAGAAGCGGGGGAGGTAGACCTTAAAGACAAGCGCCACAATTGCGTTGATGAGGAAGAGAAGTGGAACCAGACCCAGCCCGATGGCGACATTCCGTTTCCAGGACTCCCAGCGCAAGCCGAGGCTATCAAGGGTTTCCCGGTGGAGCTTCAGAACAACAGCAAGGATGAAGAATGTGATCCCAGATTCCAGCAGGAGATAAAAGGAGAGGATTTTTGAATTTTTCAGCAAAAAGTCCATACCCCCGATGTGAAAGAGAGGCAGCGGCAGGGTCGCACAAAAACCGGAGACCAGTCCCGATAAAAGGAGGATTTCAACGACAGCCTGAATTCGGTCAATCCAGGGCTTACGGGGCAGTTCCACCGGCGGTGCTGAGGACTCCATTCATAGAAGCTAACAGCAAGGATGATCGCAGTCAAGGCGGCCAAGAGAAATGTCTTTTATTTTTAACAACTTATCGGGAATTTCCCCTTTTCCTGGCGGCGACGGGCCGAATTGGGGGGCCTTTACTGCAGAAAAGCTGAACCCTCCAGGCAGACTGGACGTCAGTTTTATTGATTGGAAGTGAATATGGTGCCGTGCAAGAATGACAAAATGAAACAGCGCTGCAGCTTCCCGATGAATTGTTTGCTGCTGTTCATTGTTCTCCTGCCTCAAATAGCCCAGGCTTCTCCGGACACGATAGTTCCGGAAGGAACGCGGATTTGCCTGCAACTGAATAATCAGGTAAGCACAAAACAAAACAGTGAAGGGGATCCGTTTAAGGCGATTGTAACCGATCCTGTTTCCATCGGGGACAAGATCGTGATTCCCAAAGGGAGCATTGTCACCGGGAGCATTTCACGCATCCTGCGTCCCGGCCGCACCTTAAAGGGCAAGGCGGTCCTGACTCTGATGTTTCAGTCCATCACCATTCCAGGACGCGGCGAATTGCCCATTGTGGCATCTCTTACCGGAGTGGAGGGCGAAGGGAATGGCGGCCTCAGCACGGAAGGATCGATCAAAGGCGAAGGTTCCGCAGGCCGGGACATGGGAAAAGCGCTGGTCCCCGCAGTGATCGGAGCCGGAATCGGTGGCCTGTCCGGCGGAGGCAAGGGCGCCGGTATTGGAGCTGGAGTCGGGGCGGCGATCGGGCTGACCTCGGTTTTCACTTCCCGCGGCAAAGACATAGAAATGCGAAGGGGTTCCGCTCTGAATATTTCCCTCGACAAGCCACTGTCCATGCCGGCGGAAGCCGAGGGAACCGCTGCCAGGAACTGGTAAATCTCGAAAAAGCCGGGCCACGAAATGCACGAAACACCCCCCAAATTTCTTTCGTGATTTTCGTGGTGAAGAAACTAAGGCTTCCTGATGACCTCAAGACCGCCCATGTACGGGCGTAAAGCGTCCGGAATCACAACGGAACCGTCCTTCTGCTGGTAATTTTCAAGGATAGCCAGCCAAGTTCTGCCGATGGCAATTCCTGAGCCGTTCAATGTGTGAAGATATTGCCGCTTCCCGTCTTCGTTCCGAACCCGTATATTCGCGCGTCTTGCCTGGAACGCCTCGAAATTGCTGCAGGAGGAAATTTCCCGGAACCGATTTTGGCTGGGAAGCCAGACCTCAAGATCATAGGTTTTTGCGCTTGAGAAACTCATATCCCCGGTGCTGAGGGCGACAACGCGGTAGTGCAGGTTGAGGCGGATGAGGATGTCTTCCGCATCCCGTGTCAGGGATTCGAGCTCGGCGTAAGAAGTCGAGGGCTCCACGAATTTCACCAGCTCGACCTTGTTGAACTGATGCTGCCGGATAAGGCCGCGAACGTCCTTTCCATAGGAGCCGGCTTCGCTTCGGAAACATGGAGTGTAGGCGACAAACTTCTTCGGCAACTCCGACGAATCCAGAATTTCTCCTTGGTAGATATTGGTTACGGGCACTTCGGCTGTCGGGATCAGGTAATAGTCCGTGCCTTCGACTTTGAACAAGTCCTGAGCAAATTTGGGAAGATTCCCCGTGCCGAAAAGACTGACGGAATTGGCCATGAAAGGCGGCACGACTTCCGCATATCCATGGTCTTTGGTATGGACGTCGAGCATGAAGTTTATCAGCGCCCGTTCCATCAGCGCTCCCGCCCCGCACAGGAGCGAGAAGCGCGCTCCGGCGATCTTGGCAGCTCGATCCATGTCGAGTATTCCGAGGGAGGTCCCGAGATCGACGTGATCCAGGGGGGTGAAATCGAACGCCGGCGCGTTCCCCCAGCGGCGGACCTCGACATTTGCGGTTTCATCCGAGCCCATCGGAACCGAGGGATGCGGGAGATTGGGGATGCTGTGGAGAAAGGAATTCAGGCGCTCCTCCGCCGAATGCACCGCCTCCTCCAGGGCCTTGATTTCGCCCGAAATCTCTTTCACCCTGGCCTGCTGTTCGGACGTGTCGCGTCCTGTGCGCTTCAGTCTCCCAATCGCCTCCGATTCCTCATTGCGCTTGCGGCGGAGCTCCTCGCTGCGCAGAATCAAGGTCTTCCACTCCGTGTCGGCGGCGACGAGCTCGTCCAAAGGGTAATTCCCTCCACGGGCGGCCAGCCTTTCCCGCACAAAATCCAGATGTTCCCTCACAAAGCTCTTATCCAGCATGTTGGATTCCTTCCCGGTGGGATAGTGTCGGAACGCGGTGCGTCCCGGACATTGATTCCATCCTGCATTCTACCATTGACTTTGCGAGATGCCATGTTTCAATGTTTTTTAGATTGTAAGGAATTTTGTTGTCACACCCGGGGACGGAAGAAGGAAGCGCGATATGAAAAAAGTCAGAAGAGCGGTGTTCCCTGCAGCAGGGCTGGGCACTCGATTCCTCCCGGCAACCAAGGCTCAGCCCAAAGAGATGCTGCCACTGGTGGACAAGCCGATCATTCAATATGCCGTGGAAGAAGCCATCGCCGCCGGGCTTGAGAACCTGGTCATCATCACGGGAAGAGGGAAGAACGCAATCGAGGATCATTTCGACATTTCATACGAGCTGGAAAAGATATTGGAAGAGCGCGGCAAATCCGGCCTGCTCAAGCTGGTGCGCGCCGTTTCGGAGATGGTGCATCTCGCTTACGTCCGGCAAAAAGAAGCGCTCGGGCTCGGTCATGCGATTCTCATGGCACGTGACCTCATGAACGACGAGCCCTTTGCCGTACTGCTCGGGGACGATGTGATCGTGGCGGACGTGCCCTGCATCCGGCAATTAATGGACGTTTACACCCGCTACGAGTCGAGCGTGGTCGCGCTGATGGAAGTCCCGGTTGAGGAAACGAGCCGGTATGGAATTATCAAGGGCCGGAAGTTGCCCGAAGGCGACGGAAATCTCTACGAAGTGATCGACATGGTCGAAAAACCGAAAGTGGAGGACGCTCCATCCAATCTGGCTATCATCGGCAGATATGTTCTGACGCCGGAAATTTTCGAGGCTCTGGAGGAGACAGGGAAAGGGAGCGGCGGTGAGATCCAGTTGACGGATGGTTTGCGGCGCCTGCTTTCGCGGCAGAGGATCCTTGCCTATAAATTTCAGGGCAAGCGTCACGACGCGGGGGACAAGCTCGGATTTCTCCAGGCAACCGTCGAGTTCGCGCTCAAAAACGAGGAACTGGGGCCCGCCTTTCGTTCCTATTTGAAATCGCTTGCTTTAGACAGCTAAACGCTTTATCTGGCGCGGTGATCCTACGACTGCTAGAAGCAAGAAGCCAGACGTCTTTTTGATTCCGGCTCCTGGATTCTGACTTCCGGCCACTTTTTCAGCGAGGAGATATGAGAATACTTGTCATCGGTTCCGGTGGAAGAGAGCACGCCCTCACTTGGAAATTGCGCCAGAGTCCTGGCGTCCGGACGGTCTTCTGTGCCCCTGGGAATGCAGGGATTTCCCGGGTGGCGCGATGTGTGCCGATCGCGCCGGCTGATTCCGCGGCGATCACCGATTTTGTGCGGAAGGAAAAAATCGACTGTGTGGTGATCGGCCCGGAAGGGCCGCTGGCTTCGGGGCTGGCAGACGATTTGGCCGCTTCGGGAATTGGAGTCCTGGGTCCTACCCGGGACGCGGCGCAACTCGAATCGAGCAAGGTGTTCGCCAAGGATTTCATGGCCCGGCACGGCATCCCGACCGCCCAATACGCAACGTACCAGGATCCGCAGCTTGCCCTTGCTTTTCTTAATTCCGACGACGCCCGCTATCCCATCGTCATTAAAGCGGACGGCCTGGCTGCCGGCAAAGGAGTCATCGTCGCCCGTAGCGAAGCGGAGGCCCGCGAAGCGGTTCAGCGGATCATGGTGGACCGGGAATTCGGCCGTTCCGGCGATCGAATCGTCATTGAGGAGTGCCTGGAAGGCATCGAGGCTTCGTACATCGTATTCACGGACGGGGACACCATTCTCCCGGCGGTCGCGGCCCGCGACCACAAGGCAGCTTTGGACAACGATGCTGGACCCAACACCGGGGGGATGGGTGCCTACTCGACCGACGATATCCTAGGTCCTGAACTCGAGCGTGATGTGCTGAAACTCATCATCCGTCCCGTCATCGAAGGAATGAAATACGAGGGATTTCCCTTTCAGGGGATCCTCTATGCCGGGCTGATGTTGACGACGAAGGGGCCGCAGGTGCTGGAATTCAACGTCCGGATGGGGGACCCGGAAGGCCAGGTGATTCTCCCACGGCTTACGAGTGATTTTTCCGAACTGTGCGAAGCGCTCTGCCGGCGCAGGCTGAAAACCTACAATGCGGTATGGAACAAGGGGGCTGCAATCTGTGTCGTGCTCGCCTCCGGAGGCTATCCCGGACCCTATGCGAAAGGGAAACCGATTGCAGGGATCGAGATGGCAGAAGAGGAGCCTCGCGTAGCCGTGTTTCATGCCGGGACAAGGCTCGAAGGGGACAGGTTTGTCACCGATGGCGGCCGGGTTCTGGGAGTGACCGCAACGGACCAGGATCTTGCTTCGGCCATGATGCTGGCCTACGAAGCTGTGAACAAGATACACTTTGAAGGCATGCATTACCGCCGGGACATCGGAGTGAAAGGACTGAAAAAGTAAAAGCGCCTTCGGCGCAGGTTTTAAAAATAACGGAGAGAACGGCAGCAATGGAGTTGATTGGGGGGTAAATCAGTGAGCCAACCTAAAGTCGCGATCGTTCTGGGCAGCGGTTCAGATTATCCGGTCATTGAGGACATGCTGAAGCTCCTCAAGGGTTTCGGCATCGAGCATGAGCTTACCGTTTCCAGCGCCCACCGCTCACCGGAACGCACGCAGCGGTATGCCACCGAGCTGGAAAAGCGAGGCGTACAGGTGGTGATCGCCTGTGCCGGAGCTGCAGCGCATCTGGCCGGAGCCATTGCCGCACACACGATCCTGCCCGTCATCGGAGTTCCGATCGACTCCTCGCCATTGAACGGATTGGATGCGCTGCTTTCCACCTCCATGATGCCCGCGGGCGTGCCGGTGGCGACGATGGGCATCGGCAAATCAGGAGCCGGCAATGCGGCTGTGCTTGCGGCGCAAATCCTGGCCCGCAGCGATCCGGGACTTTCGGAACGTCTGCGCAAATACAAAAAGCAGCTGGCCGATCGCGTGGAGCAGCAGGATACGGAATTGAGGAAAGCCCGGGATGTCTAAGTTTTCTGTCTGTACGTTCGGCTGTCGCTGCAATCAGGCAGACAGCGCCGCCATGCGTGACGGTCTATGCCGTCACGCCATGACGGAAACCGAGAGCCCCCGGGATGCCGACTTCGTTATCGTGAATAGCTGCACGGTCACCCACCGGACCGATCAGCAGGTGCGCCAGGCCGTCCGCCGCCTGCACCGCGAGAATCCGGAGGCGCGCGTCGTCGTGACCGGTTGCTATGCCGAGCGCGACCCGGAAGCTCTGGCTGCGATCCCCGGAGTCAGCCTGGTGGTCGGCAATGCCGAAAGGGTCCGTCTGCCCGAAATCCTTCACGAGTTCGGAGATCATTCGCAGGGCAAAATAATCCGGTCTCCGCTCACCGGAGATCTTGATTGCTTGCTGCCGCCGATGGCGCACACCGGCGGCAAGACTCGACCGCTGGTCAAATTGCAGGATGGGTGCGACGCCCGCTGCTCGTACTGCATTGTCCCGCATGTGCGCGGGCCGGGAAGAAGTGCGTTGCCGGAACATGTGCTTGCCGAAGTCAGGTCGCTTGTGGAAGCCGGTTTTCACGAGATAGTCTTGACGGGCGTTCACCTGGGGACGTACGGGCGCAGGATCAAAGGAGGGGCGCATCTTGTCGATCTTCTGCAGAAGATCGTTCAAATTCCCCAGTTGGGCCGAATTCGCCTCAGCAGCATTGAACCGATGCTTTTCGCGCGCTCCATTGTCAGCCTTGCGGCCGCGAACCCCGTGTTCGCCCATCACTTTCACATCCCGATGCAAAGCGGCAGCGACAGTATTTTGAGACGGATGCGGCGGCCGTACACCGCGGCCCGAGTCCGGGAGCTCTTTCGATACGTACAGGATGCGATCCCGGATGTTGGGCTCGGCACCGACGTCCTCGTAGGATTCCCGGGCGAAACGGACGCTGAATTTGCGGAGACCTGCGAACTCATTGAAAGCTCGCCGCTGACCTATCTGCACGCATTCCCGTTCTCTCCTCGAGAGGGGACCGAAGCCTATTCGTTGCCCGGCCGCATTCCGGCACCGGTGATGAGCCGGCGTCTGGGTACCATTCTCGAGATTTCCCGTTCGAAAAATCTGGCCTTTCGCCGTCGCTTTCTTGGCCAGGTTCTCCCGGCGATCACCCTCGCGCGGGAGGAGGAGTTGGGAGAATCGATCGTGCTGACCAGCAATTACATCCACGCGCGGGTCTCAGGTCTCTCGATCCCTCCAAACCGCCTTGTCAGCGTCCGCATCGAAGACGTCCAGCCCTCCGCGACCCGGGGGCGGACCGTTGAGCCTTCGAGTCTTTAAGCTCTATTGAATCTCCACCAAGCTCTAAAAAAGCGAAAGCCCGGCCCAAGAGGGCCGTTCAGAGACTCATCAAGGCCATTGGCGGCACGAACGAGCGCAGTCCCTCGTGGGGCTGCCCGCGAATCCCCCGGCAAATTGGCTTGGCTTTCGGTGTTTCCATGATAAGGACGTTGTCCGACGAGTCTTGGCCAACCATTACAGACCAAACCCAGGCTGCGGTCCGTCCTGGCTAACTTTCCGGGGGCATCCGAAGGACAGCCTCCGGAGTATCGATCTGTGTCGCCGCAGGCCGCAAATATCCACTCCCACCGATGGCAAGCCCGACTGCCGACGCCTCTGTCAGACGCCGGTCGCGGCCCGATATTTCAACGAATCTGCCTCGCTGTTTTTAGTAATGGATCAATGGATTCGTAAGGCAACGTCCCAGAAACAATTCCGTCGTCAGCCTTGTGACCCGGGCTTGCTCATTGGGAAGCAAACGTGCCCTCTGTCGCATTTCGGGTGGCAGGTTCCTTCCCATGGCGCCGTCGTCATCCGTGGAATCACCCTCAGGATAGATCCGCCGGAGACACCTTTGCAGCGCCACGTCAGCCCGATCTCCCGACCTGTTCTGCTAATTTCTTTTGAATTGGTCGTAGGCCTTGGCGCCGATAGCCAGTTCTGCAGGCAATGGAGATTCTTCGTCCAGATCAAGGCACCGAATCATGCCGGGCTGCAATTCGCTGTATCGAAACCCGCTCTCCGGGCAGATCATAATCCCTTTGTCGTCCGGTCCAGACAGTCGATGGCCATGACGGCTCATCCACCCGCGTCGGCGAGCCGGGACCCCCATCATCAAAGCGTAATCGGGCACACTCGAGGCGACGACCGCTCCCGCGGCGATAAAGGCATAGCGGCCTATCTCAATGCCGCAGACAATGGTCGCGTTCGCGCCGATGGAGGCGCCGCGTCGGACCAGGGTTTTCTCATAGAGGCTGTGCCGGATGACCTGGCTTCGGGGATTGGTCACATTGGTCAACACACAACTCGGCCCTAGAAATACATCGTCCTCAAGGCTGGTTCCGCTGTAAAGGGAGACATTGTTTTGGATTTTGCAGTTGTTCCCGAGTTGGACGCCGTCGGCTATAAAAACATTCTGCCCAAGAACGCAATTTTCACCGATTTTCGCACCGGGACTGATGTGACAGAAATGCCATATTTTGGTGCCGCTTCCGATCTCCACATTTGCGTCAACAAAGCTGCTCGGATGGACAAAATAGGGCCGCTTTGGATCTGTCATCGCCCATTTCTCCTATGCGCGTCTTGCGCGAGTTCGAGTTGCACCTGCCCGAAGCCCCCATGGCTCGAAGAGTTCTTGGACCATGGCGCTTCGCCGGGCAACGTTATTGAAAGCGGAAGCGCCACCGGAAAGAAAATTTCAAGAAGCCAACCCAAGCTGATAGTCTCCCGGCCGCACAGCCATCGCAATCGAGCGCCGGCAATCGGACACATCAATTCTTCCCAGGAAGGCAGTTTCGAAGTATCTCTTCGAGTTGGCGTGCTTGCAGGGAACGGATCAGGCCTTTCTGGTTGATGTATTGTCTCCCATTCTCTCCCATTTGCCTGGCCCCATCAGGGTCGCGGTACATCTCCATGATCGCGCGCGCTATTTCCACCTGATTCTCCGGATCGACAAAGATACCACCTTTCGCCGCCTCGACTTCATTTCTGGCCTCCCCATCGATACTGAGGATGACCGGTTTTCCACAAGCCCAGGTGTCGAAAATTTTGGAAGGCAAGGCCCCCATGAAAAGGTCCTTCTTGCGCAAGGGCACGAGACATGCGCCTGACAGTGAGACGTATCTTGAAATTTCCCTAGTCGGCACCTCCGGCAGAAAATCGATGTTCCTGAGACCCAGATCATTCGCGGTCTTCCGGAGATTACGCTTGCACGGTCCCTCACCTATAAAGGCAAAACGAATTTCTTCCCGGTCCGCCAGGGAAGAAGCCGCCTCAAGAACCGTCTCCAGTCCCTGCGCGACTCCGTGCACTCCTGCGTAAAGGACGACGAACTTGTTTTGCCATCCCAATTTTGCCTGCAGCTCGCCGTCGAAAACATACCGGTGCTTCTCCGGATTTGTCCCGTTGCGGATCAGGAAAACCTTTTTTGCCGGAATATTTTTGTCCAGGAGTTTCTTTCGAATTCCCTCTGTAACGCATACGATCGACACGGCATTTCGGTGACAGAGGTCAGCCATCTTGAGTCCCCATTTGACAGAGCGGGGATTATTCAAAAACCCGAGCTCCATAGCCGACTCCGGCCAGAGGTCTCTCACTTCAAGAACAAAAGGGATTCTCCTCAGCTTTGCGATGATCAGGCCGGCAAGTCCCGCGAACAGCGGGGGTGAAGTGGCATAGACGAGATCGAATCCGGAGCTTCTCAGAAACAGGCTGTTCAAGATGCTTGTACTCATGAAGGAAAGGTAGAAAAGCATTCTTCCCTGGAAGTCCTTTGTCGGGGAGGCGAGCACCCAATTCCGGACCACTTGAATCCCATCCAGTTCCTCGGTGGCTCTGAACTTGCCCCGGTATTCAGGAGGGATGATCCCAGACGGATGATTGGGCATTTCCGTCAGGACCGTCACCTTATGGCCAAAAGCCACGAGGTTTGATGTCATTTCA
>Ga0326727_10024810_pt1 | contig 11298 bp, 8 predicted proteins | sample MB2enrmetagenome_FD_207643 | JGI IMG/M metagenome (GOLD analysis project Ga0326727, IMG submission 207643) | Lab enriched peat soil microbial communities from McLean, Ithaca, NY, United States - MB29MY | ecosystem: Environmental > Terrestrial > Soil > Wetlands > Peat | place: USA: New York... | reverse complement strand
GCCATCCGGTGGCAGCGACCTCATCCGCATCCTCTTCGAGGAAATCGACGAGCTCACCGATATCCGCGAACGCCTCGAAAAAGCCCTCTCCGACGAGCCGCCCGCCGTCGCCACCGAACCCGGCATCATCCGCTCCGGCTATCACGCCGAACTCGACGAGCTGCGCAATCTCAGCCAGCACAGCAAAACCATCATCGCCTCTATGGAAGAGCGCGAGCGCAAGCGCACCGGCATCAACTCCCTCAAAATCCGCTTCAACCAGGTTTTCGGCTACTACATCGAAATCTCCAAGCCCAATCTCCCCAATGCCCCCGCCGATTACGAGCGCAAGCAAACCCTCGTCAATGCCGAACGCTTCACTTTTTCGGAACTCAAGGAATACGAGCGCAAAATTCTCGCCGCCGACGAGCGCATCCTCGAAATCGAGCGCCAGCTCTTCATCGATCTCCGCTCATCCATCGCCGCGAAGGCCTCGCGTCTCCGCAAGACCGCCTCCGCCATCGCCCAACTCGACGTCCTCGCTTCCTTCGCCAAGCTGGCTGCCGACCGCAACTACATCCGCCCCGAATTCAATTCCACTGGCGAACTCCTCATCGTCGCCGGCCGCCATCCCGTCATCGAGGAATTGCTCAAACAAAAAGGCGAGCGCTTCGTTCCCAACGATCTTTGCTTCGAGCCTGGCCGCCAGCAACTTCTCCTCGTCACCGGCCCCAACATGGGCGGCAAATCCACCTACCTCCGCCAAGCCGCTCTGATTGTCCTCATGGCGCAGATGGGTTCCTTCGTTCCCGCGCGCCAGGCTCGCCTCCCGATAACCGACCGCATCTTCACCCGCATCGGCGCCAGCGATAATCTCGCCCGCGGCCGCTCCACTTTTCTCGTCGAGATGAGCGAGGTCGCCACCATCCTCCACCACGCCACGCCTTCCAGCCTCGTTCTTCTCGATGAAGTCGGCCGCGGCACCGCAACCTTCGACGGCCTCTCCATCGCCTGGGCCGTCGTCGAGCACCTCCAGAAAAACACACGCGCGCGCACCCTCTTCGCCACGCATTATCACGAACTCACCGAACTCGCCGAACTCCTCCCCACCGTGAAAAACATTCATGTCTCCGTGAAGGAAACTCCCAACGAAATTATTTTCCTCCGCCGCGTCGAACCTGGCAGCGCCGACAAAAGTTATGGCATCGAAGTCGCTCGCCTCGCCGGACTTCCCCGTAGCGTCATCGAGCGCGCCCGCGAAGTCCTCAAGCGCCACGAGCAAAGCGAGCACGAACTCAGCGAAACGCTCAGCCCCGGCGCCGCCGAACCCGGCCACTCCAACGGCAACCAATCCGTTATGTTCACCCCGCTCGATCGCGCCGTCCTCGAACGCCTCCGCGCCGCCAATCTCGACGACCTCAAGCCCCTCGACGCTCTCAATCTCCTCGCCGATCTCAAGAAACAAATCTCCTGACTCGGTGGCCCAGTCCCTCCTGCTTGCCCTGAGCTTCGAAGGGACTGTGTTCTTGCGTTCCTCCTCCCAACACCCACACAAAAACTGTCATCCCGTCTGCCCTGAGCGCAGCCGAAGGGACCGCAGCGGCCCGATTTTCTCCGGCGCGCCGCTTTCTGGCGCGTCGGGCTGCGGAGTGGAGGGATCGTGGCACCATCACCGCGCCCGGGCTCGATTTTCGTTATTCGAATTTCGTATTTCGAGTTTCGCTTCTCTCTCTCAGACCGACTTCTCCAGGCACGGGGTGTGTGCCTGGGTCTTGGATTCTCCATCCTCGCGCCCACCCAAGAATTGTCATCCCGAGCGGAGCGAGGGATCTGCTTCTCTCTTTCTCTGTGTCCTCTGTGTCCTCTGTGTTCTTACCTCTGTGACCTCTGTGTTACCGTCCCTCTTCTCTTTTCCCCACTCGCGCCGCACCTATGCTAAAAACTAACTCACATGCCCACAAAACCTCTTCTCCTCCTCGGTTTAATGTCCGGCACCTCCGCCGACGCTATCGACGTAGCTCTGGCCAAAGTCAACGCCAACGCGTCACCCAAACTCCTAGCCCACACCACTCGTCCTCTTCCCGCCGCACTACGCGCCGAAATCCTCCGCATTGCCGAAGGCGCCCCCGCCACCGCCGCGCAAATCTCGCAACTCAATTTCCGCCTCGGCCACACCTTCGCCGACGCCGCCTTAGCCGCCCTCCGCCAATTCCGCATCCCCGCATCCCGCATCGCCCTCATCGGCAGCCACGGCCAGACCATCTTCCACCAAGGCCGCCCAATTCCATTTCTCGGCCATTCCACCGCCTCCACGCTGCAAATCGGCGAACCCGCCGTCATCGCCGCGCGCACCGGCATCACCACCGTGGCCGATTTCCGCCCCGCGGACATCGCCGTCGGCGGCCAAGGCGCGCCTCTCGTTCCCTTCGCCGACTATCTCCTCTACCGCGACTCCAAACTCGGTCGAGTCTCCCTGAATCTCGGCGGCATCGCCAACATCACCGTCATCCCCGCGGGTGCCACTCCCGCGCAAGTCTTCGCCTTCGACACTGGCCCCGCCAACATGCTCATCGACGCCCTCGTCGTCCACTTCACCCACGGCCGCCACCATTTCGACAAAAACGCCCACCTCGCCCGTAAAGGCCGCGCCATTCCCGCGCTTCTCAACGAACTCCTTCGCGATCCCTATCTCCGCCAACCGCCGCCAAAATCCACCGGCCGCGAATACTTTGGCGCCGCCTATATCCAAAGACTTCTCGCCCTCGCCAAGAAGCATCGCGGCCATCCCAACGATCTCCTTCGCACCGTCACCCTCTTCACCGCGCTCTCCGTAGTGGACGCATTGCACCGCTTCGTAATTCCCAAAATAAAAATCCACCAACTCATCGTCTCCGGCGGCGGCGCGCACAATCCGCTCATCATGGCGCAGCTTGCCGCCGCCCTGGCCCCCATCGAAGTTTTCCCCTCCTCCCATCTCGGCATTCCCGAAGACGCCAAAGAAGCCTACGCCTTCGCCCTCCTGGCCTACGAAACCTTCCACCAGCGCCCCTCCAACCTCCCCTCCGCCACCGGCGCCCGCCACCCCGCCATCCTTGGTAAAATCTCCTATGCCCCGCCCCGCTAGCGCTCTTTTCTTTCTCTCTTGTATCTTCCCGACCGGAGTGCCGCGCTTCAGGCGGGCACGCTACACAGTCATCCCGACCGTAGCAACGGCGCATTATGCCGTTGCGGAGTGGAGGGATCGCGGCACAGTCTCGCGCAATCGACTCTCCCGCCGTTCCCTCACCGTGAGCCGTCATTTCGCCTGCCCGCCGCAGGAGGGAACGGAGTCTGCGAAGCGTGGTTTTTGCGCCCCTTACGCTTCGTCGGGGTGAGAAATCCCTCTTTCCTCTCTTCTCTCAGCCGTTCTCTGTGCGCTCTGTGTTCTTCCCTCTGTGGCCTCTGTGTTAAATTCTTTCCCCCGTCTCTTTCTTATCCCTCTTTTCCTCACTCTTCTTCCGCTCCCCCTGCTCCCATCCCCCATCCGATCCCTCCTCCGTCGTCTTCGTCATCGAATCCAATCCCGCCAACCTCGACCCCGCTTCGGCTCCGATGCCCAATCCCAGCGCCTCTCCGCTCTGCTCTTTGACGGCCTCGTCGAACGCGACGCCGAAATGAATCTCCACCCCGACCTCGCCGGATCCTGGGACACGCCTACTCCCCTCACCTACATCTTTCATCTCCGCAAAGGCATCTCCTTCCACGATGGCCGCCCCGTCACCTGCATGTCGCGTTGAAAATCTCCACGGTAGAGCAGGCGCGCCTGATCGGCGCCGCTCTCCAGGACCAATGGAAAAGGGTGGATATTTCGCTGGAAGTCCGCCCTCTGGAGATCGCTACGCTCTTCGCCGATCTCGCCAAAGGCAGTTGTCAAATTTCTTATTTACGCTGGGTAGGAGCCAACAACGATCCCGATGTCTTTGAACTGGTCTTCAGTTCCAAACGCATTCCGCCCGATGGACCCAACCGTGGCCGTTATCGCAGCGCCCGCATGGACGCGCTCACCGATCAAATCCGCACCGCAATGGACCGCGAAAAACGCAAACAGCTCTGCCACGAAGCCCAACAGTTAGCCGCCGAAGATCTCCCTACATCCCCCTCTGGTATCCCGATGTAGTTTCCGTCCACGCCAAACGCCTCGGCGATCTCCCGCTCTCCTCCACCGGCGACTACCAATTCCTCTCCCCCCGTAGTTCCTCTCCTTTACTTCTTTTATCTCCTTTACTTCCTGACTTCTCCTCCTCAGGCCACCACCCCCTCATCCCCATCCAACGCATCCCGAATATCTTCGCTGGGCAGCGCGCCCTCTCTCCCGATGCACCACTGCTCCCCGCGCAACTCCACAATCGTGCTCGGCAGGATGCCTTGCGTTTCCCCTGAATCCAGAATCAACGGAATTCGATCCCCCAACTGCCGAAACACCTCATCCCCGCTCGCGCAAGTCGGCGACCCTGACAGATTCGCGCTCGTTCCCGTCAAGGGCACTCCCAATTCCTGGATCAACTGCGTCACAACCTCATTCTTGGGCCAGCGCAAAGCCACCCGCCTGGTATTTGCCGTCACCTTCAGTGGCAACCGGTTCGATGCATCCACGACAATCGTCAACGGTCCCGGCCAGCACGCTTCCGCCAGCTTATAGAAATTCTCCGGCAATTCCTTCGCCAGGATCGCCGCGTGCTCCAGCGAACTGATCAGGATGGGCAGCGCCCGCGTTTCCGGTCGCCCTTTCACGCGAAATATCTCGTCAATCGCCGCCAGATTCACGGGATCGGCCGCCAGCGCATACAATGTGTCGGTGGGAATAGCAATCACGGCGCCGCGATTCAACCACCCCGCGGCATAGCGGATCACCCTGGGATCGGGATGCTCCGCGCTAATTGGCAGAACTTCAGCAGACAAGGGCCGTACCTGACCTGTCTTTCGTTAGCGGCGACACACTCCCCCGCGCCACTCTGTTCCGCACCGTATCACACGCCTCCACCATTCCGCAATGGAACACTCTCCGCGTCACTCGCTCGAATTCCGTCTCTCCCCCTAACTTTCAACCGCTGTAGCTCTCCTATTTTTCTTGTTCTGTCCTCCCGACCGAAGGTCCGCGCCGTTTCCCCTATTTTGTCATCCCGACCGGAGGCCCGCCTCCTTTGGCAACCATCACACTGTCATCCCGACCGGAGCGGCCCGATTTTTCCTTTCGCGCCGCCTTTTGGCGCGTCGGGCCGCGGAGTGGAGGGATCGCGGCACTATCGCAGCCAATCGCCACCCCCCTTGCTTTTCTCTTCTCTGCGAACTCTGCGCCCTCTGTGACCTCCGTGTAAGCCTTTTCTTGCTTCCTAATGGCTGATCACCTTCGACCCCCATAGCCTTTCCACCCGCACTTTTGCTAACCTTTCGGCAATGCCCCCTGCTCCCAAATCCGCCGCCGTCTCCCCCGACCTCCTCACCAGCCGCGACAACCGCTGGCTCAAGCAATTTCGCATCGCTCTCCGCGGCGGTCTTCCCACCGAAGACGGTTCCGTCGGCGTCGAAGGCCCTCGCCTCGTCGAAGAAGCTCTCCGCTCCACCTGCCGCATTGAGGCCGTCCTCTTCAGCGAGTCCGGCGAGCGCCACCGCGAACGCCTCGCCCCGCTCATCGGCCGTCCGGACATCGGCTTCCCCGTCCTCCGCACCACCGATCGCCTCTTTGAAGGCATCGCCGACACTGAACATCCCCAGGGCGTCGCCGCTCTCGTCCAGCCCCGTAAATTCTCTCTCGATGAAATCTTCGCCACGCCCGCCGGCGCCTGCGCTCCTCTCCTCGTCATTCTCGCCGGCGTTCAAGACCCCGGCAACGTCGGCACCATCCTGCGCACCGCCGCCGCCTTTGGCGCCACCGCCGCCGTCACTTCCCCCACCGGTCAAAGCGGCACCGCCAGCCCCTACTCTCCCAAATCCCTCCGCGCCTCCGCGGGCGCCGCGCTGCATCTCCCTATCGTCGCCGGAATGTCTCTCGCGATTCTTCTCACGCAACTCAAACTCAACGGCATCCACTCCCTCGCCTCCTGCGTCCACGAAGAAGCGGCCGCTTCGTTCTCCCCCTGGCAAGTGGACTGGTGTCAGCCCATCGCTCTCCTCGTCGGCAACGAAGGCGCTGGCCTCCCCGAAGACATCGTCCATTCCGCCGACGCTCGCATCCACATTCCCATGGCCACCCATGTCGAAAGTCTCAACGCTGCCGCTGCTGCCGCTGTCCTCTTCTACGAGGCCTTCCGCCAGCGCCAAAAACGCTAGCCGGACTTTCTAGCGACATTCAATTTGGATGTGATTCAAACGAAGCAGCACCCTGTCAGCTTGAGGGGCGCGCCGGGCGTTTACCCAGACCCGGTCGGGGCGCCCCACAAGTTCTCGACTGATGCATCGTTCACAGTTCTTTGGTAGATCAGGTCTTGGTCGGACGCAGCGTTTCGACCGGCGGTATCGACACTGGCGGCACGAGCACGCGCACCGGTGGAATTTTTCCGTATTGGTACGCACCAACCAGCAATTCGATGGCTTGTCCCGCCAGCGGCGGCAAGTAAATCGTCGCCGTCAATAGGCCGCTGCGCACCCAGGACTGCCCGGTCTTTGGAAGGCCATCACACCCGGTGAAGGGGAGACTCAACCAGCGATCGCGCTCAGCTTCGTCGGGAATCTCCTGGAACACCTTGCGGGCCCCGATGGCCATAGCATCATTCTGTGAGCCAACCAGATTAATCTGCGCTTTCTGTGAAGTGGAAAGCTTCAGCCAGGATCGTACCGCGCGCTGCGCACTATCCTCGGTCCATCGGCCTTTCAAGGAAGTGAGGTGAAGGTTGGCTGGCTTCACCTCCATCATTCCCAGCAAGCGTTCTTTGGCCGCCAAATTCTCCGAAGGTCCCTGGATGTGCAGCACCGTTCCACCGCCCGGGAGAAGCGCCGCAAACTGGCGCCCTTGGATGCGCCCGGTCTCAAGATGATCGGAACTCAACATGAAAACGGGAGCTTTGCTGGTCGGCCGGAGTTCCGTGATGTAGTTGGCCTCCGCATTCATGACCACCCAACCCACGCCGGCGGTGGCAGCCGCACGCGCGACTTGCGGCAACGCCGTGCCGCCAACGGGTTCAAACACTACGGCATCGGGGCGCTCTTCGGGGGCGGCCTGAATCGCTTTCAGAATTTGCGTGCTTTGATTGACCGCGTCGTTCTCCGCATAAACAATCGTCGCTTCGACACCCAGCTTGTTGGCGGCCTGGTCAGCGGCATGGCCCTGTTCAATCTGGTAATCATTGTCGTTGGTCATCAACGCTACAAGGACTCGCAAAGTTTTCATTGGCCGTCCTCACGTGTGGAATGATACTCCCCGGTTCGCCGGGGGCACCAATAATATTCGCGGCAGTGCTTTTATGTCACGATACCTGCGGCGGACCCCAGGCTGTCGAACCGGTTTCGCCTTTTCCGGTTTCGCCTTTTCCGATTTTGCCTTTCCCGATTTCGCCTTTTCCGGTCTTGTCATCCCGGCCGGAGCGGCCCGATTTCCCCTTTCGCGCCGTCTTCTTGCGCGTCGGGCCGCGTTGGTTCCTTGCTGTCTCCGTTCCCTCTGCGGCCCCTCTGTTACCTCTGTGGTTCGCCTTTCTCTTCTCTGCGAAGCTCCGAGTTCTCTGCGTCTCCACGTCATCTTTGCTTTTTCGGAACTCTTTGACTTTCAACTTTTAACACTTCAACCTCTTCTTCTCTTGCTTCCTGATCGCCAGTCGCCTCCAACCCCGCGCGATTCTCCCCTCTCTCTTCTCTTACCACTGAAAACTTATAACTGAAAACTGGCTCCGCCCGCCGACTGCGTTACACTACCTCCATGAGTCTCTTCTCCCCCTTCAACGACCCCGCCCTGCAAGACATCCCCGCCGCCCTGCAGCCGCTCGCCGAACGGATGCGCCCTCGCACTCTCGACGAATTCATCGGCCAGGAAAAACTCCTTGGTCCCGGCAAACCTCTCCGCCTTCAGATCGAATCCGACAATCTCAGCTCCATGCTCTTCTGGGGCCCCCCAGGTTGCGGCAAAACCACTCTCGCTCGCGTCATCGCGCGCCTCACCCGCAGCGAATTCATCTCCTTTAGCGCCGTCCTCGCCGGCATCAAGGAAATCAAAGAGGTCATGGCCCAGGCCGAGCGCAAATCCCACACCTCCCAGCGCACCATCGTCTTCGTCGACGAGGTTCATCGCTTCAACAAAGCTCAGCAGGACGCCTTCCTCCCCCACGTGGAAGCCGGCCACATCCTCTTTATCGGCGCCACCACCGAAAATCCTTCCTTCGAAGTCATCTCCCCGCTGCTCTCCCGCACCAAGGTTCACGTCCTCGAAGCCCTCACCACCCCGCAAATCGTCGATCTTCTCCACCGCGCCCTCGCTGATCCCGAACGCGGTCTCGCGAACACTCATCTCGATGCCACCGACGACGTTCTCTTCCGCATCGCCTCCTATTCCAATGGCGACGCCCGCACTGCCTACAACACCCTGGAACTCTGCGCCCTCAGCGCCAAGCCCGCCGATCGCGGCGCCACCGGCGACACGCCCGCCGTCCGCCGCATCACCCGCGGACTCCTCGAAGACGTCCTCCAGCGCAAACTCCTGCGCTACGACAAAGCGGGCGAGGAGCACTACAACCTCATCTCCGCGCTCCACAAATCCGTGCGCAATTCCGATCCCGACGCCGCTCTCTATTGGCTCATCCGCATGATCGAAAGCGGCGAAGATTGCCTCTATCTCGCCCGCCGCATCGTACGCATGGCCAGCGAAGATATCGGCCTCGCCGAACCCGGCGCCCTCGCCCTCACCCTCGCCGCTCGCGACGCTTTCGATTTTCTTGGCGCGCCCGAAGGGCACCTCGCCCTCGCGCAAGCCGTGGTCTATCTTTCCCTCGCCCCCAAATCGAATGCTGTTTACACCGCCTACGGCCAGGTCCTCGAAGATGTCCGCAAAACCGAAGCCGATCCCGTTCCCCTTCATCTCCGCAACGCCGTCACCGGTCTCATGAAAAACATCGGCTATGGCGAGGGCTACAAATACGCCCACAATTTCGACGACAAGGTCACCGACATGACCTGTCTCCCGGACAACCTTTCTGGCCGCTCCTACTACCAACCTACAGACCAGGGTTTCGAGTTAAGATTGCGCCAGCGCCTGGACGAGATTCGCAAGCTGAAATCTCGCGCCTCCGGCAAAACCTGAGGGAAAACTATGTGTCGCTCCATTCTCTGCTTCGTCGCGTTACTCGTGACTCTGCCCTCCCTTGCAGCACAGGACAAAGTCGCGCGCCCGCGCATCACCGGCATCGCCCACGTCCGCTTCTACGTCTCCAACATGGAAAAATCCCGCGCCTTCTACGGCGGCATTCTGGGATTTCCCTCAACGGACCACTTTTGCACGGCCCCCGCCGTTTCATGCTTCGCCGTTCGCTTCTTTCCGCACCCTCAACTCATCGAACTCCAGCAAGCACCCTCGCCTGCTCCCAAAGATTGGCTCGCTGAGCTCGCTTTCAGCACCGATAACGTCCCTCGAATGCGTGATTATCTTGTTGCTCACGGTATCGTTCCAGGCCCTATTTCCACGGCTGCCAGCGGCCCACAGCACTTTGAACTGCGCGACCCCGAGGGCAATCCCATTTCATTTATTGGAAGGATTCCTGTCGTCACCCACACGCAGCCCGTTTTCCACGCCATCAGCGAGCGCATCATCCACGCCGGCTTCGTCGTCAAAGACCGCGCCGTCATGGATCATTTCTACAAAGACATTCTCGGATTCCGCCCCTATTGGCACGGCGGCATGAAGGACGACGAAACCAACTGGGTAGCCATGCAAGTTCCTGATGGCACCGATTGGCTCGAGTACATGCTGAATATCAGCCCCACCGCCGACAAGCGCACACTCGGCGTCATGAATCACATCTCATTAGGTGTGAAGGACATCAAAGTGGCCGCAGCCTCCCTGGAGAAGTCCCGCGCCAATATGCGCGCCGATGAGTCGCCCAAAATTGGACGTGATGGAAAGTGGCAGTACAACCTGTATGATCCCGATGATACCCGCGTGGAACTAATGGAATTCACCCCAGTCGAAAAACCTTGCTGCTCCGAGTACACTGGTCCCCACCCGAAACCATGAGATCGAAGACGGCCCACATCTCCATGCAAGAACTGCAATTCCGTCATTCCGAACGGAGTCTGCGGAGTGAGGAATCTCTCTTTTCTTGGGTCCTTGCCAACGTGGGCTTCCCCCTCTGCCTCTTTCTCCTCTACCTCCTAACCCTCCTTTACCTCCTCCCCGTCTCCCGCGCCCAAAACCTCGACAAGCCCCTCGTCAACGTCGACGATGATGTCACCTCCTTCGCCTATGCCCCCGATGGCCGCATTGCCTTCTCCGTCCGCCGCATTTACAAAGCCAAAAAATACGACCTCCAGCGCGACGACATCTTTCTCCTTGACACCGGCGGCCATCGCCGCCGCCTCTTCACCGGTGAGAAATTCACTCTTGGCGACAAGCCTTTCACCTATCTCGTCGAATCCTTCTCCTGGTCCCCCAACGGCCACATCCTCGCCGTGCAGCTCTACACCATCACGGCGAATCCCGAAGGCGGTCCTGCCGACGAGGCCCGTGCTCTTCTGTTCCTCGACGACTCCGGGCACGAACTGCGTCCCGGCGGCAAGGAGCCCCTCGTGATGAACGCCGAGAATCCCCTCTGGCTCCGCGATAACGCCACGCTCGTCTACTTCACCGAAGAGGTCGCCCCCCGCCAGCTCTTCTCCTTGCGCTATCTTAATGTTTCCACCGGCCCCGCCGGAAAAGCCTTTGAAGGCCGTACTTTCCTCGCCGCCGCGCGCATCCCCGGCAGCAATTCCGCCATCGCCGTCGAACGCAACCGCAACCTCGACGGTCCCGCGCGCCTCCAGCGTCTCGAGCTCTCCTCGCAAGACACCGCCGAAATCGCCACCCTTGATTCCTTCGCCGGAGGCTTGTCCCTCTCTCCCTCTGGCGCCAAAGTCGCCTACTATCTCGACAAGGAAGTACTTGAAGTTCGCGACCTCACCGCCCCCAACAGAGTCGCGCGCCTCCGTGTTGGTCTTGGCGTTCTCCAGTGGTCCGCCGATGAATCCCGCATCTACCTCAAGCGCACGATCGAAAAAAAATCCGCCGACCTCGCGGAATTCTCGATTCCGCCTCTTGTCGCCTACGCCCCGCGGCAATCCGTTCCCATCGCCGAGCCCACCCCGCGCATGCTTCTCCACGGCCTCACC
>Ga0326727_10024809_pt1 | contig 11299 bp, 10 predicted proteins | sample MB2enrmetagenome_FD_207643 | JGI IMG/M metagenome (GOLD analysis project Ga0326727, IMG submission 207643) | Lab enriched peat soil microbial communities from McLean, Ithaca, NY, United States - MB29MY | ecosystem: Environmental > Terrestrial > Soil > Wetlands > Peat | place: USA: New York... | reverse complement strand
ATCCCCCCGTGATTCGGCCTATAGGGAAAGTTCCATTCAAAGCATCGAACTTAGAAACGTTGCACATAAACGGAGCCCCACCGGGGACCAAGGGCTCAGAGTATACGAGAGGGCGAGGCAAGAGTTCAGGCAGGTTGTCTTGAAACATGACATAGGGCGAGTCCTTAGGAATAAGTGAAATCAAGGATTGCAATTGACTGAGCCTCGTTGCGTTCACAGTAGTGTTCTCATTGATCTGGTATGAATACTCCAGGTCTTGGTTGAATGGGCCATACGGTTCGAAAATCAGAGCCATTGCAATTGTTGCACAGAGAACCGTGTAGCATAGCTGCCTCTTGCGCTTCCGCGATCGGATGCGCAGAGCTGCCCGTTTGGCCTTGCTGATTTTGATTTCGCTTGTCCGGCTTTTCCGGGTGTACGCTTCGCTTGCGATAACCTCAATTGTACCTATGTAGAGGAAAGGAACTGTAAGCATGATGTATTGGAACATGAATGCGTATGGATAGATGTAGGACCAATGCCCCGTAATGTACACAAGACCGACATACGGAGCAAGGAGTGCAAGCCATCTTGGTGAAAACAGAGGCAAGAACAGAAGCGGTATCAATGGCAAGAGAATGGTAAGTGTCTTGTCATATGCACTCGCGACTGCACTCGCGGCTATGCCGGGTGAACTTGTTCCCTGAGATATGGTAAGAGCATTCGTCACCTGCCCAACCCCGAAGAGGCCAGGTATTGCGATTGTTATCGTTAAGATGAGCAAGAGGCCTGACAACAGCATCAGTATCAGTCCGAAGAGCGCCTTTCGCTCTAATACGGTTCTCAAAGATATTCCATTCTTGAACAAGGCCCCGAAAAGGAAAGTTGCCCCGAGTATGGCCGGAAAGGCCTCGTATGGAAATTGAACTAATCCTGAGATCATGAAAAGCGCGAACGCAAGCCATAGCCTTCCTTTCAAGAAGAAGTAGTACGCACAAACAAAGAACAGCGGGAAGAATGCTTCATAGTGGAAGTCGTACCAATTAGCCCCTGCGGCGGGAAAGTAAACCAAGTATGACATGGCGATCGCGCATGCCGCGACATTATCCTTCAGTAGCATCGACGCGATCCCATACAGAGGGAAGACTGTGAGCCCAATTCCTATCGTTAGAGCAATCAAGAATAGCTGATAGTTGGCATCTAACCCGATCCAGAAGAATAGGTAGGGAAATCCTTGCCAGAGAATGTGATCAAAAGCAATCGCTGGCGTCCATGCTCCGTGGACCACTAGCCATGCTGATTCTATCTCCAACCCTAAGTCCCACACATAAGCGTGAAGCCCCTCATACCTGAGTATGGTGATGTCCGTCCAAACCAGTACATAAGCAATGAAGGCAGCAACAAGAACTAAGAAGGGGATGTGAGACCAGAGCCAGCTACGAAGTCCATTGAGCGCGCCGGTCTTGAATGGCTTGCGACTTGGATTCGTTGCTTCTCCGTCACTGTCATTTTGACCAGACATCGGCCGGTGCATTCCTGAGGGTAGAAACATCCCAACGAAGTATGCAAGGTCGGAGACTATTCCTATGAAAGGAATGACAAATATGTCCTGGGCTGATAGCGCGTAAGACATGCGCCAAACGGTTGACCTTTGCCCAAGAATCAACAGACGGCCGACTACTGGAATTATTGCAATCCAAAGAAGCCAATAATAGTGACTCAGAAGCGAGGCCAGCAGTATGAGAATAGTGGCCCCCATCCAACCAACTCCTTCAATTCTGTTTGCCAAGCGAGAATCAATCTCCGTCCCTGGTGCAATTCGCACGACCCCCAGCTTAGTGTGTAGAAGGAGTTCTCTCATTGACGACCCGTACTGAGACTCCTTGACCAGGTTTCGGCGGACTGTGGAGGCTTCACCCGACGTTAGCAAGAATTGGAGTTCGTCTGACCTGACTACGACCAACCCGCTCTTGCTGAGTCGAATTGCTAGTTCTTGGTCTTCGCCACCGCCAGGCATTCGGAACGTCTCATCGAAACCCCCCATGTTCTGCAGAGCTTCGCGCTTAAACACGTCTGCCTTGTTCTCAGAGAAGAGACCCTGATTGGTTCGAACTGATTCCGTGCTCCCCGTCTTGGAATAGTGACATCTGATTATGGTGAACCATTTGTCAGGCTTGCTCATCTCTTCGGGTTCTTGCTGAGGTGTGGGAATCAAGCAATCGGCATTCTTCTCGTGAAGCAAGTTAACGGCTTTAGAAAGCCAATCCGATCCAATGAGACGACAATCCTGATGAAGCACCATCACGTAGTCTCCCTTTGAGACCCCAATCCCGCGATTCAAGGTCTTGGCTATACCCTCGTTCGATGGGTTGCTAAGTGCAGTGATTCGATAGTCAGACTTCGCTATATCAATGCACACTTTTTCGCTGCCGTCGGAACTAGCATCGTTTACAAGAATGAGCTCCCAAGAGACGCCCTCTTGTGCTATGACAGACGAGACAGCTTCCTCGAGACAACTTAGCCCATTATAGACGGGGATGACGATAGAAACCTTGACTGTGTCGCCGTGCATCGCGCTCATAGTATTCTCATGAAACTGTGAAGGTCAAACCTCTCGCTTACAAATGCACATGATTACTCTCTTACCTTCATCTTCAAAGCCTCATCATCAGTGTCTGCATCCTGAATATGGAATGCCGATAGTGCAAGTTTCCCTCACATCCTCCTCGAGGTCACTATCGGAAATAATGGTGCACATTGACCCCATGCCCAAGGTTGGATCGAGAAAATCCTACCCACTGTACTTCCTCTTTGCCGCATCGGTGAGTTGTTTATAATGCTATTTGGGGCGCCCCAGAGAACTCGGATGCAACAAGTGCCTTGGTTGATTCAATAAGGTCTATACCAAAACTCTAAACTACAAATCTTGCGAAGAGAGATTGGAGATGTCATGCAATATGCTCTCTTCGCTAGAAGCGGGCCGGTTCTCAGTACGAGTAGGACATGGGAATAGTTGGGGAGAACATGTTGTACCAGACTAGAGCGGAGACTGCAAGAGACTGCAAAGGCAGTCCATTCACGGCTCAGTCCAGGCTGGTAAATCTCCGGCGAAACATAAGCTCTTCTTTGGGCTAAGGAAGCAATTCGACGTGTGCCAGTCGGTGCGAAGGTATTAATAGGGGATTTGGATAATAGTCGTTAGGCCTGCATCACGAATAGTAGGCTAGTAAAGGAATGTATAGACATCAACTCCTAAGCATGAACCAAATGGTGGCCGTGGCCATTGGTATCACTTTCCTCTCTCTTTTTGCTCTTGGAATACTACAGAACGCAAGTGGACATACAAGCCCAACTCAGGCCCCATCCCAGTACCCAACTCCCGCGCAATCATCGAACAATGGGTGGGAACTTTATGCCGCTATTGGCGGCGTTGTCGCTGCGATAGCAGTGATCGCTCTGCTCTACATGTTCATATTCCGTAAGGGCGGCGGCAAGGCTGAGCCCGAAGCCGGGGAAAAGAGAGAAGCAGCCCCAGCCGATGAGGAAGAGAAGGAGACCGAGACACCTGAGAAGGAAGAGGAACCCACCGAATCGGAACAGGAACCAGCCAGCAAGGACTGGTCAGAGGAGAACGAGCCCTCCTCAAAGAGAGAGATGGAACCTTCGGAAGAGTCCGAAAAGGAAATAGAAGGGTAGCCAAGGACAGCCGAGTAGCCCTTCAGGGGCGGATTTACAGGAGATTCCGTGCCTAAGAACGCATATTAACAATGGTAGCATCCTGCTCCTGCGTGGAACACGGTATGGGCGGAGGCATACCAGAGTCTCGTCTGACTTTCCTGCCACTTCACAATTAGCGACCAAGCAAGAACATGGCAGCACCAGACGCCAGCCCTCCATTCAATCTCTTCCAGGAACTCCTGTTGTTCACCGACAAGGTTTCCAAGGGCACGAAGAAGTCGGTGGCAAGAGACGAGTATGTCAAGAACCTTGTCCGTCTCTTCAGGGGAACCACCTTCAACCAGCTTACCGAAGCCCTGAGACAGCTCGAGGACAAGGGCCTCGTGAGGATCTATTGGTTGGGTCCTGGAGACTTTGCCGTAGAGCTTACCGACACATCCATAGAGCTTTTCCATCCGACACATGGACCTGCGCCCCTGCCCAAACCCTCCCCGCCTCCCCAGCCGCCTCTGCCGGCTGAGGCTCCACAGCCTCCTCCACCGCCTACGCCTACTGAGGCGCCCCAGCCTATCGTGACTCCACCCCCTGCAGAAGCTCCACCGCCTCCTGTGCCACCCCCGCCACCCCTGGTCACCCCGCCACCTCCCGAGGAAAGAATCCCTGCGAGCCCTCCCCCTGCCAAAGACAATGTGATCGCACTCCCGGCGACCGTTGAGCCAGCCAGGGAGGCGGTTGTGGTGCCCCCTCCGGAACCTAAGCAAGAGGAGCCACCTCTCGAACCTCAAGCTGAGGAACCACCTCCGCCGCCCCTTCCACCTGAGCCTCCCTTGCCCACCCTCTCCGTCCTGCCTCCCAGCGATGACACTGTCCCCGAAAGCCCGCCCGAGAGCATTGACGCTAGCGTCGCTTCTGTGGAGACTGTCCTGCCGCCCGAGGACAAGACAGAGGACCTGCATTCGGCCCCTTCACCTCCTTTGCCTCCTGAGCCACTCCCACCCCCTCCACCACCTCCTGAGGAGAGAGTCCCCGAAGTCACACTCCAGACCCCGGAGACCAGCGTACTCCCAGAGGAGAACGTCGAGCCTCCTGAGCAACCGCCCCTGCCCACTGATGATCCGACCAGCCAGATCCCGAATCCTGAGCAGTACCTCCCTCCTCCGCCTCCGTACCAGGATCTGACGGACGATGGAAGGAGCGGCCCCACAAGGGAGAAGCCTCCAGCCTATACCCCCCCAACGGAGGATTACTCCGCGGGAACACCAGAGGCCATCACTGAGCCCCCCACCGACCCGGTCGAGCTGGAGGGGCAGGCCCTTGTCGAAGCCTACCTCTCGGGGGTTAGCAGGGAGGCTGACGAGGATCCCCGGTTGTACATCGACCGGGCACGCACCACGGCATCGTCTGGGGCGCCGATCTACGTCATCGCTGTCATAAAGGCGATAGAGGACGACCTCGCCGAGGCATACTGCAGGGTTCCCACGGACCGCCTCCAGAACCTCGTGAGAGTGGAGCAGGACGTGGCGGGAGAGCTGTCCAAGCGACTAGGGACCCCGCTGGAACCGGACGAGGCCCTGCTGGACTATCTGAGAAGGCTGAAATCCATGATGGGCCGTCCGCCCGAACCAGAGCCCAGCGCGAACGCCGCTGTCCCACCCCCTCCCCCGGACCTGCCGAGTCCCCCTCAGCAGTGAGATCCGACGGCAATTCCTGAGTATAAGGCTGAATAGCAAGGGATATCTCCCCCCCCGTGATGTGGGAAATTCCCCACAATGACGTTACCCGTTAGCAGGACAAGACCCGTGATCAAGGCCCGGAAGGGACCAATGGAAAGGCCCAATCTGCAGAGGAGGCCTCCGGAGCCAGGGCCCGTGACCGACGAGGGAGTGACTCACCTCTCCGTTTGCAGGATCAGGTTCTCCATCCCACCCACCTATTGGCATTCGGTGATCACCAGGCGGCACCCGGGAACGAAGATCGATGTCCTTGGGTACGCTTTGATGGACGACAAGGTGCTCATGGATATTCGGGCCCACTCGCCCAACCTGAAAGCATGGGCAGAAGAGGTCCGTGGATTCGATGGGGTCCTGGATGTCGAACCTCTTGTCAGGTCCAGAAGGTCCAAGCTGCTTCGTGTCAGTTACAAGCACGACGCGTTGATGACCACGCTCCACCGGTTGCACTTGATGCTGCGCACTCCATTCACCATCGAGGATGGATCCAGTGTGGTGATGGTGGCGGGGCCAGAGGCAGGCATCCAGCGTTTCCTGACGGTCTTCCCCCTCGAAATAACGGTAGAAGCGGTCTACATCGCTGACGAAGTGATCAGCTGACGTTCCGCCAACGTCCCCAGAGGCTCTACTAGCGTCTGGTTTCGTGAAGGGAGCGCTTGCAGGTTTTGCAGGTATCGAACCAGGGCTCGTTGGAGGTACCGCAGCTGCTGCAAACTATGTTCACGGGGCCCTCCCGGGCTTTCTGTGGAGGCTGTGCTCTCTGTGGGGGCTGTGAATAGGGCTGGTAGGGCTGGGGCGCTGCCTGGGGCTGCGCCTGAGGCATCTGCCGGAGCTGGGCACCACAGAATGCGCAGAAATTACCGGCCAGCAAAGTTCCTTGTTGACAGTAGGGGCAGCGGGCTAGTTGATTTTGAGACATGTCGACCATGATAGCACCGCCAGCGGATAAAGTCCATGCATGAGGTGGTTGTGACTGATTTTCGCAGTCCACATGCTAACGCGAGGCCGAACTGACAACCCGCCCAGTGGCATAATGTGTGTCCGCAACGCATTTGTGCGAGATTGCGGTTCCCGTCGCAATGTCCACGAGGGTTACGGTGAAAGCCACGGCACCATTCCGCTCGCGCACTCGTGGTGGATGATGTTGGACGCACTCTCCGTATTCCTCATAGGACTCCTCTACGTTACGTTCATATCGTTGGCCGTCGCCATCATCCTGGTCCTGGTCCAGTACTTCAGGATGAGGTCCGTCGAGGCGCGCTCGTGGTATGCGAGCGGTGCAAGATACCCGGACCGGCAGTTCTATGACGAGATCGACAAGAAGGGCAACGGGGTGAGGCTCCCTGCCCTTCTGGCCTTCCGGTGCGCCAAGAAGGCTCCTTTCCACCGGGTCATGCAGATACTCTTCCACGTAAGCCTGGTAGTCATCATCATCGTCCACATCAACATCCTCACCGAATCCTGGCTCATCAACAGCGTGGGCGTTGACCAGGGGACGCTCCTGGCGGTACAGTTCTACTTCGGGTTCGCGCTCGCCGCGATGTTGCTCTTGACCGGGTCATACTTCGTGGTGTACAGGGCATCCGAAGGGACACTGACCATCTTCGACACCATCCGGGACTATCTCTCCATGTCACTCCTCATGGCCCTGGGGGTCGTCGGAGCGGTCGAGCGGTTCTGGCTCCCGCTGGACATTGACGCGAAGATAGCACCCTTCATGATCGGGGCGTTCACCGGTTCTCCCGTAGCCTATCCGGACCTGAACATCATCATGGCGGTCCACATCGTGCTCGCATGCGCATTCATCCTGTGCCTGGCCCTCGATGGATTGTGGCATCCGTTCTCGATGTTCTCGGGCGACGCCAGGCATGGCGTTATGTCCAGCAGGGAAAAACGCAAGCTGGAAGAATCGCCATGAGTGGTGTAGTCCAGTTCGGCCGCCTGGCTGGCTGGGTGCTCGTGCTTGCTGGCGTGGTAATCATCGTGACAAGCCTCGCGAACGTTCTCCCGCTCCTGCCCTCGATACTGGCAGGCATCGTGTGCGTCGCGGTCGGAGCCGTCCTCCTCAAGGTGACCACGCGGACGACGCTCGGATCCTCCCCATCTGACGTTGCTTGGCACAACAACGAGCTTGGCAGGAAGATGGTCACGCAGACCGCTCCCCGGATCGGTCTTGACGCGCGGGGAGTGAGGATACCTGGAGCCTTTGGAATGGAGGCCGTGATCCCTTGGGAAGAGCTGCACGGGCCGAAGAAGGATTCCGGTGGTGGACTGTGGAAGATCTACCCGAGCAGGAGAGACGGCGAGATGGATGAGCGCCAGTACTGCGTGGTGAACAAGGAGGTTGCGGAGGCGATCGCCTCCCACACTGGATGCCTTCACAAGTCGATGACCCGGGGCGAGATCACGGCTCTCGACCTCGGGTAGTTACTTGCCCACGACCTCGAGGGCCCCGTTGCGGACGATGAAAGGCATGAAGGAGCGGTCGTGATAGGTCTTGCGCATCTTCACGATCCCCATCTGCATGTTGACCATCTCGTCCACCCTCTTGGCCTCCATGCGTATTATCCCGTCGGCAAGGAAATCCACGGAGCCCCTGCCCACGCGTTCGGTGCCGGAGACCTCGGAGATGAGGAAAGAGGTCATTGGATGGCTCTTCAGCTCGCGGATGAAATGGAACATCTCCACCCTAGGGTTCTCCTTGTCCTGCAGGGATAGCATGGCGTTAAGGGAGTCGAGCACGAAGACGTCCAGGGGGAACTCCTCCTGATAGCTGTCGATCTGCTTCAGGATGCTCTTGAGCCAGTTGGTGCCGATCTCGCTCTCGCCCGATTCTGTGAGGAAGCTCCTGAGTTCTCCAAGGTCCACTATCGCGATCTTGCTCTCCATGTCCTGCTGGGAGGACCGGGCCATTCCCAGCCCCGCCATGTGTTCTTCTAGGTCCTGCCTTGATTGCTCAAGGGTGATGTAGAGGCCGTGAAAATTACCCCTGAGGGCATTCTGATAGAGGATGGAATAGGTAAGCGAGCTCTTGAGACAGCCGGCGGAACCCTCCACCAGCACGACAGAGCCCTTGGGTATCCCGCCGCTCATGCGGGAATCCAGTCCAGTGACGTATGTGCAAAGTCGGGGAACATTCTCGGTCATGCTCACTTCCCCCTGGGCTTCGACGGATGGAGCGCGGTGGATAGTTCTTCATTGAGACGGTCTGCAAGGGCCGGTCCCGCCATCCGGAGGCAAAGCGCCTTCAAGTCCTTCAACAGCTTTTCAACGTCCTCGGGCGACATGTTGTCGCTTATCAGGATGCCGTTGCGCTGCTCCTCGATCTTCAATATCTGGTCAGCGACATCACCGAAGACCCATCTCACCTTCTCCGCCACGATGTCCTTTGCATCATCCGACATGTCCGGGGCCTGAACCCATCCAGCGGATAATAACTTGTCGTTACAACATGGTCCGTCGGAACACACCCTTTCCGGTTGACCAGCCATTGCGGGAAATGGAGCGGAAGCAGCCGGAACTGGGAAATAACCCGGAGTCGTCAGTAGTGACATGGCAAGGCTCAAGCTTCCCGTCACGGAGATAGTTTTGGCCAGCGTTCTGTTGCTCGCGAGTCTGGCTGTCCCGTCCCTTTCAACCTCGGCGAGCCATTCAGCCAGCTCGCCCCAACCCGTGACCCAGAGGGATATGGCCCGGGGGTCGAGTTCTGACCTGGGCAGGTTCAGTTACACGAGTACGAACAGGACCGTCCTCAGTTCTATCTCTGTTCTTCCGTCTGCCGCCACTGTTTCGACCGGGGGTGTGCAGGCCTTCACATCTCTGCCTGATTGCACCAATGGGAGCAGGGTAGCGGCCTGTCCGTCCACCGGGATAGCCTACACGTGGGCTCTGAACAACACTCTCGGCATCATACTCCTCTCGACCGGATCATCGGTCCTGTTCACCGCCGGCAGCGCAACTGGTGTGGTGAACGTCACACTGCAGGCCACCTTGAACGGGAGCGCAGCGAACTCCTATGCCATCATCACGATCGTCCCGTCAACCGGGTCCGCCAGCAACACGACCATCCTCATTGCAATCCTCATCGTGGTGATCGTGGTGGCTGCGTTCGCGATGATCTCCGTCACGACCAGAAGAAGGAAGAGGGAGCCACGGCAGCCACGGACCCAACGGAAGGATGGGCAATCCGCTCCGGGACAGGCTAAGGGCGCACCCGCTCCCTCGCCCAAGACAAGTCCCCAATCTGACACCAATCCGCCTCAAGAGAAGGAATCCAAGGGACGGCTCGAGATCCCCTGCCCGAAATGCCAGACCCTCGTCGAGGAGGGGACCGAGACCTGCCAGGTATGCGGATGGTCGCTCGAGAAGGAATGGAGCTCGATGAAGAAGGAGTGAGCAAGTGATCGAGCTCGAACCTGGCAGTTACGCCAAGGTTCTCCCCCTTCTAGACCATGTCCCGTTCAACAGCCTCTTTGCCAGGGTGGTAGTGGAGAGGAAGGTCGCGGGTAGGGTATTCGTCGACATTGACCTCACTCCCAGCGTTTGCCTGGTGGTCCACAAGTATGGGATGGCGCTTCTAACGGGAAACAATGGAATCGACAGTTTCAACGATGATCTTGCGCTCGTTCTGAGACGCGGGCCATCCGAGGACCTTTCCGCCAAGTGGATGCTGACCTATCCTGGGGCCTGGGAACAGACCATCTCTGACCTGCTGGTCGGCGACCTCGTCAAGGTTCCCGACGAATCATTTGATGAAACCGTTCAAGGAGACAGGAAGCACATCCTGCTCACCGAGAGAGTGAACTTCAAGTTCCACGAAGATCAGTTCCCAGGTATCGCAGACATCCCTGACGGCTTTGCCCTGAGGAGAGTTGATGCGGGAATTTACGCGAGATTGTCCGGCACAGTGGTCCCCCAGTACTTCTGGGACTCGGACCAGGATTTCCTGAGAGATGGGATGGGATTCTCCCTGATGCGTGGGGAGCAGCCTGTCAGCACATGTTTCTCGTCCTTCATTGTGGGTAACCGGCTGGAGCTGGGTATCGAGACCGACCCGGGCTTCAGAAGGAGAGGGTACTCGGTCTGCCCCGCGACCGCCTCGATCGACCATTGCCTGATGAAGGGAGTTGAGCCGGTGTGGTCTTGCAGGAAGGGGAATGCCGGCTCTTTCAGGCTCGCTCTGAAGCTGGGCTTTCAGCCGCAGTCGTATCACCCTTACTATTTCCTTCCGGGAAGGTGAGGATGCCGACTGTCTTTGCTCGCTGCGGGGTTCAGGAGAACCCTTACGGCATGTCTAAATAGCGAGTTGCCAATCCACTATCGTCACTCAATCGGTCCGCAAGATGGCATCATCAACTAGCAGGAAGAGGTCGTTTCCAAAGGTCAGAGAAGATTCTGGCCACATGATCGTGTGCAAGTTGAATGTCGCTCTCTCTCAACCCTACTGGCACCCAGAGCTGGCCAAGAAGCATCCAGAAACGAGAATCGAGGTCCTCGGATATTCGCTTATTGATGACGGCATGCTTCTGGACTTGCGGGTCCACGTGGATGACATCACCGAATGGATCGATGATCTGCGACAGTTCGATGATGTCTACGACGTTGCGCCACTTGGCAGGTCGGGCAAGGCCGAGACGGTGCGCGTGACCTACAAGAGGAACGAGTTCACGGCCGCCGCCAACCGTCTTCATCTGATCCTTCGAACACCGGTCAACGTCAAGGACGGAGCTTACGAGGTCATGATGGCGGGTCCCGAGGAGAACGTCAAACGTTTCATCAAGATGTTCCACTCAAAGGTCCAGTTGAAATCAGTCTACGACACCGAGAGAAGTGAGGGTGCCCTGCTCACCCAGCGCCAGGCGTACGTGTTTCGCAGAGCCATGGATGCCGGGTACTTCGAGGTGCCGAGGCGC
>Ga0326727_10024808_pt1 | contig 11299 bp, 6 predicted proteins | sample MB2enrmetagenome_FD_207643 | JGI IMG/M metagenome (GOLD analysis project Ga0326727, IMG submission 207643) | Lab enriched peat soil microbial communities from McLean, Ithaca, NY, United States - MB29MY | ecosystem: Environmental > Terrestrial > Soil > Wetlands > Peat | place: USA: New York... | reverse complement strand
GAAAAAGTCTTTACCGTTCTGGCTTATCCCACAACCGGCGGTCGCGGCGTGGAATTTTTTGAATCGGAAAAAGGCGCAAAAATCAGTTCCGTTGAGGTTTGGCGGTTGAAATCAGTTTGGGAATGACGGCTGTCCGCGGTATTGATCGCCAGGAACTTCTCCAGAAGTTGAAGTCTGGGTTTGGGAGCAACCGGTCCCAAAGCCGTTGTTTTTAATGAACGCCAGCCAGTTTTGCCAGTGGACGTCGTCCAGTTTCCTCGTCCGCCTCTTGGGCGGTTTAGGGGCTTTAATGCTGGCCGGGAGTAACCTCTGTGCCCAGGACCTTCTGTTGTCCGATTTTGAGGAAACCAATTATGCCTGGCTGCCCGGCGGGATTTGGTCGGCAACCGGCAATTGTTTTGGGACCGGTCCAGCGGCAGGCGCGTTGACCAATCAAAATCCCGTCACTGGCTATCTTGGAATTGGTCTGGTAAACACCTTCTTCGGCGGTGACGCTGGCACAGGCATGCTGACTTCACCGCCCTTTGCCATTGAACGAAGATACATCAAGTTTCTCGTGGGCGGAGGCAGTTACCGCGGCGAGGGCGGATACGGTGGTGAGACGCGAATTGACCTTTTGGTGAATGGTCAGGTTGTCCGACATGCGGCTGGCCCGGGGGAATGGGAGCATCTGGATTGGGAGCAGTGGGACGTGAGCCAGCTACTGGGCCAAACAGCTCAGCTTAGGGTTGTCGATACAGCCACCGGTGGGTGGGGACATCTCAACGTGGATCAGATCGTACAGTCAGATTCATCGCTGGCTGACGGTGTCATTATTCCAACCAATCGCTTCATAAATTTCCCGGTGAAGTTGAGCAGTCCGTACCGCGAGGTGGCTTTGTTGGTGAATGGCCTGGCCGCGCAGGAGTTTAAGCTCGCCCTCGGCACATCCACAAATTTTGATTTTTACGCTTTCTTGGATTTGTCGGCTTATCAAAACACGCAGATGATCGTGCGGGTGGATTCGACCAATGGCCTCCAACTTTCCGATTTTATCCAATCCAAGATGCCGGTGGCGACCGTCCCGATTTACCAGGAGTTGTTGCGGCCGATTTATCATTTCACGCCCCGCCGCGGATTCAATAACGACCCGAACGGGATGGTCTATTTGAATGGGGAATACCATTTGTGTTATCAGCACAATCCTTACGACGTCGTGGTGGGCAACCAGAATTGGGGCCAAGCGGTGAGCACGGATTTGGTGCATTGGGTGGAATTGCCCGAAGCGATTTACGGCGATGCGTTGGGGCAGGCCTGGTCCGGTTCTGCGGTGGTGGACTGGAACAACACGGCCGGGTTTGGTTCCAATGCGATTGTGAGCTTTTATACGAGTGCCGGCGGACATTCCAATAACAACCTGATGTCCGAAGGCCAGTTGTTCGGTCAAAGTCTGGCCTACAGTCTGGATGAAGGTCGGACGTGGATAAAATACCCGAACAATCCGGTGGTCCCGAATGTAGCGGGGGACAATCGTGACCCCAAGGTAATCTGGTATGCGCCGGGCCACAAATGGGTCATGGTATTCTGGCTCCAGAACAACGACTTCGGCTTTTTTTCCTCCAGTGATCTGATCCATTGGACCCAGACCTCCACTTTCACTTTTCCCAATGTCATTGAGGTGCCGGAATTGTTCCAACTCCCGTTGGACGGAAACATTAACAATCAACCTTGGATTTTTTACGCCGGCGCCGGACATTATTATGTGGGCCAGTTTGACGGCAATGCTTTTAGCGCCCAGTTTGGCCCGTTCAGCATTCGTAGCGGCAATTGCTTTGCCGCCGGCCAGACGTTTAACAACCTTCCGGCTACCGACGGACGACGCATTTTGGTCGCAAACGCGACGGGAAACTTCCCCAACATGCCATTCAACGGCGGCATGGATTTTCCGGTGCAACTGACCTTGCAGACCATCGGCTCGGCACCGTCGATTTTTGTCAATCCGGTGAATGAAGTGGCATGGTTGCGGACGAGCACAAATTCCTGGCACCAGCAGACGCTTCAAAGTGGCGTGAACGTCTTATCGAACTTAACTGGTGAGGCTTTTGAATTGGATGCCAAGTTGAATCCGGGAACGTCCGGCCAAATCAGCTTTGGTTTAGGTGGCACGCTGGTGACTTATAACAGTCAAAGCCAGCAGGTGGATTGTGAAGGAATTACCAATGTGCTGCGCCCTAGCAATGGAGCGGTCGAATTGCGCTTCCTGGTGGATCGCGGTTTTCTCGAAATTTATGGTAATGCCGGATTGCTCTATATGCCTATGAGCGTCAATCCGGTGGCGGGTCCGCAGCCTTTGAGCCTGGTTGCCAGCAGCACGGGGAGCGTTTTGGAGTCGATGAAACTCTATCAGCTCGGCTCGGCGTGGCCGGGTGCGCCGCCGTATATCATTTCACAACCGGGGCCAGCGGCCACCGTTCCCTTGGGGGGCGGCGCGAGCTTGAATGTGACGGCAACGGGATCGACCGTGCCTTTGACGTATCAATGGTTCAGCGATGACCAGCCAATTGCGGGGGCGACGAACAGCACCCTGTCAGTGCTGGCCGTACCGGCGACGAATGTGAGTTACCACGTCGTGGTGAGCAACGCGGTCGGATCGGTGACCAGCGCTGTTGCCCCGTTGACCGTGCGGGCACCGTACACGGTGGCGTATTGGCGGATGGAGGGACAAATCACCGCGCCGAACAACGCGGGCGTGCCTTCATTTGTCGGCGTGGCGGACTCGGCGACCAATTGGGGCCAGGGTATTTACACAGCGGGCACCTTGCCGGCGGCGATTGATGATCTGATCACGTTTAATGGCCTGCTTGGCGGAGGGGTGAGTTTGAGCACGAATGTGGCGCCAGCCGGCATGTTTGTGAACGGTCATAGTGGTGGGGACTTTTCGTACAATGCGGCAGCGCTGACCAATGTGGATGGCGCACTGTTCTTTCCGCAGGATCAATATGGGGACGAGCTGGATTTCACCGGGCCCTTTTCGGTGGAGTTGTTTTTCAAGACAGACGGCAATCGGAGCGCGGCGGGCATCCAACAATTGATTGCGCAGGGCACGGACACCGGGCAAACGTTCCGCTACGGCCTCAATGTTAACGAAGCTGGGCCGGGTGGAATCCGGTTTAAGCTCGCGAATAGCGGCCTGGGTCAGACCAACGTGGCGGACGTGACAGCTGCCAACTATGCGGACGGGCAGTGGCATTATATGCTGGCGGTGTATGATCCGCTGGGCGGCACCCACGGGCAGTTGCGGCTGACGTTGGTAAATCCGGACGGTTCACAAGCCAGTGCAACGAACAACCTGCCGGCGGGTTTTGTGCCGCTGCCGGCGACGGACAATGGAAATCTGTTCGTGGGCCGGAACACCTATCCGGTGGCAGCGAATCCGGAGACGTTTCTGGGATTGATTGACGAGGTGCAACTGACTGCTGGGGTGGTGTCGGACACCGGGCGAATTGGCCGGGTGCCCGCCGTGGACAGCCATCCGCGGATCAGCTGCGTTTCCGTAGGGACAAATAGGTTCAATTTTCAGTGGAACGGAGCGGCGGTGAACAGTTTTCTTGTGCAATCGACTCCGGAACTTGGTGTGGCATGGCAAACCATTGCCACCCTGCCCAGTGCCGGCAGCCAAGAATTCTATGCCGACTCAAATGTAAACCAAATGATCGGTACGACCCGTTTCTACCGAATTGTGTCCCAATAGACGACTGATATCAAAACCGCTGCTGTATCCCGGCTTGAATTGCTGGTTGACGCAACCAATACGGGTGACCAGGAACGCGTGTTCCGGTCGACGATCGTGCAATTGCGGTTTGACGATGAGGACACCATGATCGTTCCATGCAACAGTGAGCGGGGGCTCGCCGCTTGCGCAACTCACTTCGTCGCCAGTTTGTCCAGGATCTGAATCGTCGTAGCCGGGCCGAGGTCGGCGGGCGGCGTCCACGCACGCAGGGCCCAGGCGACTTTTTTGTCCGGCGTCACTTCGATCGCCTGCACTTCCGCAGTGGTGGGATCCACCGGGCCATTCCACTGGTTGAACCAATTGTTGATGAGCGTGTTTCCGTTCGGCAAGCGCGTGGCCAGCTGCAGACTCGACGTCTTGAAATCCGGTGTGTCCTTCGGTGTCCATTCCCAGACGGTTTCGCCCTGGCGATTCAACTCGCGCACGAACCCATGGTTGCTGGCGACGAGGATATTGCCGTTCTTGAGTGGCGTGGCCGACCAGATGCCGGGCACGGGCTGGGACCAAAGCGCCTTGCCCGTCAAATCGTACTCAACGACTTTGCCCATGTCCATGTGGGCGACCAGCAAGGTGCCCGCGCTCGTCATTCGCGCATGGCGGAAGTGACCGTGCGTGCCTTTGGGATTGCCCACCGGCAGGATGAATTCATTCTCCACCTGGCCGTTGGCTTTGTTAATAACAATGAATTTGGCTGGATCGCCGTTTTGGATGAACCACACGCTTTTGTTGTCGAACGGCTGCGCGGTGTGAATTTCCGTGTTCGGGGGCGCGTCGTGATTCCAGACCACTTCCTTGCCCGCTGTGATTTCCGTCACGCCGTGCTGGTGCGCGAATAAAATATCGCCGTTGGGCAGCAACGTCGCGTCGCTGATCTCCCCTTGCGCGGGATGCTTATAGTCCCAAACGATCTTGCCGCCGCGCACTATGAACATTCGTTCTTCCTTGGCCTCGCCCGCGTAAAAGAAATCGTGTTGCGCCAGGCCACTGCCGGGCAGGACTGCCGGCGCCGACGGGGTGCCGGTGGGGGCAGCCCGTTGATTTGTGGCCGGCAAATTGGCTGCCTGGGGTTGCGCGAGCGCGGAGCCGGCCAAGAGTGAGGTCAGCAGAATCGTTGACAGGTGGAATTTGTTCATAATATTGATTTGAGGGGCATAAAATTTTTACAGGTTGGGTTGGCGATCCACCGGCAACTCGGGTGGTGTACGAGACGATTAAGCCGAAAATGGGGTTGGATGAAAAGGGATGTTTTTTCGCGAGAGCGGGTTCTTTGTTCGTCAGCCGGAATTGTGGACGACTGGCGGAATCGGGGAGTGGAAGCTCGCCTTAGAATCCAAAGGGTGCCTTTCAACCACTCAATCAAGCTCCTGGCGTGTCCCATCCTGCCGCCAGTGCGCTGGCAAGCGGCCGGTGATTTGCTTGAAAACCAGATTCAGTCGGCGGCGATTGTTAAAGCCGCAGTCCTGGGAGATTTCCTTGAGGCTTCGCCGCGGTTCAGCCAGCAACAGGTCTTGCGCAAGACGAATCCTCTGCTGCACAAGGTAATTATGCGGTGTGCTGCCGATTGTCTCACGAAATCGACGGTCCAGGGTGGCGCGGGAAATCCCGACTTGGTCTGCCACCGTGGCGATGGAAATCGGTGCGGCCTGATTCGCCCGGATATATTCCACGGCGCGCGCGACGACGCGATCTTCAATCGCCAAGGTCGCGGTGGATGCCCGCTCGATTACGCCCAGCGGTGGCACTTCAATGAACCGCCTGACCGGGTATCGGCCGGACATCATCTGCTCCAAGTGTTCCACGACCAATTGCATCTGTGTTTCATGGTCCTCCTGCACGGCCGTCAACGGCACGGGACACAACGCGAGTATCTCGCTGTGGAGGCCGATGGACATCACGACCAAGTCGCGCGGAATTTCCAGGCCGGTCTCGCGGCAGACGTGCATCAGCACCGGCGCATCCCAGTCGTCCATAAAAATCAACGCCGCGGGTGGTTGCAGCCGGCGCACCCACTCGGCAAAACGTTTCCGTTCCCCGGCGGAAATGGGCTGGCGCAAAAATGGCTTCGGATGACGGAGGTGGAACAAACTGGCCTTCAGGCCTCGCGCTTGAATGGTTTTGAGAAACATTTTGGCGCGCTTGGGAATGCAGCCGCCCGGCACGATGACGCAGCCGAAACGGCGGAAGCCTTTTTTGAGCAGATATTCCGCGGCGACCCGGCCGAAGGTCTCGTAATCGTGCCGGACGGTTGGCACGCCTGGGTTGTCCTGCCACGAGGAAACATTGATCAGCGGAAGAGGCGTATTGAGCGCGGCACGCCTCATCGCCGGGGACAAAATGCGGACAATCGCGCCGTCGAAATTCACCTTGCGGAGGAATTGAAAGGCCTCCACCGTGGCTTCCGCGGCGAAGACAAAGCGCCAGTTGCCCATGCGCTCGGCGTAATTGGCGATGGCCACGCTGCCGAAGTTTTGGACCGATTGCACGACCGGCAACCCGATCACCGCGATGCGTCTCAATTTGGCTTTCATCGGGCTTTTCGGCCCCAGAATGGCTGAGTTGCCGGGGAAAGTGAAATTGAAAAATGAACAAAGTCCCGCGCTGCCGGCGCCGGGCAGACTTGCCGGCCAAGTCGCGGCGGTTTGCCACCAACAGGCCAAGGTAATCCCGGTTTTCCCTGGAAAAAGCGGACCCCGATTGTGAAAAGATGACACCTTTTGCTTTTCTGCTGTCAGTCAACAATGATGGCTAATAAACATTGGGTCTGGTTGCGTTCTGGATTCGGCATGCGGGCTGAAATGGCCCGTGTTGTTGCGCGCTCACAAATGGTGTGGCTGGACAAATTAGAAGCAAGATGACACATGCCTGCTGAAAAAGGTCCGTTCATGGTCTGCCGCAAGACCGGCAAAATTGTGGGTCTCAATCGCAATTGCCGCTGGAGTCGGTGGTTTTTCCCCTTGCTCGGAGCGCTGGCACTGACCTGGTATCCGGCGCGAGTTGTTCCCAAACCGTCTCGAGCAAACTATCCCTGCCAACGGGTGGCGGCGCCGACGGCGCTGGGCGGACTGTCCTGTTTTTTGAGCATGTTCGGACTGGCAACCGCTTTTCGCAAGATGCGCGGGCTTTTGCGTCAGCATCGCTATTTTGTGCCGAATGGAACGCTGGTCATCGACAACAGCGGCGGGCTGACCAAGGCCGAAGGGAAGGGTTTGTGGTGGGTGTGGCCGGACCCCCACGATTTGTATGCGCAAGACCACCCGCGAAGCAAAAATGATTTCAAGCTGTGGGACATTATTACGCTCTGGAACTGGAGCAGCGACCTCGGCATCGTTTTCAAAATCACGCCGAAAGACTGAAAGACTGACAGCTTGCTTGGCAGACATGGGGAGCCGTGTTAAACTTAATAACAGTTCAATTGAAAAACCTTTCAGACCAAGATTATTCCCCAGCGAAGGAAATTGGCGAACCTCTGAAGCAGTGCAGACGCGCGTTCCTGGCACTAATCTGGTTTGTTTTCAGCACCGGAGTTCTGGCGCAGTCCCCGGGAAGCAACAATCCACTTGAAAACGCACACGCCAATGCCATCGTGGTGGAAAACCATCCACTGAATCTTAAAACGAATCTTCAAGATTCGCTGGCCGAACGGGGTTCCTATAATTTCAGTGACATGGGTTCGTGGATTTGGGGAGCCAGAACGATGGACCGGCAAACCTGCCGATTTTGGAAGTCATTTGAAATTCCCGGCGCGGCCAAAGTGGCGTTGGCACGGCTGCGAATCACGGGAGACAACGAATATATTCTGTATCTCGACGGACGCGAACTGGGCCGGGACGCAGAGTGGCGGCATCTTTATGAATATGACATCACGGCCTTGTTGTCACCGGGCCGACACATTCTCGCCGTGGAAGATTACAACAGCTTCAACGAGGCGGGCATGATTCTCGGGTTGCAGATCGGGCTGGCTGATGGGCGCGTGATCTCCGTGAAATCGGACGAAAGCTGGGTCGTCGGTTGCGATGGTGTGCCGGGATGGGAAAATGTGCGAAACTGGCAAAGGGCGTCCGCTCCGCCGGCCTTGTGGCCGCCCGCGACCATTATCGCCCCCTGCGGCGGCGGCCCTTGGGCGGTCTCACCTTGGTTCATTGAAATTGTACCGCCATTGAGTCGCCACGTGGTCCCATTCTGGCAGACCGGCGGGTTTCAAATCGCGGTTCTGGTGGTCCTGGGTCTTCTATTCATCGTGACGCTTTGGGTCATAACGCAATTGGCCTTGCGCACGAAGGAGCAACGGCTGCTCCAGCGTGAGCGTGCCAGGATTGCGCGGGACATCCACGACGATCTCGGCATGAGAATGACCCAATTGGTGCTGCAAGGGGAGGTGGCTCAGAGCGAATTGCCGCCGAAATCCGAGCTGCATTCGCAATTAAGCCAGATGTGCGACGATGCGCGAGGATCGCTGCTGGCGATGGATGAGATTCTCTGGGCGATCAATCCCCGCCGTGACAACCTGCGCGAATTCACCACTTATGTCTGTCGTTATGCCCAAACTTTTTTGAAGGAAACTGCAATCCGATGCACATTGGATGTGGAACCAGAAGTCTCCGCTACCACCTTCAACCTGCCGCTTCGACGCAACCTGCTGCTGGCGGTCAAAGAGGCCTTGAACAACGCCGCCAAGCATTCCCAGGCTACCGAACTGGTTTTGCGGATTCACGGTCAGGGTCAGGGACTCATGGTGGTGGTACAAGACAATGGGCGGGGCTTTGACCCGGCCTTCGCCAGGCCGGACCGTAATGGTTTGGCCAACATGACCCAGCGCATGAAGGAACTTGGCGGGAGTTGCCACATCACCAGCCAGCCGGGCAATGGCTGTACCATTGAACTCTTCATGCCGCTGGTGAGCAGCCGACGACATCTCCTGCGGATGGATTGGTTGCGCAGGCTCAGGCGACCGCACAAAAACGACAATCAACCTCCGCAGGCCGCTCCCAAGCGGACCCCAAACTAATATGACCAAATCGGCCAAAGTGTCCGCCAAAAATCTCTTGAAAATCGCGCTGGTTGAAGACCAGCCGAAGGCCCGCGACAACTGGTGCCGGCTCATCAACTCGTTTCCAGATCTGTCGTGCATTTGCGCCTGCAAATCGGGCGAGGAGGCATTGCGGACCATTCCCGAAGTCCCGCCGGACGTGATTCTCATGGACATTTTTTTGCCGCGCATGTCGGGCATTGAATGCACCGCCAGGTTGAAAGCGATTCTACCGCAAACACCAATCATCATTCTGACCGCGATGGACGATGAAGAATTGATTTTCATGGCGCTGGAAGCCGGCGCGGATGGCTACTTGCTGAAACGAACCAAACCGGCAGATTTAAGGGATGCTTTGCTCGAGGTTCTGGAGGGCGGCGCGCCCATGTCCAGCGAGATCGCCCGCCGCGTCATCATATCGTTTCGGAGCAAGGCCAGGACCCGGGACGAGTCACTGCACTTGTCCACGCGAGAAGAGCAGATCCTGCTGCTGTTGTCGAAGGGTTGTTCCAACAAAATGATCGCGGATCATTTGGAATTGAGCGTGGTCACGGTCTGTCATCATCTGAAACACGTCTTCGAAAAGATGCATGTCAGCTCTCGCACCGAGGCGGCAATCTGCTATCTGAATTTGCACAATCCGCCGGACTGAGAGCCGGGTTGAAATTCAACAGAATCTTGTTAGGGGCGAGGCCGGTACGGCGTGAGTTGGCTCCCGGCCGCTGGCCCGGCGAAGCAGCCTTGTTCACTATCCCCTATTTTGAGGATGGCGGCGCTATCAAGACCGGCCATAGACAAGAATTCCCTCGGGCGTAAAATCCTAGGAATGATTCACGTCCCAACCATCTAGGCGCCAGTTCGATGGACTTTCGCATTTCCGCAATCCATTGAACAACTAAAACGAAAACCACAACTCCATGAGAACATCAAATCAATCAATAGCCATGCGATTCGCTGCTGCGCTGCTGTTGTTGCTGGCAATATTGGATTCAGTCAACTTGGCAAAAGCCCAGACGACGAACTACTTTATTTTTGGCGCCTCAAGTGTAAATGCCAACAGCGGCCCGGTTAATCCAGCCAGCGGAGTCACCAGCATCAGTGCGGCCAGCCTCACGGCAGGCGAGACGATTGTTTTTGACGGCATTGTCGCCAATACTGCTCAAACGACTGGCGACAATTGGGCCGGTATTGAGCTAAATGCGGGGGGATATTATGGCGTGACCACAGCCCAGCTTGGCGTCCTGGTCAGAACCGGCGATGCGGCTGGAAACACGTGCGCCTTGTTTTATGGTGGCAATGGCGCCAACACTGCCTTTGCAAATACTAGCGAGGTCTTCTCAAATAGGGTACGGATCGAACTATACGTCTCTGTCACCGGCAGCATTACCAACATGGGTTATCTGGTCGAAATCGATCAAGGCCTTACTGGCACCTGGACATCATCCTTGAATGGCACCATTAGTTTTACGGGCAGCGCGATCACCCTTCAATTCGGAGCAAGCAACGCCAATGAATTGATTTCCCAGGAGCAACTGCCGTTCTTTGTGGCGGCGCCCACGCCCGCCACCGCCATCGTGCCAACCAATGCCACCGCGACATTCTCGGTGGCAGTCAGTGCCGGTTACGAGACGATACAGCAATGGCGAAAAAATGGGGTTTTCATTCCCGGCGCCACGAGTCTGTCTTATACTACGCCGCCCGTGGTGGCTGCGGATAACGGTGCCCAATTTGACGTTGTGGTCACCAACGCGCTTAACACCTCCATGGTCGTCACTGCCGCGCCGCCCGCCACATTGACGGTCCGTGGTGGGCCGGGCATAATTACTTTTGATTATCCGACCACCACGACCATCGCCGGATATGGCCCCGTGACCGACCCAGGCGTGTCAATCAGCGGCAGCGGGTTGATTATAGGCGACATGGTGGTTTTTGACGGCATCGTCACGCCCAACGGCGAGCAGCCGTCGGATGCCTGGACGGCGATCAACATCGATGGCAGCGGTTATGGGAACGTAACCGGAGCCCGACTGGGTGTGCTTGACCGCCAAGGAAGCGGATCTTGCCAGATATTCGTCAATGGCAATGACGCGGTCAACTTTCCCACCAGCGGAGCGCCGACAAACCGCGTCCGCATCGAACTCTTCCCCACGCAAAATGGCAGCACCACCAACATGAACTGGCTCGTGGAAATTGACCAGAACCTAACCGGCACATTTCTACCGGCAGTCACTGGCACCAACCTGACGTTCCCCGGCAATACCCTGCCGCTCACTTTTGGATCGAGCGGTGGTTCTTCCTTTGTCACTCAGGATCCGCAATCACCGGTGTCCATTTTCTCGGGCCCCAATCCCCCGTCTCAAACAGTCGCGTCCGGTGCTCCGGCTACCTTTGGGGTCGAGGTTCTGGGGTGGAGTCCCGCCTTCCAATGGTATAAGAATGGCAGGGCAGTCCCCAACGCAACGAATGAGAGTTACACGCTGCTTTCGGCCTCCACGAGCGAT
>Ga0326727_10024807_pt1 | contig 11299 bp, 9 predicted proteins | sample MB2enrmetagenome_FD_207643 | JGI IMG/M metagenome (GOLD analysis project Ga0326727, IMG submission 207643) | Lab enriched peat soil microbial communities from McLean, Ithaca, NY, United States - MB29MY | ecosystem: Environmental > Terrestrial > Soil > Wetlands > Peat | place: USA: New York... | reverse complement strand
GTTTGGATATTCATAACACCCGACATTTACCAAAACGCGCGGCGTCCCGCCACTTTGGTTGACGGCATCGCCCAGGCGCGTTAGCGCCTGGGCGATGCCGCGCTGTGTTCTTTTGCGGCAAAAATCTTGTTGGAATTGCGTGATCTTTTCTTACAGTGGTACGGATTTCACGGATGAAATGCAGTTTTGACAGGATGAACAGGATTGAGGAAAGACAGGGCAGCAATGGCCTCTGGCCGGTAGTTTATCCTGTAAATCCTGTTCATCCTGTCTGTCTTTCTTCCCGGCAACATGGCGGCCCAAATCAACTTTCCATCCGTGAAATCCGTACCACTGTAAGAAAAAATCACGCAATTCCGCGAAGATATTGACCTGCAAAACAAAGCGAATCAGGGAATAAAAGAAGACCTTTGCCCGCAGATGACGCAGATACACGCAGATGGGGGAGAAGGAGAATTCCAGGTTCATTATCTGCGTGAATCTGCGTCATCTGCGGGCAATTCCGGTTTCGGTTGCGGCTGACCGCGCTGGGTCATCCGTGGTTTGAACTTTTCGCGCAGGGTCATTCGGGGAAAAGCTCCGCCTGCGCCTGGCGCATCGGGGAAAAAGACTGGCGATGGATCGGGCAGGGGCCGCGCTCTTTCAGGGCCGCGAAATGCGCCTCCGTCGCGTAACCTTTGTGCCCGGAAAAACCGTAGCCGGGATACTGCCGGTCAAACTCCACCATGAGCCGGTCGCGCGTGACCTTGGCCAGGATGCTGGCGGCGGCAATGGACAAGCTCAGGGCGTCGCCCGACACGATGGGAGTTTGCGGGAAGGCCAGAGTCTTGACGCGCCAGCCGTCCACCAGGACGTGCTGCGGCGGAGGATTCAATTTCGCCAGCGCGAGATTCATGGCGCGATGGGTCGCCTGGAGGATATTGATCTGGTCAATGAGCGGCGCCTCCACCGCGGCGACGCCAAAACAAATTTCGGGGAAGGAAATCAACGCGGCGTAAAGCACTTCCCTCGTCCTGGCGGAAAGTTTTTTTGAATCGTTGACTCCGCGCAAAACTTCCGGCAGGCCGCGCCGGAACCAATCCGCCGGGAAAACCACGGCGGCGGCCACGACCGGCCCGGCCAGCGGCCCGCGGCCCGCTTCATCCACGCCGGCGATGGTCGCAATGCCACGGCGCAACAATTCCGATTCGAAGCGGAAATCCGGCGACTGGCAAACTTGCTCTGGCACGGCGAAAGTTTTGGGCGAATCGGCCGCAACGCGCAACCATTTTCTCGCATTTTGCCGCATTGATTTCTTTCGTCCCTGACGGGACTTTATATTGTTCTCACGGACGCCTAACCCAGCCATAAATGGCTGGGCTATTTTCAGAGCGCCGGGCCAAGTATCAAAACATAGTTGAAAATAGCCCGGCGCTTTAGCGCCGGGTAAAGCGTCCAACAAGAACCCGTTAAGTCCCGTCAGGGACGAAAGAAAATGCACGCCACAGCCTTGCAAGGCGGTGGGAGTGTTCTTCACGCGATGACAGGCGCGGCTTTAATCCCGTTCGCCCGTCCGCTGTCAACCGCAGGGCAATCCGGCCCGGTCCGGGCCAGGATGTTCAAGTAATTGGCGAAGATGTTCAGGGCGATGTTGGCCACGATTTCGATCATTTCGCCCTCGGAGAAACCGGCCTTGCGCAACGCGCCCAGGTCCTCATCGCTCACATCCCCGCGCTGCAAAACCACCGACTGCGTGAAGCGCAACATCTGCAACGACCTGACGTCGGAGGCGCCGGCCCGGCGGGCGGATTGAATCTCCTGTGCGCTCAAGCCGGCGCTTTCGCCCGCCAGCGAGTGGGCCAGGAGACAGTATTCCGAGCCGTTGATTTCCGCCACCGCCAGGGCGATTTGTTCGCGCTGCCGCCCGGAAAGCCGGCCTTCGGCGAGCGACCCGTCGGCCAGCGCGTAAGCCATCGCCGCCGCGCGGGACTTCGCCAGCACCTTGACAAAGTTGGACACGGCCTCGCAGCCGGTGCGGCCGCGGGCCAGCATCTGCTGCAATTCCTGGCTGAACGGATTCGGTTCGATGGGATTTGGACTCGGCATAACGGATCGGTTTCTCTCAAAAGCTGTTGTAGTCAGGCATCATATCTTAGAGTCATTTATCAATCCGTGTGCCAACAGTATGTCTATGCGGAAGTTGCTGGCGTTGAAGGAGATGCGCAAGGCCGCGGCCTTGTCAGTCATCTGCGAAGGTTCGCAGATTGCGACTTCTCGCAACCGGACTGCGGTTTATCGTCCGAAGGAGAAAGTATAAACGATAAATGATAAAATGCCGCGTTGGCGGCCGAGGGGTGCATCTGACATTTACGTCAGAAGGCAGTCGTCAGGGGAATGTCTGTCATGGGAATGGAAGAAGGCGCCTCGTTTGGATGATTCCCCTGACTTTCATTCCCCTGACGTCTCTCCGATCTTTCCCATCCTCCACTTGCTATCCTCGTTTTCGCTTTGCTTGCGGCTGGCCGCGCTGCATCAATTGCTGGCGGCGGCCAGGTCAGCTTTGCCCGTGGGCTTTTTCAGTCCGAGTTTCTTGAGGCGGGAAATCAGGGTGGTGGGTTTGACGCCGAGCAGTTCGGCGGCCCCGCCGGGGCCGTGGATTTTCCAACCGGTCCTGTTCAGCGCGGCGAACACGTTGTCGCGCTCCCGCCGGCGCAGTTCGGCGTCGCTGAGGATTTCCGGTTCCGCCCCGCCGTCCATTTTCGCCGGCGCGGGGCCGGACGGCGCCGCGTGCTGGCTGTCCGGCAGGTCAAACCAGAGGACGCCATTTTGGGCGAGGATGAGGGCGCGTTCGATGGTGTTCTGCAATTCGCGGACATTGCCGGGCCAGTCGTGGTTTTGGAATTGGGCGATATGCGCCTGGGTGAGGCGGGCGGGCGGCAGTTTGAGCTTGTGAATGGCCTTGTCCAGGAAATGAGCGGCCAGCAGCGGGATGTCTTCCTTGCGTTCGCGCAGAGGCGCGACTTTGATGGGGAAAACGTTGAGGCGGTAATAAAGGTCCTGGCGAAAGCGGCCTTCCTCCACGTCCTTGGGCAAATCGCGGTTGGTCGCGGCGATGATGCGGGCGTCCACCGTGCGCGTTCTTTCCTCGCCGACCCGTTCATACTGGCCCTCCTGCAAGACGCGCAGCAGTTTGCTTTGCAGTTCCAGCGGGATTTCGCCCACCTCGTCCAAAAACAACGTGCCGCCGTGCGCCGCCTCAAAACGGCCCGCCCGGTCCTTGAACGCCCCGGTGAACGCGCCCTTGGCGTGTCCGAAGAACTCGCTCTCGTAAAGGTCCTTTGGAATGGAAGCGCAATTGACGCGGATCAAGGGCCGCTCGCTCCGGCGGCTGTTCTTGTGGATCTCGCGGGCGATCAACTCCTTGCCCGTGCCCGACTCGCCCAGGATCAGCACGGTGGCGTCGGTTCGCGCCACCATTTCCACCTGGCGCAGGAGCTTTTTCATGGCGGCGCCCTGGCCGACCATTGCGCCCAGCGCCTTGGCCTCCTGGACTTCCTCCTGAAGAATGGTGTTTTCCAATTCCAAATGCGCCTTGAGCTGCTCGATTTCTTCAAAGGCGCGGGCATTGACGATGGCGGCGGCAATATGGTCGGCGAAGATGCGCAGCCAGGCGGGGGATTGGTCCGGGGTGGGAATGCGGTTGAACTGGGCGATGACCCCCAGGATTTCGTTCTGATAAATAATCGGCTGTCCGCCAAAACCGCGAATGCCCTGCCGCTCCGCCCATCCCGGCTCGCCGACTCCGTCAACCTCCCGGGCGGGATCATTGCTGATGATCGGCTGACCCGTGGCCGCGATGCGCCCAATCGCCCCGACCCCCACCGGAATCCGCCGCAATTCCCGTTCCATCCCCTCCGATGTAGCGGCGGTCTGCGACCGTCGCTCACTTCCCTCCGCCTCCGCCTTCCCCTCCGAAGATTCCGTGCTGGCAATTCTGCATTCTGCATTCTGCATTCTGCCTTCCCCTAGCCTTCCCAGCGAAGACTCGGCGCTGGCCACCAGGTGCAGGCAGCGCGTTTGGTCGGGGCAGCGGGGCCGCATGGGGCAGGAAGCGCAGAGGTCGCCCTTATCCAGCAGCCAGAGGCGCGCCAGCAGGGCATGAGGCCGTTGGGCCAGTCTTTGCACGACCTTGCGCAGCAGATGCTCGACCGACCGCTCGGGAGCGATCTCCAGCAGGAGGTCTCTCAGCGAATCAAACTCCGGTTCATAATCAGGCGCCAATGGCATAGATCAACAGTGGCGGCGGCTCCGCGCGGCAACCCCTCTGTTCCTCGTGCCGGCTCTACCGCTGCCATTCAAAATATATCCAAGTTTGGGCCTTGGGAAGAACAAGACTCACCGTTTCTTGCCAACCTCTCGTCAGGAATTGCCATGATGACCCGCCTGTGGGCAGCGGAAGAAACGAGAATTCGCAGTTCACCTTCGAGAAATACCAAGTTGCGAACTATCGCAGCCGCCTTTCCAGCGCAATCATTCGTTGCATCCTGTTCCAATTCAAGGTCTTGCAGGGCTTTTCCACAACCGCGCCGGGCTGGCATGTCTTTTGCGATACCACCTTCTGCCTGCGTATCACCGCAGCCAACAATTAACAAAATAATATGAGCGAATCCGCAAACACTCCATCCACTACCGCCGCCGCCCCTACAAGCTGCGGCTGCACTGCCAGCACCGGCTCCAATGCCCCAAAGCAATCCCAGCCTCAAGCCGCCGCCGCCGCGACGACCACCCCGCCGCCCGCGCAAAAGGGCTTCAAACGCCAGGGCCGCAAGCAGCATTGAACCGGACCTAAACAACTTCATCTGAGATGAAACCATGAATCGGCGCCGAATGTTTGGAGGAACCGGCGTCGGTTCTTTTTTTTCCACTTTATGATTTCGCCCACCAAGGAGTTTGGTTCCACCAAGGAACTTTTTAAGAATCTGCTGCGTCTCCAGGAACTGGAGTTCAGCCAGGCCCGCGACGGCTCCGCGGAAACGGCGATTTCCGGATTGCGCCGCAAAATCCCCCTGCCCATCCTCGAACATTACGACCGCCTGACCGCCCGGGGCAAGACCGGCGTGGCCGCCGTCCGCCATCAGGTTTGCACCGGCTGCCACATGCGCATTCCCATCGGCGCCGTCATCCAGTTGATGCACGCCGACGACATCCAAATGTGCGACACTTGCGGGCGCTACCTTTACATCCCCGACGATGCGCGCGATGAGGCGCCGCCGGTTCCCGCCCAAGCCGCCCCGGCCCCGGCCAAGACCCGCCCAAAACGCAAGGCGCTGGCAGCCGCCGCGTGAAAGGCCGCGCCCAGCGCCGATCCCAGTGAAGCAAATGACGTAAGGAAGAGCTGGTTATATCCAGCGGGTTTCAGCGTAGCAAATCCTTGTGGTTCAATCCCACATCGTCATAATTATACCCGTAGGTAGGAGGTTCACCACCGTCTGTATAAGCCAACTCAGGGAACGGGGCAAATTGGGCATGATTGTCCACAAACAACAAGTCCATTCCATTGCCATGAGCGGTGGGAAGTATTGGATCGGCGTCGGCGTCCCAAAATTTTGCGCCGGCGTAGGCAAAGCACGGGATGATGCTCTTCTGTGTCGGATAAGCCACATCCGACACTTTTGGCGAGCCAGAGTAGAAATCCTGGTAATAATAATAGGAACTTGGATAAATTAGCCCGTTAGTGCCGTTCACGCCAGGCGGTTGGTAATCAATGACAAATTGAAGATTCCAACCCAGCAGGCCATCCGCCGGACAGCGGAAGAAAGTCCTGTTGTTCGTGCTGACGTAGGCATTTTCAAGCATGGGCAGACCGACCAACGGCATTTCCGCCCAACCCTCGCCATTGGCGGGAAATTTATTCTGATTGTCGTTTGCATACATGGCCATGACGAAGCCCACTTGATGGAGGTTGGAGAGGCAGGAGGCCCGCTGGGCACTTTTCTTCGCTTTGGCCAAAGCAGGAAGGAGCAACGCTGCCAGAATGGCGATGATCGCGATGACCACCAGCAATTCAATCAAAGTAAAGCCGCCGGATTTTTCAGGACTTAAACGCCTTTCACTACGCATCATAATTTTCTCTTCATGCTCCCGCCCCGAAAACCACCTTGCCTTCGTAACTTCCGGGTGGGACGCAGGCAAAACATAGCGGAACGCAGGCAAGTCGTATATATGACGACCGTCATATCCCCTGTTCGTTGTCGGCGGGTAGCGATAGAAACCCGGCAAGCTTACGGAGGGAGCCGCAGGGTTGAACACATTTAAACAGCCGAAAAAAGCGCAGCATGAGTGAATAAGAAAAGACCTCTGCCCGCAGATGACGCAGATTCACGCAGATAGTGAATTCTAAGCTCCCATTTTCCCCATCTGCGTGCATCTGCGTCATCTGCGGGCAATTCCGAATTCGGTTGCGGCTGGCCGCGCTGTGCCTTCTGCGCCTTTTCGCGGCTGATTCGTCGGCCACAGGGAACATTTCCTGTGGGAAGTGAAAGAAGATTCGCGGCAGGCTGACCAAGGGAGGCCCGGCGCGGCCAGCCGCAATCAAACGGCTTGAACAACAAACGGAGGGGCCACCGGCTCCCACAAAAGTGTCAATAGTGACTGGCGCCTGCGGGTGCAGGACAAAATTCTTCTTGTGGCAGGGGTCCCGCCGGAACGCCCGGACGCCTTGGCGAGGCGTCCCTACTTGGTGGATGAAGAATTTTGTTCTGCACTGACGCCTGCACGCAGCAGCGTCTAAAGTTGACTTTAGATTTCGCGTCTGTATATAAAGTGGCATGTTTGACCGTTGGTATGCGGAGGTCTTGCGCGAAAAGCTGACGCGACCGTATGTCCACCTCGTCTTTGGGGCGCGGCAAACGGGGAAGTCCACGCTCCTCCGCGCCTTGTTGCCGCCGGAGACGATGACGGTTGACCTGGCGGATCCCAGGGAGCGGACCCGGCACCTGGCCAATCCCGGAGCGTTCGAGGATGAGTGCCGGAGCCTGCCCGCGGACAAGAAGGGACAATTCGTTTTTGTGGACGAGGCGCAATCGGCGCCGTCCATTTTCGACGCGGTCCAACATCTCTATGACGGCAACAAGACGCGCTGGCGGTTTGTGCTGTGTGGCAGTTCGGCGCGGAAACTCCGGCGCATCGGGGCGAACCTGCTGCCGGGCCGGAGTTTCTATCATCGGCTGCTCCCCCTGACATTGGTGGAGCATCCGGCAGACCAAGCGCCGATTTCTTACGCGGAGTCACCGTTGCGCTTCGCCTGGAACGCAGGCAACGAGCCGGAAAGGCCGTTCCCGGCTTCGGATTTATTGACGCGGCTGGCCTTCGGCGAACTGCCGGGCGTGGTGGCCGCCCCGGAATCCGACCGGGCGGAACTGCTAAGGGCCTTTGCCGTTGCGCATCTGGAGGAGGAAATCCGCCGCGAGGCGCTGGTAAAAGACTGGGGAGCATTTGTGCGCTTCATGCAATTGGCGGCGGCGGAGTCGGGGCAAGTCGTGAACTTCGCGGCCATCTCGCAGGAGAGCGGCGTGTCGCAGCCCACCGTCAAGAGCCACTACCAATTGCTGGAGGACATGTTCATGGGCTTCCGCATTGAGGCCTTCTCCGGCAGTTCGAGAAAGACCCTGCTTTCGACGCCGAAATTCCAGTTCTTTGACCTGGGCGTGCGCCACGCCGCGGCGGGACTAATGGCAAGGCGCGATTTGGTGAAGGTGAATCCGGGCGGGTTTTTCGAGCAGTGGGTCGGCATCGAATTGTGGAATCGCCTCCAATATCTCGGCGATGGCAAGCTCTATTATCTGCGCACCAAGGATGGCGCGGAAGTGGATTTCATCATTGACCGGGGAGGCGCGCTCACCCCCATCGAAGTGAAGTGGGCCGAGAACCCGACGGTGCAGGACGCGCGGCATTTGCTGGCCTTCCTGGACGAACACCCGAAGCAGTCGAAGCAAGGCTATATCATCTGCCGATGTCCGCGTCCGGCGCGGCTCCATGACAAAATCACCGCCCTGCCCTGGTTCTGCCTATGACAATCCTCGCGGCTGATTCCTCGGCCACTCTTACATTTCCCGTGGAAAGTAAAAGAAGATTCGCGGCAGGCTGACCAAGGGAGGCCCAGCGCGGCCAGCGGCAATCAAACGACTTGAACAGGAGCAAACTGAGGGAACAGAGAAAAAACTCCGTTGCCTCCGTTTCCTCTTGTTATCATAACGCAAAGGCGGAGCGGAAGCCGCCGCTCTGAGGACGCGGGGAAAAATCCTGTCTCAGACGATTCGGGCCGGTGGAAGGGAGCGCAGTGGAAAGGCCAGCCGGTGGAGTGGTTCACCGGCGGGACTGAAATGAAGCGGAGTGGAGACGCCTTGAATTGGAGGCGTCAGGACTGCCACCGGCTCCCAAAAAAATGTCAATAGTGAGCATCCAACGCGCGGGGCGGCTGGCAGGGGGAAATGACCCAGCTTTGGTTTCAAACCGCAGACTTAGCCAAAGTTGCACTATTATGGTTATCAAGGATTTGTGAAAGTGTCACTTGAAAGGACCGACGCCTGCCTGGAGTATCTCCATTTCATACTTGGTCGTGCTGGGTTTTGCTTTGCAAACGGCCGTCCTGTGCATTTGGTGCTGATCCAGCGCCAGCTTCAGTTTCTGCTCCAATTCTGGTGAGGATTTCCAGCCAAGAATCAAACACTTGATGCTCTCCTTCGGAAAGGGATAAAGCATGATCGCAGAGTTGGTGGGTATTGGGCCAGCCGCTTGTACAAAATTCAGGAAAGTACGCCCACTGGCCAAAGTAATTGGTTTCACAAAGGCTTGGTGCTTGCGATATTCTTGCTCATAGGACCAATCTTTACTTTTAGTATAGAAGATTTCAGGACCGTGGTGGGCCTCTAATGGATTGTGGGTGGGGCGTATGTCCGAATAGGCGACCGGTTGAACTGTCTTTCCGAAATACTCGTGTTCCGCATCGAAGCCAATCACATAACCCTCGTGATTGTGGGCGTAGTGTGACCACATGAGGATATTCTTGGGAGTTGCGCTGAGGCTCAGGCATCCCTGAACACTGGCCGAGGCACGCTGGACAATCTCAGATTGTTCCTCCAGCCACTTTTGATCGGTGTAGCACGCCAGGAAGTTGCTGAAATACTGTTCCTCGAAAGCACGTCTAAATTGTTCTCTCTCTCGCTGGTCGTTTATTCCGAGTCGAATCATTTCGGGTTTCACTCGCTTTTCATGAAACTGTTGTAAATACCATTCGCGATCCTTCTGGATGATGCCAGGCAAAGATTCAAAGGGATCGTTGAGGGCGGAAACCTGAGTGAATCGAATTTTTAAGTTCTGCAACACATCCACTCGGTCAGGATGGAGATACTTGTAGAGGACGTCGGCTCCCATAGAGAACATTTTCGGCTTATGACGCTCGAACCTCCGTCCTACTTGAGTGATGCCGGCAATGGAGCGCCGTCACCAGGCCGAGTGGTCTGTTCGGAATGAGGCGCAGGCGGAATCTTGGCGAGCAGGTTGTCTATTTCGCTGCCGATGTTCATGGAGGCCGGGTGTCCGGCCAGAACGATCTGGCCCTGGCCGTCAATGATGTAAGTGGTCGGCACTGCGCGCACCCGGAAGGCCGTCGCGGCCTGGGATTTAATGCCGCCGTCTCCAGCCCAGACGTTGAATGTGTTGGTCCAGCCCCGTTGGTCCACGTGGTTGCGCACGACATTCAGCGTGTCGTCAATGCTCAAGGGAACGAGCGCGACCTTCTCCTGCCAGCCGGGGTGGCTTTGCCGGAGGGTCTGCAATTGCGCCATCGGTTCCTGGCAGGGACCGCACCAGGTGGCCCAATAGTCCAGCACCACCACCTTGCCGCGCAAATCCGAGAGTTTCATTTTCTTCCGGCCGTCCAGCGTGACGAATTCGATATCCGGAGCGGTGGTCCGGGGCGGCAGCGTGTCGTGTTCAGCCACGTAGTTTTCCAATGCCATTTGCGCGGCGGCTTTGGCGTCCAGCACTCCGGCCGGCAACTGCTGCCAGCGAACATTATCCAACACTTTCCAGTCATCCGCGAATCGCATGATTTGATTTGCCGCCAGCACATAATCGCCGGACAAAGCGGCGCCGATTTTGGATTTGCCCGCGGTTTTCACCGCCAGTTTCAACGTGAAGTTTTTTCCGGCCAGCCCAACGACCGATCCTGAATGACCTTGGGCTTGCACATTTTCAACAGCCGCTTCCTTGATTTGAATGTCCGCGCTCTTCAAGTCAATTCCCGCCTCTTCCATCTGCTGGACGGTGGCACGGGCGAGCCTGATCTGATCCTGGGCGTCGCCGTTGAGTTGATCGTCCAATTCCTGTCGCGACGGCCCTTTTTGTCCGCTCTGTTGAAAGTAATCCCAAATCAGGTCTCCGGTGATGTAAGTTTCGCGTTTGAATATGGCCGTGTCCCGTTCGCGAATGAAATGGAGCAGGGCCTGGCCCAGCTTGAGAAGCGCCGGGTCGTCCTGATCCGTAAGCCTCTGGTGAGACGCCACCTTGTCGAGAATCGCCATCTCACTGACTGTCTTGGGATCGGCGCTCTTCGAGGGAAACGAAACCCACTGGACGCCCTGAATCGAACGCCAGCCGGCGGGAAACTTCAACAGGCGGCTCGCGGCTACCTTGAAATCGCCGGCGGCGGTCTTGTTGGTGCCTTCGCCGGGCGTGAGAACGATTTCGAGCCTGGCTACAGATGGCAGCGTTTCATTTTCGGCCATGATGCTCGGATAATGGGTGCTTCCCAAACCCGGTGGCGGGACGGCCTCCGCGCGGAGGTTGCCCTTGGAAAAGTCCAAGTGCAACGAGTCGGCCTTGGCCAGAAGTTGTTGGGCGCTCTGCTCCATCACCTGGCGGTCGTGATCGGCCCTTTGGCGGAGGTTGACCGGCGCGTCTGGACTGCGGATGGCTGGATTGGTCGAGAGGATGGACTGCCAATCTTCAACGGAAGGCGACAGCTCGGCGGCGAATTGGGCCGCGTCGCGGCTCTGCAGCAATTTGACGACAGCCTTGCTCACCGCCGAAAAGGCCTCGTTCGTTCCGCCTTCCGGCACCGCCGCCACCGCCGGCGACACAAAGAAGCTCAGAAACAAAGCCGCCAGAAGCTGCGCCAGACGGTTTGGAATGGATTGGGGAAGAGTGAGCCTTTTCATGACTGAAGCCGGAATTTAGGCTAATACCCAACGGACACAAGGGCAATTATTAGTAGTGCGTTGGTTATGGGTGGTAGGGCGCGCACTCCGTGCGCGCCGCG
>Ga0326727_10024806_pt1 | contig 11299 bp, 8 predicted proteins | sample MB2enrmetagenome_FD_207643 | JGI IMG/M metagenome (GOLD analysis project Ga0326727, IMG submission 207643) | Lab enriched peat soil microbial communities from McLean, Ithaca, NY, United States - MB29MY | ecosystem: Environmental > Terrestrial > Soil > Wetlands > Peat | place: USA: New York... | reverse complement strand
AGACTGGGGGTGTCTCACCTCCTGTTCGATCCTGGCCCAGGGCGTCTTTGCTTGTCGGAGCTGGTCTATTCTCGCCACGAGGAGCTCGTTCACTTGGCGGGGACGACCGGGGGGCCGAGGACCGCAGAAGGTCGCACTCCCGACCCTCCGTGTCGCTATCGCGGTTGGTCCTGGGCGCTGCCCACCCTCGAGACTTCCGACCAGGGGCTCGATACGGATGGCCCACTGAGACGCACCTTCGGACACTGAGGAACCCCCGAGCGGATTCAGAATCACGAGTTCGATTGGATGGAGAGCGCAGGATCCGACGAAGACGTGGATCTCTCGGATTGAACGGGTCGGTTCCGTGACGCTCGCCCACTGCATGGACCCAATAATCCCAACCTTCAGGGTGGACAGGATGGCAGGCAGCGCACGGCAGGGGAGGGCCACCCCGGATCGTCCCGCGGTGTTCTCAGGGGCAGCAACAGATTCGGGCATGCCGTGCGAAAGGTGCGGAGGCTTGAGCGGGTAGTTGAGGACCGACCAGAGATGCTGGGCCAGTTCGCAAGGCGCGTGCCCAGATTCGGTCATGCGAGTCCGAAGGTAGCCCAAATGTGGCAGGGAGGTCGCGCTTTCACGGAACCGTGCCGCCCACGTTCACTTGGGCTCGATAGCATTCCCAAGACGCCGCGGCCCGTCCGTCGGAGCAGGGCGGAGGCTACGGGCGCGCGCGCGCGAGGCCCGACCTCCACCCCTACCTCGCTTCGTACCTTGGAGGAGGTGTCATCGAGGTTCACGGTGGTTTCTCGTCGGGAGCGTGGCGGGTCCGCCGAACCTCGCGCCGAAACTAGGTCACCGACGGTGACCTCGACCTCCGGTGAACCTCGTTTTGGGGAGGTTCGAAGGGAGGTCCGAGAACCCATCACATCGCCGGGTCTGGGATTGGCGCTCGTCTGGGATTGCTCCATGCGAGCGGACTTCCACGGGGAACCGGGCTCCCAGACTGGTTGCGCCAACGGCCGCGGGCAGGGTTGGGACCGGATGCCGCCCCCGGCCTCAGTCGAAAACGGCAATACTAGACGAATCTCCGTGCTGAGGCCCCTCAGGGAATCACCTCATGGAAGCACGATGGGGGCGAGAACACTCTGAGGGCCGAGTTGGCCTATTCCCCGGTTGACTTGTCGGCGTCAGCGGGGCCCGGAAGGGGAATCACGTGGGGGGGCACGGGCTTCATCCAGAACACCTTCCCGCCAATCCGGACCGGTCTCTTGAGTCCCGGGTTCGGGGCAGTCTTCACCCTCGTCGGTCGTTGGGGCTCCTTTGGCGGAAGGTCCGGAGGAGCCTGACGGGGGTCGGCAGCGGGGGTTGCCGATGGACTGCCGCTAGGCGTTGTAGGGACCGGCGCGGGGTCGGTCGCTTGATCCCCGACTCTGAAGAGTTCCGGGTACTTGGACGTGAACTCGTTGACCAGCTTCTTCACCCCGGCCGCGATCATCTTCTCGAGGTTCCTCCGGTCCTGAACACGTCGGAGATCGAGCGCCTTCGTGGCTTCGTCGGTCAGCTCGGAAAGACGCTGGAAATGCTCCTGCTTCTTCTCCACCTCTCGGTGGAACTCGGCCCTCTCGTCGTCTAGTTCCCGCCGGGCGTCGGCACGCGCGAGCTCGCGGAAGATCTGTCTCCCGCCCTCTAGCTCACTGACTCGGCCTTCTGAATGGGTCAACTCCATCCGAGTGATGGTGTTGGCATCCACCTGGGCCGAAAGGTCTCGAGTGAGCCGCTCGACTCGTCCGGATAGTGAGGTGTTCTCGCGCACAGCCTTGCACAGAGACTCTTGCGTCCGCAGGTGACTCGCCCGCTCCAGTTCGAGCTGGTTCCCGAGGTCTCGAATTGCTTCGTTCAGGGAAGCGACGCGTGCCTCCAACTCCTTCTTGCGCTCCTCGAGTAGGTGATTCTCTTCCGCCAATGCGGTCGCTTGGAGTCGTTGGACCTCAATCCTCAATCGCTCTGCCGTTGCCACGGCGCGGTCACGTTCCTGTGTGAGCGGCCCAATCCGTGCCATCAGTTCGGCTCTCTCGGCCTCTCTGACCCGAACCTCCTCGCAACGAGCGCTCAGACGCTCTTGGAGCGTTCGCCGTAGCACGATCCCCCGTTCAACTTGAAGTGTCTTGGCCGCTCCATCGTCGATGATGTACTCGATGAGTCCCGACACCCCCCGCCCTTTGTACTTCGGCGGCAGGTGCTTTTCGTCTAGGTAGAACCGTTTGGCGAGCCCCTCCTGAACCTCGTCGGACAGTTCAAACGGTTGGAGCCTCGGCCGTCCCGATTCCCCGGTGGCTCCGGGGTGAAGCAGCTTCACGACGGTCGTCGACTGAGGGTGCAGAATCTGGCGACCAGGGTTGCTAAGGGCTTTGAAGAAAGCCTTCTCCTCTGGGGTGCCATCCCGCATCACGACTCTCAAGATACGTATCTTCGAACTGGACAGGCCCCTCGCGTACTCTGCGAGGGTCGCCTGCGGATGTTCCCGCCTAAATCCCCGAATATCGTCGATGCTCAACTCTTTCTTTGCTGGCATTGTTCCTCTGCTAGGTGCTCGTACCTCGCTCCCTCGACTGTGTCAGCTACCTCGAGGGCCACAGCCCTCTTCGCCGGATGAAGCCCAGAAGAAACGCTGAACCCGCGTCCGGGCTAGTTCCCGCACGATCATCCATGAGTACCTTCGAAGCGTGCACAACCGTTGCGATGGGAACCCTGAGAACAGTACTCGCCCGGCGCTCCAAACGCATTAGCTGTCCCCCCCCACATGGCGTCTCGTCAGTCAGAGGGTTTCCAACGCGAGGAGTTGCCAGCGCAGACCGGCGGAATCGCTGGCCGACAACAGCATGGAGAAGCCATTCCTCGGGGCCTTGCGATGGGCCGCTCATCCCGGGTGACCTGCGTGCGCTGCCGCCAGGCCCCAAGGGCGGGTTCGATCGGCGAGAGTCCAGAGCGTAGGGAGGAGGGCTACGAAATCGTTCGCAGGCATCCGCGATGGTAGTGCATCGACTAGCACTCGCAACGGGTGCCCCGCCTCGAGTCGAGATGCCACGACCCTCAGTTCGGATAGGTCCACGGAGCGATTCGCCGTCACTCTTGGTACCTCGGGGGCCCACGGGACCCTGGTTGATTCGGGGAATGACTTCGCGATTCTACCGCTGAGATGAAGGTCCGTGCCGCCGACGGCACGATTGGTGGCTGCGTCGACCGAGGGGATTGAGCGTGAGACGTGCTCACCCAAGGACCGGTCCGCTAATATATACGGTGGCGTCTAGTAACTTTTCGGCGCCATGACGAGACAGCGGGTAAGTCCCAGCGTCGGAAACGAACTAGTCCGAATCATGTCTGGCGACAAGACAAGGCCTGTCTGGCTGACGAAGGAGCTGGTCACTTCTTGGAGGAGTCTGCACCCCGAGGTCGCTTCGTCGAAGCTTGCTCAAGTTAAGGTCCACTGGGGACTCCGCTATGACAAGCGCGCGAGGTTAATCGTCCAGACGGGCCGCGGAAGGTACCGACTGGCGGGTCGCTGGTCCCTCCTAGTCTCCCACGGCCCCGCTGCCTTGGAGAACTGCCAAGAGGCAATCGCCGACGGCAGGGCATTCAGTCTGGGTCAAGGTCCCGCCGGCGGGACGAGGTCAATGACTTGGGTCGTATGGGGTCGGCCAGGCCCCAAAGGGCTCGAAGAGTGGTCAAGACAAGATCACTCGGGCATGAACCTCTACCGCGGATCCGCCGAGTTGAATCTAGCCCTTCAAGCGGTGGACACTGTGCTGGAGGAAAGACCCGAGGAATCGGAACTGCTCCTTTCCGGAGTCCTCACGAGTCTGAGCGACAAAGGGCCACTGATGGTATTCTCTTGCCCGACGTGGGTCGAAAGCGCCGAGGAACAGGACGTTCAACGCCGAGAGTTCCTGCATTTGGGATTCCCTCCACTGCGCACAACGGTCAAACCGTTACCCCGCTCCCCGAAGTCGTAGAATGTCTGCTCAACATGCTGCCCCTCGTGGCGAGAGATGAGCCAGGTGCCCCCTTCTCAAGGGACCGACAAGCCCCGAAACAGACGGGTCAGCTTCAACGAGGGCGACGGAGGACTGCTTCTCCGTTCCCGAGTGAAGAGACCAACGTCCAGCCGGAAGCCAACCGACTCTTCAATTCTCCAAGAGCGACGACCTCTTCGATCGCCTCGGCAGCCGGGGCCCCTTCTCTCGGTTGACTGACAAGCGCCGCGCGCCCCGAAGTGACAGGAACAGTGGACCCCCTCGCCAGGCCATCCGGCGAATGAGGCACCAGAGGCGACGCCCCCACGGATGCGGACGGTCCGTTCGGGGAGCCTCGAACTCGGTCAGTGACCAAGGTGCGCACTTCCTCGCCGGACAACTTGGTCACGTCGAGCTTGGCTACCTCGTCCTCCGGCAGGAAGACCGAGAGAATCGCTCTCTTGAGGTCGGTATCGTCCGGATATCTGCTCGCCTTCATAGTTGAGAGGAACGACTCACATCGACCGTAGGCCTCTCTCATGTCGTCGAGAAGGTCCACCGGCAGTCGACCTTTGTTCGTGGTGTAGCGCGCCTCCATTGAGCCTTTGTGGCCCATCCAGAAGACTCGGTAGTCATGGGCCAACTTCCCCTTGCTCTCGGCGAGCAGCAACTGCGTGTCGAAGTAGGCCCGGAGAACATAAGGACGCCACTTGAACCCGGCCCCCCGGATGGCCTTCCGAACCCCGTCACCAATGTTGATAGTGGTGACGAAAGCCTTGTCGTGGAAGCCCCCGGACCCCTTCGGGTGGATAAGGTCGGTTTCGGGGACAAGCTTCTCTCCAGCTCGGAGCCGTTCCTCAAGGTACTGCTGAATGTAGCCGCAGCCCTCCTCCCCAATGAAGGAGAAGTAGCGGTGACCGGCTTTGCTCAGTTCCTTTCGGACTTCGATGATGGCCGGAATCCGTTCGAATTCAATCGTCTGAGCCCCGACCTTCAGGCCATCGACGTCTCGCAGCCGCAGACCGTCGGTACCGCGGTAGTTTCCGAGGACCTCGGGTCGGACTCCAGAGAATGCCATCAACGCGCAGGAAACCCGGTCTTTCCGCGCGGCTGCAAGAAGGATCGCTCGGAGTTCCTCCTGGGTAGGGGTGCGCTCTTCGCGGAGGGTCGGCGTGTCAGAAGCCCCTCGAATCCGGACCGGGAGGGAGAGCTTCACGCCGTTGTGAATGAGCCAAGACTTGACCGCCTTGGTCGAGCTCTGTATGTAGGAGCCCGCCCGGTTCTTCTTCTCCTCTTCTGTGACGAAGTCGAGGAGTAGGTCGCGAAGAGCCTTTTCGGAGAGGGTCACGAGCGCGGTCGGGTCGACCTTCATCTGCTCGCAGAACGCGGCGAGGCGACGGGCGTAGACGTCAGCTGTGATCGGTGATCCCCGCGAGACGTTCGCATGCCATCGGACGATGTCCTTGTCTCTGAGCAGGGAGAGTCGGGGTGGTCCTTGGGTGCGCCGTGGGGGCATCAGCAAGGGTAGTGTTCGGTTGGTTAAAACCTTTTATAGAGTGGGCCGGGGCGGATTCGAACCGCCGATCTCCGCGTTGTAAGCGCGGCGTCCTCACCCCTAGACGACCGGCCCGCAAATCCCGAGACGAGTGCTCCGTCAAGTCGCTGTCGGTAATGGGGCGGCCGTGGGCCGGGCCCGATGACGAATGCGGACGGCACAGCCCCGCGACAGCTCCGTCATCAACGGGCCCGGTAGATCCGCCACGCCGACCGCGAGGAGCTTCTCGCCTTGGACGAGACGAACCGCATCCCCGACCCGGATGCCTCGGTCCGCGCGCACCACGCCGGGAGTGAACAGGTCCCCCTCCAAGCGTACGGCCGGGTCGACCTCGATGTCGAGCGGGTGGGCCTCCTGCATCCGCGCGGCCCCGGCCACTGTGAGGTGGAACAGGCCTCGGGTCTCCTGCCAGGTGGCGAGGTCGACCCCGGAGCCATCCGTCAAACGTTGGAACCAGGGGCGGCCGTGCAATCGCACCGGAGGTCGAAAGAGGAGCTCCGCCGCCGGTCGGCCGAACTGGTAGGCCGCGAGCTCGGCGAGCTCTTCCCGCACGGCGCTCAGGGGCCCTCCCGGGACCGGGTCCAGTGGGTGGAGCGCCTCGGCGATCGCATCGTGCAGGGCCTGCAGGGATTCCGGGCCGGTGGTGCGCCCGCCTATCGAGGTCCATCGGGTCCGGCGGTCCTCAGGCAGAAGGTCCGCGAGGAAGCCGTACTCCTCCCGGTCGAGATGGACGACGATGGACCGGTAGGCGCCGACGCGAAGCAGGTGTTGGACCCCATCGCGAACCGCCTGTCGCTCGAGTTCGTCCCATTCCCCGGTCACCGGAATATCGTAGTGGCGTGCCGGGTAGACGTCCTCCAGCTCCCGAGGGACGACGCCGAGCGGGCTCGTGACGGAGACCAGGTGGAGCCGGCCGATCGCCGGAGGAGACCCGATGGCCGCCTCCATCCGACGGTGGCTGCGGGAGGCGCGGTACGGTTTGGTCTTGGAGCACGGGACGAGCAAGAGGAGCTGTTTGGAGATAGGCGAGCGGTACCGCTCGAGGAATCTTCGGCGGAACCGGACGACCTCGGGGCGTCGGAACGATTCGCGAAGCACGTAGCTCCGACTCTCGGTGGAGACGACCGGGGCGCGTTCCTCCAATCGGTCGGCGAGGATCCGGTCCGCGTATCGGAGCATCTCGGCGAGGACGGCCTCGCTCGTCTGACGGAGCTCCACGAGCTCCCGCAACCGGTGCGCTCGGATCGCCGCCCGCACCAGGTCGAGCTCCGCACCGTACATCTCCAGGGCGTGGCCCGTCGGCGCCCCGGCGTCCCCGTTCCGGCACTCCCTGCAGCGGCAGCGGTGCTCGGCGCGCGCCGCGGCGGGGTCGAGCTCGCCCAAGGTGGGGTCGAGGAACTTCCCCTCGGTGGCCCGCCACAGGCCCTCCGTGGTGTCGGTCAGGTCCACGGAGAGCCAGTTGAGGAACGGAAGCCGGTTCGGAAGGGCCGTGCGGGGCGCCCAGAGCAGGGGAGCGGCCCCGAGCTCGCGCCGTACGTCCGCCACGGCCTGGACGAACGCCTCCCCGTCGGCCCAGAGCGCCCGAGCATTGCTCAGGATGACCAACGCGGGCCGCGAGTTCGCCACGATGAGCCATTCGGGGGGCGACAGCGGCCAATGAAGGCTCCATCCGCCCGGTGCGACCTCGGTCGCGAGTCCGGGCACGCCCGTGATCTCGGCGGCCGGGACGGGGAGTTCGAGGGGATACACCTCCGAGCCCTGGCGGAGGAGGAGGCGGCGGCGCCCGGGGAGCATCGTCCCGTGGGATTCGAGGCGAATGGCGAGGTCCGGGTCCACCGTGGAAGGGAGCTTCCCTTCACCATAGAGGAGGTTCGGCAACGGGCCGCCGAGGGGGCCGACCTGCGCCGACCCGAGCAGCGCGAGCCCATCGAGAAGTTCTACGGTGCGGGCCACGAGAAGAGGTTCCCCCGGTCCCGCGAGGGGACCGGGGGCTTGGCGCTTTCGGTCCTAGGGAGAGGTGTCGCCCTTGCCCGCGTTCCGGCCTTTTCGGCCGCGGCCCGGGGTCGGCGTGGCCGGGAAGAACGCCTCCCATACGGCCACGAGCGACTCCCGGTGGTCGGCCCCGATCTCCCCGCGTCCTTTCTTGCCGAGGATCGGGTCCTGGCTTTCGCGGACGCTGTGGAGGAACTCCCCGGGGTTCTCGCTGGCCTTCTCGAACCCGTAGAGGATGAGCTGGCGCAGGAAGCTCGAGCGGCCCCGCCAACCGATCCGCCGCCGGACCATGGGGTTGAGGTGGCGCTTCGCCATCCGCCACACTTCGTTCGTCGTCTTGTAGTCGCGCGCCGACAATCCGATCATTACCTGTGGCATCGGTGCACCCGGTGCGGGCGCGATAAATGCTGAGTAGATGAAGGAATCGCCATTTTCGAGCACCGGGCTAGAGTTTCGCTAGCTCCGCACAATCGAATGCAGTGGTTTCAAGCCCGGTAATTAAGATATGCCCATCTAACTAAATGCTCGGGGCCCACAGCGCCGCCGCGATGCCGATCGCGAACAGTGTGCTCATCAGGAAGTGGCGTTGGAAGGCGGGGAGCGGGCTCGTCGAGGAGCGTCGGAGCTGCAGGTCGGTCGCCGCCGCGACGACCGCCATGGCGAGAAGGCCGAGGAAGTAGGGAAGACGGAGGCCCTCGGCCATGCCGAAGAGCGCGAGGAGGGTCAGGGCGGCGCCGTGGAGGAGCGGGATGAGGTCGAGGCTCGCCCGGCTCCCGATCCGGAGCGGGAGCGAGCGCAGCCCCAGGGCCCGGTCGGAGGCGAGGTCCCCCAGGCTGTGGATCGTCTCGAACGCCGTTCCCCACAGGAGCAAGGCGGCCACGGCGAGGAGCACCGGCCACGGCAGGCGGCCATCGAGGGCGATGAACACCGCGCCGGGGGTGATCGCCTCCACGAGCCCCAGGAACGGGGTCGTCAGCGCCGTGAACCTCTTGGTGTAGGAGTACCCCCAGATCAGGGCCAGGGCGACGAAGCTCAGGACGAAGGCGAGCGGGTTCAACAACCCCGCCGCGACGACCAGGACGGCCGCGTTGCCCAGGGCGAAGGCGAGGGCGAACGAAGCGGAGTAGCGCCCGGTCACGAGCGCGCGCGTTTGGGTGCGCGGATTGCGGGCATCGTACTCCCGGTCCGCCCAACGATTGAAACTGTGCCCGGTGTTCCGGGCCGCAACGAAGGCGATGAGGATGAGCACCACCGGCTCCCACGGCGGGAGCCCGTGGGCGGCGATGAGCAGGAATCCGACCGCGAACGGGAGGTTGAGCCCGAGGGTCTGGATCTCGAGGTAGCGGCCGAGCTCGGCGACCGGCCCGCGTTCCGCCGGGGCGCTCACGGCTTTCGGGTCGTGAACAGGCGGCTGAGGACCGGGTCGGAGCCGAGGAGGGCGTCGACGCGCGTCACCACGGTCGGGTCCATCCGGATCTCCTCGGGCCACTCCCGGGGGAAACCTTCGGCCGCGCTCTTCTTGGTCGCATCGATGCCCACCTTGGTCCCCACGTTCGGGGTCGGATTCGAGATCGAGAGCTGGTCGACGGGACCTTCCACGAGCTCGAAGTCCCGGCCGGGGTCCGCCTGGAGGCCGACCCGATACAGGACCTCTCGAAGGTCGTGGACGTTCACGTCGTGGTCCACGACGACGATGTAGCGGGCGAACATGAGCTGGCCGAGCCCCCAGAGCGCGTGCATCACCTTTCGGGCGTGGAACGGGTAGGCCTTTCGGATCGACACGATGGCCACGTTGATGAACAACCCCTCCGGCGGAAGTTCCAGGTCGACCACCTCCGGCAGGACGAGCTGGATGACGGGTAGGAACACCCGCTCGACGGCCTTGCCGAGGACCCCATCCTCGGTCGGCGGCTTCCCGGTGACGGTGCTGAGGTAGATCGGGTCCGACCGATGGGTGATGCCGGTCACGTGGACCACGGGGAACTCCTCCGGGGCGGAGTAGTAGCCGGTGTGGTCCCCGAACGGTCCCTCGGTCCGGCGCTCCTTCGGGTCGACGTACCCTTCGAGCACGATCTCTGCCTGGGCGGGCACTTCGAGGCCGCCCGCTCCGGTGGCGACGAGCTCGATCGGCCGGCCCGCGAGGAATCCCGCGAACACGAAGTTGGAGAGCCCCTCGGGAACCGGCGCGAGTCCCGCGAAGATGGTACTGGGGTCGCATCCGAGGGCGATCGCCACGGGCATGCGCTCCCCCCGTGCGGCCCACTTCCGGTAGTTGTTCGCCCCGACCCGGTGGATCTGCGCGTGGAACCCCAGCGTGTCCGGCCCGTATTGTTGGAGCCGGTAGGTTCCCGTGTGGGGTTGCCCGGTCTCCGGGTCGCTCGTCACCACGAGAGGAAAGGTGACCGTCCTTCCCCCATCGGACGGCCAGCATTTCAGGAGGGGAAGTCGACCGAGGTCGACCCGTTCTTCCACGACCTCCCGGCAGGGAGCGCTGGAGACCCGCTTGGGAGCGAGGGAACGGAGGAGCTCCAGGGTCTGTAGGGTGCCGCCGAGGTCCTTCAAGGCCCCCACGATCCCGGTCGGGGGCCGCAGGCGGAGGAGCTCCGAGATCTTCTTTGCCGCCTCCTCCACCTGCGAGACCCCGAGGGCCAGGGCGATCCGCCGCGGGGAACCGAGGAGGTTCATCGCGACCGGCATCGAGCTTCCGCGGACCTTCTCGAACAGGAGCGCCGGACCATCCCGGGCGAGGACGCGCCGGGTGACCTCGGTGACCTCGAGCTCGGGGTCGACCGGGCTCGTGACCCGGAGGAGGTCCCCGCGCTCCTCCAGCGCCGTCAGGAACTCGCGGAGGGAACGGTACGCCATGGGGCCGGCCACGACGAATTGCGTATTTAACGGCGGACCGGAAGATGAAGGTTCATATGGAAACCTCCCCTGCGAGTCCGCCGATGCTCACGGTCACCCTCGAGTTCCGCACCGAGGACCTCGTGCCGCTCGGCATACTTCCCGAGGGCCTCTTCGAGAAGTTCGAGTCGGTGGAGCTCCTGGAGACGCTTCGGCTGGAGCGGGGCTGGCGCCTCCAGCTGCTCAAGGTGCGGCGTCGGGGACCGATGCGTTCGGACCGGGAGCTGGAGCGAGAGTCCCGGCACATCCGTCGCGAGTACGGGCTCCAAAGCTTCGAGGTCGTCGAGCGGCGCCCCCGCAGCCGCGAATACATCCTGCTCGTCCGACAGAAGAACCCGCCGGCGCTCGAAAGGATCCTCGCGCTCGCGGGGGGAGGCATCGCACCGATCGCCCCGTTCCGGATCGACGAGGAGCGCGTGCTCGCCTCCTTCCACGGGGAGGCCGGCCCGCTGAGGCGCGTGCTCGCCCGGCTCGAGCGGGAGGGGCTACCGTTCCGAATCCTACGGTCCTCGGCCCGCCCCTTCGGGGCGGATGCGGGGGACCGGGAGCTGACGACCCGCCAACGCACGGTCCTCGCCCGGGCCTGGGCCCTCGGCTACTTCGCCGTGCCCCGACGGATCTCCCTGACCCGGCTCGCCTCGGTCACCGGACAGAGCCCCCCGGCCCTGGGCAAGATGCTCCGCCGGGCCCAGGGGACGCTGATCACGCGGTTCCTGGCGAGCGAAGCGATGGCGGCGAACTCGGAAGGCGGCGGCGAGAGCGGCCCGTGGCCGCAAGAAGCCTAATCCGAGCGGAGGCGTCCGCCGAGCGATGACCTCCCCCGTCCCCTCGATCGTCGTCGAGCGGCTTCCGGAGT
>Ga0326727_10024805_pt1 | contig 11300 bp, 7 predicted proteins | sample MB2enrmetagenome_FD_207643 | JGI IMG/M metagenome (GOLD analysis project Ga0326727, IMG submission 207643) | Lab enriched peat soil microbial communities from McLean, Ithaca, NY, United States - MB29MY | ecosystem: Environmental > Terrestrial > Soil > Wetlands > Peat | place: USA: New York... | reverse complement strand
GGCCATCAGGGTGAGATTGTTCAGGCTGAAGTCGCGGAGGTACATCACTCCGAAGGTGCCGATCAGCGAAAGCGGCACCGCGACCGAGGGAATGATGGTGGCGCGCCAACTGCGCAGGAACAGGAAGATCACCATGACCACCAGGCCGATGGTCAGGGCCAGCTCGAACTCGACGTCCTCCACCGAGGCCCGGATCGTGACGGTGCGGTCGGTCAGTACGTCTACCTTCACCGAGGCCGGCATGCTGCTTTCCAGTTGGGGAAGAACAGCCTTGACCTCATCCACCACCTTGATGGTGTTGGCGGTCGACTGGCGCTGGATGTTGACGATGATGGCCGGAGTCTGGTCCATCCAGGCCGCGAGCTTGGAGTTTTCCACCCCGTCGCTGATCTGGGCCACATCACTGAGCATCACCGGAGAGCCGTTCCGGTAGGCCAGCACCACCTGTTTATAGGCGTCGCCGGAGCTCAACTGATCGTTGGCGTCGAGCGTGTACGACTGCTGGGGGCCGTTGAGCGAGCCCTTGGCCCCATTGACGCTGGTAGAAGTGATGGCTGTACGGATCTGGTCGAGGGAGATGCCATAAGAGGCCAGCGCGGCCGGATTGGCCTGGATGCGGATCGCAGGCTTCTGGCCGCCCTGAATCGTCACCAGTCCCACTCCGCTCAACTGCGAAATTTTGGGCGCGAGGCGCGTGTCGGCCAGGTCCTGGACCTTGGAAAGCGACATCGATTTGGAGCTCAGAGCCAGCGTGAGCACCGGGGCGTCGGCGGGGTTGGTCTTGCTGTAGATGGGCGGCGTGGGCAGATCGTTGGGCAGATAGGCGTTGGCGGAATTGAGCCCCGCCTGCACCTCCTGCTCGGCAACATCGATGTCCTCGTTGAGCACGAACTGCAGCACAATCACCGAGGCGCCGCCTGAGGAGGTCGAAGTCATCTGCGAAAGGCCGGGGATCTGGCCCAGTTGTTTTTCCAGGGGGCCGGTCACGGTCGAGGCCATGACCGCGGCGCTGGCGCCTGGATAGAGGGTTTGAACCTGGATGGTCGGGTAGTTGACCTCAGGCAGGGCGGAGACGGGAAGCTGCAGGTAGGCCACACAGCCCACCAGCAGCACGGCCACCATGAGCAGCACAGTGGCGATAGGTCGCCGTATGAATGGCTGGGAGATATTCATTTATCGCGATCCCGGCCCCTGAGCTGGCCCCGATCCTGTTTTTTGCCCTGGATTCGCCCCTTGTGCCGCACCTGCGCCCGCCGCCTGGCTATGTGCCGGCGCAGCTGCTGCCGATGCGGCGCGAGAGCCAAGGCCGGCGCCGGCGATCGTCACCTGGGCTCCGTCCTCGACGCGGTCGAAGTTGCTGGTGATGATGCGGTCCCCGGTCTGAAGGCCCTGAACAGCAGACTGGCTCTGCTCTGAGTTGACCACCGTGATGTTCTGAATGGAGGCGGTGTTATTGTCGCTGATCTTGTAGACGAATGCCTGCTGGCCGTTGTACTGGATGGCGACGGTGGGGATCAGAATGGCGTTCTGGAGCGTGTCCACGCGCAGCCGCGCATTCACAAACTGGTTCGGGAAGAGCGCGCCGGAGGGATTATCGAACAAGGCGCGCAGTTTCACTGTCCCCGTAGTCGTATCGACGGCGTTGTCGAGCGTCAGCAGCGTTCCCGTGGCCAGCTTGTTGGACTGGGCGCGATCGTAGAGATCGACCTTCAGAGTTTCTCCCCCTGCGATCCGCTTCTGCACCTGGAGCACGCGGTCCTCGGGGATGGAGAACACCACGGTGATGGGATTCAATTGCGTGATGACGGCGATTGTGCTCGACGAGCCCGAAAAGATGGTGTTGCCGGAATCAATCAGGCGCAGGCCAATGCGCCCTGCGATCGGCGCGGTAATGCGGCAGTAGCCAAGCTGGATCTTGTCGTACTCGATGGCGCCTTCGTCGTTCTCGACCGTGCCCTCGTACTGCTTGACGGTCTGTTCCTCGTCGAAAACGGTCTGCTGGGCAAGGGCGTTTTCTGCGAGCGCATCCTGATAGCGTTTCAGGTCTGTTCGGGCCTGCTCCAGGGCCGCCTGATCGCGCGTCAGGGTCCCCTGGGCCTGTTTCAGTTGGGCCTCGTAGGGCTGCGGGTCGATCTCGGCGAGCAACTGGCCCTTTTCCACCATCTGCCCCTCACGGTAAGCGACCGAGAGCACACGGCCGCTGACCAGGCTGTAAACATTGACGGTGTTCTGAGGAGTGACCGTTCCCAGCGCGTCCAGATAGATGTCCATTGACCCGGCCGCAGCGCTGGCTTCATTGACTTCCGCGTTCCCGTTATTCCCAAAGCGGCTGGGGTTCAAATCCTGCGTGGACTGGGTGCGGTGATAGAGCGGCAGCAGAAGAGCCACGCACACCAACAGCACAAGTGCCCAGGCAAGCACGTGCTTCTTTTTTCGGGGTGTAGCGGCCGGTTGCAGGGTAGCGGTGGGTTGATCTGTTTCTATCATGGGTTTCCTTTTCCGAGGGCGTGAAACTGTATTCCAGTGCGGCGCCGGGAGCCCGCAATTCTGGAATCTGCCCGCGGCACCCACTGCCGTCGCAAAACACGGCTCTGTGCTCCGAGCCGGACGCTGAAGGCAAGCTGGGGCTCCAATCTATTTTTTCAGACGAAGCCACTTCAGCGCGAGTCAGTCATGATTTGTAATGATTTGTCACCATTCGACGAATGGAGGCGAAGAAGAGCAGAATGAATTTAAGCTCCAGTGGTAGCTTGATGGCATGGAAAATGCACCGAACCGGCAGGGCGGGGAAACGGCTCTGCTGATTGACGACGACGTCGCGCTCTGCGAGATGCTGCAGGAGTATCTCGGCAAGCACGGATGGAACGTAAAAACAGCGCACAGCGGTACTTCCGGAATCCAGGAAGCGCAGCAGTCGCCCGTGGACCTGATCGTGCTCGACGTGATGCTTCCTGATCTGGACGGCTACGAGGTGCTCCGCAAGCTGCAGCCCACGGTGCGGTCCGGGGTTCTGATGCTGACCGCGCGGGGCGAGGAGATCGACCGAATTGTGGGGCTTGAGATGGGGGCCGACGACTATCTCGCCAAGCCCTTCAACCCGCGGGAGTTGCTGGCACGCATGAGGGCCATTGCCCGCCGCTACTCGCGGAGCGAGAGCACGGCGCGGACAGGCGAACGGTTCACCTTGGCGGGGTTTCAGGTAGATCCGGCCAGCCGCGGTATCAGTTTCCGCTCGATTCCGATCGAGCTCACCGATCTGGAGTTTGCCCTTCTCCAGTTGTTTCTGAGACGTCCCTTTCAAGTGATCGGCAGAGAGGAAATCTGCGAGCAGGTGTTCGAGCGGCCCTTCCGCCCCACGGATCGCAGCCCGGACATGCTTGTCAGCCGGTTACGGCGCAAGCTCGAGGGGTTGGAGGGTTTTTACGGGAGCATCAAGGCGGTTCGCTCCTCCGGGTACCTGTTTGCGCCTGAAGGCCAGAAAGAGGACTGAGCGTGCGCAGCTTTTTCGTGCAGATTTTTCTTTCATTCTGGATCGCGACCATCCTCATCTACGTCGTCGCCATGCGCACCTTTCCTCGCGACCGCGAGTCATCGGGAGGCGTCTCCGAAGCTTTAGCTTCCTCCACGGGGGCGGCTGCGCACGTCTTGGTGGCCGAATACGAGCACGGCGGCTGTAAAGGTCTCGGCGGCGCCTCTCGCGAATTCATTCTCCTCAACTCGAGCGGCGATGGGCTTTGCGGCCCAAATCTTCCGCCGGCGCTGCGATCCTTTGCTTTGCAGAGCCCTTCGGACGGAAAAGCAACGACCAAGCGCATCGGAGCCAGTTGGGTCTGTGCGATGTCGCTGCACCAGACCAACGGCGCCACTTTGATTGTGGTTCACTCCATTCCCGAGGGCCTGAGGCGCTGGTGGCCCACGCAACCTGCCAGCGCCCTTCCGATCTCTTTTCTGGTGACGTTCCTTTTTGCGTACCTGCTGACGCGGCCCATGCGCGCGCTGAGCATTGCCATCCGCAAATTTACTGCGGGCGACCTTTCCGTCCGGGTTCCCGGCCGGAACCCCCAATGGCGCGGCATCGGCGGCGCGGACGTGCACACGCTGATAGACGATTTCAACAAGATGGCTGATCGCATTCAGGACCTGATGCAATCGCAGAGGGTGCTGGTGCGCGACATCTCGCACGAGCTCAGGTCGCCGCTGGCGCGTCTGCGCCTGGCGCTGGAGCTGGCGCGCGAAGATCCCGCCCATGCCGGCCTGCAACTGGACCGCGTGGAACATGAGGCCGACAGGCTCAATGCCATTATCGGGGAGACGCTGACGCTCTCGCTGATGGAGTCCTCGCAGGACCTGCTTCATGCCAAGCAATTCTCGCTGACCAGCCTCTTCGACGATTTGCTGCCCGATATGCAATTCGAGGCCGAAGCTCGCCACATGCGGCTGAAATTCAGTGCGGCTCCCGAAGCGATCACAATTGCCGGCTATCCGGAGCTGATGAGAAGAGCGCTTGAAAACGTGCTGCGGAACGCCATCCGCTACAGCCCTCCCCAGGGACTGGTGGACATTGAAATCCAAACGCAGATGGCGCGTAACGGGGCTTCCGGCTCGACAAGAATGGCGGAGATCCGCATTGCCGATCACGGCCCCGGGGTGCCTGAGGCGAGCCTCAGCAAGATCTTCGGGCCCTTTTTCCGCGTGGATGCATCAAGGCAGGAATCCACAGGCGGATTCGGTGTGGGACTGGCCATTGCGGAGCGCAGTATTCATTTGCATGGGGGCACAATCCGCGCCGAGAACCGCCGCGAAGGCGGATTGCTGATTCTTATTCGCATCCCGGTTTTGAACCGTCCTTCTTAGTAGGCGGCGATCAGTTCCGCGGCGCCGGCGCTGACGAGGCCATTCCCTTTGGCATTGCAATCACTTGAGCCTTGTTCACTTGCAATCATCGGGCAGCACGTGTTTCAATCGAGTTAATTGAAACAGGGGTGCTCCGCGAACTGTGGGGCTGAGAGATACCCTCGAACCCGATCCGGATAATACCGGCGTGGGAAGTTTTCCTTTCCGAGCGGCCTTCCTCTTCGCATTCGAGTCAATTCCCTGGAGCACTCGTTTCTTGATCCGAGGTGGGCCCCGATGTCCTTCGCCCGTTTTTCGACGTTTCCTTCTGTTTGGGCGTGCCGCATTCTCATTTGCGCGCTGCCTGCCTTGGCGCCGGCGCTTGGAATCGGAGCTGCGGCGCAGACGCCCGCACCGGCCGCACAGAATACGGCTTCTGCTTCGCAACCGCCCGCGCAGGCTTCGGCAGGCGCGCCGCAACTGCCGCATGTCAACACCACGGTGGTGGTGCGAGGCGAGGTAAACAGCGATTATCTGCCCGAAAGCATCGCCGTTGGCTCGATCGAGAGCGAGCCTCTCGTTGAGGCGCCGCTTTCGGCCACAGTGGTCAAGCGCGATCTGCTCTCGAACCAGGTAGCACGCCTGCTCACGGACGTGGTGAAAGACGACGCAGCGATCGGCGACGATTATGCGCCCGTGGGCTATTATTCGGACTTCGAGATTCGCGGATTCCCGATCGACCTGGCCACGGGTCTCGAAATCAACGGGTTGACCATCGCGGGCGAACAGGATGTGCCGCTCGAAAACAAGGACCGCGTGGAGTTCCTGAAAGGCCTGGCGGGGATCGAAAGCGGGGTGGCTTCGGCCGGCGGCCTGATCGACTACGTGACCAAGCGGCCTGCTCCGATCATGGCGTTCGATCTTGCCACCGATCAACGCGGCACTGCCTACGGAGCCGCCGACCTGGGCCATCTCTTCGGCAGCCGCAAGCAGGTCGGTGCGCGGCTGAACCTGGCGGCGGAACGCATCGTGCCTTACATGAACGGAACCAGCGGCTGGCGCGCGGTTGGAGCCGGCGCAGCCGACTGGAAGATCGACCGGCGCGCCACGCTGAAGACCGACTTCGAGTACCAGCACAAGACGGAGGCCGACGGCAGCGGCTACCAGTTGCTGGGCGGCGCCACGCTACCCGACCTGAATCGGATCTACGCTTCGACGATGCTCGGCCAGCAATCCTGGGCCCCGCCAGACACCTACGACGTCTACAACACCGGCGTGCGCCTGGACTACGATCTGAACTCTTCGTGGCACGCCTTCGCCGCGGCCGGGCTGAGCCACTCTCTGATTCAGGACAATGTGATCTACGCCTATGGCTGCGGCTACGAAGCCGCCTGCCAGCCCGGCGGGGCGCCGGCGTATTTCTTTGCTCCCGATGGCGGCTACGACATCTACGACTATCGCGATCCGGGCGAGCTGCGAATCGATGCCCAGGCCGAGGCAGTTGTGGCCGGAAGCTTCAATACGGGACCCCTCACGCACAATGTGGCCGCCGGTGCCGAGCTCTTCCGCCGCAGCGTGCAGCAGCCAGGCGCACCGCCGCTCAACGCGCCTGCGACGGTCGAGGATGGAGCTGTTTACACCTACATCGGCTCGGAGAACATTTACGATCCCCTTCAGCCGTTTTCCATCGAGGATCCGGTCGAGACCGCAGGACCGCGCGCACTCTGGGAAGACAGTCATCAACCGTCGGCGATCCTTCAGGACCGCGTGCAAATTCCGGGCCGTATTCAGCTCATCGCCGGCGGGCGCTACGATTCGCTGCGCGACCGGAACTACTCGCTGACCGCGACCAGTCCGTCCACGCCGCCCACCAATACTTTGCAATCTCTCTGGCTGCCGCAATACGCGGCCACTTTTAACCCCGCGGAGAAATTGACGCTCTACGCGAATTACGGTGTACTCCTCTCGCTGGGGCCCGAGGCGCCGTGGTGGGTCGACGACGCCAATCAGTTTCTCGCTCCGTTTTTTACGCGCCAGACAGAGATCGGCGCGAAATACGAGCCGCATGAAAGTATTCTGCTGACAACAGCCCTCTTTCACATGCGCGCTCCGTTTTTCTATCCCAGAATCCTTGCCGGCCCAGACGACTTTTGCCCAAGCGGAGCCGCAGGCGACCAGTGCTTCGAGCAGCAGGGCCGTGAGACGCACGACGGACTGGAGCTGAATGCCGAGGGCAAGGCCGCGAAATGGTTACGGCTGACGGGCTCGGCGGCGGCCATACGCGCTATCTCCAGCGGTACGGGCACGCCTTCTTACGACAATGAGCAGGTGCTCAACGTGCCGCACCTGCGCACAACGCTCTTTGCCGACGTGGCCATTCCGCACGCTCGGGGCCTGTTCCTGATGCCCGGCTGGAGCTACACCGGGCGCAAGGAAGCAACGCGCGATGATGCGGTAAGCGTAGCCGGTTACAACCTGTTTAACCTTGGCCTTCGTTACACCCCTGGCGGCGAACAGCAGCACCTGACCTTCCGCCTCTACGCCGACAACATCACCCGCAAGCGCTACTGGAGCGACACCGGCGGCAGCCTTGGCGATACCTTCCTCTGGCTCGGCGCGCCGCCCACCGTGCGGCTATCCGCGCATTACACGTTTTGAGGGAAAGACGATCCTGGGATGAGCGAGACGGTAAGGGCGCATGGGATGGACGGCACGCTGGTTGAGCCAGACTGGGCTCCGCTCACGCTCGAAGAGTTGCGCGCTCTCTTCGTCCACTTTCCCGCGCTGGGCGAGCCAGTTCAGATCCTCTCGCACAGCCCGCGTCCATTTTCCGCCGCGGGCGTAGTGGAAGCGCGGAATAGCAAGGTTTTCATCAAGCGCCATCACCGGTCTGTGCGCGACCGCGAAGGCCTGCTCGAAGAACACAATTTTCTGTTGCATCTGCTATTCCGCGGATCTGCGGTTCCACGCGTTCTGGAATCCGCCTCGGGCCACACCGCCATCGAGATGGGCGAGTGGACCTACGAGGCGCATGAGGTTCCCGAAGGCATCGATCTCTACCGCGACGCAATCTCCTGGACACCGTTCTTCGCCGCCGGTCACGCGCACGCGGCCGGCGTTGCACTGGCCCGGCTGCATCAGGCATCGAGCGGTTTTGCTGCGCCTCGCCGCAAGCCGCAACCGCTGGTCGCCAGCTTCACAATCTTCGCAGCGGAAGATCCGGCCGCCGCGCTCGACAACTACATGGCCGCGCGTCCCGCGTTCGCCGGCCATGATGCCGTGCGCTCCTGTGCCACCCAGGCTCTCCAACTGCTTGCGCCATTTCACGCCGAGCTGAAGCCGCTGCTGGCTGCGCTTCCATCGCTCTGGACGCACAACGATCTGCACGCCTCGAACCTTTTCTGGAGCGAGGAGAGCGAAGCGGCGCGGGCCACCGCCGTCATCGACTTCGGCCTTGCCGATCGCACCTGCGCCATGCACGATCTCGCCCAAGCCATCGAGCGCAACATTGTGGAGTGGCTCGTGCTGGTGAATGATCCCGTGAATCCCGAAAATGTTCCCGTGCACTTCGACCACCTGCGCGCGCTGCTTGCCGGCTACCAATCTGTCCGCCCGCTCGCCGCCGAAGAGGCCGCGGCGCTGGCGCCGATGACGGCTCTATGCCACGCCGAGTTCGCGCTCACCGAGGCGGATTATTATCTTGGGGCCCTGCACTCGGAAGAAAAAGCCCGCATCGCTTATGACGACTACCTCGTCGGGCACGCACGGTGGTTCCACTCGGGCTGCGGCCGCGAACTGCTCGGCGCCGTTGCCAGGTGCGCCAAAGGTGGCAGCGAGGCCGCGAAACGATGAGCGCAACGGCTCTTCTTCTCTACCTTGCCTCGCACGGCCTCGAACTGGCCGGCATGGCGACTACCATTCTCGGCATCTGGCTCACGACACGGCGGCTGCTGATTTGCTGGCCCGTGGTTCTGATTTCGGACTTTCTCTACCTTGCGGTCTTCTACCAGGCGCGCCTCTTTTCCGATGCGCTGCTGCAAATCTTCTTCGTTGTCTTCACGTTTTATGGCTGGTGGCACTGGTGGCGCGGCGTCCGCAACGAGGGAGAAGTGCGCGTGGTTCCACTGTCTATTCGCGCCGCCGCTGTTGCGCTCGCAGTTGGCGCGGCCGGGTCCGTGCTGTTGGGCTGGCTCATGATCAGGGTCGGCGCTGCGCTGCCGCGTCTCGATGCGGCGCTGGCCAGTTACTCGCTCGTGGCCACCTGGTGGCAGGCGCGCAAGCACACCGCCAACTGGTGGCTGTGGATCGCGGTCGATCTCGTCTACATTGGCGAGTACCTTTACAAATCTCTGGCCGCTACGGCCCTGCTCTACGCAGGCCTTGTGCTGCTGGCCGCGCTGGGATTGCGCGACTGGCGCCGGGCAGCCGGCGCAGCCGCAACCTCCTTGTAGCGCCGGCCTCTCGGCCGACTGTAGCGTGGGTCTCCTGACCCGCGCCCCCGTGATCGCTTGAGGCGGCGAATGCCCGAAGAGACAGATCATTTCTGAATCGTGTGAGAAATGCGCGCTCAAATCGCGGCCTGCATCACGTTGCGCAGCGGTTCTCCGGCGATGTAGCGCCTCAGCTCCTCGGCAGCCACGCGCAACGCCCGCGGCGTAAATTGCGGCGTGGATGCGGCCACGTGGGGCGTGATGAGCAGATTTGGGCAGCTCCACAGCGGATGTCCCAGGGGCAGCGGCTCGGGATCGGTCACATCCAGAGCGGCGCGGATGTGCCCCGACCTGAGCGCCTCGACCAACGCATCGGCCTCCACAATCGGCCCGCGCGCAGCATTGACCAGGAGCGCCCCTTGCCGCAGAAGCGCAAGCTGGCGGCTTCCAATGAGTCCTTTGCTCTCGGCCGTCGACGGCAGAATCAGCACCACGATGTCAGCTCGCGGCAGCAAGCTTTCTAACTCACCGGCGGCATGCACCTCGGGCTGGCTACGAGCCGTCCGCGCCACGCGCACGATCTCCACGGCGAAAGGCGCAAGCATCCGCTCGATCTCCTTGCCGATCTCCCCGTATCCGACCAGCAACACGGTCTTTCCGGTCAGTTCTTCGAGCATAACGGGCGGGTGAAAAGTTCTCGCGTCGCCCGTCATATCAGCATAACGTTGGCTCGCCTCAAAGCGCCGCTTCCACACGCCTTCGTGCTGGATCTCCAGGTAAAACGGGAAGTACTTGAGCAGGGCAAGGATCGCCGCCACCGTCCATTCAGCGGTAGAGACGTTGTGCGCGCTGCGCGCATTGCAGATGGTGACGTGCGGGCCCACGGTTGCTGGAATCCACTCCGTGCCCGCCAGCAGCGAGATCACCAGCTTTACGCCGCGCAGGTAGGGCCAGGTGCGCTGGGCGCGCGTCGGGTAGAAATCGGGGATCCAGACGTCGATCTCGATCTCGCTCTCCGGTTTTTCCGACACAGGAACGAGTTCGACGCCCTCGGGAAAACCACCGAGCAGTTCAGCGGAGATGACGGAAGGGTAACCGACTCGCAGCATGAGGGTTCGGGCCTGCCGTTCGCAGGCTCCTCCGCAATCATGCTAGCGCACGCGTCGGCAGGGCAGCCAGTTAACGCTTGGCGAAGAACGCGCGCAGAGCCTCGACGCAGGCCTCAATCTTCTCCGGCTCCGTGGCGTAACAGAAGCGCAGGTGGCCTTCGCCCTCCGGCCCGCTGAAAATTCCCGGAATAGTGGAGATATGAGCTTCTTCGAGGAGAATTCGTGACGCCTCAAGGCTGCTCTTGTGGATCTTCTCTGCATTCGGGAATGCATAGAAGGCGCCGGCCGGCGGAGCGCAGGTCATGCCCACTTCGTTCAGGCCCGCCACCAGCAGATCGCGCCGCATGCGGTAGGCTTCGCGCAGCGCCACGAGCTCCGATTCGGGCATGCGCAGCCCCGCAATCATTCCGTATTGCACCGGCGTGACGATGCCGTTGGTGGAGTAGAGCACGACCTTGCGGAAAGCTTCCATGAAAGGCTCTTTGGCCACGTTGTAGCCGGCGCGCAGCCCGGTCATGGCATAGGTTTTCGAAAAGGTGAAGCAGGTGATGGTGCGCTCGGCCATGCCGGGCAGCGAGGCGATGGAGACATGCTCGCCCTCGTAGACCAAGTCCTCGTAAGCCTCGTCGGCCACCACAATCAGGTCACGCTCCAGGCAGAATGCCGCCGTCGCTTCGGCCTCCGCGCGCGCAAAGACAGCGCCGCTCGGGTTCTGTGGTGTGTTCCAGTAAATGGCGCGCGTCCGCGGAGTCGAGTACTTCGCCAGCGTCTTCTGGAAGCCTTGGCACCGCGCCTCTTCGGTCGGAACCAGGACCATGCGCGCCTCCGAACAGCCGATCATGCCTTCGATAGAGGTCCAGAACGGCGAGAAGACAAGGACCTCATCGCCGGGGTCGAGCGCGGTGACAAAGGCCACGTAGAGCCCCTG
>Ga0326727_10024804_pt1 | contig 11300 bp, 6 predicted proteins | sample MB2enrmetagenome_FD_207643 | JGI IMG/M metagenome (GOLD analysis project Ga0326727, IMG submission 207643) | Lab enriched peat soil microbial communities from McLean, Ithaca, NY, United States - MB29MY | ecosystem: Environmental > Terrestrial > Soil > Wetlands > Peat | place: USA: New York... | reverse complement strand
TCGAGCGCCTCGCAGGGAACTCTGCGCAGCCTCGAGACGAACAGCGCAGGCGCATTTGCCGCGCCCGCTTTGACTCCGGGGCCGGGCTACCAGGTGTCGGTAACGGCGGCGGGCTTTGCGGCGTACGATTTGAAGGACATCAACCTGGAAGTGGGACAGAATCTGAATCTCAACGTGCCGTTGACGGTCGGCCAGACGTCGACGACCATCGACGTAGTGGGCGCGGCCGAACTGCTCGACGACACCAAGGCGGACGTTTCCACGGTGGTCGATAACAAGCAGATCCAGGAGCTGCCGGTAAACGGGCGGCGCGTGGATTCGTTTGTGCTGCTCACGCCGGGTGTCTCCAACGACGCGACTTTCGGATTGCTGACCTTCCGCGGCGTGGCCGGAAACAATTCCTTCCTGATCGACGGCAACGACAATACCGAGCAGTTCTACGATGAAGATGCCGGGCGCACGCGCATTCAATCGCAGATCTCGCAGGACGCCGTGCAGGAATTCCAGGTGGTCTCGGACGATTATTCCGCGGAGTACGGGCGCGCCATGGGCGGCGTGGTCAATACCGTCACCAAGAGCGGCACCAACCAAATCCACGGTACCGGGTTCTATTACTTTCGCAGCACGGGATTCGATGCGGCCGATACTTTCGCCACTCTGAACGAGCTCAACTCCGCGGGAGTGAGCGTTCCGACCCGTATCAATCCGCCCGAGAAGCGCGTGGAGGGAGGCGGCACCATCGGAGGTGCGCTGATTAAGGACAAACTCTTTTGGCTGCTGAACGGCGACCTTACTTACCGCCAGTTCCCCATGGTGGACAGCTACCTCGTAACCAACGTCACCAGCGCCGTCACGCAGAACTGGGTTACCACCGGATCGCAGGCGTGCGGCGCTCCCGCCACACCCGCCCAGTGCGCCGCCATCAATGGGCTGCTTCCGCGCTTTTTCGGTCTGATCCCACGCAAAGACGATAACGACTTGGCGTTCGGCCGGCTGGATTACCACCCTTCCGATCAGCAGACCTTCACCGCGGAATTCAATTTCCTGCGCTGGTGGTCGCCCAACGGCATTCAGACCGGTCTGGACTCGACTACCGGCGCCGGCATCACCGGCAATGGTGACGACTCGGTGCGCGTACGCAACGGGAAACTGGGCTGGACATGGGTTCCCACCAGCACTTTCGTCAATAATTTCCGTTTCGGAGTCGATACCGACCGCCAAGCCGATTCCTTTGACCAGGCGGAACTCGGAAGCGGCCTCGGCTACCTCGACGTTTCCGTCGATGGCGTGCAGCTTGGACCGGCCACCTACCTGCCGCGCGTCGAGCCTTCGGAAACCCGCTATGAATTCTCCGACGACGCCACCTTCGTGAAGAGCAATCACACCCTCAAATTCGGCTTCAACTTCTTCACCACCGAAGATTACAACTATTACATCAGCAACTATTTCGGTTCCTATACCTATGCCAGTCCCACGACGTTTGCCGAAGACTACAGCAATGCCGCCGGCACGGTGGGTTTGGCCAGCGGGAAGCACTGGACCGGTTACTCCCAGACCTTCGGCAACCCGATTGCCGATTACCGCATCAACGAGCTGGCATGGTATGTGAACGATCAGTGGAAAGTGAACTCCAAACTCACCGTCAATCTCGGTGTTCGGTGGGACAAGTCGCTGAGCATGAACTTCCCGGTGACCAATCCGTCCTGGCCGGGGACCGGGTACATCCATACGCCCAGCGACAACTTCTCGCCGCGCGTCGGTATGGCGTACCGCATCAACGACAAGACTGTGTTCCGCGGCGGATTCGGCTTGTTCTATGCGCGCCTGCTGGGCGGATTGATCGACAATCTGTGGACCACCAACGGCATCTACCAGATCGCCGATTCGCTCAGCGGCAGCGTGGCAGCGCAACTCGCGGCTGGTCCGAACTTTCCCAACGTCCTGCCGGCGGCGCCTTCTGGCGCGTCGGTATCCGCTGCCACCATTCAGTTTGCCGCGCCGAATCTGAAAACACCGTACTCCGCGCAGGCCAATATCACCCTGGAACGCCAGATCACTCCCGACATCCTGCTGAGCGTGTCCGGCATCATGAGCCGCGGCATCCATCTCCTGGGATCCGCGGACCTGAACGTCAATCCGCCCACTTCCAGCTTCACTTACACCATTGACAATTCCAGCGGTCAGGCGGTCGGCACCTTTACGAGCCCGATTTACACGGCCCCACGTCCCAACACGGCTTTCGGCACGGTATACGAAACTACCAACGGCGTGGATAGCGTCTACGACGGCTTGGCCGTTACGTTGAACAAGCGCTTCACGCACGGCCTCCAGATGCTCGGTTCCTACACCTGGTCCCATGAAATCGACGACGGTCAGGAACAGGCATCCAACGCCATCTTTTACAGCAGCATCTTATCGCTGTACAACGGCAACAACTCGGCGGAGCGCGCGAACGGCTGGGAAGATCAGCGGCACCGGTTTGTTTACTCGTTCGTCTGGTCGCCTCAGACGCATTTCAGCAACAGCGTCGTCAAGGCGATTCTGGGCGACTGGCAGCTATCCGCCATTGCGACCCTGGCCTCCGGGCGGCCGTATACGAGCCCCCAATACAACGGCAGCTTGTCGGCGTGCACCGCAACGACCACCACGGGGTGCGTGCAGCTTCCCCCCGGGCAGAGCTTGCTTTCCTCCTCGCACTTTGACGCGTTTACCGGCAGCTTCCGGTTGGGATTCCTGCCGGTGAACAGCATCCTGACGCCGGCGAGTTACCGGGCTGATGCCCGCATCACGAAATTCATCCCCATCAAGATCGGCGACCGGGACACCAGGCTGTCGCTGAACTTCGAGATGTTTAACGTGAGCAACTCCTGGTCCCCCACGAGCATGACGAGCGCGGAGTACAACCTGTCCAAGGGCGTCCTCACGCCGAACATCGGCTCCAACGGAGTGCCCGGTTGGGGCGTCGGCAACGCCGACGGTGGATTTCCGGATGGAACCCAGGCGCGCCGCATGCAGATCAGCGCACGCTTCCAGTTCTGACCGGGGGCAACTTTTGGGACTAATGGCAGGCGCTCAGGCGCCTGCCATTTTTTTTGCTTCCGGGCCGGGATTCTCCTCGGAGGGCGCGCGGGCGGCGTCCGCCGGCGCGGGGGACTGAACGCGGGCGGCATCGACGTAGAATCTCTTCCCGCAGGAGCGGCAGTGTAGTGGAACTTTCCCCAAGCCTTCCATGAAGAGATCGGAAATCCCCCGGGGCATCGACGGAACGGTATCCGCCCGCCGGCAGCGGGGGCATCGCACTTCGCCCGGTTTGATCTGAATTGGCTGTTGAATCTCCAAACCGGCAGTCTACCAGAACCGCGCGAAACCGTCGATTCCCCCATGTGCGGAATGTTAGGCTGGAGGTCGTGCGAAGTCTATTGATCTTCCTTTCGCGGCGTAAACGACTGCGAAAGTGGATGGAAACCTCAGCCCTGGCCCGGCGCTTCTCGTCCCGTTTTATTCCCGGTTCGAACCTGGACCAGGCGCTGGCCGTCTGCCGTGACCTGAATGCCGAGGGCATCACCGTCACGGTGGACGTTTTGGGCGAAAGCATTTCGTCGCTGGAGGAAGCCGCCGCGGCGCGCGACGCATACCTGCGAACGCTTTCCGCGATTCACGACAGAGGCATTCAGGGCAACGTTTCCCTGAAGCTGACGCAGTTCGGGCTCGACCTTTCGGCCGAGGTTTGCCGCGCCAACGTCGCCCAACTGGTGGAGAGGGCAGCAGGACTAAATGGGTTCGTTCGGGTAGATATGGAGTCGAGCGAGTATACCGACCGCACGCTCGAACTGGTCTGCGATTTGCACGCCAAATACCGCACCGTGGGAACGGTGATCCAGGCGTACCTCTATCGCAGCAAAGGCGATATCGAGATGCTGAACGAGCGCGGCGTCCGCGTGCGGCTGTGCAAGGGCGCATATCTGGAAGCGGCCGGCGTGGCGTTCCCGAAGAAGGAGCAAGTGGACGCCAACTACATCGAACTGATGCAGTTATTGCTCGACAAGGGCGCCTATCCGGCCATCGCCACGCACGACGAGAAGATGATCGCCGCCACCAAGGCGCACGTGGAAGCGCACCAGATTGCGCGCGACGCTTTCGAATTCCAGATGTTGTACGGTATTCGCCGGGATCTGCAGCGGCAACTGGCCAAGGAGGGTTTCCGCGTCCGCGTGTACGTGCCCTACGGGGAAGCCTGGTACCCGTACTACATGCGGCGGCTGGCGGAGCGGCCCGCTAACGTGCTGTTCATTCTGCGGAATTTATGGAAATAGCGGGGCGCAAGGCACCGCTCCGTTGCGGTCGCGGCTCATTCAGGTCGCGGCTCATTTAAGTGGCGGCTCATTAAGAGGTGCTGTTTCAATGATTGAGGCGCGCGGGCAAGCTAAAGCGTGCCCCACGGAGAACAGCTAAAAGCTGACTGGCGACAGCTTGCTTCCCCGGCCGCTCCGTTAGAAACTAAATATAGCGAAGGGGAGTCTAACGAGTATGCGCTACTGGGCCTATCTCGCGGGGAAGGTGGTCGTGGCGGCAGGGCCTCTCTACGGCTTGCTGATTCTGCTCCAACATAAATTTCCCGCCCCACCGAAGGACGGCAGGCTCAGGTTCCACAACATGAACAACGAGCTGGTCGGGGTGCTTTGCATGCTGGGGTGGTTTCTCATTTGCACCGCGGTTGTTTACTTCATCGTCTGGGACCAGCGGCGCCGCTGCCGGGTCTGCCTGCGCCACCTTCGCATGCCCATCGAGACCGGTTCGCGCAGCTACATGCTGCAATTGGGGCGTCCGGCCGTCGAATCCATCTGCCCGTTCGGTCATGGCACGCTAAGGGAAGACGAATTGCAGATCACCGGCCGGGACACTCCCGAGTGGAAGCCTCATTCCGACGATATCTGGGCGGAGTTGTGCGCTCCCAACAAAGACAGCAGCCTGGAACCGTGAACCCCGTTCCCCGCTGGCGCATCGTGGCAGGTTGCCTGGTGCTGGCGGCGATTGTCTTCTTCGCCACACTCTTCGCGCCGGTCTATATCCGTAACCTGAAATTACAGAATTACGTGGACGAAATTACACATGCCGTGGCGAGCCAACGGCAATCGGACGCCCAGTTGCGGCAAAAGGTGCTGGAAAGGGCGCAGCAGCTGGAACTGCCGGTGACGGAAGACAACGTGCATGTCTATCGGTCGGTGGACGGATTGCGAATCGATGTGCAATACGCGGTAACGATCAGCGCGCCTTTTTATCGTGTCAGCATCCATTTTTATCCCGGCGCCGGCAGCCGATAAGCGCTTCCGGCCGGCGCCATGCGAGAATGAGATTTAGTGCCAGCGAAACCTAAGAAGCGGGGCATGCGGTTACGCATTCCCGGCAATTCGGCGCTCACGAAGTTCTTCCTGGGACCGGTGGGACGCGTCGTCATCATGGGAGGCGCGCTCTCGACCATCCTGCTGATGGGGGCGTTCATCTATTTCTACGCCCGCTATTCCAAGGTAATCGACGAAAAGCTGGCGGCCGGGCCATTCGCCAACAATGCGCGGATTTTCGCCGCTCCCGAATCGGTGGGCGTGGGCGACGCCATGAGCCCCAACGATATCGCGGCGGAACTCCGCCGCAGCGGATATTCCGAGTCGCGCGGCAACCCCATCGGTTCCTACGAACTGCGCCCAAACGAAATCACCATCATTCCCGGACGGGACTCGTACTTCGATCAGGAGGCCGGCGTCATCAAGTTCGCCAACGGGCGGATTTCACAAATCGTCTCGCTGCAGGACAACACCGCGCGCAGCCAATACCAGTTGGAACCGCAGCTGATTACCAACCTTTCGGGCGCCAGCCGCGAGAAGCGGCGCATGGTGAAGTTCGCGGATATCCCGACCGTGCTGGTGCAGGCAGTCACTTCGGCCGAAGACAAGCATTTCTTCCAGCACAGCGGGTTCGACCCCATTCGCGTGGTGAAAGCGGCGTACGTCGATCTTAAGAAGGGGCGGAGGGCAGAGGGCGCGTCCACGCTCAGCATGCAGTTGGCGAAGAACTTTTTCCTCGAGCAGGACAAGCGGTGGACCACCAAAGCGGCGGAAGTGATCATCACGCTGCAACTGGAACAAAAGCTGACCAAGCAGGAGATCTTCGAGGATTACGCCAACCAGGTTTACCTGGGCTCGCGCGGTTCGTTCCGGATCCACGGTTTCGGCGAGGCGGCGGAAGTCTTCCTGGGCAAGGACCTCAGCCAGATCAACATTCCGGAAGCCGCGCAGCTCGCCGGAACGATTCAGAATCCCGCGGTCTACGACCCGTTTAACCATCCCGACCACGCGCGCGACCGCCGCAACATCGTGCTCAGCCTGATGCGCACCAATGGCTTCATCAGCGACCGCGATTATGCCGTGGCTATCGACGCGCCGCTTACGCTGGCGAAGCCGACGGCGCAATCGGTGGAGGCCCCGTATTTCGTCGACCTGGTGAACAGCACGCTGCAGGACATGTTCAAGGACACCGATTTCCAGTCGAACGCATTCCGGGTGTATACCACGCTCGACCTGCGCCTGCAACGTATCGCCGCCGACGCCATCGCCAACGGCATGAAGAAGGTGGACGAAATCATCAAGCACCAGCGGCGATTCAAGAACCAGACTCCTCCCGAGCCGCAAGTGGCGCTGGTGGCTATCGATCCGCATAGCGGGCTGGTAAAAGCCGTGACCGGCGGCCGTAACTACGGCCGGAGCCAGCTCAACCGCATACTGGCGAACCGGCAGCCGGGTTCGATTTTCAAGCCCTTTGTATATGCCGCCGCCATGGATACCGCGGTGGAGGGCGGACGGGAGGTCTTCACACCGTCTTACGAGGTGATGGACGCGCCCACGACCTTCTGGTGGAACGGCCAGGAATACAAACCCAGAAATTTCCAAGGCGAGAGCACCAACAGACTGGTATCTCTGCGCTACGCCCTGACGCACTCGCTCAACATTCCGACGGTGGCGCTGGCGGAAAAGGTGGGCTTCGACGCGGTGGTCCAGATGGCCCGCCGCGCCGGCATGAACGACCGCATCCAGCCCACTCCCGCGGTGGCGCTGGGAGCGTACGACGTCACGCCGTTTGAAGCCGTGGGCGCGTACACCATGTTCTCCAATGGCGGACGGTACGTGAAACCGGATTTCCTGGAGCTGGTGCGCGATCAGACCGGGAAGGAGCTTTACCGGCATAGAGAGCAGGCCAAGCAGGTGCTCGATGCGCGCGTGGCCTACATCGTGACCAACATACTGGAGGATGTGCTGGTGCGCGGCACGGCGGCGGGAGCTCGCGCAGCCGCCGGATTCGACGTCCCCGCCGCTGGAAAGACCGGTACTTCGGACCGCGACGGCTGGTTTGCCGGCTACACGTCGGAACTGTTGTGCGTGGTGTGGGTGGGATTTGACGATAGCCGCGACCTGGATATCGAAGGCGCGCGCTCGGCGGCGCCCATCTGGATGCAATTCATGAAGGACGCGTTGAAGTTTCGGGAATACCGCGATACCAAACCGTTCGAAGCGCCCGACGGCATTGTGACCATCGACATCGACCCGGAAACCGGCTATCCCGCGACTCCCGCCTGCCCCACGCATGCGACGGAGGTCTACATCGCCGGCACGCAACCGGTAGGCACTTGCCCGAAACATGGCGGCCGCATGATCACCACTACCGCAACGGGTTGGGACACTCCGGCGCAGGACGCGACGCCGGCCCAGCAGCCCGCGGCTAGTCCCGGCGACCACATGCCGCACATCACAGGATCGGGCGGGGACGGCCAGGTGAGCACCGGTGCTGTCGCCCGCCGCGCGGCCAACCAGGTTCCTCCCGATGCCGCGCAGAAGCAGCCGGATGCGCAGCCCAAGAAAGACTCCAAACCAAGCCTCCTCCGCCGGTTGTTGAATGTGATTAAATAAAAGCCATAGGGGGCCGCTATGGTTATTCGTCCTCTCGTAGTTGCGGTTGCGGCGGGACTTTCGGGGATGTCTTTCGCCCAAACGGGGAATTCCATTCTAGAAAACGGCAGGGCACCTGCGCCTGCCGCAGTTCAGGCCGACAAGCCCGACAATAAGCCTGTGGTCACTCCGGAGCTTCGCGGCGATATTTTTATGGCCAAGAAGCAATACCGGGAAGCGATCGAGGCATTCCGCCAGGGCTCGCCTAAAGATCCAGTGTTGTGGAATAAGACGGGAATCGCCTACCACCAGATGTTACAGCTCGACCAGGCGCTCAAGAGCTACCAGGAGGCCATCAAGCTGAAGAAGGACTATCTGGAAGCGATCAACAATATCGGCACGATCTACTACGCGCGCAAGAGCTTTCGCCGGTCCATCACTTACTACGAGCGGGCTCTCAAGCTGGAGCCGCAGTCGACCCGTACGGCCGCGGTTTACAACAATCTCGGCACGGCATTTTTCGCGCGCAAGCAGTATAAACAGGCGTTCGACGCCTTTCAAACGGCCATAAGACTCGACCCCGACGTGAACGAACACAACGGCGGTTACGGGGTCATGCTGGAAGAGCGCAGTGTCGAAGAGCGCGCCAAATATCACTACTTTTGGGCCAAAACATATGCCAAGAACGGGCGCAACGACTTAGCCCTGCAATACCTGCGGAAAGCGCTGGAAGAAGGTTTCAAGGAGAAGAAGCAATTGGAGACCGATCCCGAGTTCGCGGCTTTGCGGGACACGAAGGAATTCAAGGAGCTGCTCGCGTTGGAGCCGCGTGTCCTGTAGGCGGACCGCTCTTCCGCTGGCCATCGCCTCTCTGGCTTTTCCCATCGCTTGCCGGCGCGAGGCTCGGCGCCCCGCCGTGGAACGCATCGCGACTGTTCGCTTCGAAAATCTGGGCAGCGACCTTGCGACCGATTGGATGGGCCGGGCGTTTTCCGACATCATCGCCTCCGAACTCGGCAATACCCCCGGCATCTATGCCATTCCTGCGGTGCGCGTACATTCCATCGAGACAGGCATGGGCGGCCGGCCGGTGACCGCTCCCGGCATTTCGGCGGAACGCACCGCGGCCCTGGCCGCGGGCGCGACGAAGATTGTCTTTGGGCAATACGCCATTCGGGGCGGCGCGCTGGAAGCGCGCATGACGGTGGAAGATGAACTCACCGGCAAAATGACTGTGCTGACTGCGGTGTCGGCGCCGCCGGCCGACATCGTCTCCGCCGCCTCCGCGCTGGCCCGGCAAATTTCGCCGCGCCTCACGCCGTACGGCACCAGGAATCCGCTGGTAGTCGAAGCGCACGTGAAGGCATTCGAGCATCTCGACAGTCCGGACATGGCTAACGAACTGGAGAAAGCCATCGCCGCCGATCCCAACTTCGGGCCTTCCTACCGCCAGTTGGCGCAGCTCAAGATGCAGCACAAGGACATCGCCGGAGCGGAGGACACGCTCAGGCAAGGTATGGCGCTGGGAAGCGCCATACCGGCCAGCGAGCGGGCGCTCCTGCAATTGCAGGATGCCACGTTGCGCGACGATTCCAATCTCCGCCTGCAAGCGCTCACTTCCTTAGCGGCAGCCGATCCCTATAATGCCGACGCCTGGCAACAACTGGGCGCCGCCGGGATGGCGGCTCACCGCTATGCGCCGGCCGCCGATGCCTTCCGGAAAGCAACGGACGTTGAGCCGGACGATGGCAATCTCTGGAACCAGCTTGCGTACGCCGCCACTTACGCCGGCGATGCCGCAGCCGCCACCAACGCCATCGAGCGCTACCGGAAGTTACAACCGCAGAGCCCCAATCCAACCGACTCGCTGGGCGACGTCCATTTGATCCTCGGCCACCTCCGCCAGGCGGAGGAACTCTATAGCCAGAACGCCAGGAAGTTTCCGGAGTTTTACGCCGGACTGGACTTCTTGAAGGCTGCCCTGGCGCATCTCATGACCGGGGATGTGAACGGCGCCGATACGCTGGCGCAGCAGTACTTCGACGCACGCGCGAAAGCCAAGGATCCGGTAATCGAATACCGCAAGGCGCAATGGGCCTGGATCAGCGGCCGCCGTAAGGCTGCGTGTCAACAGATGGCCCTGCTGGTGAACGCACCGGACAGCGCCGCCGGACGAAGCGTCGCGGTACACGCTTCCGCCGAACTGTCCATCTGGACTCTGATGCTGGGCGATCGCGCCGCTGCCTCCGAAATGGCGCGCAAGGCGGCCGAATTGGCCAAGCCTGCCTTGTCCGTGCAGGCGACGCTGGCAAGATTTCTCTCGCAATCTCCCGCCTCCGCGGGGGAGTGGCAGGCGCGCGCCAAGGTGCTGGCGCCGGACCCGGCCCAGTCGGCGCTCGGCAACCTGGCGTTGGCGGACGCGTTGTTGCTCTCGAAGGAGTTCCCGGCCGCGCTACCGGTGCTGCAGGCGATGTACGACAATAGCAATCCGACGGCTGACGAAGGGCTCGCGATTTTGTTGGCGTGGGCCGACGTGAAGACGGGACACATTCCGGAAGCCGCGGGGTTGTTGAAGGCCAATCCGCCGCTCTCGGAAGCAGGCATTACCTGGTCGACACCGCTATATTTCCCGCGTATTTTTTATTTGCGGGCGGTGGTGGCGGAGAAGCAGGGGAAAGCTGACGAAGCACGTGAGAATTGGCGCATTTTCCATGCGCTGTCGGGCCCCGACCCGCTGATGTGGGGCGAGGAGGGGGAGGGGAAATAAACTCGGCCGGGCTGCCTTCCGGCGGGCAAGCTAAAGCATGCCCCACTAGGGCCGCAGCAGCCAGACGCGGTAGGTGCGGGCGTCGGCGAACGGCACGAGGACGAGATCGTAAGGCTTGCCGGCCACCAGACCATCCATACGGTAGGCCTGTTTGCCGATCCAGGTTGGCGGAAGCTGGTCTGACACATCGGTAAGCTTCACTTGGGCGGTGCGCGGACCGGCTGCCTGCATGTCGGCGAGGCGGCGGTTGACGGCGCTCTCGAGCGCGAGGAACTGGGGGCCGCGCGCGATGGCCACGCTGTACGGATAACTCGGGCCGCCGGGCACCGCGCGGGTGGTGAGATCGATGGCGATCTTCACGGAATCGCCCGGGGTCCATTGGCGTTCGATGGCCAGCCAGCCGCCTGGCGTGCCCTGGTAAGTCCGTCCGCCGGCGACGGCTTCATAATGCGCGGTCCATGAGGGCACCCGCAAGTAGAGAGGGAAGCGCGCGGCTTTCGCGGGATTGACAGTCAGTTCCACGGCGCCGGTCAGAGGGTAGTCGGTGTGCGACTCGATGGCCACCGGGCCCGCGGCGGTATCCACCGAAACGCGACCGG
>Ga0326727_10024803_pt1 | contig 11300 bp, 9 predicted proteins | sample MB2enrmetagenome_FD_207643 | JGI IMG/M metagenome (GOLD analysis project Ga0326727, IMG submission 207643) | Lab enriched peat soil microbial communities from McLean, Ithaca, NY, United States - MB29MY | ecosystem: Environmental > Terrestrial > Soil > Wetlands > Peat | place: USA: New York... | reverse complement strand
TCCCAGGCCACCACCAGCCGGGCCTGCCGTGCAAAGAACATAGTGAGCAGTCCGTGAAATGCGCCGACATCGTAAACCACCTTGTCTTTCAGATCGAGCGCCTTCCAGAACAACGTCTCGGGTGTGGGATGTTCCATGGGCAGCCATCCCAGTCCGCCGCGGCGCCGCAGACCTTTGTTCAGCCCGTTGCGAACGGTGTAGGTGAGGCGGTCGAAAAAACTTCGGCTCACCCAGGAGACAATGGCGTGTTTGCGCGAGTAACTCACCGGAAACGATTCACGATCGGGACCGTCCCATCAGCCATTGCTTCAGGCGCCCGACGGTAATTCCTTCGAGCTCCATCATCAGGGCGAGCGGTGAGTGATCCGAACTGACTCCCATACGAGGAATATCGAACAAAGACGTGCCGCCGTTCACAAAACCGCCGTAAGCCGAGAACAAAGCGCGGTAACCCGCCGCGATAATCATCTGACGCACTTCCTCCCGAAGGTTGCGGACTCTCCCGAAAGGAAACGAAAACAGCAATACCGGACGGCACGTGATCTGTTCGAGCTGGCGGCGCGATTCCACCACCTCCACCCGCGCCTGGGCCAGTTCCACCGAACCCAGATCCACGTGATTCACGGTGTGGGCGGCCACGGAGACGCCCAGCGCCGGCAGCTCGCGAAGATCCTGCGCGCGGAAGTTTTCGAAGCGATGCGGGTAGCGTTCCACATCGTGGCGAAAGGCCAGATCCGTGTCCACGAACCCGGAGGACACAAAAGCCGTCGCGGGAATTCCGGCGGCCGCCAGAAGCAGGGCCGCAGCGGTTCTCACGTCGCGATAGCAATCGTCGAAGTGAATAGCCACCGAAGTCGCCCGGAGCGGCCGGCCAGCGGCGACGCAGTCGACAATTTCCTCGGTGCCCGCGGGATGGTAGTAGCGACGAAGAGTGACCAGGTGGGCGGCGAAGCGCCGGGTGGATACCGTCAGCACATCTTCGGAAACATCATTGACGCGATGGTAGAGCAGGATGGCGCCACGGCTTCGGCCCCGCCGCAACCAGCGCAGAAACGAGTAGAACCCTCCATAAAAGAGCGCAAGCCAGATCGCGTTCTTGAGCGCCTCCCGCCCGTCCGGCAGCTTGCGCCAGTGGGGAAGCCGCCGCTCGAGCTCGCGAATCTCCCTGCGTGTGGGGCGAGTGCGCGGCTTCTGGCCGGTTTTCTCCTGAGGCTGCCGTCGGGCTGTGCCGGCGGCAATTTGTTCCACGGTTTCGCACAGCAACCGCGCGCCCAGCAGATCCAGTTTCTTCCGAAGGGAATCGGGGGTGTCCCGAGGATGGATGGGGACCGTCGCGCTGCCGACGACGTCGCCGGTGTCGAGTCCGTCGTCCACGAAGTGCACGGTCACGCCGGCCGATTCGCAACCGTCATAGATCTCCCAGAAGCCGGGCGGCATCCCGCGATAGGAGGGCACCTCCCCTTTGTGCAGATTGATGCAGCCCAGCCGGGGCACTGAGAAAACAGTCCGGCTGAGGATGCGGGTGCCCATCACTATACCCAGATCGGCGTCGCATTGGCGCAGGCATTCAACGGCCGCGGGCGCATTCAGGTTGCTCACCTCGTGCAGAGGGAAACCGCGGGCCCGGGCCAGTTCCCTGAGATCGCGCTCGGGGAAGGCCGCGCGCAACAATTCGTCGACTTCCTGTTGTGGGATCACGCGGTCTGCCCAGGCATCAAGGCGCGAGCGCAGGGCCGACAACAGGCGGTATGGAATGTACGACAGACCTTCGCGCCGGATGTTCCTGCGCAGATTCCGCCAACGCTTTCGCGCGGTATCGTGGGCCGTGTCGAGCAGCACGCCGCGGACTTCCACAGCCGGCAGATCGCAGAGCTTCGCAATGGCGGCAACCTTACTTTCCATGAAACCGCGCACGACGGGCGCGGCCGGCGTCCGGTCTCGCGTTTTCAGTGAGGACGCCGCCGTGCCCTGTGCGCTCATCTCGCTGTCCCCAATGAGAACGGCGATTTTCAATCTGCCGGACGGCATGAGTATGCTACTAGTGTAGTGCCGCTCCGGAGCGAATCAGATCGCACCTGGAGCCGTAGCGATCCGCTGTGCGCGTTTTAGGAAAAGACCATGCGACGACACACGAAATGATGCCACGTCCTGATCGGACCGACGAGCGCCGAGCGCGAGGACCCGCATGAGCGACGGGAGCACACCGCACCATCGCCGGCTGGACGCGCAGTTCGTCGGTGGTCTCGCCTGGACGGCGGGAGCGAAGTGGGTGACCCAGGCAGTCACGTGGCTGTCCATGCTCATCGCGCTGAGACTGCTCAGCCCCGCGGATTTCGGAATGGTGGAAATGGCCAGTGTCGTGGGCATGCTGACCAACGTCCTGGCCGAGTTCGGTATCGGTTCCGCGGTGCTGCAGATCCGCGAACTCGACCGCCGGGCACTGCGACAGCTCAACACCGTGTCGCTCATCTTCAGCACGGTAGCCTTCGCGTTTGGAGCGGCCATCGCACCGCTGGTGGCGGCATTCTTTCGAGCGGAGCAGCTTCGGCTTCTGGTAATCGTCAACAGCCTCGGTTTCTTCATCACCGCGGTCCAGGCGGTGCCCCAGGGGCTGTTGCAGCGGGACATGGACTATCGGCGATTATCCCTGGCCGAAGCGGTGCAGGCGCTGGTGCAGGCGGTGGTGCTGGTGGTAACGGCCTTTGCGGGATTCGGATACTGGGCGCTGTTGGCCGCGCCAATGGCCGGCAAAGCAGCGTCGGCGGCCCTCGCTGCCTTCTGGAAGCCTGTTCTCTATGCGCTGCCCCGGCCGCGAGAGATCATGGCGCCCATGCGCTTCGGACTGGAAGTGGCGATGTCGCGGGTGGCCTGGACCGCTTACTCGCTGTCCGACAGCGTGATCGTGGGACGAGTACTCGGACAATCCGCTCTGGGGACGTACCGAATTGCCATCGATATCGCCAGCGCGCCCGCGGACAAGATCGGCATGCTCATCATGCGAGTCACCGGTCCGCTGTTCGCGCACGTTCAGAAAGACATCGCGCTGGTGCGGCGATATTTTCTGTTTATCAGCGACGCGCTCGCGCTGGCCATCTTTCCGTTGGTGTTCGGGCTGGCCGCGGTTGCGCCGGAGGCGGTGGCGGTGGTGGGCGGACCCAAATGGGCCGCGGCCGCACTGCCCCTGCGCTGGCTGGCGATCTTCATGACCCTGCGGACCCTGAACACCCTGATGAATCAGGTGCTCACTTCGCTTCGCTTCACGACATTTCTGATGTGGATGTCCATTCTGACGTTCACGGTGATGCCCATCTCATTTTTCATCGCGGCGCACTGGGGCACGGGCGCGGTGGCCGCGACATGGGTCATCATGTCGCCGATCACCATGTTCCCGGCGGCCGTGAGACTTTTCCGCTCCGTCCATTGCGGCTTTCGCGAATACGTTGCCCTGCTCACGCCCGCGGCGGTGGGCACGGCGGCCATGCTGTGCGCGGTGATTGCCGTGAAACGGATTCTGCCCGGCGCGTGGCCTGCGGGATGGCGAGTGGCCGTTGAGGTCGCCCTCGGCGGCGCCGCGTACGCCGGCATCCTCCTGACCTTCTATCGCCCGCTGGTCATGCGCTATGTACAGTTCGTTCTCGGAATGCGCAGGAACCGCGATGCGTGGTCGGCCGCGGCGATCTGACAGGATGCTGAAAAAGGCCTTCACAGGCTGAAGCCTGTGCCACCATGTGCTGCCAGGTCACTGATAACAGGTAGCACAGACTTGAGTCTGTGGTCCGAATGGGAGGTGCCTGAGCCTTTTTCAGCAACCTGATCTGAGCGCGGGAGCGGGGGCATCGCGCAATTCCGCTAGAATCGGATTCAGTGAGAGTGACCGAGGCCCTGGAGATCATTCAAAAGGCCCCGCGCGAAGGGGCGACTTTCGATGTGGTCCTGGCCTGTGGGTTCACTCCGCTTCATCTGCGGACGTTCCTGAGAGCGCACCTGCAGCAGCGCTTCCCCTCCCGGCCCGTAAACGTCGCCGAGGGCCTCTACGGCGATGTCCCCGGCACCCTCGCCGGCGCCGCGAAGCAGCCCGTGCAGGCGATCGCGCTGGCTTTGGAATGGCCCGACCTCGATCCCCGGCTCGGCTTTCGCTCATCCGGCATATGGCGCACGGAGACGGAACTTCACGAGACTGTGGACGCGGCGCTGGCACGGCTCAGCGATGCAATCCTGGCGCTGCCCGCGCATGTTCGTGTCGCCGTCTCGCTGCCTACCACGCCGTTGCCGCCGCTGTTTCACACCACCGGCTGGCAGGCTTCGACGGCCGAGTTGCTGCTCGATCAGAAGCTCTCCATCTTCGCCGCCACGCTGGCCCAGCGTCGCGGCCTTTCGTTCGTGAACTTCCGCCGCCTCGAGGAGGACTCGCCTCCAGCTTCGCGTTACGATCTCCGGTCCGACCTGCTGACCGGACTTCCCTACACCGTCGCGCACGCCGACGCGCTGGCCGCCGCGCTGGGACGGCTGCTGGCCCCGGCAGTGCCGAAGAAGGGAGTGATCACCGACCTCGACGATACGCTCTGGGACGGCATTCTCGGCGATGCCGGCCCCGAAGGTGTGAGCTGGGATCTTGCCAGCCATCAGCACCTTCACGGTCTGTATCAGAAGATGCTGGCCGGCCTCAGCGAACAGGGAGTGTTGATCGGCGTAGCGAGCAAGAACGATCCCGATCTGGTGGACCGGGTGTTTCAACGTCCCGATCTGCTGCTGCCGCGTGCGCGCGTCTTTCCGCTGGAGGTGCACTGGAACGCGAAATCCGGCTCGGTGGCGCGCATTCTGGACGCGTGGAATATCGGCGCCGACAGCGTAGTCTTCGTCGATGACAGCCCCATGGAGCTGGCCGAAGTGGCCGCCGCCCACCCCGGCATCCAGTGCCTGCGGTTTCCAAAAGGCGACTACGCGGCCACGCTGGCCATGCTGCGCGAGCTTGGCGATCTTGCGGGAAAGGATTACGTATCCGCGGAGGACGCCCTGCGCGCCGAGAGCATCCGGCAAAGCGCGGATTTTCGCCGGCAGGCGGCGGACGGCGCGGCGACGGAAACGTTCCTCGCGCAGGCGAATGCCCGGATTGAAGCCGATTGGGGCGCCTCGGCGAACGACCAGCGCGTCCTGGAACTGGTGAACAAGACGAACCAGTTCAACCTCAACGGCATTCGCTTTACGGAAGCGGACTGGCAGGCCCGCCTGGTCCAGCCGGGCGCGTTTACGGTGGTGTTCAGCTACGATGACAAATTCGGTCCGCTGGGCAAAATCGCCGTGATGCAGGGGACTCGGCAGGGCGCGCGGCTGTGTATCGCGGTGTGGGTGATGAGTTGCCGCGCGTTTTCACGGCGCATCGAACATCAGTGTCTGAAGCTGTTGTTCGAGAGGTTCGAAGCGGCGGAGATCCGTTTCGAGTTCGCGCCCACCCCGCGCAACGGGCCGCTCCAGCAGTTCTTTGCGGATCTGACGGGACATCCGCCCTGTGCTCCTTTCGCCATCACGCGCGAGCAGTTCGCGGAGCATTGTCCGCCGCTGTATCACCAGGTAGTTGCTTCCCGGGAGGGTGCATGAACGACGTCGATGCAAGGTTGCTGCGGTGCTTCCGCGTGGTTTTTCCGAATGTGGCGGAAACCGATCTGCGCACGGCCAGCCAGGACTCTATCGAAACGTGGGATTCCGTCGCCACCATCACGCTGGCCAACGTGATTGAGGATGAGTTTCATCGCCCCGTGGACTTCGAGAGGCTCGACGAGCTGACCTCCTTCGACCGGTTCCGGGAGTATCTGGCCGAGAAGGCTACGCCAGAGATGGACGCGCCATGACGGAAGAAAACGCCGGTGGGTGAAATTCGCGCGTTCACCGAGGAGCACGTTGGCGAAGTCGCAACGTTATTTCTGCGGGCCATGCGCGGCCGGCGTGAAGCGCCCGGAACCGCGCTTCAGAACTACTTTCGCGAAATCTTCTTTTCGAATCCCTGGGTTTCGGCAGACCTGCCTTCCCTGGTTTATCTGAGCGGGGGCGCGGTCGCCGGTTTTCTGGGCGTGGTGCCCCGGCCAATGGAATTCCGCGGGAAGCCAATTCGGGCCGCGGTAGCCACTCAGTTCATGGTCGACCGGGAGCGTTATCGCGGCCCGGCGGCGTTTGAGCTTTTGAAACGCTACTTCGCGGGGCCGCAGGATTTGTCTTTCACCGACGGGGCGGCGGAGGCGACGCACCCGCTGTGGTCGGCCGCTGGTGGGTGGGGCGCTCCGCTGTACTCTTTCAACTGGCTGCGCGTGCTGCGCCCGCTGCGAACGGCGCGAGGCTTCGCCAAGCGTACCACTGGCTTTGTGCGTCTGGCCGCCAGACTCGGCACGTCCGTCGCCGCGCCGCTGGACTTCGTTCTGTCACGCGCGCCGCACGGCGCGTTGCGTCCGCCGGTTTCGAATTGCGCCAGCCGGCCGGTGGATGCGGCGAGACTGTTCGAGTGGATTCGGGAAACTCCTTCGCGCGACCCGCTGCGGCCGGCGTACGACCGGTCGTCGTTTGAATGGCTGCTGTCGCAGGCCGCTCGCGCACGATGCAACGGAGATCTGCGCATGGCCACCGTGCACGCACCCGATGGAGACCTCTGTGGCTGGTATATCTGCTACACCCAGCGTCACGGGGCTGCCTCGCTGCTGCAGATTGGCGTTCGCCGGCGAGACCAGTTCGACGCCGTCCTGCGGGCCTTCTTTCGGGAGGCGTGGGAGCAGGGCTGCTCGTTCGCCAAAGGGCAGGCGCTCCCGCATTTCCTGGTGAACCTCAGCAATGAGTACTGTCTCTTCCGGATGGCCAACACCTCGACGCTGTTTCACACTCGCGACGGCGAACTGAAGGAGACTATCCTGAGCGGCCAGGCCGCGTTGTCGCGGCTGGATGGAGAATGCTGGCTTCGCTTCGCGGTGGAGGCTTGGTAGCGGAGCCAATACTGTTCACTTTGCGTGCGACGGACTCGCGGCGCCAGCCGCATCCCTGCGGTACCGGCCAACGACGCGGCTGACGCCGCGCGTCCCACTGGCGGAGGAAGTCCAAAGTGAACAGTATTGGAGCCAGGGCTCACACCCGCGCGCTCTCCAGGAGTTCGACCAGGAACTTCTCGGCGGTCAGGACCCAGGCGATGCGCCGGCCTTCGAAAGCGACCGCAGGTTTCGGAGGGCGCGCCAGCAATGCGCCTCTCCGTCTGAATTCGGCGAGCGCGCGGTCCAGATCCTCAACTTCGTAACAAATATGGTGAAAGCCTCCGCCTTTGTCCGCGAGAAAGCGGCTCACCGGAGAATCGCCGGCGGCCGGCTGGACAAGTTCGATGCGCGCGTCTCCTGGACGAGTTACCAGAAACGCGACTTTCACCTTCTGATGGGGGTCCGCGAAGATCTTACCGTCCCACTGCGCCGCGAGCGATTGCACGAAGCCTTTCATGCCGGCTTCGATGTCGGCGACCACAAACCCCACGTGATGTATGACCAGTTGCTGTGTCATGAATCACCGCGCCGCGGAGCGTTGTACGCTCTCTACACCAGGGCTCGCCGTTCCAGCGGATCGCTCGTGCGCGAAGACGACCGCGAGACGCGCCTCCCCGTGCGCATCACGAACAGCAGCACGGCAAGGGCAAGACCAAGCACCAGCTTGAGCGCTTCCGCGAAGAAATAAATGCGCTGCAGGTTATCCAGACGGATGCGCTGCGCTCCGCCCTCCGCATCGGGCAGAAAGGACAGAGCCTGACTGAGCCAGGCAATCTCGGGCTGCACGAGGACATGCTCGAATGCCACAAGGAGAAGCATCACCAGCGGGAGAGCCAGGAGTATTCGCGTGGGCCGCTCCACCAGAAGCACGATCATCAGCAGGACGCCGATGGGCGCCTGGGCCAGCTCCCAATCGGAAAGAAGCCGGGCATTTTCCACGGCGGCCAACGACCGCAGCAACATGCGCGCGCCATCGCGTTCCGCGCGGGCGATCACCTGCCGAGCGGTACTATCGCTGGATTCCATGGCCTCCTCCACGCAGCCCGCGTTGTTCAGGCAGGCGAGCAGGGCGACCAGGCTCCCGGCCAGCCACGCTCCCAGCAGGAATGACGCAATCCGGCGCGAATGCATAAGAGTCGATTATCTCGCTTTCCAGCCGGCACAGGGCGGAGCCGCCCACCGTGCGAGCCGAGTAACGCCAGCGGTCCGCTCCGTTGTGCCGGCGTTTACTTAAGCGAGGAGAGCAGAACCTGCGTCGTACAGGCAGGCGCCGCCGGTCACGCCGTTTCCTGGCTGTGACGGCTTCTCAGGGTGACCGCGAGGCGCGCCTCCTGAGCGTTCACCGCGTCCAGTTCCAGGGTGTAGGTTCCCAGATTCCCGGTCATCTCCACGGGATGTCCCGCGCGAATCTCCTGACGCGCGCCGGGCCAGCCATCGAGCCGGATGGAGACCGTTGCCGCCTTACGTCCCGGAGTAACGGCATCGACAATGAGGAGGCAACCGCCGTCGGTGGTGGTCGCCGCCGACCCGCGGCGCACCCAGCGTGGACTCAGCACCACCTCCTGGGGCATCGCATCCATCGTGACCGAGGGTGCTTTGTACGCGTAGGCGCGCTCCGCTTCCAGCTCCTCGACCTTGCGGCGCAGTTTTCCCAGTTCGCTCTGGCTGGAAATGCTGCGAAAAGCCTCGATGATTACCCAGAACGCCAGCAGCAGCAGCGCGACCAGCCCAAAGAGGATCAGCGGGAAGTAGTCGCGGACGGTGCGAGCAAGACTCTGCCAGTCATGCATATGCGCACTCGACATTCTACTAAGTGGCAAAGAGCTGTACGGGGTAAGCGGGCGAGACACAGGCCGGCCCACCGGGGCGTAAAGATAAGTAAGCTGGGGAACCGGCCTGCGCCGCAGCCTCATCTAAATGAGCAGAAGGAGCGCAGGAGAACGTGAAAAGAACAATAAGCAAAATCGGCGGAACTCTGGCGGTGCTGGTGCTCGCCGCCGCGCCCGTATTCGCGGATCACAATACGCCCGCGAAGACTCTGGATCAGCAGGTCAGGCACGAGCTGCTGATGCTGCCGTATTACACCATCTTCGACGACGTGAGTTACCGGGTGGATGGCAGCACGGTTTATCTCGCCGGCGACGTGCGCCAACCGTGGCTGAAGACAAACGCCGAAAAGGCGGTGAAGGGCATAGCTGGCGTGACCGGAGTGGTGAATGACATTCGTGTGCTGCCGCCTTCCAGCATCGATAACCGGATTCGGTTCGCCGAATATCGGGCGGTGTTCGGATACGGCGGCCTCTACCGCTACGCCATGGGGCCCAACCCACCGGTTCGGATTATCGTGGACGGCGGCCACGTGAAGCTGGTCGGATACGTGGCTACGGAGATGGACAGGAACGTCGCCGGCATTCGCGCGAACGGAGTGCCGGGAGTTTTCTCGGTAGACAACGATCTGATGGTGGCTCCGAAAGCCGCGCTGTAAGGCCGGCGTTCCGCTTTCAGCCTTCGGCCAAAAAAGGGGACGGACTTCGGTGAGGACGGTTCGCAGGTTCATCGGAAACAAGTTAGTCCGTCCCCGGTTTCCAGCGCAACATGGGACGGACTTCGGTGAGGGCGGTTCGCAGGTTCATCGGAAACAAGTCAGTCCGTCCCGGTTCCCAGCGCAAGAGGTGACGGACTTCGGTGAGGACGGTTCGCGGGTTTATCGGAAACAAGTTGGTGCGTCACCGGCCCTGCTAAGCTGAACCTACATGGTCAGTCCCAGCAAGGCGCGCATTCGGGAGCTGGTGGTTTCCTCTCCCGACGGCGGTTCGCGAACGGTTCCGCTGGATCACGATCAGATCACCCTCGGCCGCTCCAGCGCGAATGAACTCTGTTACGCCGACGATGCGGGCCTCTCGCGCCAGCACCTGGTCATTGAAAAAACAGGCGAACACTGGCAGGTCCGGGACGCGGGAAGCAAGAACGGAACGCTGGTGAACGGGTTCCGGATTTCCGAGGCGCATCGATTGCAGCCGGGGGACCGCATCACCGCCGGTCACCTGACCATCGAGTTTCGCGAAGGCGGGGCTCCGCCCACGCCCCGGCCCGCGCCGGCCGCGCAGACGGTAATTTTCGTGGATGGCGGGGCAACGCCCGCGCGCAGCAGCACGCTGGAAACCAGCCTGCAGGGCGCCGACAAGACCGCGCACATGCGCGCGCTGGTGGACGCCGGCCGCAAGCTCGGCCAGAACCTGCCGCTGGAGGAGTTATTCCAGCTCATCATGAATCTGTCCATCGACGCGGTGGGAGCCGCGCGCGGCGTGCTCATGACGCTGGAGGGAGAAGAGCTGGTGGTGCGCGCCGCCAAAGGCCAGGGCTTCCGCATCAGCGCCGGAGTGCGCGATCTGGTGCTGAATCAGAAGCAGTCTCTGCTGATCAGCGACGTGCGCGACAACCGCGCTCTGATGGAGCGCATGAGCATCGTCGAGCAGCAGATCCGCAGCATGGTGGCGGTGCCGCTGCAGACCGAGGAACGGGTCATCGGGCTGATCTATCTGGATTCCCCGCATTTCATCCACGAATTCACCGAACAGGATCTCAGTCTGCTCACGGTGATGGCCAATATCGCGGCCGTGCGCATCGAGCATGTGCGTCTGGCGGAAGTGGAGCAGGCGGAACGTCTGATGTCGCGCGAGCTGGCTCAGGCGGCGGAGATTCAGCAGGGCCTGCTGCCGACGACCATCCCGGCGGTCCAGGGACTGGATCTGGCCGGCTACAACGTACCCTGCCACACGGTCGGCGGCGACTACTACGATTACATTCCCTGTGTGGACGGCCGCATGACCATCCTGGTTGGCGATGTGGCCGGCAAGGGCATGCCCGCCGCGCTGCTGATGTCCAACCTGCAGGCTCGCGCGCAGATTCTCTTCGAAGATCCCCAGGATCTCGGCGCCACCGTGGCTCGTCTGAACCGCATCATCTGCCAGAACTGCCCGGGCAACCGCTTCATCACATTTTTCGTTGCCGTGGTGAACCCCGCAACCGGAGAGATGACCTGGTGCAATGCCGGACACAATCCGCCCATCCTCATTCGCGCCGACGGAAGCGTGGAGCGCCTGCAGGGCGGCGGACTGATTCTGGGGATCCTGCCGAAGGCGCCATACACGCACCAGACTTCCCGTTTGAATCCCGGCGATTTGCTGGTGATGTTCAGCGACGGGATATCGGAAGCGTGCCAGCCGGGGGCGGACGAAGAGTTCGGCGAGGGCCGTCTGGCGGAGCTCGCCAACGGGTTGCGGAGCGAATCGGCGG
>Ga0326727_10024802_pt1 | contig 11300 bp, 9 predicted proteins | sample MB2enrmetagenome_FD_207643 | JGI IMG/M metagenome (GOLD analysis project Ga0326727, IMG submission 207643) | Lab enriched peat soil microbial communities from McLean, Ithaca, NY, United States - MB29MY | ecosystem: Environmental > Terrestrial > Soil > Wetlands > Peat | place: USA: New York... | reverse complement strand
GAGTCGCTGAGCCCCTGCTTTTAGAATCGCAGCCTGGCGTGCTCCACCAGCTATTTTCCGTTCCCTGTTCCCTGATCCCTATTCCCTGTACTCTGATGGTCCCGCAAAACTCCTTCCCTCAAGTTGAGCCTCATCTTTCCGATAAAGGGATTGAGTGCTCGCTGTGCCGGAGAAGGTCATTCCGGCCGGGCGGATGAGTGGACGCAATGGATGAATTGACGAGGGAATTCCTGATCGAGAGCCAGGAGGGGTTGGACCGCATGGAGCGCTGTCTGACCGACCTGGAAGAGCGGCCCGAGGATACGGAGTTGCTGGCGGAGATCTTCCGTTCGGTGCACACAATCAAGGGGACAACTGGATTTTTGGGCTTCAAACGGCTGGAAAAGCTGGCTCATGCTGGAGAAAACCTGCTGGGCCTGCTGCGCGAGGGCAAGTTGAGAGCCGATCGTGAGATCATCACCGGCCTGCTGCAACTGCTCGATGGCCTGCGCGCCATTCTCAAGACGATCGAGGCGGAAGAGGCCGAGGGCGAAGGCGAAGATGCGGTTCTGATTGGCCGCCTGATAGAGTTGCAGGCTCCGGCGCAGGCAGAGAGCAAGAAGCCGGTCCATGCCCGGGCGGGTGCGGTTTCCGCCTCCGCTCCACCTGCTGCTGTTGCTGCGCCGCCCGCGCCTCCGACTGCGATCGAGCCCGAGCAGCCCGCCGCCTTGGCGACGCCACCCCCCGCCGCCGTTGTTCCAGTCGCCGCTGCGGTTCCAGTCGCCGCTGCTGTTCCGGCCACCGTAGTTCCGGCCGCTCAGCCGCCGGAGGCGCTTCCTGTCGCGCCGCCAGCTTCCAAGGCTCCCGCGGAGGCCGGGAGCGACGCTGCCCGGCCGCGCATCCAGGGAACCGCCGCCGAGAGCACGCTGCGCGTCGATGTGACTCTGCTGAACCGGATGATGAACCTGGTGGGCGAACTAGTGCTGACCCGCAACCAGGTCCTGCAGGCCACCTCGGCCGATCCGAATATGACCATGCTCTCGCGCCGTCTGGACATGGTGACTGCCGATCTGCGCGAGAGCGTGATGAAGGCCCGGATGCAGCCGGTCTCGAATATCTTTTCGAAGATGCCGCGCATTGTCCGCGACCTTTCGCAATCGCTGGGCCGCCGCGTCCGCTTGCAGGTCGAGGGTCAGGACACGGAGCTGGACAAGAGCCTGCTCGAGGCCATCAAGGACCCGCTGACCCACGCGGTAAGAAACTCGCTCGATCATGGCATCGAGCCGCCCGAGGCGCGCCAGGCCGCCGGCAAGGACCCGGAAGGGATACTCAAGCTGCGGGCCAGCCAGGAGGGCAGCCATGTCGTTATCGAGGTATCCGACGATGGGGCCGGGGTCAATGTAGAGAGGGTGCGTCAGAAGGCGATCGAACGCGGCCTCATCACCCCGGACCGCGCCGCGCACCTGGTCGAGCGCGAGCTGTTGCAACTGGTCTTCCTGCCGGGCTTTTCGACGGCCGCCACGGTGACCAACATCAGCGGCCGCGGCGTGGGCATGGACGTGGTCCGGACGAATGTGGAAAAGATCGGCGGCAAGGTCGAGATCGACTCTCGCACCGGCAAGGGCACCACGCTGCGTATGCGCATTCCGCTCACGCTGGCCATCATCCCGGCGCTGATCGTGCGCAGCGTCAACCAGAGCTTTGCGCTTCCGCAGGGCGCGCTCTCGGAACTGGTGCATATTCCCCCCGAGCAGGCCGCTACGGCCATCGAGTGGATTGAAGGCGCGCCCCTTTACCGGCTGCGCGGCAAGCTGCTGCCGCTGGTCTTTCTCGACCGGTTGCTGATGCCCGGTGCCGAGCACAAAGTCGTCACCGAGCGGGACAGCTTCATTGCCGTTCTGGACGCCGACGGCCGCCGCTTTGGCCTGGTGGTCGATGGGCTGGCCGATCCCGAGGAGATCGTCGTCAAGCCGCTCTCCGCGGTGCTCAAGGACATTGGCTTGTTCTCCGGCGCCACCGTGCTGGGCAACGCCGACCTGGCGCTGATTCTCGATCCGGGCGCGATCGCCGTCAAGGCCGGCGTGACCATGCACGAAGAAGAAGCGGCGCACGCGGCGGAGGGAGAAATCGGCGCCAATATTGCCAAAAACCTCGAGTACCTGCTGGTGGAAGCCGCCGGGCGCCAGGCCGCGGTGCCGCTGGATGACGTGCTGCGCATTGAGCAGCTCCCGCTCTCGCGCATCGAGTACATCGGCTACCGTCCGGTGCTCAACTTCGAGGGGCAGCTGCTGCCGGTCGAGGACTCGGGCGGCGTGCTAGAGGCGGCCCAGGGAAATCCCGAGGCGCAGATTATCGTCGTGGTCTGCCGCGAAGGCAATCGTCACGTGGGCGTGGCGGTTTCCCATGTTCTCGACGTGGCCGCAGGAGGCGACCTGTTCGAGGCCGGCACCAGTCAGCGCACCGGCGGCGTTACGCTGCTCAAGAGCCGCGTGACGGGCGTGGTTGACCTGGGCGGCGTGGCTCCGCTGCCCGCTGGGGAAGAGGCTCAACCCGAGTGGAGCCAGACAGAGGAGACGGTGGTATGAGTACTGCGGCAATGGCAGTCAATCGCAAGGAAAAAACGGCGGCGATGGTGGAGATGTGCTCGGTCTGCCTGGGCCAGACGCTATTCGGCGTGCCCATTACTCACATTCTGGAGATTGTGGGCTCGGCGCGTCCGCAACCGGTTCCGCTGGCTCCGGTCTTTGTCGGCGGGCTGGTGCACTATCGCGGCGATGTGCTGACCACCGTGAGCCTGCGCCGGTTGCTGGATATGCCGCCCAAGGACGGTCCGCAGGACATCCTGGTGCTGGAGAGCTCCGGCGGCTGCTTTGGCTTGCTGGTGGACTCGGTCGGCGAGGTGCTGACCGTCTCGTCGGCCGACCACGAGCCCAACCCTTCAATTCTGGATGAGCGCCGGAGGACCCTGTTTGCCGGCGCGTACAAGCTCAAGGGCTGTCTGCTGGTGATGCTGAACCCCGAGCAACTGGATCCCATGCGCCTGGGGGGCAATCCAGGCCGCTTAGCTTGAGCAGTCCTAGCCAGTACCCGTTTGGAGGTGATCATGCGCGCTTTGATTGTCGATGATTCCCGTTTCGTGCGGGGCTATCTGCGCGGCCTGCTCGAAGAGAAGGGAATCGAGTGCGAAGAAGCGGCTGACGGCCAGGCCGGCATGGAGCAACTGAATGCTGGCGCTCCCTTTGACTTGGCGCTGGTGGACTGGAATATGCCAGTGATGAACGGGCTGGAGATGCTGCAACAGTTGCGTGCGCAGGGATTAGCCGACGTCAAGGTCATGATGGTGACCACCGAGGCGGAAAACGATTTTATTGTCCGCGCACTTGATGCCGGCGCCGACGAGTACCTGATGAAGCCCTTCGACGACGAGGCGCTGACAGAAAAGCTGGCCATGCTCGGTCTGGTGGAGGCCTGAGCGATGGCCTCTGGCCGCAAGACCCGGATTTTGATTGCGGACGACTCCGCGGTGATGCGGAGTCTGCTGCGTTCGGTGGTCTGTTCGGGCGCTGGCCTGGAAGTGGCCGGCACTGCGGCCAACGGCGAGTCGGCCCTGCACGCTATCGAAACGATTCGCCCTGATCTGGTGCTGCTGGATGTGGAGATGCCGGTGATGGATGGATTGGTCACCCTCAAAAAGCTGCGCGCGAGGGGCCACAAAATGCCGGTCATCATGTGCAGTTCGTTGACCCAGCGCGGGGCTAAAGTGACCATCGAGGCCTTGGCTGGAGGCGCCTCCGACTATGTGGCCAAGCCGGCCGGGCAGGCAGGCCGCGAGGCGGCCATTCAAGCTCTTGCGCAGGAACTGATTCCCAAGATCAAAGCCCTCACCGTCCGGCTCCCGCCGCAGGCAGCCTTCTCCGGCACGCCGCGCATGCCGCTGATTCTTCCTCTTGTGCCGCCGCCCAGGCCCCAGCCGATTTCGTCGGTCCCGGTGGCGCTGGCCATCGGCGTTTCGACCGGCGGTCCAGCGGCCCTGGACATTCTGCTGCCCGCGCTGCCGGCCAGTTTCCCGCTTCCGGTCCTGATCGTGCAGCACATGCCGGAGCTGTTTACCAAGCTCTTCGCCGAGCGGCTCAACGGCCGCTGCCCATTGCAGGTGCGGGAGGCCGTCGAGGGCGAACCGGTGCGCGCCGGAAGCATTTACATCGCCAAGGGCAACTGGCACATGGAGGCCGTTGCGTCCTCGCGCGCGGATTCGCTGCCCACGCTGCGCCTGCATCAGGGCGCGCCGGAAAACCACTGCCGCCCCGCCGTCGATGTGCTCTTCCGCTCGGTGGCCGCGGTCTATGGAGCGGGTGTGCTGGCCGTGGTGCTGACCGGCATGGGCTCGGATGGAATGCTGGGCTGCCGCGCGATTCGTGAACACGGCGGCAGCGTTCTGGCCCAGGATCAGGCGAGCAGCACGGTGTGGGGAATGCCGGGCACCGTCGCCAACGCGGGATTGGCGCACAAGGTGCTGCCTTTGAATGCGATTGCCCCTGAAATTCTCCGGCTCGCCAGCCGGACGCAATCGGAAGCCCGCGAGCTTCGGGAAGCGGTGGTCTAGTGATGCAAACCTCCTCCAGCGTCGACTACGGCTATCTTCGCCAACTGGTCTTCGGCCTTTCGCAGAACGTGCTCGATCCGTCGCGCGACTACCTCTTCGAGGCGCGTCTCACCAAGCTGTTGCGCAATCAGGGCATGACCCAGTTGGAAGAGCTTGTGCAGCACCTCAAGCTGAGAAAGAATCCGGTCCTGGAGCGTGCCGTCGCCGAGGCTATGACCATCAATGAAACCAGCTTCTTCCGCGATGGTCGCCCCTTCGAACTGCTGCGCACCGAGTTACTGCCCAAACTAATCGAGTCCCGCCGGCCCGCGCGCCAATTGCGCTTCTGGAGCGCGGCCTGCTCCACCGGCCAGGAGTCCTATAGCCTGGCCATGCTGCTGCACGAGCACTTTCCCCAGCTGGCCGGCTGGAATATCCGCATCGATGGCACCGACATCTGCGGCGAGGTGGTCGAGCGCGCCCAGGCCGGATGCTACCACCGCATCGAGATGAACCGCGGCCTGCCCGCCCGCTTCGTGGTCCGCTACTTCGACCACGTTGGCGAGGACTGGGTGGTCAAGCAGGGGGTCAGAAAGTTGTGCAACTTCCGCCAGGCCAATCTTTGCGCGCCGCAGTTACCCTTCAGCCGCGCCGATGATCGCTTTGACGTGATCTTCCTGCGCAACGTGATGCTCTACTTCTCGCAGGAGACGCGCCGACCCCTGCTGGCCGCCATTTACCGCGTCTTGGCGCCTGACGGCATTCTCTTCCTGGGATCCAGCGAGCAGCCCGCAGACTCCACCATCTGGACTCCGGTGCTGGCTGGCGGCACCTGCCACTTCAAGCCGCGCCAGCCAAATTAGAGCGGTTTCGGGATGGCATCGGGCCGGGACGAGCCAGCGAAAGGGGCGGAGGCGTTCGCGGAGACTCCGGAAACCATCGCAGGAATTGTACTGTCTGTGGACGGAATTGCAATCTCCGCATCGCGGTGAAATTCACAGCAAGCCGGTCCGGCCCATTCTTTTCCCCTACACTGATTCTTGCCGCCCATGCCTTCTTACTGCGAAGTCGCGTTGCCCGTGCCGCTTGACCGCGCCTTCACCTACGCGGTGCGCGAGGGGCAGCGTCCGCGGCGCGGGGCGAGGGTCATCGTCCCCTTCCGTAATGAAAAACTGATCGGGGTGGTGACCGGAGTCAGCGCCAAGGCTCCAGCCGACTTCGAAGTCCGCTTCCTGGAGACGGTTCTGGACGACGAGCCGCTGTTGAGCGAATCGCTGCTGAAGCTGGCCGAGTGGATGGCCCAGTACTACCTGGCCCCGCAGGGCGAGGTGCTGCGGGGAATGCTGCCGCTGATGGCCGAGGTCCGGCGCACCGTCTACTACCGCATCACCGATCTGGGCCGCGACGTGCTGGCCGAGTGTGTGGATTCCCAGGTCCCAGAATCGGGACCTGGCGCGCCCGGCCTGACTGGGGCTACTGATTCCCAGACCTACAGTGGCTCGGCTGATTTGATGTTCGGATTGAAGCCCATACCCTTCACCGAAGCTGGTTGTTCATCGTATTCCCAGGTCCGAAAATCCGGACCTGGGGCACCCGAAGTTCGTTCGGCAAACAAATCAGCTTCTCGGCGGAAGGGAAAGGTCTCCGCCGAGGAGCAGGACCTGGAACGCTGCGTTCTGACCCGCCTGGCCTCGGGTGAGCCGGTGAAGGTCTCCACCTTGCGCACCGCGACGGCGGCCACCTTGCCGGTGCTGGCCTCGCTCACGCGCAAAAAATGGATTGCCCGCGAGACGGCGGCTGTCGAGCGCGATGCGCGCCGCATGGAGCGCTTCGCCGTCCTGATTCCCGAGGCTCGGCTGCCCGCCTTGACGCAGAAGCAGCAGGCCATCCTGGCCGAGTTGGCGGCTTGCGCCGGGGAACTGCCGCTAGCCGAGCTGCGCCGTCGCGATCTGCCCTCCTCGACGCTGCAAACCCTGGTCCGGCGGGGGCTTGTCCGCATCGACGAGCGGCCGGCAGCCTTTCATCTGGGCGGTTTGCAAGGCCAGCCCGGTCCGCTCCAACTCAACGAGACGCAGTCGGAGGCCCTGGTCTCGCTCACCGCCGCTCTGGGGGGCTTTCAGCCCTTCTTGCTTCACGGAGTGACCGGTTCCGGAAAAACCGCCGTTTATCTGGCAGCAATGCAGCAGGCTCTCGACCGGGGCCTGTCGTCGATCCTGCTGGTTCCCGAGATCGGCCTCACGCCGCAGACTGTGGGCCTGCTGGACGCGGCTTTCGGGCAAAAGGTCGCGCTGCTGCACTCCGCGCTCACCCCTGAAGAGCGCAGCGAGCAGTGGCGGCGCATCCGGCGCGGCGAGGCGCCGATCGTCGTCGGCACCCGCTCGGCGGTCTTCGCTCCCGCGCCCAACCTGGGCCTGATTGTGATCGATGAGGAGCACGACCAGAGCTACAAGCAGGAGGAGACGCCGCGCTACAACGCCCGCGACGTGGCCGTGATGAGGGCCAAGATCGAGGGCGCGGTGGTGGTGATGGGCTCGGCCACGCCCTCGCTGGAAAGCTGGCAGAACTCGGTTCTGGGAAAGTACCAGCGCATCGAAATGAGCGACCGGGTGATGAACCGCCCGCTGCCCGAGGTCGAGCTGGTCGATATGCGCCAGGAGTTCAAGGAAACCGGCCAGGATCATCTCTTTTCCCGCTCGCTGGTCGAGGAAACCCGCCAGGCTCTCGATCGCGGCGAGCAGGCGCTGATTCTGCTCAACCGACGCGGCTATTCATTCGCCGTGATGTGCCGCGCCTGCGGCGAAAAGCTGGAGTGCGAGAACTGCGCCATCGCGCTCACTCACCACAAGCCGCCGGCCTTGGTGAATGGTGAGGCCGACCCCGGCCTGGCCCGCGAAGGCCAGCGCCTGGAATGCCACTACTGCGGCTTCCGCCGCACCGTTCCGGCGCGTTGTCCCAAGTGTGGCAGCGAGCACCTTTACTACCTGGGCGCGGGCTCGGAGCAGGGCGAGGTCCGGCTGGGCGAAATCTTTCCCGACGCGCGCATTGGCCGCATGGACCGCGACACGGTGCGCGGCCGCTATGACCTGGAACGGCTGCTGGCCCGTCTTCAGTCGGGCGAAATCAACCTGCTGGTGGGCACGCAGATGATCGCCAAGGGCCACGATATTCACGGCGTCACGCTGGTGGGCGTCGTTGGCTGCGATCACGCGCTCTCCATGCCCGACTTCCGCGCGGCCGAGCGCGTCTTCCAGTTGATGACCCAGGTCTCGGGCCGCGCCGGGCGGGGCGAGCTGCCGGGGCGCGTCGTGGTGCAGACCTACTACCCGGACCACTACGCGATTCTGGCCGCCAGCCACCACGATTACGCGGCTTTTGTCGAGCGCGAGCTGAAGTACCGCCGCTGGATGCACTACCCGCCCTTCGGCGTGCTGGCCAACGTGCTGGTGCAGTCGCCAAAACTGGAGGAAGCCGCCGGCTGGTCTGCCCTGCTGGGCAAGTGGTTCGAGAAAAACGCTGTCGAGGGGGTGAGGGTGCTCGGGCCCTGCACCGCGCCCATCGCCCGCATCAAGGGCGTCTACCGCTTCCACATGATTCTGAAGGCCGCCTCGCGCCGGGCGCTCAACGCCGCCTTGCGCGGCATGCTGGCCCAGGCCGACGCCGCCCAGATTCCGCGCCGCAACCTAATCGTGGACGTGGATGCTCTGCGCCTGATGTGACCACCACCTGCGGTGGGGGCCGACTGCCTTTGGCAGGTCGAGCGAGCGGCATCGGTTTCTTACCCCTGGCGAAAAACAAAGGCGTCGCAAGGGGGCACACGTGGCGCGAGGGTGAGGCGCCCGTTCGATGTGAGGCTGGAAAGACAGCGGAGTTCGCGGAGTTAGAGCATTTTCACTGATGCAGTTAGAGCATTTTTCCCTGAGGTGTAAGGTCTGGGTGCCCCATCCTCGCCGCGTCTTTGTTTTTGCGGCTAGGGTGGGAGAGCACAAAGCACGCCTTATAAGAACGCTGAAAATGCTTTAGTCAGAAAATGGCCAGAAATGGCCGACAAATGGCCGGACGCAATGCCCCGACCGGCCTCAGCTCACCCTGGCCGCAGTTCAACTCTGCATAATGGACGTGAATCTAGCTTCGCCGGGTACTCTTACTTGGCGGGTGTGCCCTTGGCGGGCGCGTCGTCCTCCAGCGTGTGCAGTTCCTTGCCGGGCTTGAAGCGCACCGCCTTGCCGGGGGTGATGCTGACCTCGGTGCCGGTGCGGGGATTGCGGCCGATGCCCGTCTTGCGGGCGCGAACGCTGAAGACGCCAAAGCCGCGCAACTCAATGCGCTCGCCAGCCGCCAGAGCCTGCTTGAGGCCTTGGAAGACCGTATCCACCGCCGCCTCCGCCTTGGCGCGGGGAAGACCCGTGCGCTCGATCACATGATGGACGATGTCCTGCTTAATCAAAGGAGTACCTCGCTGGCGCAACTTCATAAACTGTACTACGACTTACGGTAGTGATGCTACAGGTTTTGGAGCTTTTGTGGAACACCTCGGAGAGCAAGAATTTCTTTGGAGGGGGAGAATTTCTTTTTAGCGCGCTTTTCCTCCGGGAAAATTCGCTTTTGGGGGGCTGGCCGGCCTGGGCTCCGCCCCCTTGAAAGGTTTATCCGCCTTTCTCTGAAAGATCGCCGCGCCATTTTGCGGCATCGTCCGGTAAAATCCATTTTGACCCGAACATATTTGCATCCGGAGGCAAGCCCGCGCCGGAAAGAGGAGACTCATGTCGATTCAGAGTGACCGTTGGATCAGGGAACAGGCCATCCACCACCAAATGATTGAACCCTTCAGCGAAAAACAGGTGGCCACCGGCGTCATCTCCTATGGGCTCTCCTCGTATGGCTATGACCTGCGCGTCAGCGACGAATTCAAGATCTTCACCAATGTGAACAGCGCCATCATCGACCCCAAAAACTTTGATGAGCGCTCCTTCGTCTCGGTGCGGGGAGATTCTGTGATCGTGCCGCCAAATTCCTTTGCATTGGCCCGTTCCGTTGAGTACTTTCGTATCCCCAGAGATGTTTTGACAATCTGCGTTGGCAAATCGACCTATGCGCGCTGCGGAATCATTGTGAACGTGACGCCCTTCGAGCCGGAGTGGGAGGGATTCGTGACGCTGGAAATCTCCAACACCACGCCGCTGCCGGCCAAGGTCTACGCCAACGAAGGGTTGTGCCAGATTTTGTTCTTCCGCTCCGACGAGCCCTGCCAGGTCAGCTACGCCGACCGCAAGGGCAAGTACCAGAAACAACAGGGAATCGTTCTGCCAAAGTTGTAGCGCGTCCGGAGGCAAAATCGGCTGGGCCGGTTTAGAGACGATATGTCTTGTGCGGGGATGAGGAGGCCGTGATGCGGCCCTAGCTTGAAACGCAGCTCTGCTGCAAGTACTGAGAAGGGGCGTCGTGGGCTCGATCCGCAACACTGAGTCGATTCGCGTTGGTGTGCTGACCGATGAGCCCCTCCGCCTGGAGGGCCTGGCCAGCGTTTTTGAAGAAGGGCCGGGCGAGGGCTACGCCCCACTGTCTCCGGTCTATGGGTCGCTTGAAAAGCTGTTGTCCGACTCCTCGCTCGCCTACCTGGTCGTGGACCTGCTCTCTCCCTCCGGAGGGTTTGGAAGCCTGGAGGCCATTCGCCGCAGGCGTCCCGACCTGCGGCTGATCGTCATCGGCCCGGAGAGGGACGACAAGCTGATCATGGATTTGATCGTGGCCGGCGCCCGCGCCTACCTGGACCTGAAGGCCGGGCCGCAGATGGTGCGCCATGCCGTCGAAGTGGTTACCAGCGGCTCCATCTGGGCCCCGCGGCGGTTGCTCTCCAAACTGATCGACCGGCTGCTCGGCACCACCGACGCCAGCCTCACCAACGCCCCCCTTCGCTTGACCGACCGCGAGCGGCAGGTGCTCGATCTGATTCTCATGGCCTGTTCTAATCGCGAGATTGCCCACCAGTTGGGCATCGAGGAGCGTACCGTCAAGGCTCATGTCAGTCGGCTGATGCGTAAAACCGGCGCGGATAACCGCATCGATCTCTTCATGCGCGCAACGAATCCCTCGCTGCTGCAGGCCGCCGGAATCAGAGATCGCCGCCAGGGCGACAGCCGTCAGGGGGATCGCCGCCGCAGTTCGGCGTCCGGTTCGCGGGACGTTACTATTAAGCCAACTAATAGGGTTACTTAAATCTATACTCCTTCCGTAATCTTGTTCGAATCAGTGCTTTTCCGCAGACTTGCTTCTAGAAACAACGCAGATCTGGGGAAAGGAGTTCCCAGGCCGCATGTTTTTCATGAAGCCTGGGAACTCCTCTTTTTTCTTCGTTTACCGCGAAATAGCGCTGCGGCGTTTCAAACCTTTGTCCCTACCCCACGTCCAACCTGGCATAAGAGAATCAAAACGGGCTGCTTCCGTCTTGATTCTGCTCCATTGCCCTTCCCCGTTTTCAGCGGGAGTAATGTCGCGGCATTTTGTCTTCTGAGGAGGCGCCATCCGGGCTGCCAGAATTTATGCTGCGCCCCGGAGCCGGAATGCGGTAGCCTGTGGGGGATATGCTGGGATGATGCCTGACCGGAAGCCTGGCTGGTTCGGATTTCGGCGAATTTGAGAGTGGCGGCGCTCAGAGGATACGCACCTGCTCCTCGAAGAATGATCTCCAACGATGCAACAGCCCGCGCCGTTTGTGAGCCGCGGAGTGGAAAGGATCTGGATA
>Ga0326727_10024801_pt1 | contig 11301 bp, 13 predicted proteins | sample MB2enrmetagenome_FD_207643 | JGI IMG/M metagenome (GOLD analysis project Ga0326727, IMG submission 207643) | Lab enriched peat soil microbial communities from McLean, Ithaca, NY, United States - MB29MY | ecosystem: Environmental > Terrestrial > Soil > Wetlands > Peat | place: USA: New York... | reverse complement strand
ATTGCATGAAATCTACCTGCGCGCCACGGGAGCAGCAATCGCATGATCGCCGATCTCTTCACCGTCTTTCAGGCCGAACTCGCGCGGCGCGTCAAGTCGCGCGCCTTCGTGATCGGCCTGGTCATCGGCATGCTCGGCATCGTCCTCTTCACACGGCTGCCGGCGCTCGTCGGCAACGCCTTCAGCGGCTCGAACGCCATCGTCCTGATCGCGCCGGCGCAGATCGCCGGCCGAGCGCAGTCGCTCCTCACCGAAGACTACAATATCCACGCGACGCTCCCGCCAGGCACGACCGTCTCGCCGTCACTCCTCGAATCCAACAAGGCGACGGCCGCGATCGTCCTCGAGACCAAGGCCGACGGCCTGCACGTGTCGGTCTTCGCGCACGATCCGGGGTCGACCGGAAAGCGCGACATCAATCACGATCTGCTGCCGCTCCAACTGCAGCTGGTCACGCACCGAGCGCCGGCCGACGTGACGTCGATGATGACCATCCCGATCACGATAAAAACCGTCGCGTCGAAGTTCGCCTCGTCCGATCAAGCGCTCGCGGCGCGCGGCATCGCCTACATGCTGATCTTCTTCCTCTACATTCTGATCCTGGTCAACAGCCAGCTCGTCACGAGCTCGGTCGCCGAAGAGAAGACCAGCCGAATCGCCGAGTTGTTGGTCGCGTCGGTGAATCCGTCGGCGCTGCTCGGCGGCAAGATCTTGGCCGGCGCGGTGATCGCGCTGCTGCAGATGACCGTCTGGATCGGCGTCGGCGTCCTCACCGGCGGCTCATCGCCGAGCAGCGGCGCGGCTCCCGCTGCGCCCGATGCCAACAGCATCTTCTCGCTCTCCGGATTGTTCGACGTGATCACGCCATGGACGCTGGCGGCATTCTTCCTCTTCTTCGTCATCGGCTTCTTGCAGCTCTCGATGGTGTTCGCCGCGTTCGCGTCGCTGATCAATCGCACCGAAGATCTCGGCAGCATCACCGGTCCGCTCGTCATCCCGGTGGTCGCGGGACTCTTTGTCGCCATCGCCGCGCTCGGGGAGCCCGACGCGTCGTGGGCCGTGATCACGAGCATGATTCCGATCGTCGCCCCGTTCATCATGTTCGCCCGCATCGCGGTGAGCAACGTGCCCGTATGGCAAGTCGGACTATCGCTCGCCATTAACTTCGCCGCGCTCTACCTCATCGCAATCTTCGCCGGCAAGATCTACCGCGTCGGCATGCTGCTCTACGGCCGCGCCCCCAAACTCTCACAAGTGTGGAGCGTCATACGATCGTAATGATGCAGCCCTACGACCGTAGGGCTAATGAACCGTTCAACCGCGCGGCGGTGAACCCCAACCCGATTGCACGTAGGTACCGTCGATGACGATTGCCGGTACCGTCGGATCGTTCTTGGTATAGGCGAACATCCTCGCGCGCAGCGCGCGATCGTTCTGTGCGTCGTGCGCGGTGTAGGCGATGCCGTGAGCGTCATAGTGCTGCATTGCCTGGCGGCAGTACGGGCACGACGGGCTGATGTAGAGTTCGAGCGTTGCGCCGACCGGCGGGCGCTCGACGTCGATGGCCATAGCGTGGAAATGCTTCGGGGCGGCGAATGAGGGCTCATGCCGCTGGTTTTCGTTCCGACGCCGCTGGGAAATTTGGGCGATATGACGCTGCGCGCACTCGATGCGCTGCGCGCGGCGGAACTCATTGTCGCCGAAGACACGCGCGTCGCGCGGCGGCTGCTCAGTGCGCTCGGGATCGCATCGAAGGAACTGTGGAGCTACCGCGAGCAGAACGCGGCGGGCGCAACCGCCGGCATCCTCGAGCGGGCCCGCGAGCAGCTCGTGGCGGTGGTCTCCGACGCGGGGATGCCGGGCATCTCCGATCCGGGAACGGAGCTCGTGGCAGCGGCGCGGACGGCCGGGGTCGCCGTCGAGGTGCTGCCGGGGCCGAGCGCGGTCCTCGGCGTTGCCGTGCTCTCGGGGTTTCCGCTCGCGCGCTTCGCCTTCGAGGGGTTCCCGCCGCGCGCGTCGGGGGCCCGGCGCGCGGCCTTCGCTCGAGCCCTCCGCGACGAGGCCACCACGATCTGGTACGAGTCGCCGCAGCGGATCGAGGCGGCGCTGGCCGACCTCGAGGCAGCGGCTCCGGGAGCCCGCGTCTTCCTCGTGCGTGAGTATACGAAGAAGTTCGAGCAGCAGCTGCTCGGGACGCCGGCCGAGGTGGCCGCCGGGCTCGACCGGCCGGTACGGGGCGAGATCGCGTTCGCCGTGGCCCCCTACGCCGCCGCACCCGGCGCCGTGCCGGACCTCGACGCCCAGATCGACCGCCTTCTCGAGGAGGGCCTTCCCGTCAAAGCGGTCGCGCGAGACCTGTCCAGTCGCGGCGCGGGCGAGCGAAACGAGATCTACAAGCGCGCTCTGGAGCGGCAGCGGCACGGGATGGCCGATGCCACCGGAGAAGAGGTTTCCCTCGAATGAAACGCGCGTTTTACGTTACGACCCCGATTTATTACATCTCGGGCGAGCCGCACATCGGCCACGCCTATACGACCGTCGTCGCCGACGTGCTCGCGCGAACGGCCCGCACCGGCGGGCCGGCATTTTTCCTCACCGGCACGGACGAGCACGGACAAAAAGTCGCGAATGCCGCGCGCGATCACGGAAAATCGCCGCAGGAGTGGTGCGACGATCTCGTGCCGCGCTGGCAGTCGCTGTTCTCGGTGTACCACGTCGAGTACGACGATTTCATCCGCACCACGCAGCCGCGCCATGAAACGAAAGTCCAGCATATCTTCGAACGCCTGCGTGAATCCGGGGACGTGTATCCCGGCAAGTACGAAGGCTGGTACTGCGTTCCCGACGAGACCTTCGTGCTCGAATCCAAGCTCGTCGACGGCCGCTGCCCCACCTGCGGGCGCGAGGTGCAATGGCTCTCGGAAGACGCCTGGTTCTTCCGTCTCTCGAAGTACCGCGACCGGCTGCTCGAGCATTTCCGTACGAACCCGGAATGGCTGCGCCCCCGCAGCGTCTACAACGAGATGATGTCGATCCTCGAAGAGGGGCTCGAAGACTTCTCGATCTCGCGCAGCAACTTCGATTGGGGCATTCCGATTCCGGGCGGCGGCGGCGTGATCTACGTCTGGTTCGATGCGCTGCTCAACTACATCACCGCGATCGGCTTCGGCGAGCCGCAGTCGCGCTTCTCCGAACTCTGGCCTGCTTCGGTACAGCTCATCGGCAAGGAGATCGCGCGCTTCCACACGATTATTTGGCCGGCGGTGTTGTGGGCGCTCGGCGAAGCTGCGCCGGAGCTCGTGTTCGCGCACGGATGGATCACCGTCGACGGGCAAAAGATCGGAAAGAGTTTGGGCAACAGCGTCGATCCCTTCGCCCTCGCCAGCCGCTTCGGCGCCGACGCAATGCGCTATTTCCTGCTGCGCGAGGCGCCGTTCGGCTCCGACTTCTCGTACTCGGAAGAGAAGATCGCGCAGCGCTACAACAGCGACTTGGGCAACGATCTGGGCAATCTGCTGCAACGCTCGCTCTCGATGCTGCAGAAATACTGCGACGGCGTCGTACCGGCCCCGGCGCAGCCCAGCGCGTTCGGCGAGCGGTTTGCCACGCTCGGAGAACGCGTGCGCGCAAAGATCCTCGATCTGCGCTTCCGCGAAGGCCTCGAGGAGCTGTGGGAGCTCGTAACCGCGCTCAATCGTCGCATCGACGACGAGAAGCCGTGGGCGCTTGCGAAAGCGGGCGACCCGGCGAGCACCCAGCAGCTCCACGCGCTGCTCTACGATCTATGCGAAGGCCTGCGCTGGCTCGCGATCATGCTGCATCCGGTGATGCCCGAACGCACGGCCGAGATGTGGAAGCAGCTCGGTATCGAGGGTACGATCGACGCACCGTGGGAACGCAGCCTGCGGTGGGGCACGCTCGCACCGGGCACGCGCGCGCATAAAGCCGAGCCGCTCTTCCCGCGCATCGAACTCGCGGAGGCCGTCGGCTAGGTGGTCGAGAGCAACGGCCCCAGCCGGGCGTTCACCATCGGCGGAGGCGCCCTTGCCGTCGCCGGGCTCGCCGTTGCGATCACGATCTTCGGGCCCGATTTTCAGCCGGCCAATTGGATCGTCACGCTGGTCGCGGGTATCGCGATCGCCTTCGTCGCCGCCAACGCGCTCCCGATTCGCGGACTACGCATGCGGCGCAGCGGTATCACCGCCGAGGCCGTCTTTCTCGACGTTCCGATCGCCGTGCCGCTCATCGCCATGGGCGGTGCGGTCGGGATCGTCGCGTGTGCCCTTGCGCTCGGGCTCGGTTTCGGCGTCGCGTCGCTCGTGCGGCGCAACGATCTTCCCACCGACCTCGCGCGCCACGGCGTGCTGCGCGTCCTCGCCGTGCTCTGCATGCTGCCGCTCGCAAGCGAACTCGATACGCTGCGCACGCTGCCCCTCGGGCAGGGCAGCCTCGTCTTTGCCGGCCTCCTCGGCGGCGCGTCGGTCGTCTTCGCGCTCGCGATCTCGGCGCCGGTCTCGGCGCTCGCCTACCACATCGCGGTACGCCGCGTCTGGGAGCGTCTGCTCCGCGATCCGCGCAGCTACGTCGTCGCCGTCGGCAACGTCGCCTGGGCGACCGTGGGACGCGACGCGATGCTGAGCGGTCACTACTCCACGGCGGCGCTCATGTGGGGCCCGGTGATCGTGATCGCGCTGCTGCTGCGAACGATCGACGAACAGCATGCCGAATTGCACCGCCTCCGGCTCGTGCGCGACGCCGTACAGGCGATGCTCGGCGAGCGCGATCCGCTTCCGCAAATCAACGCCATTCTCGCCACCCTGCGCGTCCCGGCATACAACGAAACCGTCTCGGTCCTCGCGGCCACGGGCTCGCGTACCGACAACTGGCGCACGGTTACGACCATCGGCCCGATCCTCAGCTCGGCCGGCGACGAGCTGCGCAAGCGAATTCTCGCGCGTTTGAAGTTCAGCGGCAGTCCGTCGACGACGCTGCGCGACGACTACTACATCGCTTACGCTTTCGCGGCGCAGCTCTCCGACGGCGAAGTCCACGGCGCGATCGTCGTCCACCGCCGAAACGACCGCCCGCTCACGCAGGAGCAGATTCAGCAATTCACCAACGCCGCCGCCGAGCTCTCGCCGCTGCTGCGCGACATGCGCACGATCGCGGCGACGCAGAGCGCGGCCACGATCGACGGGCTGACCGGACTCTACAACCGGGCCACCACGATGGACCGCTTGCAGGCGATGCTCGACGAAGTGTCAATTCCCGAACATGGGGCCGTGCTCTTGATGGACATCGACCATTTCAAGACGATCAACGACCAGCTCGGTCATGCGGCCGGCGATGATGTGCTGCGCAAAATCGGCGAGATCATCCGCAACACCGTGCGCGGCGGCGACACCGCCGGCCGCATCGGCGGCGAGGAGTTCCTCATCGTCATGCCGGGAGCCACGCGCGACGTCGCGCTCAACGTCGGCGAGCGCCTGCGTCTCGCGGTCACGCTGGGCGGCATGCGCTATGCGACCGGCGATCCCGTCACCGCGAGTCTCGGCGTCTCGGCAGCCAAGATCGGCGACAACCCTGAAACGCTGCTCGCGCGCGCCGACAGAGGCCTCTACGAGGCGAAGCGCCAGGGTCGCAACCGTATCGTCGAAGATTTGGAGAGCGCGTGATCGACACCCACGCGCACATCCACGACGCGCAATACGACGCCGACCGCGGCGAGGTGGTAGCGCGTGCGCTCGAAGCGGGCGTGCGGCACATCGTCACCGTCGGCTGCGACCTCGCCGATTCGATGCGAGCGCTCGAGGTTGCTCGCGAGTACCGTACCTACGCATCGGTCGGCATTCATCCGCACGAAGCCAAAGACGCGCCGGTCGATCTGATGCCGCTTTTCGAGACGTTCCTTATGGATAACCGGATCGTCGCAATCGGCGAGACGGGACTCGATTACTATTACGACCACAGCCCGCGCGACGTGCAGCAGCGCGTCCTGCGCGAGCAAATTGCGATCGCGCGCGAAGCCGGTTTTCCCGTGATCTTTCATCAGCGCGACGCCTACGACGATTTCGTCGCTATCCTCGCCGAGGAATGGCAATCGGGCATGCGCGGCGTGGTTCACTGCTTTTCCGGCGATGCAACGCAGGCGCTGCGCCTCACCCACGACTTCGGGCTCTTTCTAGGGATCGGCGGCGTGCTGACCTTCAAGAACGCCGAGCCGATTCGCGAAGCCGTGCGCACCGCCGGCCTCTCGTGGCTGGTCCTCGAGACCGATTGTCCGTATCTTGCGCCGATGCCGCATCGCGGCCAGCGTAACGAGCCGTCATTTATCTCGCTGACCGCCCAAAAGCTAGCTGAGGTTCTCGAAACGACGGTCGACGAGATCGTCCATGAGACCGACGCCAACGCGCGTGCGGTGTTCGACATTCTCTGAATCCTTCGCCCAGACTCTGCTTCCGTTTGGATCGCTTGCCGAACGGGTAAACACCGTGCATCCCCCGTTCACAAGGAGTCTGCCATGGGCCGAGTGCTCTGGACCATTATTACCATTCTGTTCGTTTTCTGGTTGATCGGCTTTCTGCTGCACATCGGCGGAGCGCTGATCCACCTGCTCCTCGTCGTCGCGTTGATTGCGCTCGTCTTCAATCTCCTGACGGGCCGCGGTGCGCGCGTATAGATGATTCGCGACGCGTTCGGATCGTTCGCGCGATTCGTCAACGGCTTCGCAGGGTAGTCACGGGTCCGTACTTCAAATACTCCGAGTTTTGGCAGCTCATCATGAACACGCTCTCGTCGGTGATCACCCTCTTCATGGTCTTCGTGCTGAACAACGCGCAGTACCGGGACACCGCCGCCATCAATACCAAACTCGATGCGATCGTCTTCGCCTTGGAGAAGACCGGCAACCGGCTCATCGGGCTCGAATCGAAGAGCCAATCAGAGGTTCAAGAAGTGCTCGAAGACCTTAAAACCGCCGTCGCGGGAGCAGAGACGCCGTAGAGTCCCCACGAGCCCACCGCTCCTCGAATGCGTGCGCCACGTGCGCGATCACGCCCCCGTCGTCGATGCGCGCGCCCCAATCAAGCTGATCGGGATGCTCGAAGGCCGCGGTAGCATTCGCGGAACCGATCCAGCCGCGCGCGCCGTTCACGACGGCGAACTTCTCGTCGGCATCGCAAACGCGAATCTGCGCCCCAGCCTCGTGTAGCTTGCGAATCGCGCCGGCCTCCGCCGCGTTTGCGCTCGCATCGCGAGCGGAGACCAGCACGCGCACGTGCGCGCCGCGTTTTGCCGCAACCCGTAGGGCGTCGTAAACCGGATTGCGGTCGCCGAACGACTCGCTCTCGACGATCACCTCGTCGCCGGCGCGCGCTTCACCGATCAACCGCGCCTCGAGCGCGAGCGATTGGCGCTTCCGCACCGAAAAGGAGCTCGTTGCCCGGTCTTCGCGGCCCGCCGCCGCATCGCGCACCAGGGCGGCATCGCCGGCGAAATCGTCGCGTATGATCGTATCGGCGCCGTCGTCGGGCCAATTGCGATCGTCGAGAAAGAGCGCGCCGTCCACCGTCAGCCCCTTGAGGTGCAGCACCGGCTCGGCGCCGCCGGCCGACGGGTGTACGAGCTGCGCGTCGGCGCCCGCCGCGCGCAGCGCCGCGAGGGCAACCTCGTTCCGGGCGCCGACGGCCCCGTCGTCCTTATAGACGTAACCCTCGAGGCGGACCCGCACGTGCGCCCCGCGGCGAGCGGCGGCATCGAGCGCATCGAGGATACGGCCCGGCGGCAGCGTGTAGGCCACGAGCGAGACGTCCGCGCCGCGGCGCAACGCCGTGAGCACCTCGCCGGTTGAACTAAGCGTCATCATCGACTCTCCATCCCGACAAAGGTCTGCGGCCGCTAGAGGCCACGGGCGCATTTCACAGGAGAGCCGCCCACCACTCGGAAAGAGCCCGAAACCCATGACCTCAACGCCTGCCACGCGTCCCCCGGCGAGCGACAAAGGCGCCTTCGTGCGTGACATGTTCGCGCGCATCGCGCCGCGTTACGACGCCGCCAATCGCGTGCTCACCGCCGGGATGGACGAACGCTGGCGCAAACGCGCCATCGCACTGCTCGCGCCGCCGCACGGCGGCTCCGTGCTCGATCTCTGCTGCGGCACGGGCGACGTGGTCTTCCATCTGCTCCGCACCGATGCGACGCTGCACGTGACCGGCATCGATTTTTGCGCGCCGATGCTCGACGGCGCCCGCGCCCGCGCGCCGCGCGAGGCTATGGGCAGCGCCACGTTCATCGAGGGCGACGTGATGGAGCTGCCGTTCGAGGACGCCTCGTTCGACGGCGCAACGATGGGTTTTAGCCTGCGTAACGTGGTCGACATCGACCACGTGCTGCGCGAAGTGCACCGCGTGCTCAAGCCGGGCGCGCGCTTCGTGAACCTCGACGTCAGCAAAGCGCCGAACAAACTGTGGAAGCGCGCCTTCGATCTCTACTTCTACGGCCTGGTCCCGCTGATCGGCGGCATGGTCGGCGGATCGAAGCAAGCCTACACCTACCTCCCCAACTCACTGACGAATCACCCGAACGCGGAGGCGCTGCGCGACCGCTTCGCGCGAGCCGGCTTCGCACATGCCGGCTTCGAGCGCCTCATGGGCGGGGCGATCGCGGTGCACTACGGGACGAAAGCATGATCGACGCCCTGCGCGCCGACGAATCGAACCTCTACGCGCTCGTCGAGGAGTTCTTCCGCTCGTCGTTCACGACCGATAACGCGATCATCACCGAGGCCGTCAAACGCATGCTCGCAGCCGGCGGCAAGCGCTTGCGCCCGCGCATCACGCTGCTCGCCTCGGCCGCGTGCGGCGGCGCTCCCGAGCAGCACCTGCATCTGGCGGCCTACATGGAGCTGATCCACGTGGCGACGCTCATCCACGACGACGTCGTCGACAACGCCGCCACGCGACGCGGCGTCAACGCGACCGCCGTGGATTTCGGCAACCGCGTGAGCGTGCTCGCCGGCGACTATCTCTTCGCGTGGATCTTCAAGAACGTCACCGCGAACTATCCGCATCCGGTGCCCAACATTCTCTCGGCGACCCTGGCCGATATCTGCGACGGCGAAGTGCTGCAATTGCGCGCGCTGGGCGACGTGGATCTCCCGGTCGACGGCTACACCGAGATCGCGCGCAAGAAGACGGCGTCGCTCTTTGCCGCCTCGGCCTCGTGCGGCGCGATCATGGGCGGCGGCTCCGCCGCGCAGATCGAGGCGCTGCGCAAGTACGGCGACAACTACGGCGTCGCGTTCCAGATGAACGACGACCTGCTCGACATGACGGCCGACGAGCGTTCGATCGGCAAGCCGGTCGGCAACGATCTCACCGAACGCAAGATGACGATTCCATTAGTCCTGGCGCTGCGGGCCGGGAACGGCGCATTCCGCAAGCGTATCGAGCGTTTCTACGGCGAGGTGGATACCGAGCAGATCCCCGCCATCGTCGCCGAGATCGCCGAGCAAGGCGGGCTCGAGGCGACGCAGCATGCGATCTCGGGCTACGTCGACCGCGCGAAGGCCGCGCTGAAGCCTTTACCGGCCGGCGCGGCGAAAGAAGAGCTGATCCGGCTGGCCGACGCCTTGCGCGCGGGCTAGCCGACCGGAGGAGAAAAGGACCATGATGCACCCCGTGCTTGCGATCATCGATGCGCCGATCATCATCGGCATCGTCGTCGTCGCCGCGCTGCTGTTCGGCGCCGATAAGCTGCCCAAGCTTGCCCGTAGCGCCGGCCAGGCGAAAAAAGAGTTCGTGATGGGGCAGATCGAGGCCGACGAAGCCGCCGCCAAGGCGCGCGAAGAGCTCGCCAAGACGCGCTCCGCAGACGCACCGGCCGCCCCGGAAAAAACCGACGCCCCCACGGCGTAACCGTCGCTGATGGCGCTGGAAACGGAGATGCGGTTTGGCGACGGAACGTCGCCGAACGCCAAGGGTTCATCGCAGAGCGCTGAATCCACGTGGGATCAAAAGGAGATGCCGTTCACGGAGCACCTGCGGGAGCTCCGTTCGCGTCTGCTGATCTCGGTCGCCACGGTCGGAGCGATCGCCGTGCTGGCCTTCTGGCCCTCGCAGTACGTCATCAAATGGATGACGCAGGCATACTTTCCCGGCATCACGCTCAACGCATTCGGCCCGGCCGACGTCATCCTCACCGAGCTGAAGTTCTCGGTGGTCGCCGGCATCGTCATCGGGCTGCCGATGCTCTTCTACCAGATCTGGATGTTCGTCGTGCCCGCGATCCATCCGCGCACCCGCCGGATGGTCTATGCGTTCATCGCGCCCTCGCTCATCCTCGCGATCGCGGGCATCGCCTTCGCGCACTTCGAGGTGCTTCCGCGCGTGGTGCACGCGCTGCTCGGCATCACGAACGAGATCGCGACGCCGACCTTCGGCATCGCGTCGACGCTCGATTTCGTGATGATCCTGCTCGCGATCTTCGCGGTCATCTTCCAATTGCCGATCGTGCTGATCGGGCTTGCGCGCCTAGGCATCGTCAACGGCCGCTGGCTCGGCAAGTATCGCCGTCACGCTTTCTTTGCGATGCTCGTCGCCTCGGGCATCGCCGCGCCGGACGGCAGTCCGCTGACGATGGCGCTGCTCGCCGTACCGATGTACGTGCTCTATGAGGCCTCCATTTGGGTGATTTTCGTGTTCGAGAAGTCGTGGTCGAAAAACTAAACCCGCCGTACCGCGCCTTCGTGCGCACCTTCGGCAGCGTGCTCTTCGCCGTGTCGCTGTTCGTGGTGTGGGGAATACTCACGCTGATCGGCGTGATCGTCGACCAGGGCAAAGACCCGAGCATCTACTTCAACTCGTACGCGGCGCCGGTCGCGCGCGCGATCCTGCGGCTCGACTTCGACAACATCTACCACTCGCCGTGGTACGTGGGCATCATCGCGCTCATCCTCGTCTCGCTCGCGGTCTGCACCTTCGAGCGCGTGATTCCGGCGCGGCTTCCGCCCTTGCGCCCGGTGAAAATCGACAAGATCCCGCTCAACGCCAGCGTCCGCGTGCGCGGCGCGTACGCATCGGTGCGCGACCGCGTCGACACGTTCTTCAATTCACGCGGATGGAGCGTACGCAAACGCGAATTCGGCGGCACCGAATGGACGTTTGCCGACAAGCACAATTGGGCGCGGCGCGGCGTGCTCGTGGCGCACCTCGGCTTCGTGATCATCGCCGCCGGCACCACGATGTATTGGGCGCGCGGATTCTCCGGCCAAATGGCGGTCGTTACAGGCGGCAGCAACACGAT
>Ga0326727_10024800_pt1 | contig 11302 bp, 11 predicted proteins | sample MB2enrmetagenome_FD_207643 | JGI IMG/M metagenome (GOLD analysis project Ga0326727, IMG submission 207643) | Lab enriched peat soil microbial communities from McLean, Ithaca, NY, United States - MB29MY | ecosystem: Environmental > Terrestrial > Soil > Wetlands > Peat | place: USA: New York... | reverse complement strand
AAAGTAATTCTCATCAGCGGGCCATCGGCCCTGCACGCTCCGCCGCACTGCGAACTGGTCAAGGTCACCACCGCCGACGAGATGCGCAACGCGGTACTCGAGCGCATGAGCGAAGCCACTCTCGTGATCAAGGCCGCGGCTGTGGCCGACTATCGCCCGGTTGCCGTCTCCGCGCAGAAACTCAAGCGCACCGGACCCATGACAGTGGAACTCGCGCCGACCGAAGACATTCTTGCCGAGGTGGTGCGGCGTCGCCGGCCGGGCCAGCTCATCGTCGGATTTGCCGCCGAGACCGAGAACCGCATGGAAAACGGCCGCGCCAAGTTGCTTGCGAAGGGCGCCGACGCGATCGTGATCAACGACATTGCGCAGGAGGGCGTGGGCATCGACGCCGATACCAATGCGGCCACGTTTCTAACGCGCACCACATCAGTCGAACTGCCGGAAATGCCTAAGCGCCAGTTGGCGGACCACATTCTCGACGAGATTCTCACCCTCCGCCACCCGCGGCCCATGATCGTCGAGTTCGATGAGCACCAGGACGTGCAAACCGCTCAGGAGCGCGTCTTGAGCGAGAGCATTCCAGTGGGCGCTGGCCGCCGCCAGATTATCGTTGAGTAGTGTCGTTCGCCGCCAGGTCATCGTGGAGTAAGAATTGCCGAGAGCGCGTTTCAATAATCGGTTTTCTAACAGAACCAGTTTTGTAACAGGATCAGTTTTTGTAGAAGAACCGGTTTTGTAACGAGGGTAAGGCCCTACAGGCCGCGAAAAAACTCGCTTGGTAAGGAGTTTTGTATCAGGGCACGAGTTTACTCGTGCCGTAGGTCGCGCAAGATGAGTGGGGGGCTTTAGCCCCTGAGGGGTGACAACTAAAATCTACACAGCTGTCTTTTTTTGAAATATGCCGGAGTAGAAATTGCCTCACCACCTCAATCCCGCCGCTCACGAAGCTCTCGCCGAGCGCCTGCGCTTCTACCGCGACCTGGGGCTGACGGATTTTTATCGCCGGCCCGTCGATGAAACCATCGCGCTTGCGGGCGCCCAGGGCTTCGGCGCCCCAGCGGTGGGTACCCCAGATGTTGGTGCCCCCGGTCCCTCGCATTTGGGGACCGGGGAATCAGCCTCTGTCGCCGCACAATCTTCCCGTGCCCCATCCATTCCGCAAGGCGCGCAAGCGACTGCGGAATGGGTGGGAGAGCACGAACCCACGTCACTAACCCGGCCTCAACCTACGACTTCATCCATCCCTAAAGCTTTCTTCGCAGAGGAATCCGCCATCAAGACCCGCAAGACATTTCAAGCTCCGGAAATCGGCTCCGTCGTTCCTGCCGGCGAACGCACCGCTGCACTGCAGATGATTCGCGACGAGATCGGCGACTGCACGCGCTGCGCCCTGCACAAGGGCCGCAACAAGCTGGTCTTTGCCGATGGCTCGCCCACGGCGCGCCTCATGTTTGTCGGCGAAGGGCCGGGCGCGGACGAAGACGCGCAAGGATTGCCCTTCGTGGGCCGCGCCGGGCAACTGCTCAACAACATGATCGCCGCCATGGGCCTCAAGCGCGAGGAGGTTTACATCGCCAACGTGGTCAAATGCCGACCGCCGGGCAACCGCGTGCCTGAACCCGAAGAGGCCAACACCTGTTCGCCATTTCTCTTTCGCCAAATTGACGTGGTGCATCCGCAGGTGCTGGTGGCGTTGGGCGCAACGGCGGCCACCTATCTCCTCGGCGCCAAGCAGCCACTAGCAGGGCTGCGCGGCCGCGTGCACGCCTTTCGCGGCATGAGCCTCATCGTCACCTATCATCCGGCATACTTACTACGCGACCCGCGCCAGAAAAAAGAAGCCTGGGCCGATCTGCAAATCGCAATGAAAGAGCTAGGCCTGAAAGCCCCGACACGCGACTGAGAAGCGCAACTTGGCTGGCGCACGCCTAACCACTAATCACTAATCACTGTCTTTATCACCCGCTGTGCCGGATGTGCACCACATCGCCGTCCTTGACGACGTACTCCTTGCCTTCCAAACGCAGCGTGCCCTTGGCCCGCGCCGCGGCTTCGGAGCCGGCTTCGAGCAACTGATCCCAGCGAATGGTCTCGGCGCGGATGAAGTGGTGCTCCAGATCGGAGTGAATCGCGCCCGCGGCCTGCGGCGCCTTCGAACCGAGCGGCACTGTCCACGCGCGGCACTCGTCCTCGCCCGCCGTGAAGAAACTGATCAACCCCAGCAACTCATAGCTCTTGCGAATCAGCCGCACCAGGCCGCTCTCTCGCAGCCCGTAGCTCTCGAGAAAATCCGCAGCTTCTGCGTCGTCCATCTCGGCGAGCTCTGCCTCAACTTTGCCGCAGATTGCCGTCGCGCCGGCATTGGGCCGTTGAGCAATCTCATCCAATTTGTAGCGGCTCACCGCGGCCTCAAGATCGTCGCCGAGCGTCATGCTCTCGCTCACATTAAGCACATACAAAATAGGCTTTTGCGACAGAAACATGAAGCCGCGAATCAACTTTTTCTCTTCCGCGGTCATCTCGAGTTCGCGCAGCGGAATCTCTTTTTCAAGCGACTCCTTCGAGCGCAAAAGCAGCGCTTGCTCGCGCTCCAACTCGCCGGTGCGCCCCTTCTTCATGTCCTTCTCAACCCGCTCCAGGCGCTTTTCCACCTGCGTCAAATCGCTCACCATCAGGTCGAACTCCACACTCTTGGCATCGCGCAGCGGATCGATCGCTCCCTCGTGAGGCACGGCGTCGTTCTCGAAGGTGCGCAGCACGTGAATCAGCGCGTCCACGTTGCGCAGGTTGGTCAGGAACGCTGTTTCCTTCAGCGCCTCCTGGCCGATGGCGGCCACGTCGACATATTCCACTGAGGCATACGTGGTTTTCTTCGGCGAATACAACGCCGACAGCTTGTCCAGGCGCTCATCGGGCACGCGCGCCACGCCAAGGTGCGCCTCGCGCGAGAATCCGTGATCCTCAATCTTGGCTTTGGTCAGAATCTTAAAAAGAGAAGTCTTGCCCACCTGCGGCAGGCCGATAATACCGGTTTTCATAATGGTTCCATCGCGGCTTGCGCGCAGAAAAATCGCGCGCCCGGCCCTCTCCGATGATACAAGAGACAGGCTGCGCGCACCGAAGCTCTCAGTAGATCACGTGGAAGATCGCCGCGGCGATATCCAACGGCCAGTGCGCAAAAATCACCGGCGTCAAGCGCCGTGTGCGCAGATATACGGCCATCAGGCAAAGGACACCTGGGAAGAAGGAGACAAAACGGAAGGCCAGGTAGCGCCAGTCGAAGATGAGAGGCAGAGCGCAGTGCTGTGCCGCCCAGCAAAAGCCAACCAGCAGCACGGTAAAGATTCGATTCCGGCTGAGCGCCTCGATCCGCGGCAAAGCATACGCCTGATAGGTTGCCTCTTCGGTCGGCGACCAGATCGTCCACCACAAACAGACGCCGTAGATCGTTGCCCGGAGCGGTAAGGAACGGAGTCGGGAGAGATATCCAACTGCAATCGCGGGATCGCTATGGAAGAACAAACTCTTCCCCAGCCATGTGCTGGCAAAGAACACGGGAAAGATCAGCAGATAGCAGCCCAATCCAATCCATAGATCGTGCCCGCGGCGCATCTTCACCGTTCCCAGCAGGTCGCGCAGGCGGAGTCCTTCGCGAGCCAACAGCCAGCGCAGCGCGATCAGGCAGCCGATATCGGCCACATTGCCGTAGACACCCCACCAGTCGCCGGCCTCGCGCCAAGGTTGCGGGTGTCCAAGGCCCCATAGAATCCACGCCACAAGAGCCTGCGCGGCAATCAACAAAATCGTACGCAAAAAGAGCAGCGCAAGAGGGCCCGTCCAGTGCACCTGGCCCCGCGCAGCCCGCTCGGCGATCGATGCAAACGAATTCGGTTCGCGGTTTGTGGGCGGACTGGTCTCGCGCACGTCGGCCTCGATTCGAGCATACGCAGAGTCTTGTGACTCAAGGCCGCATGGTTTCAGCCCACGCCACCAGCACCACGGTCGCTAGCCCCAGCAGCAAAACCGTCTCCTCGACAAATTCGCTGCGCTTGTGCAGCTTGTTGAAGTGAATGGTTGTGGGATTCGTGGCGTCCGCGGTATCGATCGCGCCGCCTTGAGCCATGCGGTCGCGCTCCATGGCGGGAATGATGCCGAACTGCGAGTACAGCGTGGCGGCGATCATCACAATGAGCAGAACCATAGGCGCAATCACTGCGCGCGGCTTGTAGATACCCCATGCCGGTGCTAGCGCCAAAACTGCGAGCGCCACCATGCCCGCCACCAGTCCCATTCCGTGCAAAATGCGCAGCAACTGCCCCACAATGGTGCCCGCGGTGTGTCTGTCGGGCCGCAGCGTGTTGAAGGTAATGGCGGCAACGATGGGGAAAAAGATCTCCGCCCCGATCCAGACGATGAGGGCGAGAGAAAGAAGAGAGCGAAGCAAGGTCCTCATGGAGGAAGGATACAAGGGAATTGGGACGAGTGTGAGTGTGGAGTGTGAGTGTGGTCGCATCGGCGCACTCACACTCACACAGTTCACTGTTTCTTCAACGCCCGCTTCAGCACCGTTTCCAGAGCCGCTTTCTGCTCTGCGTACTCTGCTGGCGGCAGCGTGCCCGCAATGCGCTCGCTTTCGATCGCAAACAACTCCTCTTTGAGCACGTTCAGCAGCGCGGTATTCTTCGCCCCAGCCGACGTCGGCGCGGCGTACGCAGCAGCAACTGCAGCCGGCGCTCCCACTCCCACCGTTGCCGGCTTGCGCAGCAGGAAGGCCGCAATCGCCGTCAGCAGCAACGCCAGCGCGCCCAGAATCCACCACTTATATTTCGACAGCGGATCGGGCGTATTGATGGGCGGCGCCATGCCCCCGCCCGGCCCGCTCTGCGCCGCTCCGCTCTGGCCGTTGTCGCCCTGCGCATTCTGATCCTCGCGCGGCATCGATCCCGTTCCCGAGATCGTGAAGTTGATTGTCTTTCCTGCTTCCGCGCCCTTCATCAAAAGCGTCTGGATGCCGGGATCTGCCTGGACGGAGCGGAAGTTTGCGCCAGCCCCGCCGGTCAGCTTCATGCTCATTGGCATCAGCACGGCAAAGTTGTCGGCCGGCAGCGTCAGTTGCGAGTGGAAATCGTATTTGCCGCTCGTATAGGGCAGCGTGTAGATCACTTGCAGCAGCGTATCTTTGTCGCCCTCGTCCGGTTGGATGGGAAAGTTGAATGCGAAGTGGCCCTTTTGCTCCTCGGGAACCAGCTTCAGATTGGTCGGCAGGCCTCCGGGCCTTTGGCCCTCCACATCTCCCAGAACCGCGTCGGGCGGCAGAACGATCTCAAAGGACTTGGCGCTGAATTGCGTGAGCGCGGGCGAACTGGTGTTGTGGACGAAGAACCGTTCGTCCACGTTGAGCGCCCCGTTTTGCGCCTCGACCTCGAGAATATCGGAATCGATGGTGACGCCCTGAACCTTAGCCGCCACATCGTACACCGGGATGTCGCCATTGCCGCCGCCCTGCGGTGCGGGAATGAAGTAGTCCGCGCCCTGATGCGTGGCGCGCACCAGATAGGGAACGCTGCTGGGCAGATTCAGCGTGTAGTGGCCTCTCGCGTCCGTGGTCGTGTGCCCCACTTCGCTCATGCCCGACATGGGCTCGACCAGCACCACCGCATCGCCCGCCGCCGGCTTGCCGGTGGTCTTGTCGGTCACGGTTCCTGAAACCGTCGCAGCCTGCGCCAGCGCGCCGGCAAACAAAAAGCTCAAAGCAATGACGCCCGCCAAGTTCCGTCGTATTTTCATTTCGTGTCGCATTCCCTCGTTCTGCAATTCGTGTCGTCCGGGCCCGTGACCACTAACCACCAATCCCCATTCCCTGCAACAAGTCGATCTCCGCCATCAACTGTGCGGTCTCGTGTTCGAGAATCGCACGCTGGGACTGAAAATCTTCTTCAGGATACTTGCCGGCCCGATACTCGAAGTTCAGGTCGCGCAGATTCTCGTAAAGCTGGTCCTTACGCTCCAGCAAGTAGTCGAGCCGCGACTTCTCGGTCTGGCTGGCAAATGCGTTCTCCGGCCAGAAGATGTAAACAACCAGCGCGAAGAGAAGAAACAATCCGGCAATCCATCCCTGCGTCTCCGTCATGGCTCAGAATCCTCCTTCGCTTCCAGTTTCACGGCGGACCCGCTCCATCCGTTCCCGCTCTGCCGGGTCCATCGCGGCCGGCTCCTCTATTCCAGCGGCCAGCGGCTTGCCGCCAAGTCCGCCCCAGCGGCGAATCAGCAGGATCGTCCCCAGCAGCGCCGCGGCAAACACCGCAAACGGAGCAATCCACGCCACCAGATCGAAGCCCTTGGTGGGCGGCGCGGCCAGCACGGTCGCGCCATATTTTGCCGAGAATGAATCCAGAATCTGTTGATCTGTCAGTCCCGACGCGATGGCCGCGGCAAGTTCGCTGCGCTCGCGGCCCGACTCTGGGCAGCCCACATGGTTGCATTCGCCCAGCAGTTGCGCGCAGCCGCAGGTGCACATCAGCCGATGGCCCAGGTTATTAAAGCGCGAACTCGCATCGGTCGCGCCCACCGATAAACAGATCGCGACGGCCAGCAGCAGGGCTTGCGCTGCCCTCGTCCAAAAAGCAAAACGCAACGGAGTTGCCATCAGGCGCCGCCTTTCAGTGCAGGCGTGACGGACGCCGTCTGCGCCGCCGGAACCCGCAGCGCCGCCGTCGCGGGCGTCAAGCTGGGAACCAATGCGATCGCCGTGCCGAAGACCATCACCACCAGGCCAATCCAGATCCAACCCACCAGGGGATTCAGAAACGCTTTGATAATTGGCTGCCCGGTGTCGGGATTCGTCCCCTCATACACCACGTAGAGATCCCACTCCGGCGTCGAATGGATCGCAACCATCGTTTGCGGCTGGCCGCTCGAATGGTAGACACGCTTTTCCGGCGTCATCTGAAACACCTTCTGGCCGCCTTTATAGACGTCCATTACGGCATATTCGGAGTCGAAGTTGTCATTCGAGTCCTGCGTCGCGCCCACCTGTGTCAGCGTGTACGGCCCGACGCTCATACTGCTGTGTAGCCCCAACTCGCTTTCGATGTTGCGATTGAATGCCGCTCCGCAAAGTCCCACCACGGAGATGACCACTCCGATGTGAACCAGGTAGCCCCCATAGCGCCGCGTGTTGCGCCGCGTCAGCAGCCAGAGAGCCGCGAAGATGTTGCGTCCGGTTTGCCGCATCAGCACCGCAGCGCCGCGCAAAAACTCGGACACAATCGCCGTCAGCACCGCCGCCGCAAGCGCAAAACCCACCAGCGCATAGAAAACTCCCGAGCTGAACGCTCCGCCCTTCCACGGATTCGCGCCAACCGCGAAGCACACAATCACCGTGGCCCAGAGCGCAATCGACGGCAGCACAAAATTCCGCCTCACCGCTTTAAGCGACGTTGACCGCCAAGGCAGCAGCGGCCCTACGCCGGTGAGAAACAAAAGAAACAGCCCAATCGGCACAGCCACTGCGTTATAAAACGGCGCGCCCACCGTCACCTTGCTGCCTTCCACAAACTCCGAGAGGATGGGAAACAGCGTGCCCCACAAAATCACAAAGCAGGCCGTCAGCAGGACGAGATTGTTGAACAGAAAGCTCGACTCGCGGCTCACCAGCGATTCCAGCTCATGCTCGGTCTTCAGATGACGGCGCTGCAGGATATAGGTGAAGATGCACACCGCCAGCACAATGCACATGAAGACAATGAACCACGTGCCGATCGATGATTGCGCAAAAGCGTGTACCGAACTCACCAATCCCGCGCGCGTCAGCAGCGTGCCCAAGAGCGTCAGCAGAAACGTGGAAAAAATCAGCCACACGTTCCAGCTCTTCATCATGCCCTTGCGCTCCTGCATCATCACCGAATGCAGAAAAGCCGTGCCGGTGAGCCAGGGCATGAAGCTCGCATTTTCCACCGGGTCCCAGCCCCAGTAGCCGCCCCAGCCCAGCACCGCGTAGGCCCAATGCATGCCCAGAAAGATGCCACAAGTCAAAAACAGCCATGTCACCAGCGTCCATGTGCGGGTGATGCGAATCCACTTCTCGCCGGGATAGCGCATCATCAGCGCGCCCAGCGCAAACGCGAAAGGCACTGAGAAACCCACGTAGCCCAGGTAAAGCAACGGCGGGTGGATCACCATCTCCGGGTACTGGAGCAGGGGATTCAGCCCGTTGCCGTCGGCCGGAACCGCGCCCCCGGCAACATAACCGGGAAGCAGCGAAAACGGCGGCGCGGCAAAAACCAGAATCGACAGGAAAAACAACTGCACTCCGGCCAGAATCGTGCCCGCGTAGGCGTAAAGCTTGACATCGGTCTTGTGCCGCAGCCGCAAAACAAACCCGTAGGTTCCCAGCAGCCACGCCCAAAGCAGCAGCGAACCCTCCTGGCCGCTCCAAAGCGCCGCAAACTTATAGGGAATCGGCAATGCCCGGTTCGAGTGGTCAAGTATGTACGTGATCGAAAAATCGTTGGTAAAAACCGACCAGACCAGGGCAAAGGCGGCCCCGGTGACGGCAACAAAGCCGGCGATTCCGGCCCGGCGTGCCGTATCGGCCAGCCGCTCGGGCGAGATGCGCACCGAAATCCAATCGAAAACGCGAGCCGCTGCGCTTGCCAAAGGGTTGTAGGCGCGGACTGCTGCAACCGCAAGAGAGAAACAGATTTGATCTATTAGCACCCGGAGGCGGGCAAAGTTGCGGCCGATCCAACTACCGTACAAGTTGCGTGGCGCAGGCGCGGGAGGAAAATCGGCAAGCCGAACGGGGACCAGCAGCCGCAATGCCACCGCTCCCGCCAAAAGATTGTAGGCGGCCAATGCTAACGCAATAAGAAGACAGAGACTTCCGAAGGCTGCCATGCTGACTCCACAATGATTTTCGCACGCACTGGAGGAGAACCGGAGACCCGCCCAGCGTGGTTATTCTCTATCTATCATAGGCTTGTCAGGTGTGATTTGGCTCACCCGTTGGGTGGACATGAAGTGTGCCGGGCCGGATCTCCTGTACTGAGGGCCTCCCGGCCCTCGGGACCTGTATAAAAACTGCCGTGACGAGGCTGTCTTGAAAGGGCACGACTTTAGTCGTGCCGAAAAAAGGCCGAAATGACAAGGGGGTTTTAACCCCTGAGGCGTGTTCTTTTGCCTCCAGTTCCACTCCCATTCGGAGTTTTTATACAACTCCCCAGGGAACCTGCGACGGCTATGCGAAAACCGCGATTCCCCGTCAGGCAACCGCATTCTTAGGATGCGCCAGCATCTGGCCCGTTAGGGTCAGCATTTTTTCCCCGGCAAACGGCTTCTCGAGGAAGACGACGTCGGAAGTGTCGTAGTCGGCGGCGCTCTCACTGGCCGTGCCCAGAACCAGAACCGGCAGGTGAGGAATGCGGGTGCGCAACTCACTCACGAACGCGGGACCCCCAATCCCGCACCTCCGATGGCCGTAGATGACGAGGCCCAGCCGATTCGCGAACTCGGGTTGTTCGATCAGGCAAAATGCTTCGCCCGCATCGGTGGCCCGCCGCACCTCACCGAATCGTTTCCCGAGGAGAGACACCACGAGGGATGCCTGAAGTGGGTCGTCGTCGACCAGAAGAATCGTTGTCATTGGCCCTAAAATGGCGCTCAAACCAGGGGTAGCTGCGCCGTTTCCCATTTCTCGCTGAGTGATGAGATGGCGAATCGCGGTCTCTGGTTGTCTAAGAAGGGAGTTTCCGGCCGGAAGCTTGGCTTCCAAGGCATCTCGCAGCCCGGAACAGCTTCTTAACGGCCGGAGCGCGCGCACTATGGCATAATTGCTCCGTTCCTTCTTACTACGGTTGCAGATAGGATTTTTCGGAGGGAGCAGGGGCCTTCAGGCCCCTGAGAAAGCCTCAAGACAGGAAGGCCTTTAGGCCCGGTCCCTTGTCCTTTGCGGCATCCCAGCGAAGTACAACTGTAATATTAGGTGGCTATGAAACCTACTTTCAAAATTGTCTCAGTCTTCGTTGCCGGGCTGCTCTGCGCCCCGGCGCTTGAACTCGCAGCCGCGCCTCCGCCGGCGGTTTCGGCAGGCTTCGGCCAGCCGGGCGGAGTCGAAATGGAGCAAACCCTCTACGTCCAGGCACCCGACTTTCCCGGCACCGGCGACAGCATTGTTCTGGTCTGGCTGCCCGATCCCCTCGTAAGCACCTGCCTCGGCCGGACCATGAAGGAATGCTTCAAAATCGATTACTGCATCCGCACCACCAACCCCAACAGCCCGCAGTGCAGGAACCTCGGCATACCCCGCTCCCAATTGCCCCATTACCCGGCAAATATGCGCCCGCGCCGCGCCATCAGCGTGGTTCTTCGCGCCCTGGGCAACGACAACGGCTTCGACAAGCTGAAGGCCTTTTACCGCAACGCATCGCCGTCCAGCCTGAACACACTTTCGCCCGACGCAACCATCCAGGCCAGAATCCGCTACGACGACAACCCCTCCTTCCAGAGTTTCTATCTGCTGGAAGTCCTCTCGACGCCATAGATTGTGCGTGGAATGAGTACTTCGGTTAGCGCAAAATCGGTTCGATTCGATGCCGACTCGATGTGGGTGGAGTTGAGCGACGGGCGGACTGTCGGAGTTCCTCTCGCATGGTTCCCACGCCTGCTGCGCGCCACGCCCGAGCAGCGCGAACAGGTCCGCCTGAGCGGCCGCGGCCTGCACTGGGATGCCCTCGACGAGGATGTTTCCATAGCAGGGTTGCTTGATGGATTAGGCGACTTGCGGGCCGACAAAAGCTTTGCCGCGTGACGATTGACTCGAATAGGCCGTGAACTGCGAGTGCTGGCCACTTCCGTTCAACTTGCGACTCAAGCTTTCCCCGAAGACGCACTCTGCGAGCCCGTCCACTTTTTAGCTTGGTTTGAATACTCGACTGTTCCATCGGGGAAGTGGATTTCCCAAATTTCAAAACCAGTCACATTCAGGACTTGAAGCTCAATCTCGCCATTGAACCAAATCAACAGGTCGCCGGTGCGGGTATCGTGAACCGCCCTCGCGACTTTCTTGCCGGACAGGAGCTTGGAAAGGTCGCTGATCGCGTCGATGGGGGCCGGCAGCCCGTATTTCTGTCGGTGATCGAAGCTACTCGGTCCGCACTTATCCCCAACGAAAGCCCTCCAACAGAGAAACACCAGCCAGCTTCCATTTGAGAACCGAAGTTTCGTAGTTGCCAGATACTGTTCTGGAAACCCGCCAGGATCGGAGACCTCAACTGTCGTTCCGCAGAGAGCCGCGAGCGAT
>Ga0326727_10024799_pt1 | contig 11302 bp, 10 predicted proteins | sample MB2enrmetagenome_FD_207643 | JGI IMG/M metagenome (GOLD analysis project Ga0326727, IMG submission 207643) | Lab enriched peat soil microbial communities from McLean, Ithaca, NY, United States - MB29MY | ecosystem: Environmental > Terrestrial > Soil > Wetlands > Peat | place: USA: New York... | reverse complement strand
GGCCACCCTGAACGATAGGTGAAGCGGCTTTTTCGCCCGCAGAGAAGCGGGGCAAGGCAAGGGGCTAGGAGGGTCTGAGCGCTTTTTTCCAGCCGGCCTTCTTCATCCGCTCCGCCCGGCTATTGCCCCATTTCCTGAACTCTTCGAAGTATTTCTTCACGTCTTTCTCTCTCAGCCTGATAATCTCGTTCCTCTCCCTCTGGAGATCGACCACATCGGTGGGGGTCATGCCGGTCCAGGACGCCCAGCCCTCCAGGAAGAGGAATTCCGGGGTGATTTCCTGGGGGCTCTTGTGCGCATGTTCGCCGTAGAAGCGGGCCACCTCCATATCGTACTCGATGATCCAGCCGTTGTCCTCGATCATGCTCTCCTTATCGAAGGACACCTTCGGCGACTCTTCCGGACAGTAGACCGCAGCCACTACCTCTTCCGGTATGATGCAATCTATGGACAACCCCGCCTCGTGCTTGCCGCACGTGCACGACCTGACCGACATGATCATCATGGCGCACCACCTCCTGAGAACGTCTTTACCCTATAGTCTAATGGCGGTTCCCCGCAGTTTCAAAGGCCCGGGGCCTTCTGTGCCCGGTGGGGCGCTCACGGCCTGCCTCGGGCCTCGAGCGCGCCCGCCGGAGTCCGTGCCGGCGCGCCTCTCACCCGCCCTTCTTCGGATACCCCACCGTCTGCACGAGGGTTATCCTCTGGTCGGGCCCCAGCTTCATCGCCTTTGCGAGGACCGGCTTGTCCACCATGGCGCGGACGACCGTGGCCAGGCCCTGGGAGGCGCAGGAAAGATAGACGTTCTGCGAGATAAAGCCCGTATGGGCGCCGGAATAGAAGAGCCTCATCTCCTCCGGCAATCCGCCCAGCTTCGTATAGTCGGACACGTAGACGAGGTTGAGGGGAGCCCCTTTCACAAAGGGCTGGGAACCCGCCAGCCCGCGCAGGTCTTCCATGACCACGGGCTTCAGTGCGTTTGCCTTCGGGTCGTAGAGATAGAGGCCCTCGGCAAGGATCGCATAGATATCGATATCCTGTCTGTTGTTCGCTGAAGGTGCGGTCCGCTTACCGTCGGGGCGGTTGATCCCGAAGGCCGACCAGAGCAGCGTGGAGAGCACCGCCACGGGCAGCGGCTGCGGGCTGAATTCCCTGGAGGACGCCCGCTTTGCCAAAAGCGTCGTCAGACCGCTAGTGCCCGCGTCCTGCGGCTTCGAGAGCTGGATCGGCTCGGCCGCGGCGGCTCCCGTACCCCCACCCGCGGAAAGGAGGACGCCCCCTGCTGCCAGAACAGCTCCCGCTGCTGCCGATGCCCTCAAGAACTCCCGCCGGCTGACCTTTTTCTCTTTCGTCTCCATAATAGACCTCCTTGCGCGATATGCGGGGAAGGCGGGAATGCGCCCATAACCTTCCCTCCCCCTTTTTCTATCGCCATACCAATGAAATAGCAAGGGAAAAGGGTAGACTAGTGAAAAGGAAGGCGCCTTCAGCCTATCCTGATGTGGACCCTGAGATAGAGATTACTGATGCCCATGGAAAGGAGGGGCGCCTCCAGGACAGCCCCATCTCCGACCACGGGGGGAACCCTCACGTCGACCCGCTCTTCCTCTTCGACCATGCCCTGTCCCTCGCAGTTGAGACACGGGAAGAGCCACTGCCTGCCCCGGCCCCCGCAGACGGGGCAGTGGTAAAAAACGGGCACCCCCACGGACAGGATGCCGCCCCTCGCCGCTTCATCCGGCGTGAGGGTAACGGCCACGTTCAGCCCCTCGAGACCCTCGCCCTTGGGCACCCGGATCCCGGTGAAATTTCTCATTATCCGGGAGATCATCGCCTCGAGGGAAGGCGCGAAGGTCTGGAAATCATTGACCAGCGAGACGGGCTCCGGTATCAATGGCTCAGGTGTAGCCCGGCCGCGCAGCACGGACGAGCCCTCTTCCACCCCTGCTCCCGCCGGAGCCGGGGCCAGGCTTCTATCGTACGCTGCCCTCTCCAGGGGTTCGGAGAGGACCTCGTAGGCATCGAGGATATCTTGAGCATCGCGCCCCATTTCCGGACCGGACCCATGGCGCCGGTGCTGCCTCGCCAGTGCCCGGAAGGCGATGCGGACGGCCTGATCGTCTGCCGTACGCGGTATGCCGAGCACAAGGTAGTAATCCTTTTCTCCGGTCATGGCGAACACCTCCTCTTCTTCCCGATCACCCTATCTTCCTACCTCAGCCTCTCGCCCAGCCCCCTCAGGGTCTCCGAGAAATCGAACCTTTCGAGGCTCACCTCGACGAAGACGAGGGAATCGGGCTGCTCCGCTGCCATCTTGAGGGCAGCCTCGAGGTCTCCCTCAGTCTTGACGCGCACCCCTCTGGCTGCCCCGTAGGCTTCGGGCACCCGGGTGTAATCCCACATCTGGAGGTCGTTGTATGCGTTGTCGTAGATCACCCTCTCCACCTGGTAGCCGTCGTTGTTGAGCAGGAAGATGACCGGGTTGAGCTTGCGGCGGATTATGGACGAAAGCTCCTGGCCCGTCATCTGGAAGGCCCCGTCGCCCACAAAGACGATGGGCCGGTAAAGGGGGGCTGCGAGCTTGACCCCCAGGGCGGCGGGAACGCCATAGCCGATGGACGCATAGAAGGACTGGCAGACGTAGTCCGCTTTCTGGGGAAGGCAGAGCTTCACGCTCTCGAAGGTGGCGCTTCCCGTGTCGGAGACTATGATATGGTCGTCCGCGATGAAGCGGTTTACCCTCGCCCAGAACCGGTCGGTGGTGAGCCTGGCTTCGGGGGACGGGACAAAGGGCAAGCCGTGGCCGGGGAAAGCAGGGGCGTCAATATGGGCCCGCCGGGGCGTCGAGGAAAGGGACGAGCCCAGGGCCGCGAGAAAGTTCTTGAGGGGGACATGATCGTAGACGTGGTGCTTTATCCCCACCTTTTCGCTGTTGGCGATTACCGCGCGACCGGGGTCGAGGCGGGCGGTATAGCCGCCGAGGTCGATATCGGTCGTCCATGCCCCGAGGCAGAGGAGGAGGTCCGATTCCTCCACCACGCTCTGCGTCTCCCGGTTCGCAAGGGCACCGAAATAGGTCCCGATGAAAGTGGGGGTGTGCTCGGGGATAACGCCTTTTCCGAGGGCCGTCGTGGCCACGGGAAAGCCCGTGCGCTCCACTATGTCGAGGAGGACTTCCCTGGCGCCGAGACGGCAGATCTCGACCCCGGCGAGGATGACCGGCCGCGAGGCGGCCGCGATGAGCGCAAGGGTCTCATCCACCGCCTCCTTCAGGACCTCCTCATCCACGTGGAGGGAGGTATCGGGCGCGAAGGGGCCGGGCTCTTCGCAGGCCTCACCGCACACATCCGCCGGTATCTCGATATAGACCGGGCGGGAGTGCCTCAAGCAGGCAGCCAGGGTGTCGTCGATCTGCCGCACTGCCTGGACAGGGTTTTCGAGCACTATTGCGGCCTGGGTGATCTTCTCGAAGATATCGTGCTGGAGGTTCATATCGCCGATCGTATGGTGGAGCAGATAGGGATGGAGGCGGCCCCTGAGACCGAGCCTCGGCCCTCCGCTGATGACCACAAGGGGTACCCGCTCGGCAAAGGCGCCTGCCACGGCGTTATAGGCGCTGAAGCCGCCCACGCCGTACGTGACGCAGACGGCCCCCAGACCCGCCATGCGCGCGTAGCCGTCGGCTGCGTACCCCGCGTTGAGCTCGCTGCACGTGTTGACGAGATCTATGTCGCTCTCTTCGACGAGGTCAAGGAACTTAAGCACGTAGTCGCCCGGAACACCGAACGCATGCTTCAGCTTGAGCTGCTCCAGCCGGCGGACGAGATATCTGCCGACGGTCATCGTGCGGTCGGTCATCGTTACCTCCAGGGATGGCAAAAGGCGACACGCCCTATAGCCATGCTCTCAAAGTAAATGTAACCGCCGGCCGGGGGAGTTTCATGGGAGCCCGGCCCGCGATCATCGGATGATGAAGGGGTCGGGCACGGTCTCGGCGAGGTCGACCCAGACGCTCTTCACCTGGGTGAACTCCCTGAGGGCGTCCAGGCCCATCTCCCTGCCGTAGCCGCTCTGCTTGTACCCCCCGAAGGGAGAGGCATAGGAGAGGGCGCGGTAGGTATTGATCCACACGGTGCCGGCCTTGATCTCCCTCGCCACCCGGTGGGCCCGCCTCACGTCGTTGGTCCAGATGCCCGCTGCCAGGCCGTACCGCGTCCGGTTTGCCAGGGCGATCAGCTCCTCCTCTTCCCGGAATTTCATGACCGCCAGGACAGGGCCGAAGACCTCCTCCTGGGCCAGGTGCATGTCGTTGACCACGTCCTCGAAGATGGTGGGCATGAAGAACCAGCCCTGACCCAGCGCAGGGTCGTCGGGACGCTTTCCGCCGAACGCCAGCCGGGCCCCTTCCTTGACTGCGCCCTCCACGAAGCTCTCGACCTTGTGGAGCTGGTCGAGGGTCGCCATAGGCCCCATCTCCGATTCCATCTTCAAAGGGTCACCAAGCTTGATAGTTTTGGTGCGCTCCTTCAGGCGACCCATGAACTCATCGTATATCGGCTCATGGAGCAGCAACCGGGAGCCCGCCAGGCAGGTCTGGCCGCTCGCGGCGAAGATCCCCGCGATGCACCCGTTCACCGCATTGGGGATGGACGCATCGGCGAAGACGATGTGGGGAGACTTCCCCCCGAGCTCGAGGAGCAGGGGGGTAACGTTGGCCGCCGCGCCCCGGGCGACGAGCTTACCCGCCTCGGTCCCTCCCGTGAAGACGACCTTGTCGACCCCGGGATGCTGCACCAGCGCCGCACCCGCGGTCTTCCCGAACCCGGTCACCACGTTGAACACCCCGGGCGGAAAGCCCGCTTCCTGCACCAGCCTTGCGAATTCCAGGGTCGATGCGGAGGCGTGCTCGGAAGGCTTCACCACCACGCTGTTGCCGGCGGCCAGCGCGGCAGCCAGGCTGAAGGTGAGAATGAGGAGGGGCGAGTTCCAGGGGGTGATGATGGCGACCACTCCCCGCGGCTCCCGCACCGTGTAGTTGAATACCGAGGCGTTCTCCAGGGGGATGGTCTCCCCCAGGATCTTGTCGGCCAGACCGGCATAGTAGTAATAGTAGCCGGGCAGGGCCCGAGCCTGGCCCAGCATCTCTCTGATGAGCTTGCCGTTGTCCCTGGTCTCGACGTTGGCCAGGTGCTCGGCCTTATCCCGGAGCAGGTCGGCGAAGCGCCGGAGCAGCAGCCCGCGCTGCATGGGCGCCATCCGCTTCCAGGCCGGATTGTCGAGGGCCTCCCGCGCGCCCCTCACCGCACGGTCGACGTCCTGCTCCTGCCCGTCGGGCATGGTGGCCCAGGCTTGGCCGGTATACGGGTTGAGTGAGTCGAACACCCCACTTGATGCCGCATCGACCCACTCCCCCTTGATGAACATCTTGTAGCCGACCTTCTCAGGGGAAACTCCATTCATGTCCCTTCCTCCTCGCCGATTCTATTTTCGGCCCGCCCCTTGTGAGAGCTGCCTTTTCTCCGCCGCGGAGTCCGAGCGGCCGAGAGGAGCCCGCACCACGTCGCTTCCGCTCCGATCACTTGCCCATGCCGGGCTCATTTCCCGGTTTTTTCGCCTCGTAGATGCGCCTCTTGATCTGTCCGATCTCTTTCGTGACCGGGATCTGCTTGGGACATACCTCGGTGCATTTCCACAGAGTGCGGCAGCCCTGAGCCCCTTCTTTGCGATCGAGGAGGGCGAGCCTCTCGGGAAACCCCTCGTCCCGTGAATCGAAGAGATAACGAAAGGCCCGGACCAGGGCGGCCGGCCCCACGTAGGCCTCGGTCTCCTTCGCCTGGTTGACCGGGCACGAGGCAGTACAGCATGCGCAGAGGATGCAGCGGATCGCATCCTCGAAAACGCGCTGCCCCTCGGGGAGCTGAAAACGCTCCCGCTCGGGAGCGTCGCTCCTCGTGATCAGATAGGGGGCCAGAGACCGGTATTTTTCAAAGAAGGGGTCCAGGTCGACGATCAGGTCTTTCTTCACCCTGAAGACCGGCAGGGGCTCGATGAGCACCTCCCCTTCAAAGGCGCTGACCAGCTTCTGGCAGGGAAGGCCGCAGATGCCGTTGATCCTCATCCCGTCTGAGCCGCACACCCCGTGGCCGCAGGACATGCGGAAAGAGAGCGTGGGGTCCTGCTCCCACCTGATGCGGTTGAGGCAATCGAGGAGCCGGTCGGAAGGCCAGGCTTCGACCTCGTAGGTCCGGTAGTAAGGCTTCTCGTCCTTTTCAGGATCGTAGCGGAAGACCTTCAGCAGCACGTGTGTCCCTCCCCTTAGTAGACCCTCGCTTCAGGTTGAAACCTGGTCACGGAGACCGCCTTGTACCGCACCTCGGGTCCCGATTTACCGCAGAAGACCAGGGTGTGCTTCAGATAGGACCGGTCGTCCCTCTCCGGGAAATCCTCCCGAAAGTGGGCCCCGCGGCTCTCCCTCCGGTGGTAGGCGCTCGTGAGGATCACCTCGCAGAGGTCGAGTTGATGGCGGAGCTCGAGGGCTTCCATCAGCTCATAGTTGAAAGTGCGCCCCGTGCTCCGGACCGGCGCCCGCCCGAGCCTCTCTTTCAGGACGAGAATGGCTCCGATAGCCTTGTTCAGCCCTTCCTCGGTCCGGAAGACCGACCCGTGGTCCATCATGAGGGTCTGCATCTCCCGCCGGAGCGTGCCGAGACGCTCCTCCCCCTGCCGGCGGGAGAGGGCCGCGAGTCCCTCCTCTACCTCTCTCACGGGATCGGTCCCGTGCACCTCCCCGTCTGCACGCGCGAGCGCCTCCTTCATGGCCTTGCCGCTCCGTCTTCCGAAGACGAGGAGGTCGAGAAGGGAGTTGCAGCCCAGCCTGTTCGCGCCGTGGACGGAGACGCACGCGCATTCACCCGCCGCAAAGAGACCGTCGACCACGGTCCCCACCTCATCGGCGAGGACCCTGCCGTCCCCGTCCGTGGGGATCCCGCCCATCACGTAGTGACACGTGGGTGCCACGGGCACGGGCTGCCGCACCGGATCGACGCCGAGGTAGATCCGCGCAAAGGAGGCGACCTCCCAGAGCTTCTCCCTGATCTTCTCCTCCCCCAAGGGGCTGAGGTCGAGATCGACGTAGTCCTTTCCCCCGATGCCGCGGCCCTCGCGGACCTCCGTGAGGATGGCCCGCGAGACCACGTCGCGGGCCGCAAGGTCCTTGATCGTCGGCGCATAGCGCTCCATGAAACGCTCGCCGGCGCCGTTCCTGAGGATGGCCCCTTCCCCCCTCGCGGCCTCGCTGATAAGGATGCCGAGGGGGTAGAGCCCCGTGGGGTGGAACTGGACGAACTCCATGTCCTCCAGAGGGATGCCGGATTGGTAGGCCAGGTTGAAGATCTCGCCGGTGGTGGCGAACCCGTTCGAGGTCGTCCGGTAGACCTTGCCGCACCCGCCCGTGGCGAGCAGAACGGCCCTGGCGCGGAGAAAAGAGAGCTCCCCCGTGGCGAGGTCGTAGGTGACTACCCCCGTGCACCTCCCCTCTTCGAATACGAGGGAGAGGACGTAGTGCTCCGGGTAGAATTTGACGGAGCGGCGGAGGCACTGGTCATAGAGGGTGTCGAGGACGACCCTTCCCGTGTGGTCAGCGGCGTGGCACGCCCTCTTCACCGGCTTCTTCCCGTACTCCCGCGTATGGCCGCCGAAATTCCTCTGGGCGATCCTTCCTTCGGGGGTGCGGCTGAAGGGGACGCCCATATGCTCCAACTCATAGATCGCCCTCGGCGCATCCTTCACCATGATCTCGATCGCCTCCTGGTCACCCAGGTAATCGCCCCCCTTGACCGTATCGAAGAAATGCCATTCCCAACGGTCCTCCTCTTCATTGCCCAGGGCCGCCGTGATCCCTCCCTGGGCAGCGCCCGAGTGGGAGCGGGTGGGCAGCACCTTGCTCACCACGGCGATGTCCGCGGCCTCCGCGCATTCCACGGCCGCCCGAAGCCCCGCGAGCCCCGCCCCGACCACCACGATGTCATGTTGAAAGGTCATGTCCGCCTCCCGCCAGAGGGTGTGCTGATGCGCTGCTGAGAAGCCTGCCGCGCCATGGTGCCGCCCGATGCCTCCCTTTAAGGGTTGGCCATCTTTACCGGATCGACGATGCGGTCGAACTCTTCGGCCGAGACATAGCCGAGCCGGAGCGCCGCCTCTTTGAGCGTCAGCCCCTCTCCATGGGCCAGCTGAGCGATGCGTGACGCCTTATCGTAGCCGATCGTCGGGGTGAGGGCGGTGACGAGCATGAGCGACCGGTTTACGTATTTCCGGATCTGCGGCTGGTTCGCCTCCATGCCCTCCACCAGAAACCGGGCGAAGCTCCCGCAGGCGTCCGAGATGAGACGGATCGACTGGAGCACGTTGAAGACCATGAGCGGCTTGTACACGTTCATCTCGAGGTGGCCCCCTGCCCCGGCAAAGGCCACGGCAGCATCGAAGCCCATCACCTGGACCGCTGCCATGGCCATGACTTCGCACTGGGTGGGGTTGACCTTGCCCGGCATTATGGAGGAACCCGGCTCATTGGCGGGGAGAATCAACTCCTGCAGCCCGCAGCGCGGTCCTGAGCTGAGCAGCCTGATGTCATTGGCGATCTTGTAGAGGGAGACGGCGACGGTCTTCAAGACCGCACTCGCCATGACCATGGCGCCGTGCGCCCCCTGCACGGCGAACTTGTTGGGCGCAGGCACGAGGGGCAGGCCCGTAATCTCCGAAAGGTGGCTGACCGCGGTCTGCCCGAAGCCCTTGACCGCGGTGATTCCGGTGCCCAGGACGGTCCCGCCCACGGCCAGCCCAGACAGACCGGGCAGGATCGCATCGATCCTTGCCAGGTCGTCATCGAGCATGCCCACATAGCCCGAAAACTCCTGGCCGAGGCTCAAGGGCACCGCATCCATCAGGTGGGTCCTCCCGGTCTTGATAATACCCATCCAGGCCCTTGCCTTTTCATCGAGCTTGTCCCGCAGCCCCCTCACCATGGGAATCAGAAGATCACGCACGGCCCGGGAGACTGCGACGTTCATCGCCGAGGGAAAGACGTCGTTGGTCGATTGCGACATGTTGACGTGATCATTGGGGTGGATCGGGGTCTTGGTGCCCATGACGCCGCCCCCGATCTCGATGGCCCGGTTGGCGATCACCTCGTTGACGTTCGTGTTGATCTGGGTGCCGCTCCCGCTCGACCACAGAGACACGGGGAAGTTCCCATCCAGCTTTCCCGCGGCCACCTCTTCGGCGGCCTCGATGATCTGCCGGCCGTGTGCTTCCGGGAGCCTGCCCGAGCCCATGTTGGCCAGGGCGGCCGCTTTCTTGATCTGGGCCAGGGCCCTGATCACCTCGATGGGGGCCTTCTCCGCGCCGACGGCGAAGTGCGTCAGGGCTCGCTGGGTCTCGGCCCCCCAGTAGCGGTCCGCCGGGACCCACATCTCGCCCATGCTGTCGCTTTCCAGTCTCCGGCCGTTTCGGATGGTTCCATCCGCTTCACCTGTCCGTTCATCCATTGCTCCATCCTCCGGGGCACGGTCCGATGGCGTGCCCCACAGGATAAAGATAATCCTCGCAAGGAGGGCTGTCCGAGACTATTTGTCATAAAAAGACGGCAGCGCAGCTTTTCTCCGGCCCCTCCCGGCAAATTCGTCGTATGAGCCCTATACTAAGAGAGCGCGGGAGTATAATCGGGAGAAAGCTCCAGGGGGTGTATATGAGCTACCAGGTAAAACTTATCAGCCGGGAAAAATTGACCGCTGAGATCGCGCTCTTTCGCGTGGAAAAACCGCAAGGCTTTCAGTTTCTCCCGGGGCAGTATTGCCTCGTCTCGGTTCCCCCCACAGGGTTCCAGGACGACCGGGGGCTACGGCGCCCCCTCAGCATCGCCTCCTCACCCCTCGAGAAAGAGCTGTTGTTCCTCACGAAGCTGAGTGAGAGTGCCTTCAAACGGACCATGGCCGAGATGGCCCCCGGGGCTGCCATCATCCTCGATCAACCCCTCGGCTCCCTCACCCTCCCGGCGGACACCGCGACCCCGCTGGCCTTCCTCGCGGGCGGCGTGGGGATCGCGCCCTTTCGCTCCATATGTCGCTATGCCACGGATGCGGCCACGGGCCATGCCATAACCCTCTTCTACTCGGGGAGGACCCCGGAGGAGACGCCTTTTGTCGAGGAGCTGCAGCGCATGCCCCAGCAGAACAGCCGCCTTCGGTCGGTGGTTACCATGACCCGGGTTGAGGATCCGAAGAAATGGAGCGGTCTGTCCGGACGGCTCACCGGGGAGATGGTCAAGGCCGGATGCGCGGCGTGGGAGAGCGCCCAGTATTATATTGCCGGCCCGCCCGCCATGACCGACGCCATGAAGCAGACCCTCGACGCCATGGGAATCCCTGCCGCACGGGTCAAAATAGAGCTCTTCGCAGGGTACGAGGCGCCCAAACCCCGGTGACCGCCTCTCATCCGACACGGCAAAGGGGGAATCAGAGGCGATAAGGCCGGAGCGCTTACCGGGCCCTCATCGTCTCCGCCGCAGCCATGATGGCGTCGACGATCTGCTGGTAACCCGTGCACCGGCACAGGTTGCCCGAGATCGCCTTTCTCACCGCCCGGGCAGTGGGCTCGGGGTTTTCATCGAGGAAGGCCTTTGCGGCCATGACCATGCCCGGCGTGCAGAAGCCGCACTGGATCGCCGTCTGCCGCACGAAAGCCTCCTGCACGGGGTCGAGCTTTCCCCCCTGGCTCAGGCCCTCGATGGTGGTAATCTCCTTACCCTCCGCAGCGACGGCGAGGAGCAGACAGGATGCGGTCGGCTTCCCGTCCACGAGAACCGTGCATGCGCCGCATTCACCCTCGCTGCATGATTTTTTCGTACCGGTGAGACCGAGCGTCTCCCTCAGGACTTCCACCAGGGTCCGGTGCGTCTCGATGGAGACGTGGTAGGCGGACCCGTTGACTTTGAGTACGATATCCCGCTTCATAGACTGGCTCCCTCCAATGGCCGGCTAACCGATGATTCTCCTGTGGGCCTCGGTGACGGCCCTTCTCGTCAATACCTCCACCATGCTGCAGCGATACTCCAGGGAGGCGCGCACGTCGCTGATGGGCCTGCACTGCATCCCCGCGATCCTCGCAGCCTCGGCCACGACCCCCGCGTCGATCGTCTTGTTGACGAGCAGTGCCTCAACCTCGGCCACCCTGATCGGGGTGGGGGCCACGGCACCAAGGGCGATCCGCGCCTCCACGCAGACTTTCTTGCCCCCATCGAGCTTGAGCC